>Ga0183100_1000016_pt1 | contig 330821 bp, 285 predicted proteins | sample Biomet2_FD_127789 | JGI IMG/M metagenome (GOLD analysis project Ga0183100, IMG submission 127789) | Microbial communities from bioreactor (seeded with anoxic lake sediment) at LBNL, California, USA - Biofuel metagenome 2 | ecosystem: Engineered > Bioreactor > Anaerobic > Unclassified ...
CGGGAGCCTCATATACATTTACCTATACGGGGACGGCGCCTGCAAGCGGAGACCTGGTCGTAACGGCCCAGATGCTGCAGGAAGGCGTGACCTGGTTTGGAGACGTGAAGACAGCGACAGTCCATGCGTAATAAATACAACGAATAATGAGGAAAGAGCACATGATAGAAGTTAATGTCAAAGGTATTGCTCTTCAACTTGAGACGGACCTTTCGCTATTTTCTCCGAAAGCTGCGGACCGCGGCACTCTGACGATGTTGGAACATGTAGATTTTTCGAACGAAGACTGCGTTCTTGATTTAGGCTGCGGCTATGGGCTTGTCGGGATACTTGCTGCAAAAATTATTCCGTCTGATCATGTTTATATGACAGACATTGACCCCTGCGCAGTTCAAATTGCATCAGACAATTTGAAAAGAAACGCAATTGAGGGAGTAACGCTGACGCAGGGCGATGCCTTTTCCGGAGTAAACCGGTCGGACTTTACGTTGATTCTGTCCAATCCCCCCTACCACACGGATTTTTCCGTTGCCAGAACGTTCATCGAAAAAGGCTTCAACCGGCTTGCTGTCGGAGGAAAAATGTTCATGGTCACCAAGAGGAAAGACTGGTATAAGAATAAGCTGATTTCCATTTTCGGCGGAGTCCGGATATGGGAAGAAAACGGATATTTTGTCTTTATGGCGCAAAAAAACAGTGACAGATATGCGGCAGGAAAGGGTAAATAGTGAACCGAATAATAGGACTGAACCTTCAGCCGCTGGCATTGCAGTCACTGACGGGGATCGGAACATATACGCTGGAGGTCGTGAAGCGCCTTCCGACAGCCCTTGGCAGTCAGTATGCCTGTGAAGCGCATGTGTTCGATTTTCTGGGACGCAACCATGCTGCCGCCGGAATTGCATCTTATTTCGACAGGCAGGAAATTCCCCCGGATACAGGACTTCATATCCCGGTTCGAACATGCCGGCTTTTCCCGCTTGGCGCCTATATCCGCGCCGGTGTTCTTGGCCGGATCGTGTCCTATCAGCAGCTGCTGCATTCTAAAGCCGATACGACCGTGTTCTTTAATTATCTCCGTCCGGACCGGGTCAGCGGCAAATCGATTATTACCGTGTATGACATGGTCTGCGAGCGGTTCCCCGAGACGATGAATAAGCGGAACAAAAAGCTTCTGCGCCGGTTTCTTGCAAAATCATGCAGGAATGCAGACGCCATTATTACGATTTCCGAATTTTCCAAACAGGAGATAACGGCATGCCTCGGTATACCGCCTGAGAAGATCCATGTCGCTTTGTGCGGAATCGACCGGAATTCATACTTTCCTCCTGAAGATGAGGAGGAAAGGAAGCATATCCGGGAGCATCTTCTCGAAAAATATAAAATTACTTCCCCCTATATCCTTTATCTCGGAACACTTGAGCCAAGAAAGAATGTGGATGTCCTGCTGGATGCGTTCTCTGCACTCCATGTACGGTATCCGGAACTGAAGCTGGTCATATGCGGCGGCCTTGGCTGGCAGTACGAACACACGCTTTCCCATCTTGCCGGCCTCGGACTCGATGATGCAATTATCCGCACCGGCTATATCCCGGATGAGGACAAACGGCCTCTTTATGCAGGTGCCGAAGTGTTTGTATTCCCCTCCGTCTATGAAGGATTCGGGCTTCCTGCCGCGGAGGCGATGGCTTGCGGGACTCCTGTTGTCTGTTCACGGGCTTCGTCCCTGCCCGAAGTTGTCGGTGATGCGGGGATACTTTGCGACCCGTACGATACGGATGCATTTGTTTCCGCCATTGAAAAACTATATACGGATATTCCTATGCGCAACCTGTATAGGGCAAGGCAGGAAGAGCAGATCCGGCCATTTAATTGGGATGGTACTGCCCAGATATATGGTCAGGTTATTGCAGATGTGGTAAAATCACACAGATAGAAAAAACAACTGTATCAAAGATTGTGGAGGATTTTTCAATGAAATCTGCTGTTATTACCGGAATTACTGGACAGGATGGATCATATCTCGCAGAGCTTCTGCTGGAGAAGGGTTATCACGTATATGGCCTCAAGAGAAGGACCAGTGACCTGAATTATGGTAATGTCGCCCACTTAAAGAATGAAATCGATTTTATATATGCCGATATGACGGACGAGTCTTCCCTGATAACCGCTATGCAGAAGACGAAGCCGGATGAAGTCTTCAACCTGGCTGCACAGTCATTCGTACAGACGTCATGGGAACAGCCGATTCTTACGGCCAACATCGACGCTCTCGGTGTAACGAATATCCTTGAGGCGATCCGTATTGTGAAGCCCGACACGCGTTTTTACCAGGCTTCAACAAGTGAGATGTTCGGCAAGGTTCAGGCAGTTCCCCAGACAGAGACAACTCCGTTCTACCCGAGAAGTCCCTATGGCGTAGCAAAGCTTTATGGGCACTGGATCACGATCAATTATCGTGAAAGCTATGATATTTTCGGATGCTCCGGTATCCTTTTCAACCATGAATCACCGCGCCGTGGACTTGAGTTCGTTACCCGCAAGGTTACGGATGCAGCCTGCCGCATCAAGCTTGGCCTCCAGAAGGAACTTCGCATGGGCAACCTTGATTCCAAGCGTGACTGGGGCTTTGCAGGGGATTATGTCAAGGCAATGTGGCTGATGCTTCAGCAGGACAAGCCGGATGATTTTGTCATTGCTACCGGTGAGACACATTCGATCAAGGAACTTCTTGTCGTGGCTTTCAATGCTGTCGGACTGAATTATGAAGATTATGTGGTTATTGATCCCCGTTTTGTACGCCCTGCCGAAGTTGAGCTTCTTCTCGGAAGCCCTGAGAAGGCGAAGGCGAAGCTTGGATGGACACCTTCTGTTACATTCGAAGGATTAATCCAGATGATGGTCGAATCAGATATGAAGCGCATTGCAGAGCAGGTAAAGTAATGAATCCGGCAGATGCAGATACCATGCGCACTATCAAAGCCGCTTCCGGTACTATTTTAGTTATCGGAGCGGCCGGCTTTGTCGGCAGACATCTTCTGCGGCATTTATCGGAAGATGCTTCACTCGACGTATGTGCGACAAAGCTGGGATTTGAGACAATAGATACATCAGAATACCCGGATGTTCGGGTATTTGACCTGGATATCACACTCCCGGATACGACTGCCGGCCTTCTGCAGGAAATTCATCCGGATGTCATTATCCATCTGGCTGCACAGAGCTCTGTGGGGCTTTCCTTCAAGAAGCCTGAGCTGACAATGAATATCAATGTTATGGGATCTCTCCGCGTTATGGAGGCAGTAAAGGCGGTTTGCCCTGGCTGCACCGTGCTTATGGTCGGTTCTTCCGAACAGTATGGTCCGGTTCCCCCGGAACTTCTGCCTGTCAGGGAGACCACCCGGTTAGAACCTGTAAGTCCCTATGCCATATCGAAAATGGCGGTAGAATCGCTGGCTTCCCTGTACGTGAAGAGTTACGGCCTCAAGTTTATTATGGTCCGTGCATTTAATCACATCGGGCCGGGACAGCTGCCGCTGTTTGTGGTCTCTGATTTTGCCAGGCAGATCGCTGTCATTGAAAAAGGCGAAGCAGAGCCTGTCATACAGGTAGGCAATCTTACCGCACTTCGTGATTTTACGGATGTCCGGGATATCGTACGCGGTTACCGCTGTCTGACTCTTACCGGGCGCCCGGGCGAAGTATACAACATCGGGTCCGGCCATTCCGTAACCGTACAGTACATTCTGGATACGCTGCTGTCCTATTCCCGGGTGCCGATTAAAGTTGAGGCCGATCCGGATAAATTCCGCCCCGTTGACGTTCCTGAGATACGTGCGGACATTACGAAGATTCAGACGGACACCGACTGGCAGCCGGAGATACCGCTGGAGACATCGCTGCTGGATTCCCTGAATTATTGGAGGAGTCATGTTTAAAGAATTCATGCGCATCTATGATTACCGTGAGATGCTTAAAAACAGTGTCCGCAAAGAACTGCGGGCCAGATACAAAAAGTCTGTTCTGGGATTCCTCTGGACCTTTATTAACCCGCTGATGCAGCTGGTTATTTATTCGTTTGTTTTTGGTATGGTTATGCGGGTTACCCCGCCGGAAGGCGTGAATTATACGCTGCTGATTTTTGTAGGTCTTGTGCCATGGACATGCATTTCAGCGACAATTAACCAGAGTACGACAGTGATTGTTGCAAATGCGAACCTGATCAAGAAGATCTATTTTCCCCGGCTTATCCTGCCTCTTTCCATGACGCTCACGAATGTAGTCAATATGCTGCTGACGGAAATCATTGTGTTTGCAGCCGTCCTGGTTCTGCGGCCGCAGGCGCCGATAACGATGGCCTATTTTTTCCTGCCGCTTGTGTTCCTGGCGATATTTTTGCTGTCATTTGCTTTGGCGGTCCTTTTGTCTGCTCTTACAGTATATTTTCGGGATCTTGAACATATATTCAATATTTTTACGATGTTCTGGTTCTATGTAACACCAATTATTTATCCTCTGAGCCTTGTTACGGCAAACGAACATATTACACCGACGCTCCTCTTTATATACAAACTTAACCCGGCTTTCGGCATAATTGACAGCATGCAAAAAATCATGATTTACGGTAAGTTCCCGGATACTGCATCCCTGGGCTATGTTTTTGCCTTCTCAACCGTGCTGTTGTTTGTGGCTCTTGTTATTTTCGAGAAGTGCCAGCGCCGTTTTGCGGAGGAGATCTGATATGAAAGATTTTAGCAGACAGCCTGTTGTGATTCAGGTTTCAGGCCTCAAAAAGTCATTCCGTGTGTATAACGACAAGAGTCACACCTTAAAGGAACGGCTTATCTATTGGAGACGCGGAAAATATGCCGTCCACAATGTACTGAGAGGGATCGACCTTGAGGTAAAGAAAGGTGAGACGGTTGCCCTGATCGGGCAGAACGGATCAGGCAAGAGTACATTGCTGAAGATCCTTACGGGTATAATGTATCCTGATGCCGGAACGATTTCCATTAAGGGAAAAGTTTCCAGTCTCCTTGAGCTCGGGGCCGGTTTCCATCCTGATTTTTCCGGCAGGGAAAATATTTACAACAATGCTTCTATTTTCGGTCTCTCCAAAAAAGAGATTGATAAAAGATATGACAGGATCGTCGCATTCTCGGAACTCGCCGAATTTATCGACAATCCTGTCCGCACATACTCTTCTGGTATGTATATGCGCCTCGCTTTTTCCGTCGCAATCAATGTTGATGCGGATGTCCTGCTCATCGATGAGATTCTGGCAGTCGGTGATGCCAGCTTTCAGAAAAAGTGCTTTGATATGATCCGTCTCCTCAAGAAACAGGGCGTGACGATTGTGCTTGTTACACATGACATGGGGTCCGTGGAACGGATCTGTGACAGGGCTGTCTGGCTGAATGAAGGTGTGCTCCACAAGCAGGGAAAAACAAGAGAAATTGTCGACGAGTACCTTCTCGACATGGCTGAAAAATCCAGTATCATTGAACAGAAAGAGAAGGAGATCGGGACCGAACAGTCCAAAGCGAAGGAACTGCATCAGGATCATGCACCGGAGGCTGCGCCGCTTGCTGTATCTGCAGAGAATATCCCATCCCGGGGGGATACGGTATCTGCGGAAGCTGTCGGCGAATCTGCACACGCAGCTGCTTCGGCAGCTCCGGAAAAAGATAAACCAACCGAGGAACCAGGCTATAAACTCCTTGAAAAGGACGAAAACGGCGAAAAAGTACGCTGGGGAACCGGTGCTGTCGTTCTTTCCGATGTTGAGATCCGGAACAGCAAAAATATGCCGACCGGGCTCATTCATTCAAGGGATAAGATGAATATTTTTCTTCATTTTCATGTGATGAAGCCGATAGAGAGTCTTATTTTCGGTATTGCCGTCAAGAATACGAACGGGGATCTCTGCATATCGACAAATTCAGATATACGCCGTGTGGAGATACCTGCATATAAAGTCGGGGCTAAGGGAAGCATGCTGATCAGCATTGAGCACTGCGACCTTTCCAAAGGAAGCTATACCCTCGACGTCGCCGCCCATTCCATGGAAGGTCTGCCGTATGACTACCAGCTGGGAAAGTATTCGTTCCAGGTTTCGACATCCTATGAAGACGTTGGCATTTTCGTTCCATCGATTTCTTTCCAACCCAGTCTGGAGGGATAAGAATGGTTTCCGAATCCGGCCTGCATCCGTCAGATAACACAAAAGATCAGAAGAGCAGCCAGGACGAAGTCTATGCTGCTTTGTATCGTTACGTAAGGGACAATGCCCGGGCTGTACAGATGGAGCTGCCCATATCCGAGGATACTTTCGTACTTACTGCAAGACAGCATCCCAATTGCGTGGACAGCAGCGTATTTGCATCTTTGGACGATCACACGTATACGGAAGCTATGTATTGGTCCCTGCTGAACCGGGTTCCGATCCGGAGCGAATGGTCTGTATGGGAGAAATCTGCAAAGACCAACCGGCATTTCCGTCAGGAGGTTTTCCGCAGGCTGTCGGGCGGTGCGGAAGCCAGGACCAAGCGCGTCAGAGCTGTTGTGAGACCTTTCGAGGGACTTGCATATGTTGATTGTTTTCAGGATCATGGTATCCGGCACGATGCTTTTCTTTTTAACCTGAAGTGGGCTGCCGTCTCTTTCTTTGAAATTGTTATCGGCTGGATGTACCGTGTATACCGCCTGACGCTCCGTCCGGTCCGTATGCATTTCCGCCAAAAGGCAAAAGAAAAATCAGAAAACAGACAGGGCGGTGATATAAAATGAAGAAGCACCGCATCGTTATAGATATTACAAGCCTCGTAAGCGTGTCGTTTATTTCCGGCATCCAGCGTGTTGTACGTGAAGTCATTACGAGGATGGCTGCTAAAAGATCATGCGAAGAAATAGAATTCTGCCTGATTGCCTACAGTCTGGGGAAGCGCAGATATTGTTCCGTGCCGGTACAAGGTTTTCTGGATTTTTATCAGAATCATACGGCCACAGCACCGGTGCTTGCACCCGGTGCCCCGTTTTCCTTCGATGATCTGGGGCCGGATGATATTTTTTTTGATATTGACAGTGTCTGGAATAACCGTATGCGCCGCAGCTTTCTGCTCCCGATCCTGAAGCGGCAGGGCGTGAAGATCGCTGTTCACATCTATGACATTATCCCGGCCATTTTCCCGCAGTACTGCGACGGACTGACGACCATGCGCTTTATGGATTACCTTGGTGCGCATCTGCAGTATGCGGACCTCGTTATATCCAATACACAGAGGACGATCCATGATCTTGCGGACCTGTCTGCAAGAATCGGAACACGGCCGTTTCAAAGCGTATGTGTTCCGTTGGGCGTCAATGCGCTGAAGCAGGATGCCGGAGAAGAAAAACTGGAACAGGTTGACCGCGCGGCCCTCGGCATGGCCGGATCCATGTATCTCCTGATGGTCGGAACAATCGAACCGCGTAAAAACCATGCATCTATTCTGGATGCCTATGAGAATGTCCTGCGGAAAGAAGGTTTCAACCTGATCATTGCCGGGAGGGAAGGCTGGAATGTCGAGGGACTGATGACCCGCATCCGTAAAATGCAGCGTGAAGACGATCGCTTTCTGTATCTCGAACATGCGAACGATGATACGGTTAACTATCTTTACGAACATGCCTTCTTTACCGTATTTCCTACGCAGTATGAAGGGTTCGGGCTTCCGATTATCGAATCATTTCTTCACGGCACACCGGTTATTGCATCCGATATCGATGTCCTGCATGAAGTCGGGGACGATCTCTGTGATTACTATCCGATAAATGACGATACCAATTTGCTGCATATTTTGTTATATTATAAGAAAAATCCAACAAGCTATATGCTGCGGAAAAATCAGCTGAAATCGTATGTTCCTGTATCCTGGGATCAGGCGGAATCGCAGATGTGGGCTGAACTGCAGCGTCTTGTTGAGAGTTAGGAATATTGCATGAAATTAAATAAATCCCTGGGCTTTTTCAAAAAAAGACCGGTCCTTGTCCTTTGCTCGGGACTTATAACATCAGTTATTCTCTTTGCAGTCATGAATCTGTGGAAAGCGGACCTGAATTACGCTTTTTCCGGGGGAAGCGGTGACGCCGCCCTCGAGCTTATGGGAATCAAGAACCTTATTGAAACGGGGTCCCGCAACCTGTCCGACCGCCTTGGCGGCCTTTTCGGACAGAAGCTTTATGACTATCCGGTCTCGGATGCCCTCAATTACGGCATCATGTGGGTTATTTCGCTATTTACTGATAAAGCTGCGGTTGTTCTGAACGTTTTTTATCTCATGACATACCCGCTTGCAGCCATGTCGGCGATGTGGGTAGCCATGGAACTGGGAATTTCTTCCAAACTTTCCATGGTGGTAAGCCTTCTGTTTCCGTTTATGTCTTACCATTTCATACGCGGCGAGAGCCATCTCCTGCTGAGTGCGTACTATATGGTTCCTTTCGGGCTGCTTCTGGCTTTCTGGGTGCTCCAGGACGAAGTCACATGCAGTTTCCACAGGAGGGATTCCTTATGGAAAAACATCCGTGAAAACCGCAAGTTCCTGCTGGCAATCCTTTTATGCCTGATGATTTCATCAACCGGCCTGTATTATGCATATTTTACATGCTTTTTCATCAGTATGGCCCTTGTAAAGCAGGTCTTTGCCGCCAGACGCTGGAATAAGAGCACTACAACGGGTGTCCTGATGCTCACTTCCATCGCTTTCGGCGTGCTGATGAACTATATGCCGACATTTTTCTATCACTGGAACGGAGGCGAACACGCAGCCGCCCTTCTACGCCCAAAGGAAAGCGCCACGGTCTATGGACTCAAGCTCATAGACCTGTTTATTCCGCAGGTTTACGAACGGCTTGATTTTGTACGTGACCTTGTCACCAAATTCCACAGCGCCGAACCCCTTTCCAATGAAAACGTAATGGTCTCACTCGGCATCTTCGGAAGCGTTGGTTTTGCACTTTTGATGATTTTGCCGGTAGTATGCTTCAAAAAAAACACATTGCGTGTCAGGCTTATGAAAAACGCAAGTTATTTCGCCTATACCGGTGTTCTTCTTGCAACAATCGGAGGAGTAAGCTCCATGATCAGCTGGTTTATCACCAGCTCGATACGTGCCTATAACCGCATCTGCGTTTTCCTCTTCTTCCTGGCGCTGATTTCGCTGGCTGTCTTTATGGAGACGGTCATTTACGGAAGGGCGGAAGATCCGGAGCTGCGATCTTCCGGGCCAGCATCTTCAAAACAGGTTTGCATGCCTGTCAGGATTTTCCGGAAGTATCGTAAAATCCTTGTACTGGGGCTGATCCCCGTGCTGCTGCTTGCACTTCTTGACCAGGTGCCGTTTAATTCCGTTCCGTCTTATGAAGCCAATAAACAGGCTGACCAGAAGATTCAGGCCTATTTTGCGGAATGCGAAGCTTCTGTTCCGTCTGGAACTGCAGTATATCAGCTTCCTTATGTCGCATTTCCCGAACCCGTGCTGTCTTACGGCAGCGGTCCATATGCGCAGCTTGCCGGATATCTCAATACCCGCACGCTCCGCTGGAGTTACGGGGCCCTGGCCGGAACCAGCGCAGACAAATGGGCACAGGCGGTTTCCATGATGTCTGCAGAAGATATGCTCACGGAAATCAAAAAAGCGGGATACGGAGCCATATATATTGATTTTCTGAATTATCCGGAGGAGCAGAAAGCCGCTGCGGATGAGCTGATTTCCCTTTCCGGTGGGACACCGGTTGTAAGCGAAGACGGACAAAGGGTATTTATCAGCCTTCAGGGATAGAACTATGTGAATAATTTTACTGCCGGTGAGAGCGTAGCTTATTACCACGGGGAGACATATATGAACAGGGATATATTTTTAAGTAAAACGCAAAGATTTATAAACAGGAAATATTTCATTATTTTCTATTTTGCAGTGTGCTTTGCCGTACCATTTCTAATTTATTGGAACCTTTTTTCGACAAATCAAATATTTAGTGCCGGTGATGGTTTAGGGTTTTACTCTTCCAGAATCTTTTTTGCAAACTCGTTGAAATCAGGTGAATTCACATTGTGGAACCCATATCTTTCAAATGGCGTTCCATTTGCAGAGGACAATAACGGTATTTTTTATCCGGTTCAGTTATTACTGTCTCTGCTGCCCCCCCGACTATTTGTATATTCGTATTATTCTTTTCATCTGGCACTAGGCGCGACCTTTATGTATTTGTATATCAAAGAAATCGGTTATGGGAAGATAGCGGCATTCTGCACAAGTGCAGTGTATCTTATGTCAATTCATCTTGCGGGCTATAGAAAGACACATATTTCGATTATCACATGCATAGTATTTTTACCGGTCATTTTGTACTTCATAGAAAGATATATAAGATCAAAAAAGATCTGTCACTTAATTATTTCTGCAATTTGCATGTCTCTGCAATTTCTGAATGCGCATACCCAGTTGGCACTTTACTCAGATATATTGGTCTTCGTTTATCTTTTAGTCATGCAGCTTAGAAATAAGTTTAAGATTAGGAAAATCATCAGGGATGTACTGATCTGGGGATCCTTATATGTGGGTATGATTTGCGTTCAGCTTCTTCCTGTATTAAATATAATGAGAGAATATAAAAAGTCAGGGTCAGCAGAAACGTCATATGACACTTTCTGCAGCTGGTCAATTCATCCAATTAAACTGATTATGATGCTATTTCCCGAAATATTCGGGAAAGGCAATATAATGGAGCCTATTGGAACAGGCTATTCTTCTGAATTAGACATCGAAATATTTTTAGGTGTTGTGGTATTCATGCTGATCCTTTTTGCCGCAATATTTTATATTAAGGATTTTCGTGTTCGCTTATCGCTGGCATTTATGGCAATCTCCTTTGGCTATTGTGTGCAGGCGCATATCCCGCTCTTGAGTAAACTGCTATATAAAATTCCGGTTATAAATGGATTCAGAGTCAGTAGCCGCGCTTTGTTTATTTTCATTTTTTTTGCTTATGTTCTGCTTGCGTTTTCCCTTTCTAAGTTAAGGGAAAAGGAGGCATTTGATAAACTGCGTCGATTTGTGAATTGGTTTTCAGCAGTGATTTTTTCAGTTCTAGGTTTAACTTTGTTCATATTACTTACGAATATTGTTCTTAGTAACGGAGATTACATTTCGCTTTTTTCTTATTACAGATCAGCTTTTTCCAAAACACTGCTTACCGTTCTGTCTGCAGTCATCTTCCTGAATCTTCTGAACTTTATTATGAAAAAAGATAAAAGAGTACCTTACAAAAGTATATATGCAGTTATGGCAATGGCGATACTTACCGTTACAATTGCCGAAACCTATCAATATAGCACCATGAATTATACAGCTGATGCTACCGTGCTTTCAGCATCATCATCAATTGAGACACAAATACATCAAGATATCGGCGACAGTAAAGTACTGCTTGCCTTGAATAGAATGGACGTTGGATATGCAAGCATACTTCAGTTCAATATGAATTGCATAGCGGACATACCAGCAATAAATTCTTATAGTGCGTTTAATAACCCGCGGCTATTCAGTCTCTTCACAGACAAGTCGATTATGTTGCCTTCCTATAATTATTCCGGGCTTTTATCCGGATTTCTGGATGCTAAAAATAATCTATATCTTCAAAATGATCTTCTCTCCATGTTAGGAGTTAAATATATTATTGACCCCCTTAATCTTGTTGATGCAAACGGCGGGATTATTGAGTTAACCGGTGAAGGAAAGACCATTCTTGACATACCGGAAATAAAGATAGCGGGGCAAAGCGGTGCAGATATCAGTGTATTTTTAAGCCAACCTGTTTCACTTGAAAAGAATACATATTATAAAGTATCATACGATGCAATTGCAGACTCGGATAAACCCAGTGCTCTGCGCTTGGACTTTCAGGGGACTGACTATGACTCTGCGGATCAGGATAAATCCATATCTGCAGCAACAAAGATCCGGACAAATTCCTTTATTATAAATTCAGAAGATACATCGGTTGCGGCTGATAGTGGCATTGCTCTTCGGATTTACGGTACATCTGAGACAAATATTTTGATTACCAATCTGAAGGTCATCAAAATGGAGACAACATACCAACCAAATGTCTATAAGCTATATACTGTTGACGGTACAACAAATATATATGAGAATACTAATGTATTGGGAATTCTCAATGCTCCTGAATATCTGAAGAGCATAGACAGCACGGAAGATATTTACAACAACGTCCTGGAATACAGTCTCGATGATACAAGTTACATTGAAAATTACAAAGAGCGTGACATTTCACAGGTTAATACGACAATTGAGATTATGTCCCATACGAATAACGGCATTTCTGCGAAAGTAACAGCAGACGGTGACACTTTTATTAACTTCTCCCAGAATTATTTTCCGGGATGGAAGGCATATGTTGACGGGAAAGAAACGAGAATTTACATGGTAAACGGACTGATCCAGGGAATAGAAGTACCGGCCGGGGAGCATACAATAACTTTCCGTTATTTTCCGACTTCATTGCTCATTGGCGGCGGAATAACAGTCTTTACTCTAACCGCTGCCGTAATGATGATCATTGTTGAAAAAAGAAAAGAAAAGACAACACGGATAAAAGACAACTAAGCTATTTCATCATGAGTGGGGGAGAAATATGGACGAGTATAACAAAGAAATCAAACGGAAAATTGCTGCCAGGAGACTTGCATTAAAATGTCTTCCGGATTTTGACGCATACCTTGAGGGGCAGACACTGGCAACGACGCGGATTAACCGGATGCACAGACAGCTTACCGAAATACAGGCGGTACTGCATGAAATTAATATGAAGTACAAGCTGTTTTCAGGAGAACACGTGTCTGCCGGAGGTCGTTTCAGAATTGTGCGGGGAATCAGGAAATATACCAAAAAGACAATATATCTTTTCCTTCGTATACTGTATTACCCGGTTGTCCGGCAGCAGACCAGATTCAATGCATTTACGGTTCAGTCGCTGAACCAGATGAACGCCATCGTCGAAAGCATGGTCGAGATCTATGGTGATATTTATGAAGGCACAGCCGCCTCACAGGCCCAGGGAGAGGAAGCGGGCATGGAGAATCTTGCCATTATCAGCGAATGCAAGAAAATATCCTCCCTTGTAAAAGAGAATGAAGAGATGAAGGCGCAGATCAAATACCTCATGGAACAGATGAGTATTACCTGTGATCTTTCTCTCCTTGAGAATTCCCGGCGCGACTACTTTGCTTTTGAGAATAAATTCCGGGGGCCGAGAGACGGGGTCAAGGCAAGCCAGGCAGGTTATATTGATTATTTCCGCCAGAATGGCGGTATGCCCATACTTGATATCGGCTGTGGCCGCGGTGAGTTCCTGGAACTTCTTTATGATGTAGGAATCAGTGCACACGGAATTGACTGTTATACCCCGTTCATTGATTACTGTAAAGGCCGCGGATTCACTGCTGAAGAGGCAGATGCGCTGACATACCTCACCGAACAGCCGGATTCTTCCATCGGCGGCATATTTATGGCGCATGTTGCGGAACACCTTGCAAATGATTACCTCATAGCACTGATCAGAACTGCATACTGCAAACTGAAACCCGGATGCTATTTCATTCTTGAGACTCCGAACCCTGAATGCCTTGCGGCCATGACAGAATTCAATATAGATATCAGCCACAAGAAACCGCTTCACTTCCAGTCACTGAAAGACCTTTTCCTGTCAGCCAATTTTACCGATGTAACGCGGTATGACAACGAGCCGACAAAATGGCCTGTACAGCTCGAAAAAGTACAGGATAACGACGTTTCCGATCACATAATCAACAGCAATACGGATATGCTGAACAGTATTCTGTTCGGATACAGGGATTATACGTTGATTGCGCGAAAATAATCAGTTAGGAGCACATGATGGCAAAAAAGAAAATATGCATACTGCATGCAAGCGTCCCGTTTGTTTATGGAGGCGCTGAAATGCTGGTCAAAGGCCTTTCGAATAATTTGATCCGAAGAGGCTTTGATGCAGAAATTGTTCAGATTCCATACAAGTGGTATCCCAAAGATTCTTTATTTGACAATCTTATGATGTGGCGGATGCTTGATCTGACGGAAGCGAACGGCGAAAAGATCGACCTCGTTATCGGGACGAAATTTCCTTCCTACGGCATACAACATCCAAACAAAACAGTATGGCTGGTGCATCAGTACCGGCAGGCATACGACCTGTATGACGCGCCGGCCGGCCTCTCGGGAGCACCTGATGGTCAGGAGATCAGAAATACGGTCGAGCAGTTCGACAGAATATCCCTGTCGGAAGCAAAAAGCATCTACACGATATCCGAAAATGTCACGAAGAGACTCAAAAATTATAATGGGATTGATTCGGAGGCCCTTTACAGCCCGCCTTCTCTGGCCGGCCGCTATATATGCAATGAACCGGAAGACTATGTCCTTTCCGTCGGACGACTCGACCAGCTGAAAAGAAATGACTTGCTGATCCGTGCACTTGCACACTGTGATAAAAAAATCCGCGTAAAAATAGCCGGCAGAGGGCCAGAGGCCGATAAGCTGGAAGCACTTGCCGCTTCGATCGGTGTCTCGGACCGCGTCGACTTTCTGGGATATGTCCCGGATGAGGACCTGATCCGGCTGTACGCAGATGCACTGGCCGTTTATTATGCACCGGTGGATGAAGATTACGGCTATACCACCCTGGAGGCCTTCCTGTCGAAAAAACCTGTCATAACTTGCCAGGATTCGGGCGGTGTCCTCGAGTTTGTCAAAGGGGATGAAAACGGCTTGATCTGCCCGGCAGATGAACGGGAAATCGGCCTTGCCATGGAGAAAGTCTCCGGAAATATTCCTTTGGCCAGACAGTTTGGCGAAGCCGGTTACGAACGCGTCAAAAATATTTCGTGGGACAATGTTGTTGATAAACTGACTCACACTCTATGAAAACCCGACATGGTTTTGATCCTGAAAAGCATACTGAAGCCAGGAGGACATTATGAAAATTGCCTACTTTTCCCCTCTGAATCCGATTAAGTCGGGAATATCGGATTTTGCGGAAGAATTGCTTCCGTTTCTTGCACGAAACAGCGAGATAGAGCTGTTTGTCGATTATTTTGTTCCCAGCAGCGTGGATATCTGTAGGGATTTTGTCGTGCATGATATCAGGGAATATGACAATCCCGAACTTCGGGAAACTTTTGACACGGCTGTATTTCAGGTTGGAAATAACTATGAATTCCATAGAGCCATCGTCGAAGCTTTCATTAATTATGGAGGAATCCTGGAACTGCACGACCTGTCCCTGCACCACTTTATCGCGGCAGAAATGATCTGCCAAGGCAAAATTGATGAATACAAAAACCTCATTAATTATTGCCACGGAAGAAAAGGCCTCTCTGAAGCTGAAGACTACCTCAATGGGAAAACAGATTCCTTATGGGAGACGAGACCCCTTGAGTTCCCTGTAAATAAACATCTGATCGACCTTGCGGATGCGGTAATTGTACATTCGGATTTTGCGCGGCAGATGGTGCTTTCTATAAATAGCAGCGTGCCTGTTGCTGTTATTCCCCTCGGGACGGTTGATATAGTCGATGACCCGGAAGCATATAAATCCCACTGCCGGGCATGCCTCAACATTGCGGAGGATCGGATTGTCTTTGGTTCATTTGGACTGGCTACGCCGACAAAAAGGATTATTGAGACGATCAGTGCCCTTGGAAAATATAAATGCACCGTAAACAGTAATTTTACGTATTATATTGTCGGCGGCGTATCCGGCATAGACATTGAAACGGAAATTTACGCGCACAGCCTGAAAGACAATGTTATTGTCACGGGATTTCTGGAGCTGGATACATTTAAGCTGTATATGGGTGCATGCGACATCTGCATCAATCTGCGGTACCCTACGCAGGGGGAATCCTCCGCTGTGCTGCACCGGCTTATGGGACTCGGTAAACCGGTCATTGTCACTGATATCGGCTCCTTTGCCGAATATCCTTATCAGGTTGCATATAAAATACCCTATGGCAAAGAAGAAGTGCCCGAGCTGCTTAAAGCGCTGACCGTCTGGACAAGTAAGGCAGGAATGATGGAGAGACGGGCGATCGGGGCAAAAGAATATGCCGCCAAAAATCTATCAATGGATATTGTCGGCAAAGAGTACGAATGCTTCTTTGAAAAGGTCACAGGCGGTATGATCGAGCCTGATTTGGAAAATATATATATCAGCAGACTGATACGGGCTGCTAAAGGCAGTGCGGAGACAATTGATACTTTCATGCAGCAGAACCATGCATCCATATTGCGCTTATGCGGGGAAAACACCGCACAGAAAAAAAATAAAGTGCTGCCTGAATACCTCGATAAAAAGGCTGACCAGCTTGCAGAGATGGACTTTACAGTCGGGTATTTCGACCACTTTGCAGACATGTGCAGCATATTTGCAGTAAAGTCTGAATTATGATTATAATGAATCCGTTCAAGACAGAGTGTAATACAGACTGGATCAGATTCAATCTATGTGGAACGTCAGCGATACCGTTCCTTGTTATTCAAACAGCGCTGATATATAATAAAAATCTTGAATTCAAGGAGGAATTTATATGAAAATTCGTGTTGCAGATCATATTGCCAATCTTCTGGCTGAACACCAGATTCATCAATTATTCAGCGTCACAGGCGGCGGGGCGATGCACCTGAACGACGCTTTCGGCCGTAATCCGTCCCTTTCCGTCGTGTACAACCACCATGAACAGGCCTGTGCGATTGCTGCGGAGAGCTACGCCCGCCTGACCGGCAGGATAGCTGCCGTCTGTGTTACTTCCGGCCCCGGAGGTACCAATGCCATTACAGGCGTTCTCGGCGGCTGGCTGGATTCCATCCCGATGCTTGTGATTTCGGGCCAGGTCCGTTATGATACGACCGTTCATTCGACCGGCAAGCCGATGCGTCAGCTGGGTGACCAGGAGTATGAGATCACTCGCTCCATTGCACCGATGACAAAATATTCCGTCATGGTGACAGATCCGCTTATGGTTGAATACCATGTTAACAAAGCAATTTATATTGCCATGCACGGGCGTCCCGGCCCGTGCTGGGTTGATGTTCCGCTGAACATACAGTCGGCAACAATTGAGACAGACGATCTGGTGAAATATGACCCTGCAGAGGATGCAGCGGAGCTTCCGAAGCCGATTTCCCCGGATACGGCACATGAAGTCATCGAACGTCTGAAGAACGCCAAACGTCCGCTGATCCTTGCCGGCACAGCAATCCGCCTGGCGGACTGCCACGATGAATTTCTGGAGCTCATCAATAAGCTGAATGTTCCCGTTGTTACCGCATGGAATGCACACGATACACTCTGGAATGACCATCCTCTTTATATGGGCCGTCCGGGAACCGTCGGCGATCGCCCAGGCAACCTGATCCTGCAGAGCTGCGATCTTCTTCTGGTGCTCGGAAGCCGTCTCAACATCCGTCAGATCAGCTACAACTGGAAGATGTTTGCTAAGGATGCATACAAGATTTCTGTTGATATCGACCCGCTTGAACTTGAGAAACCGACATTGTCTCTGGATATGCCTATCCTGGGCGACGTGGCAGACCTGATTCACCTGATGAACAGTGAGCTCGGCGGCACTTCTCTCCGTGAAAGAACAAACTGGATGGCTGCATGCAGGGAGATCAAAGCCAGATATCCGGTAGTCTGCCCCAGTTATTTTGAGAAAAAATCCCCTGTGAATCCTTACTGCTTTCTTGACTCACTTTTCAGAAAGCTGAATGAAGGCGATGTCATTGTAGCCAGCAATGGTTCTGCATGTGTATGTGCTTTCCAGGCTGCTTATCTTAAGAAAGGCCAGAGACTTTACAGCAATTCCGGATGCGCGGCGATGGGCTACGGACTGCCGGCGGCACTCGGTGCGGCTTTCGGGGAACCGGACCATACCGTGATCTGTATTGAAGGCGACGGAAGTATCCAGATGAACCTGCAGGAACTGCAGACCGTCGTTTATCATAATCTTCCTATGAAGATTGTCGTGCTGAACAACCAGGGCTATCATTCAATCCGCCAGACACAGTCGGGCTTTTTCGGGCAGCCCCTGCATGGTGTAGGCAGCGGCAGCGGCGTCGGATTTGCGCCGTTTTCCAAGCTTGCTCCGGCTTTCGGACTCCCTTATTTCTGCGTAGATTCACTGGATACCATGGATAAGGTATTGGATAGTGCACTGGCAGCGGAAGGTCCTGTACTGATTGAGGCTATGCTTGACATTGAGCAGCCCTTCTCGCCGAAGCTTGCTTCCAGGAGACTTGCGGACGGTTCCATGTACTCCCCGCCGCTTGATGATATGGCTCCTTTCCTTGACAGGGACGAGTATCAGAGCGTACTCGGCCTTCTGAGGAATGCGGAAGACTGATCTGTGATGCAGCTATAAGGTTGTGTCAGCGGAACTAAATCAGAATTTTATTTTTGTTTTTCAGCATAGACAGCGGCTTGCGACCGCTGTCTATGCTTTTTTTGTTTATTGCTTGTTGACAAGTGTCATGAATTTGTCGAAAATGAATATAATATATTGTACTGTTAAAATGCAAAACGAATTGCATTACATTTAGATTTTCCTGGTTCTGATTACGATTTTTTTACTCGGGGGGGAGATAAGCCGAATGAAAAAACCACAATACGCACTGGCAGGACAGCTTTCCTTAATATTTTTTTGCTTGAGTATGTTTTACGACGTATCGCTTGCAGTAAAGGGCCGTATGAATCTCAGTCTGACCGTTGCTGCGACTGCGTCTGTGTTGCTTAATGGCGTTACGGCGGCATGTACTGTATATTTCATATTTTCATATGTAAAGAACAGACGATCTGCTGCATGTGTTGCAAAGCACAGGATGTCGATCTTGCCGATTGCACTGGTACTTATGGTTTTCGCGGTTCTTTCCTGCCTTATGGTAACGCGTCGGCCATATAGCGACGGAACAGGTTATTACTCTGCTTTTACGAATGCCATTGATTCTTTTTCATATACGTATCAATCCTGGCTTCTTGATCTGAGAATGTATCAGCATGCGACCCAGGGAATTTTCCTTTTTTCCGGAGTAGGTCAGATGCTGGCAGGCTGGTATGGTGTGTATATAGTACAATGCGTGCTTACTCTATTGGCAATGTTTTGTTTATACGGTATTTTCGGTAAAATATTTGCGGATCTGTCGGCAGTCATGAAAGCACTGGGTGTCGCTCTGTTTGCCTTTAATCCATATATCCTGGGGATGACAAGTCACTTTTCTCCTGATTTATATTGTGCGTTATTTCTAATTTTTGTCGTATTCTTTTTTCTTCACGACCTGGACTTACTTGCGTCTTTTTCCATGATTCTGCTCTATCTGACTAAAGAAACCGGAATTCTTGTTGCCGCCGGTTTCCTGATATGGACGATTATCGGCAGAATCCGAAAATTAGAAGGCGGTAATTTTATATCGCGTGCGATGCACTATCTCTGGCCTGAAAAATTAGTTTTGTACCTAATACCCGAACTGATGCTTCTTATTCCGGGTCTCCTGAAATATCCCGGTAAATCACTGACAACGGGCAGCGACAGTATCAACAAATTTTACTTCTCAATGGCAAATATATCTGTACATTCCAAGCAGTCATTTGAGTATAACTTTTTCTGGATCTACCTTGTTCTCCTGATTATTTCGCTTTTCATTATGCTTGCACGAGGAAAGAAGGCGGCAAAGAAAGAACCGTCCATTTTTCATGATGCAGATGCATTCGGGGGTCTTCTGGCCGGGTTTTCACTCTTTCTTATTTTTATTATATTTTTGTTTGTTACAACTCCCTGTCCAAGATATGCGCAGCCTCTTGCCTTTGCGTACGCCGTCTTTGGAATGGCAATGATTTTGTATATTTGGAAAAACCGGAAAATAGCAATTGCGGGATTGCTTAGCATATCTGTTCTGTTTATGATCCAAAGCTTTTTCTCAATTGATCCTTCGATGATGACGAACTACTCGATTAATCTCGGCAAACAAAAAGTATACGGTCCTGTAAATTTTTATGTTGCTGCGGACTGTAATATAACGTTCTTATGCGAGATGTATTCATATAATCGACTCTGCACATTTGAAGATTCTTTGATGGAGGACATATTAAGAAAGATTGACCCATCACCGGATACGATTTTTTATGCATGCGGATATGATTATCACGAAGTGTATAATGCCGGTGAGGTATACTGGAATCCAACGACAAAGCAAGTTGAGGCTGAACTATCAAAGGATAATTTCAAAATTACTATTATATGGATAGATGATTATGATCTGATAAGTGACAAACCCATGGAATTTGCTTCTGATTTCTATGTGATTATGCCTGCCAGAAAAGATAAAAACGACCTGCCGGCAGCACTTTTTGATAACGAAATTATTACGGAAGAAAATAAATACCCATATAGATTTGAGAAAAAAGGCTGCCGGGAAAAGGAGTATTTCACAGTTGATAATTGGGCAGGATATCTGGCTGTATACCGATATGGGTATGAGTAGAAATTGTTGCGCAGGATCATCGAATGAACTCTTAGCAATACGAGCAATTCGCAGAATAATTGTAAAATAAAAATATCCGGAACCGCAATGAGGCGGTTCCGGATATTTCGTCAGAATAACAAGTAAGTAATTTAGGATTCAAATCCGAAATGCGGAAGTACATACTTGTAGATACCCTGTGCAACCCCGGACTCTTTGTTGGTTCCGGTGACGTAGCGGGCCTTTTCTTTGATTTCATCCCGGCTGTTACCCATGGCGATGGATAATGCGCCGCAGGCGAACATGCTCAGGTCGTTCTCGTTGTCCCCGAAAACCGCTATGTTCTCAACAGGGATGCCGAGGTACTTGCCGAGGGCACGGACTGCGTTGCCTTTTGTGGAACCGTCCTGCATGATGTCGAGGAAGCTCTCACCGGATGACACGACCTCGAGACCCGGGATACCCCGGATAAACGCTTCCTGCTCAGGTGAGGGAGAATAAAAAAGAATCTTTACGATGTCACGAAGCGGCTTCTCCAGGTCTCCATATGAAAATTTCGTCAGGGGTACCTGCCGCCTCGCCGGTACCGTCCGGTTATAATTTACGAATGTCATAACGCGGACACTGTTCTCGGCATAGTAGACCATATCGCTTGTATAGGCGACAAAATCCGCGCCTTCCTTGAGCAGGTAGAGGAAGAGACTGTTCAGCAGCGTTTTTTCAATCGGGTTTTCCCAGATGACGTCTTTCCAGTCGGTCGAAATCAGCATACCGCCGTTGCAGGCGATAACCGGGAGCGACAGCGAGAGCATGTCAATATACTTCCCTGTCAGGAAAGGACTTCTGCCGGTTGCGATGGAAAAGCCGATGTCAAGTTCGCGCAGCTTCCGGAGGGCTTCCAGGTTTCCTTCAGAGACTGTCTTGTCGGGGGACAGGAGAGTCTCGTCCATATCAAAAATGCAGAGATGATTCATGAACGGCGGTTCTCCTTGCTGTCGCTGATATACTGCCCGAGTTGTGCCAGGCAGAGGTCCCGGACATTCTCGCCTTTTGTATAGCCCTTGTACCAGGCAACGGTTTTTTCAATGGTGGAGGCAATCGGCCATACCGGGTACCAGCCGAGGCGGTTCTCTATTTTGGAGATATCAAGCTTCAGATAACCGGCTTCGTGCGGCTGCGGGTTCGAATCGATTGTGAAGGAAGCACCGTCACCCCAGTCCTTACAGATTGTACTGACGATATATTCCACGTCGCGGGCATCATCGGAGCTTGGACCCACATTCCAGCCTTCCGCATATGCGGCGCCTTCCGTATAGAGCTTCTGCGCAAGGAGCAGATAGGCTCCGACCGGTTCAAGTACGTGCTGCCAGGGACGCGTCGCATAAGGGGATCGGATGTTGACAGGCGTTCCGGCCATCACCGCACGCATGATATCCGGGATCAGCCGGTCGTCGGCCCAGTCACCGCCGCCGATGACATTGCCGGCACGGGCAGAGGCAACAGCTACCTTGTGGGAATCAAATTTTGCAGGGTTAAAATAGCTGCGGCGATAGGAGGAGGTGACGAGCTCCGCACAGCCTTTGCTGTTGGAGTACGGGTCATAACCGCCCATCGGTTCGTCTTCACGGTAACCCCAGAACCATTCCTTGTTTTCATAGCACTTGTCCGTTGTTACAATAACGACGGAACGTACGCCGGGGGTCTGGCGTACAGCTTCAAGAACATTTACAGTGCCCATCACGTTGATCGCATAGGTCTCGACGGGAAAACTGTAGGATTCACGCACAAGCGGCTGTGCAGCCATATGTATGACAATTTCGGGGCGGACTTCATCGAAGACCTTCTTAAGAGAATCAAGATCCCGGACGTCACCGATAACGGAGTTCATCCCTTCTGCTACGTTCGCATCCTCAAAAAGGGAAGGGGTGGTCGGGGGCGTCAGCGCAAACCCGGTCAGCTCCGCGCCCATTTCCTTGAGCCATATGGACATCCATGAACCTTTAAAGCCGGTGTGTCCCGTAAGCAATACACGTTTTCCTCTCCAGAATGCAGGGTCTACGGTTGATTGTGCCTGTGACATGTAGTTCTCCTTCTGTCTTACCAATTTTTCCAGGGGGCATTGCCCTCGGTCCACATCTTCTCTAAGGCCTGTTTGTCGCGCATGGTGTCCATCGGTCTCCAGAAGCCGGAATGGCGGTAGCAGGACAGTTTGCCTTCTTTGGCAAGTGTTTCAAGAGGTTCGCGCTCGAGGACGCAGGAGTCGCCGGTAAGGTAAGTGAAGAGTTCCGGTTCGGCTACCATGAACCCGCCGTTGATCCAGGAGCCGTCGCCTTTGGGCTTCTCGGCAAACCCGGTGATATGGCTGTCGTCCGTAAGGGAGAGTGCGCCGAAGCGTCCGTCAATCTGGACGCCTGTCAGAGTGACTACAGCGCCGGATTTTTTATGCTGCTCAATAACGGCAGGGATATTCACATCAGATACGCCGTCTCCGTATGTGAGAAGAAACGGCTCGTCGCCGACATAGGACTGTACGCGCTTGATTCGGCCGCCTGTCATTGTGTTGAGCCCGGTATTTACAAGGGTAACGCTCCAGGGTTCCGCAATGTTTTTATGGATTACCTTACGGTTTCCGTCCCTGAAATCAAAGGTGACGTCCGACATATGCATATAATAATCGGCAAAATATTCTTTGATTACCTGCCCTTTATACCCAAGGCAGATTACAAAATCATTGAACCCGTAATGGGAATATATTTTCATAATGTGCCAGAGAATCGGGTCATCCCCGATTTCAATCATCGGTTTCGGTTTCAGATGGGATTCTTCGCTGATGCGGGTACCAAACCCGCCGGCTAAAATAACAACTTTCATATTTCGTTTGCAGGGTGGGTCCAGTCAAAGGCTGAATGTTTTCCCCCGCGCCCCCTTTCTATTCTGAAGCCATTATACACTATGACAGGAATGAAAAAAATGATATAATCGTGCGAGCGTAAATTGAATATATGTATCAACATTGCCAAAGAGTCACATGGAATTGCTATTATTACCGTCCCGCACAGGAACGTCTGTGCAGTTCACTCTCTTTGTTGGAGGTATTTCTTGTTTTATTTGAAGACATTTATTATCCTGGCCGCGGTTTTCATTGCCGCGTATGCGGTTGTATTGTCACCGCTGGTGCGAAGATTATTCCGGCCGGTTACTTCCCTTACCGCTAAACACAGCCGGTTCCCGTTTTGGCTCGGACTTGCCGCAGTGGTGTTGGTTACCGGCATATATTCGATCATTGTATACAACCACTCTTTCCCGATGGCGGAAGGCTGGTATACCCTGTTCTCGAAATACATTCTCAGCGGCAAAAAGCCCTATGAAGATTTTGAACTCCTGTTTACACCCGGTTATTCGTATTTGATTGCCGGTATTATCAAACTGTTCGGATACAATATTATTGTCCTGCGCGTTGCGGGAGCCGTACTGTTTTCCCTGATTGCATGCGTGCTCTATCTGATATTTTCAAAAGCATTTACCCCGTGGATTTCCGTGGTAGCGGCCTGCATCGCTTCTTTTTTCATGCAGTCGGAAGTTGCACAGGTCTTTTATGACTATATTCGCGTATACGATCTCTTTAATCTGCTTACCTGCCTTTTCCTGGTCCTCTGGGTCCGGGCCGAACTCGCAGACTCCGGGACCGGAAACAGCAAACCTGCTCTATATGCCTGCCTGACCGGCGTTCTTGCCGGCTTCGCGATCCTGATCAGACAGAACAGCGGCTGTGTCGTCCTGGCTTACGGCATCATCCTGATGTTCTTTATCCTGCTTGTTACCGGCGCATCGAAGAAGAAAATCAGAAGGATTCTGATTTTCCTTGGCTCTGCTTTGGCACCGATACTGATACTCGCACTTGTTATGAAAGCTTCCAATCTGCTTGACACATATTTAAGCATGACAACAACGGACGCCATTGCATCAAAGGGCGGTATGACAGCCGTGCTTTTCGGGTGGATCCCGAGGACCATACCGGAAATCATAAAACTTTGGAAAGAAATCCTGGGCATCGTCCTCCTGCTTGCGGCAAATATTTTCCTGTATGTGAAGAAGGGCAGGAAGAACTTCATATCGGATCCGTCCGACAATGTCAAACTGGTCTTTTTTACCGGTGCATCTGCTGCAGTCATTGTTGTTATGTTCCTGAAAAAACGAATATCGGTGCTGTTTACGACGTATTTTTATGACTGGTTAACACCATACTCTCTCTTTGCCGTGGGTCTTCTGATTTTTATTGCTGTCGGAGTGTACTGCCTGATAAAGAGGAAAAGAATCCCCGCGGACCGGACGCCGTTTGTTTTGTCCGTTCTGACAATATCCGGGTTTTATATTGCGACTGCCTATGGTTCTGCAACTTCTGCAGGCTTCAGCGAAGGCCAGTCGGCAATCATAATCGGCCTGCTGTTTGCACTTTTCCTCTACTACTCCCGGCACATATTCTCGCGGGAGGCTTCGTGTCTCGTGATGGCATTTGCCATCTGCTTCAGCATGGCCTGTGTGGGCAAAAAATATGATCTTCCATACAGCTGGTGGGGGTTGTCCGAAACGGACATCCGGGAAGCAGACTATACGGTTGATGTGCCCCTGATGGACGGAATCCTGGTAACCAAAGAAAGAAAGGCTGTCCTGGAAGGTATCTATAATGACATTATTGCGAATTCCACGGAAGAGGATTCGATTTTTGTTTTTCCGCATATACCGATTTTCTATGTGATGTCGGATCGATATCCGGAGACATTTACTCTTGTTCAGTGGTTTGATGTATCCTCGGAGAAAAGGGTTCTGGAAGATATTCAGACACTTGAGGCAAATCCTCCCAAGGTCCTGGTCTTATGCAGGATACCGGAGGGCACCATTTCGGGGCACGAGAAACTGTTCCGGGGCGGTCAGTTTTCGGCGCAGCGCAAAATGATGAATTCCCTTTTTTATATGGCTTACAAAGATGGATATGATAAAATTAATGAATATGACCTCGGAGGCGGCTATGTCGTTTCCGTATATTCTTTGCCTTCGTAAACCGGGAGGATAACGCCGTGAAGATAAATAAACGCATATGGCTGTTTTCCGGATTGGTTCTTCTTGGAATGACCGCGATTATTGCCTATTTACGGATTGGGAGAATTGTTTTTTCTCTGCCGTATCCCCAGAACAGTTTTCTGTTTCTTGGGGACGACCGGTTCATGGATTTTTTTCAGGTCAACAGTTCCGTGGCCCAGGGGAATCCGTATGCCAACGGATCATCGTATCCTCCGCTGGCGCTTGCAATCGCATTCCTGTTTTCCAGAATTATTCCGTATACGGAATCGGCAAATCCATTCTTTATACGGGACTACATAAAAGAGGGGGTCATTTCGCTGGCCCTTCTTTACACGGTCTGCTTTATCGTGCTGGCAATTTTCATCTGCAGGGAGGTCTGGGCAAAAATTAACGCCTCACGCTGGATCAAGCTGCTGTTGTCGGGCATCCTGACATTTTCACTGGCGGTTTCCGCCCCCATCATCTTTTCTGTCGACCGGGGGAATTATTTGATTATCTGTGTCCTGTTTCTTGTGATTTTTGCTCTCAATTATGGAAAAAACGACTATGTTTCCGCACTATTTCTTGCTCTGGCTGCCTGCATAAAGGTCTATCCGCTTGTTTTCTTTTTCCTGTTTTTCCGGGATAAGAAATGGAAACCGCTCTGGACAGGGCTTTTTACAGGGGCGTCCGTGACGATACTGTGCGCAGCTTTATTCAAAGGCGGCCTTCTTCGCAACCTGTGGCGTTTCCTCCGAAGCGCTTTCAATTTTACCGGGGGATTTGATCCGACCAGCATGTACTACTATCGTTACACAGTAGGCATCCGCAATCTGATTGCAGCACCATTTTTGGCGGGCGGCGGTAAAATTCCTGATTCACTCCCCATTTCAGCAATATATATTGTATGCGTTGCCGTTCTTCTGGGTCTGGTCCTGTTCATGTGCTGGAAAGACCGTGTGCTGTGGAGACAAGTCATGTACCTTAGTTTCTTTATGATTCTGTTTATGTCCCCGTCCTATTTTTATAATTTAGCTTACCTGATTCCCCCGGTTCTTCTGCTTCTGCTTAAGAAGGAGCGTGAAAAAGCGGAATGGCTGTTTATATCCGGATTTGCCCTGCTTATGATTTCAAAAAATTACATGTATTTCCAGTACGCTTTTTCCGACTGCACCGGCTGGATCGGCCTTGACTTTTACCTGGATCCGATTATTATGTTTCTGCTGCTGGGCATATCCTTTTTCTGTTATGTCGTTCCCGTCCTGAAAAGCACGGGACATAATCTTTATCAGGGAAAGAAAGAAGGAGTATGAATTTGAAGCGAATATTACTTACAGGCGGATCCGGATTCATCGGACGCAATATTGCCGAGATTTTACAGGGAAAGTATGAAATCCTGGCGCCGCGGCACGGCGAACTTGATCTGTCGGATGATGCCGGCGTACGCGTCTGGTTCCGGGAACATCCCGTAGACGCAGTGATTCACTCCGCCACAAAGCCCGGTCACAGGAATGCGGCTGACCCGACTTCCATAGCAATCACGAATCTCCATATGTTTTCCAATCTGCTGGAAGGGGCGCAGCATGCAGATGTGAAGCGTTTCCTGTTCCTCGGTTCCGGTTCGGAATATGATATGAGGAACTACCGCCCGCGCATGGCGGAGACGTCGCTCGGTGATTTCATTCCGGCAGATGATACGGGTTTTTCAAAATATGTCTGCACGCGTATGATACAGGGTATCCCCGGCTATGTGAATGTGCGCTTTTTCGGGATATTCGGCAAATATGAGGATTATGCGATCCGGTTCATCTCCAATGCGGTCTGCAAGGCTATTTTTGACCTTCCGATTACACTGCGCCAGGACAGAAAGTTTGACTACACATATATTGGCGACGGAGTCCGGGCGATTGATCAATTCATAGAAACACCGGTACAGAATCTGCGCTATAATGACTACAATGTTACCCCGGATCAGACGGTCAGTCTGCTTGGGCTGGCAGAGCTTGTCCGGAAGACGGCCGGGAAACAGGACCTGCCGATCATTGTCGGGAATCCCGGCTGCGGTCCCGAATACAGCGGGGATAACAGCCGCTTTATGGAGCTGTTTCCGGATTTCAGCTTTACACCGATAGAAGAATCAGTCCGGTCGCTGTATGATTGGTATGTCTCTCATAAAGAACAGATTGACAGGGAAAAGCTTTTAACGGATAAGTAGGATCGTATACATCAACAGGAAAATCGAAAGATAACAGAGGTATGGGCATGAAAAAAATCAGCATAATGACGGCATGTTATAACGAAGAAGAAAACGTTGTTCAGCTTACCGACGCCGTCCGGAAAATTATGGCGGAACAGCTTCCCGGTTATGATTATGAACACCTTTTTATTGATAACTGTTCGGAAGACAGTACGCTTGCGCTTTTACGGGAGATCTGCGCAAAAGACCCGCATGTAAAAGTCATCGAGAATGCCAGGAACTTCGGGCATATCCGATCGCCGTTTCACGGGCTCCTTGAGACGACCGGCGACTGCACCATCAGCATGGCGGCCGATTTCCAGGAACCGCCGGCTTTGATACCGGTATTTGTGAAGAAGTGGGAAGAAGGCTATAAGGTCGTATGCGCCGTGAAGACTACCAGCAAAGAAAATAAGATCATGTTCGGTATCCGTAAATTCTACTACAACCTGGTCAAAAAAATGTCCGAGGTTGATTCCATCGATAATTTCACCGGATTCGGGCTATACGACAAAAAAGTAATCGATGCGCTTCACCTTATGGATGATCCGTATCCGTATTTCCGCGGTCTGATCTGCGAAATCGGATTCAAACGGGCCATTGTTGAATTTGACCAGCCGAAGCGGGAACGCGGGAAGACGCATAACGGCTTCTATACACTGTTTGACATGGCGATGCTGGGCATTACGGCCAACTCCAAAGTGCCGCTCCGCCTTGCCACGATCATGGGCTTTGTCTTTTCCCTTGCCTCCATGGGCGTCGCCTTTCTTTACCTGATCCTGAAGCTTATTTTCTGGAACAATATGCAGATGGGCATGGCGCCTATCGTTATCGGCATGTTTTTCTTTTTCTCGGTACAGTTGTTTTTTACCGGACTTCTCGGTGAATATATTGCACAGATCCTGACGAAAGTCACAAACCGCCCCCATGTTGTTGAAGCAGAGCGAATTAATTTCGACGAAAAGAAATGAGGAAATAATTTATGTCACTTGAAAAAGCAAAAGAACTTCGCGAACAGATCCTTGACCTGACACGTTCCTATTATAAGGAACAGTTCGGGGAGAAGAAGCCCTATGCTCCGGGAGACCGCATCTCTTACGGCGGACGTTATTTTGATGAGAAGGAAGTTGTATCCCTGGTTGACTCGTCACTGGATTTCTGGCTGACATCCGGTAAGTACTGCGCACAGTTCGAATCGGAATTCTCCAAATTCCTGGGTCTTTCCTACTGCTCAATCACCAATTCCGGTTCTTCCGCCAACCTCCTTGCTTTCATGGCGCTGACATCCCCGAAACTCGGCGAGCGCCGCATCAAACCGGGAGACGAAGTTATTACTGTGGCATGCGGATTCCCGACAACCGTCGCCCCGATCATGCAGTATGGAGCCATTCCTGTGTTCATCGATGTGACGCTGCCGACATACAACCTCGATGCATCCCAGCTTGAAGCTGCTCTTTCTCCTAAGACAAAGGCTGTCATGGCTGCGCACACGCTCGGAAATCCCTTTGACCTCCGCGCTGTATCTGCATTCTGCAAAAAGAACAACCTTTGGCTGATCGAAGACAACTGCGACTCATTGGGCAGTGAATATGAGATGCCCGAAGGCAAAAAGTTCACAGGTACAATCGGCGACCTTGGAACATCGAGCTTCTATCCTCCGCACCATATGACAATGGGAGAGGGCGGGGCCATCTATACCGATAACGCCCAGCTTCGCCGTCTGGTAGAATCTTTCCGCGACTGGGGCCGTGACTGTTTCTGCGCATCCGGCAAGGACGATACATGCCACCACCGTTTTGACGGACAGTACGGACTCCTTCCGAAGGGATATGACCACAAATATGTATACTCACACCTTGGTTACAACCTGAAAGCGACCGAAATGCAGGCATCGATCGGTGTTGAACAGCTTAAGAAGCTTCCTTCGATCATTGAGGTCCGCCGCAGGAACTGGAAGTACCTCCGTGAGCAGCTTGATCCTCTTAAGGATGTGTTTGTCCTGCCCGAGGCTACCGAGTATTCCGACCCGAGCTGGTTCGGCTTCCTTCTGACCGTCCGCGAAGATGCAGGCTTTACCCGTGAGGAGATCGTACGTGCGATCGAGAGCAAAAATATTCAGACGAGAATGCTTTTTGCAGGCAATCTGATCTATCATCCTTGCTTTGACCTCTACCGGGAATCCGGTGAGGGATACCGCGTAGTGGGTGAACTTACAAATACGGACCGCATCATGAACCAGACTTTCTGGATCGGAGTCTATCCGGGAATGGATCAGCCGCGCCTTGACCGCATGGTGGAAGTAATTACGGATTTTGTGAAGGCAAAGTAAACCGCCGGAATTTTTAACACTTTTTTCAATAGCAAAAATAAACCATTCAGGGTGCCGGAAAAGGCACCATGCAAAAGAGGTTTGCATGGGGAACACCCGCAGGAGGTAACCATATGAAAAAAATTGCTGTTATTATGGCCGGCGGAGGCGGTACCCGCTTCTGGCCGATGTCCCGGCTCGCACGTCCCAAACAGTTGATTTCCCTTACAAGCGACAAGGTTATGATCAACGAGACGATCGACCATTACAGCAATGTCGTAAAGCGGGAAGACACGTTCATTGTTACGAACAGGGAACAGTCTGCCCTTATGTCCAATCTCCTGTATCCGGAAGTAGACCGATCCCATATCCTGTCCGAACCTGTCGGCAAGAATACGGCGCCGTGCATCCTGTATGCGGCGCTTGTCCTCAAAAAACTGTATGGGGATGCCCTGATGGCTGTTCTTCCCGCAGATCACCATATTTCCGACCTGAAAGAGTATGAGCGGATTCTAAAGCTTGCATATGACACGGCAGAGGCGACGGATGAGATGGTCACGATCGGGTTGTGGCCCACTCATCCGGCTACCGGCTACGGCTATATCCGTTTTTCCGAAAAACCTGTCGGCGGCAATGGTTCGGAGGTTTACCGGCTGCAGCGCTTTGTCGAGAAGCCGGAACTTCTTCGTGCCCAGGAATATGTAAGGTCCGGGCGTTATCTTTGGAACAGCGGCATGTTTATCTGGAAAGCGTCCGTGATTATCGCTGCATTTCAGCGGGATCTTCCCGAATTATATGAGAAGATGAATGCGGTCAATGACAAAATCCGTACGCCGGAGGAACAAAAGGCTATCGATGAAGTGTATCCGCAGCTGCAGTCAGTTTCCATTGACTACGGCATTATGGAAAAGGCGACTGCCGTCAACGTTATCCCCGCAGAATTCGGCTGGAATGATGTCGGCAGCTGGGATGCCCTGACCGAAGTCTTCCCGACTGACGATGACGGCAATGTGATCCGCGCGGACCATCTGTCCATTGATACCGAGAACTGCGTGATCAGCAGCTCCTCTGCAGGCCGGTTGATTGCTACGATCGGGGTCAGCGACCTGATTATTGTCGATACAGGCGACGCCCTGATGATCTGCCACAGGGACCGCGCCCAGGATGTAAAGAAACTGGTTGAGGAGCTGAAGCGTCAGGGAAGGACAGATCTGGTGTAAAAATCAAGTAAAGAAACGGGGGATTGGTTAACGGCATGCTGACATCCATGATGGTCAAGGATAATGAAAAAACTGCCGCAGAAGTCCAAATCAGCCTTCCCGTGAAAAAGCACATCCGGTCGGTTCCTGATATTTTAATCTGCATTTTACTGATGACCGCTATTGCAGCAGTCAGCTTCTGGTTTCATGGCAGCAGGCAGACACCTGCTATTTTCGCGGACGAATTAGGATATATTTCGGCCGCGAAATTTTTTTCTGGCCAGCAGTTCTATAACATGGCAGATGCTACATTCTATCATTTCGGATATTCTCTTTTTTTGACGCCAGTCATGTGGATAACAAAGAACCAGGCCCTGCAATACCGGCTTTTTCTGTGTGTGAATACAGTTTTTCTCGAAGCTCTGTTCCTGCTTCTTACCTCGATATCCCGCAAATTGTTTCGGTGTTCCAGAAAAACCGCTTTAGCGGTCTCTTTTGCTGTTGGCATGTATTTCCCGATTTTTCTGCAGTCGAATTTTGCCTGGTCAGCGATTGCTGTTTCCTTTTTTTACCTTCTTGCCATTTGGGCAACTGCACGGGCCTGCGAAAAAAATCATGTTCTGACATACATATTCGCCGGGATCAGTATCGGAGCGCTGTATGCTGTACACCCTTCGATGATCGGCGCCGCAGCAGCAGGAGGACTGCTGTGTATTGCGGCGGCATTTCTTCTCAAGAGCAAAAAGGCATTATTTTTATTGGCCGGACTGGTTCCTGTTTTTATAGCGACAAACCTGATCAACAAATGGCTTAACGAGTCCATTTACCAGAAGGATACCGTTTTCGGGAACCTGAGTTCGGATTCCGTGACGAATTCACTAGGCCGTCTTTCTGATTTCAGGGGAATTCTTCTATCCATATGCGGACAGTTTCTGAATGGATTTGCAGGAACGGCCGGCCTCCTTTTTATCGGTATTTTTGCTCTCTGCTGCTATTTGCTGAGAATGTACCGCAAAAAGGAAATGCATTCCTGGAAATTTACGACTGCGCTGTATTTCCTCATGTCCGCAGCAAGTATTTATGCAATTTCGGTCATACAGATGTCTGCCGGATCCAGATTTGACCACTTATTTTATGGGCGTTATGTTGATCCGACTATGATTCCCGCTATTTTGCTTGCCGTCTATTTTCTAGCATCAGAAGGGCACCGGCATAAAATCTTCCTTTTTGCCGTTGTTCCGGTGTTGGCCGCGTCCATGTCTGCGGCAGTATATGTTTGGGAGCCGGGTATTTTCCTGCGCGAATACAATGCCTGGATGAATGCGATTCCTGCCACCGTCCTTACATCATTGCTGCCGGCGAAGAATATGCTTCTGTTTGGATGCTTTGCCCTGGCTGAATATGCGGCTTTGCTGGCTGCCGTATTTTTACTTCCTGTTCCGATACGTTTCATTCTTACAAAAGCGCAGAAGACACCCGGGCAGGCAGAGCTGGACGAAGGGATTGCCGAATCCCGCAGCAGGGGAATAACAATTGCCTGTATCACTGCTTTCTTGATCATTTTTAATTCCGCTTCAATCGGGTATACTTTCCGGAATTATATATTTGGGGAGCCCCGACCGCTTTGGGCGATTTCTGAAAATGCAAATAGCAGCTCGCTGAATGCTTTAATATCCTCCGTTAAAGGGGAGACCGTATCGGTTACGGAAAGCTTTCTTAACAAAAATCGAATGAGCTTCTATATTTGGCAGTATGCATGGGACTGCCGGTTTGCCGTTGTTCCGGATGATCAGACGGATATTGACACGGAATTTTACATGTCTACGGAAAAAGGTCCGGCTGTCAGCCTGTGGGGAGCGGAATCCGCAGAAATATATGGCTGCGGCTATATCTATCATTTCCCGGACACCCGGTCACTGACTGCGGAAATTACGGGACTTGACAGCTTGAATCGTATGGTCGGCGAAGTAAAGATCAGCAGATTGGCACGGAAGATTCCTTCCGGGGACCATTTCCTCGAAGTAAAGTCGGGGGCTATGTGGAATCCATATTATGACAATCCGGATTCGCTTGGACTGACACTGGCTGCTGACGGAATTCCGCTTGAACCGGCAGGACAGGTCGGATATTGCTACTACTTTGCGATTCCTGACGAAATGATCGAGATTTCATCGATCACGATTTCCGGGAAGCTATTTTCCGCAGCCGGTTTGAAAATTTCCAACGAGGAGGACGAGGCGGGCATTTCCATAAAAGAAATCAGTACGGTTTCCGGGATCCCTGCTGCCGCAGACGAACCGGAAGGGAAGATGTATGATCTTGGGACGGTTCTCTCCTTTACGGCAGAAAATGATGCCGCAAAGGATTATCTCACTTGGGGATTTCATGGTGCTGAATCAGCGATAACATGGATGAGCGGCAAGACGGGAATCCTGCTGGAACTTTCGGAAATTCCTCCGTTCGGCAGAGACCTGCAGCTCAGTATTTACGTAAAGCCCATATTCTTGCCTGCAGGGATGAACGCCTTGGACGCAATTGTTTTTGTAAACGGGCGTGAAGCCGGTACATGGGAGGTATCGGGCGAAGGCGAGTACAGCATGCAAATTCCGGCAGCCTTTTGTCAGAACCGTGATGTGCAGATAGATTTTATTATGCCTGACGCGACTTCGCCGGCGCTTAACGGCGAAAGCGGTGACACACGCGTATTGAGTATGGGAATCGAGTCAATGTCACTGAGCCTTGCCGGCTGAAAAAATTGATATGGATATACGGCTTAAGCAATATAATGAGGAGTAATAGAGTGGAAATGTCCCCCGGTAAGAAGAAAAAGAACCTGGTCAAATGGATCGGGCGGTTGATTACGGCAGCAGCACTGTTGTTCCTGGTCAAAACCCTGCTGACCATGCACGTTGATTTTTCAGAAATCGGAAACCCTTGGATAGCCGTGATCTTCGCAATGGGGCTTACGGTTCTTCTTGGAGGATCCATCTTTGTTATGGCATACGCATGGAAATGTATTCTTGCATTCCTCAGAGGGAGAGACGTACCTTATAAATCTGCACTGAAAGTTTACACAGAGACAAACCTTGCCAAGTATCTCCCTGGCAATATAATGCAGTATGCTGGGCGCAACCTTTTACGTTCAAAGCTGGGGATGGGCCAGATCGATGTTGCTTTAAGTTCCGTTATCGAAATCGGCGCACTTCTGATATCCGGCATGATTTTAGCAATTTCCTTTTCCTTCCGGTCATTGCGGGCCGCATATGAATCCATTTCGAAAAAAACCAACCCTGCATGGATCCTTTTACTGGCAGTCGCGGTTGGCGCAGCCTGTATCCTTCTCGCTGTATACCTGATAAAAAAAGGCCAGGTGCGAGCCATCTGGGACAGACTGCGCTCTCTCCTTTCCCCTACATTTGCTGGTCTGCTTATAAAGCTTGTGCTGATCTACGCAGCCGCAATACTGATTCCGGGGACAGCGCTTCTCTTTTCCTTTCATGTCCTCTTTGGAATTCAGATGACTCCGGAGATTCTGCTTTCTGTTTTCGGTGCCCATGTCATATCCTGGACAGTGGGATTTGTGACGATCGGGGCACCCGGAGGGATCGGTGTCAGGGAATCCGTCCTCCTGATGCTGCTGTCCGGAACACTCGGGGAAGGCCATGTGCTTGTTGCCGCGCTCTTTCTCCGGATCATTTCCATTTTGGCTGATGTGTCGGTCTTTCTGATTGTACGGTTGCATGATATGATTTCAAAAGATAAACTAGAGGAAAAATAAGCAGCAAGGCAAGTTACCCTGACCTGTTGTTTGATGGAGAATAACGTGAGAATAGCAATTGATCTGACATCAACACCAAAAAGCAAAACAGGCATTGGCCGCTATATGCTTGGCTTGGTTACGGGACTTCAGGAAGTAGATCATGAGAATGATTACTTCCTTTTTGTCCACGACGATGACCTGGACGGATTCGGCATACACGAGGATCGTTTCCATATTATCCCTGTGCACAGCCGCATCCTGCGCAGGACGTGGGTCCGTATCCTGTGGGAACAGATTGTTTTCCCATTCCGCTTACGGAAACAGAAGATCGATGTGCTGCACTGCCCAAATTTTACGATGCCGTACCTTGCACACCTGGTTTATCCGCATTTGAAAGTGGTCGGCAGCTTCCATGATATGACATATTTTTTCCTCCCGGATTACCATGTCGGCTGGAAAAGAGAAATGTTCAAAACATACATCCGCATGACAGCCCCGCGCGCAGATAAAATCGTGACGATTTCCGAGAACTCAAAAAATGACATTCCCAAGTACTGCCGTCTGAAAAACCCCAACATTACAGTCACCTGCATGGGCGTTGCCCCAAAGTTTTTCCATGCCGAAAAGCCGTCTGCGGAACTTCTTGCCCACTACGGAATTGACGCTCCGTACATTATGTATGTGGGCACGCTTGAACCCAGGAAAAATGTGCCCGGACTCATACAGGCATATAAAGACCTGCCGTCCGACCTCCGGAAATCCTGCAAACTGGTCCTCTGCGGCAAAAAAGGCTGGCTGTACGATGCGATTTATGAGAGCCTGAAAGAGAACCCGGAACTGCTTTCCGAGGTTATATTTACCGGTTATGTTGAGGATTCCGATCTCCCGGTACTGCTTGGGGGGGCCCGGGCCGTCGCATATGTTTCTTTTTACGAGGGCTTCGGTATCCCGGTTATCGAGGGGATGGCCAGCGGAAATATCACGATAACATCGTTCGGATCTTCCCTTGAGGAAGTGGCAGGAGACGGAGCTCTGCTTACGGATCCAAAGAACCCTGCAACCATTACGCAGGCCCTGCAGTGGGCCATTTCTGACGGACATGAAGAAGAAAAGAACGAACTGATCCGGAAAGGAATTGCACAGGCGTCCCGGTACACATGGGCACGGTGTGCGGAAGATACCGTCCTTGCCTACAGGGAAGCAGAGGCGAGCCGAAAATGATATTCGGGAAAATAGCATTTGTTGTTCTGACATGGAACAGTGCATCGTATGTCGCCAATTGCCTCGAGTCCCTTTTCTCGCTGCCCGCAGAAGACCTGTCGGTCTATATTGCGGATAACGGGTCATCGGACGGGACAGACCGAATTCTACAGGCGTGGCAGGAAAAAGAACCGGGACGGATTCATATTGAGTATCTGCCCTGCAACGAGGGTACTACGGTTCCCCGCAACCGGCTGCTTAAGCTGATTCCGGAAGACACGCAATGGATCTGCATCCTCGATTCCGATACGGTTGTCAATGCGGAAGCCGCAGAAGCAATGATCGCGGCACTTTCGGGGACACCGTCAGCTATGCTGGCCGCTCCGCGCATGTGGAAACCGGGGAATGTAGAGCAGCTGTCGTGCAAGCATTTCCCGACACTTTTCGGCAAATTTCTGAAAGGTGTTCCTGTCTCTTTTCTTCAAAAAAGGGGGCTTCTTAAGGAGAGTTATCCGTTTTTCCCGGATCCGGATACAGAGGGCAATCCGCCGGTCTCGCGCGACAAGTCGGTCTATGAAGTTGATTATGCAATATCCGCCTGCTGGATGATGAGAAGAGCTGTTCTGACAAAGGTAGGATTCCTGGATGAACATTACTTTTACGCACCGGAAGATGTAGATTACTGCGCGATGATCTGGGAAAAGGGCTGCAAAGTACTTTTTGTTTCCGGCGCATCCATTTATCACAATACACAGCGCCTTTCGCATAAAAAACTGTTCAGTTCCGCGAACAGAGCCCATTTGAAGGGACTCTGCTACTATTTCCGAAAGCACAGATACCTTTTTTCACCGGGAATGCGCTCCGTTTCGCGTACCCGGATCTGACAATCCGGCTCCTTATGTAAAAATGCGCCCGATAACTTCGGAGTTATCGGGCGCGTGTCTTTTGTTGAATAGAAACCGGATTCTGTTTCCACGGCTCGGACAGGTTCTGTCAGCTGTGCTTCAACTCGGCTTCGGTATCCTGCTGTGCATCATGCGGAACAGCCGGAGACTCTGCAGGAGCCTGTGCAGTGCCTTGTGCCGCATCCCGGGAAGCTTCCTGTCCCGCTGCCGGTGCCGCGGAGTTCCCTCTGTCTGCTGTTTCGCCCGATGAACCGGGGCAGAATGAATCCTGGTTTTCCTTGAAAGTCTTGTGATACAGCTTCGGCGTGAAAACCGCGCGTATAGTCTGGAAAATTATCTTAATATCCTGAAGGATGGAGTAATTTTTAATATAAAGCAGGTCATAGCGAAGCTTGTCTTCCGGCGTCGTATCATAACTTCCGGCGATCTGTGCCAGACCGGTAATTCCTGCTTTAACGGCAAAACGCTGCGAATAGGCAGGAATTTCTTTCTGGAACTGCTCCACAAATACAGGTCTTTCGGAACGCGGTCCCACGACGCTCATTTCCCCGATGAGGACATTAAAAAACTGCGGAACTTCATCAAGCTTCGAACGCCTGAGGAACCGTCCGATCGGCGTGACGCGAGGGTCGTTCCTGCCTGAGATGACAGGGCCGGTTACAGTTTCGGCATCCGTACGCATTGTACGCAGTTTGTAGATATAGTAGGAAGTATTATCGATTGTGACGCGTTCCTGACGGTAGATGACGGGTCCGGGCGATGTAATCCGAACCAGTAAAATCGAGATGAGAAGGAACGGGGAGGCCAGGATGAGGGCCAGCAGGGAAACAATAATATCAAAGAACCTCTTTACAAATCTCTGCTCAAATGTGAGGCCGAGCCGGTCGAGCATGAAAACCATCAGGTCATTGAAATTAATCAGACGTGATTCAAAAAGCGTAATTTCATAGAACTGCGGAACGAGGTAGGCTACCGTGTTCATGCGGGCACAGTACAGGATAATTTCAGACTTTTTGCTGTCGGGGACTCCGGGGCAGATCAGAACCTCGGAATAGTTGCGGATAATGGAACGGACAGCCTTCCGGTCATCGTAAACAACATGGTCGGCCAGCTTCAGGTCGAACTCGTGGAGGCTGCTGGTAATCTTGCTCTCCACTTCGGCAATTTCTTCATCATTGCTTCCAATAATAACCAGCTTGCCGGTTGTATAGAGTCTGCGGCTGATTACAAGGCCGGTCCCTGTCCAGACGGAGATCAGGATAAAAATGACAGGAAGGCTGATAAGGAGGACGCTTCTCGGGAAAGAACGCATCATCCCGAAATACGCAGCGGTTGTAGTCAGCATGGTCTGTACTACGGAAAATTTGATGGACTGCGATATGACATCGAGATTTTTCTTCCGGAAAAAGCGGGGGAACTGGAGGGCGTCCGCCAGAAGGAATGCCGAAAGGGATATGAAAGGAATCAGCGAGATATAGGCACTTGTGTTCTTGGGCTCAATGCTTGTTCCGCCAAGGAGACTGGCAAGGAAATCCGGCAGGAAGGGCTGAATCAGCGGCTGAATAAAAAACGAAGCAACATACCCCAGGTTGACAAGGAGTACGAAAACCACAAAATACACGACTTTGAATGCGTGGGTAGCAGAAAATTTGCCATGCAATGACATATCATTATCTCCAATTCAGACTGGATATAATACATAAGGCAAATCCAATCGATATAGAAGCTATTTTAATCGATCGGGCACAATACGGCAACTGGTTCGGCAAATGCACAGAGAAGGCAGGTGCAGCACGCCGTAGCCGTGCGGATGTCCGTCAGAAAAGCGTTTGCTTCATCGACGGCCGTAATTTGAAATGACTCGAATTCCTTAAGGAAAGAGGACTGGCTCCTCCGATAATAATCATGCCAGCTTTCGAAAAGCGCAAAAAGGGTTTCCGGCGATACCGGAGCTGAGGCATTGGCGGAAGTCTCAGGCTCAAAGCGGCATATCGCTTCTATTTCAGCCTTGTGTGCGTAAAAGTAATCCCGCATGCCATGTTCGTAATCCAGATGGCGGCGCGCGCCGTTAATGCCGGAACCCTGGTGGGCGACACAGAAAAAGTCACACATGTAATGGCTTACGATTCCGAGACGCAGCGAAAAGACGGGGGAAATAAAGAATTGATCCAGATCGTGCCTGCGGTGCTTGTCCAGAGAAAGCCCGAGCTTTTTCCGGATGAACGGGGCAGACCGGGCTTCAAAGTGCGGATGCGTAAAAGGAAGCCAGCAAATGTCCGGAAGCATATTGCCAAGCCCAAACCAGAACGGGGATATCCGGATTGACTGTTCGGCGGGAAGTGCCGAAATTACATTCTGTCTGATTATCGCACCCATAGTACGGTGCAGTTTTGTCACCATGTGATTAAAAATCCTCTTCAGCAGCTCATGTGCATTTCTGCACAATTCAAAAACATTAAACTTATTATACGTCACAACATGTACCGGTACAGCAATTTGTGCAAAAAAACAACGGCAAAAGAATAAATAATTTATGTGAATTAGTGGATTGTTGACTTGCAAGAATCCTGACAGTATAGTAACTTCTTATGTGAACCATTTTATATGCTTTTTTACGGCATTGCCGAAGGAATATAAATCATTAGTTAATCTATCCGAAAGGTACAAGGTCAGATTTACATGAAAAAAAATCACAACTCCAGGAACAAAGCCCGCAAAGGAATCGCAATTGGGGCAGCAGTACTTGCTGTTCTTGTAATCGCTGGTGCTTCTACGTATTATTTCACACACCGTGAACAGAAGTACAAAGTGAATAGCGCCGACGGGAAGACGATTTCCCTGACGGTTGCCCAGATGAAGGCTGAGCTTGATACGGAGACCTTTTACCAGGGAATCAGCATAAACGGAGTGGACGTTTCCGGAAAAACTCTTACTGAGGTGGAGACGCTGTTTGCCGACGATACGGAACTGGCCGCACCGGCCGTCAGTATAACGCTTTCGGTTCAGGGTCAGGATTACCCGATCGATTCTTCGGTCCTGGGGCTTACCAATAATATTTCAGAGATGATAACGAATGCGTATGCCTATGGGAGAACAAGCCAGCAGACTGATGAGGCCGCAGCCCTTGTCGAGAGATACAATGAGGTGCAGCACCTGAAGACCGTTCCGCAGAATTTCGAAGCGTCATATACGTCAAGCGCAGCTTCGGTCAGCACAGCCGTACACGAAGTGCTGGATCCCCTTCAGGTAGAAGCGAGGGATGCGGCGGCGTCCTCGTTTGATAAGGCAAATCTTACTTTTGTGATTGAAGAAGAAGCCGAGGGATTATCTCTTGACACCGATACAGCCGTTTCTGATGTCCAGGCTGCCATTTCTGCAAAGGAATACACGAAAACAATTACAGTTGCCGCACAGACCGTCCAGCCCTCGATAACAAAGGCTGACCTTGAAGAGACACTCGGTCTTGTTTCTACGACTACGACCGTTACTACCGGTGATGAAAACCGTAATACGAATATTCGGCTTGTCTGCGAAATAATTGACGGTATGATTCTTCAGCCGGGCGAATCTTTTGACTATAACGAGGATGTCGGTCAGCGGACAGCTGAAAGGGGATTCAAGGAAGCAGGCGGAATTTTTGACGGGGCCACACGCCAGGAACTTGGCGGAGGTATCTGCCAGGTCAGCGGGACAATGTTCCACAGCGTCATGAAGGCGGACCTTCAGGTAGACGAGCGATATGCCCACCAATGGCCGAGTTCATATGTGGATGCAGGAACGGATGCTACTGTCACATGGGGCGGGGTGAATTTCGCTTTCACCAACAATACGGATTATCCTGTCGCTATCCATGCGTATTACAAGGACCGCAAAGTTACCGTGGCTCTTTACGGACGCCCTGTTTCTGACGGCATGACAATTGAAATTGAAGGTGTGGTAACTTCGGACACGCCTCCGGGACCGACGGAATACGTTGCCGATCCGACACTGCCGGCAGGTACAAGGGCAGCAAAACCGATAAGAAATGCGCATGACGCTATAGTTGCTGAATGCTATAAGGTGTATTATAAAGACGGAGCTGAAGTAAAGCGCGTTAAGACATATACAAGTTATTACAATGCGATCACCGAGAAGATCGGCGTGGGGGTCCTTGCTCCTGACGGAGTGACACTCTATGCACTCGATCCGGCAACCGGCGTTGTGGCGATACCGACAACGGTTCCCACTGAAGCCCCGACCGAGACCGCACCAACAACGCCAGCGACAGCGCCAGCGACAGCGCCAGCGACAGCGCCTATCGCGCCTGTAGCGTAACGGGACTTCCCCGGGCGCACCTATTGGATCCGCAGCTCCGCAGGTTACGCCTGTACAGCTGGTAACATAATATCAGTCCTGCTAGTCCGCCAATATAAATGGACATCGTGCCTGACATAATTTTTCTTTTCATAAATGCAGTGAAAGGTGAATCGGCATGAAAGTGATTGACATTATTAAAAGCAAGCCGGTGAGATGGCTGCTTATCGGATCGATCGGAATTGTGGGGCTGCTTGCTGCAGGCACGGCACCATATGCTTCCGGCAGCAATGAGAAAGTTATTCAGTTTCCGTCCGATGCCAATTTTGCGGCGGCAGCAGATGACGATATGCGCGCGGTTCTTGATACGGACACGATTTATGAAGGAATTTCCATAAACGGCATTGATGTCTCGGGGAAGACCCAGGATGAGGCAGCGGCCGTTTTTGCAGATGATCCGCATCTTGCCGAGCCGGCGTTTACTCTGTCCTTTAATGTGAACGGCGGGAGATATTTCCTGAATATTGCAGATCTTTCCTATTCGTCGGATCTTCCGTCTGTTATTGATGAAGCATACGGATATGCAAGGACAAGCGCGATTACGGATGAGAAAGCGGCACTTACCGAACGGTATCTTGCCGTACAGAGACTTGCAGCAGAGCCCGTGGATTTCAAGGTTTCCTATACTTTTGATGACGCATCCGTCACGAAAGCTGTACGGGAGCTGCTTGCACGCCGTGAGACGCCTGCGAAAGATGCAGAGGCTGTTTCCTTTGATACGGAAACGCTTGCATTTGTCTTTAAAGACTCCGTCGTCGGTCTTGAACTTGATATTGATAAAGCAGTTTCCGATGCACTTGCCGCGATTAAAGCCGGTGACTATGGCGCGGAAATACCGGTCGGCTGCACTGTTACAGAACCAAAGGTCACGTCGGATTTTTTACGTGAGACGCTTGGCCTTATTTCTTCGACAACCTCCGAGACGACAGACAGCAGCAACAGGAATACGAATATCCGGCTTGTCTGCGAGACTCTTGACGGATATGTCCTGCAGCCCGGTGAGACATTTGATTTTAATCAGGCTGTCGGGAAGCGGACATCTGATAAGGGATATGAGTCAGCCGGTGTTATTATAGGCACAACCCATACAAACGCCATAGGCGGCGGCATCTGCCAGACAAGCGGGACTCTTTTCAATTCGGTAATGAAAGCCGATCTGCAGGTTGACGATCGTCACCCGCACACATATCCGAGTTCCTATCTCCCGGTTGGTCAGGATGCAACCGTTTCCTGGGGCGAACTGAATTTCAAATTTACAAATAATACGGATTACCCGATTGCCATTCATTCCTATTATTCGGACCTTCATGTTACCTTTGCGATATACGGACGTCCGATTGAAGACGGAATGAAGATTGAACTTGAGAATGTTATTTATTCCGATACCGCGCCCGGTACGATTTATATGCCGGATCCGACCAAGCCGGTCGGTACCGTCTCAACTGCAAGTTCCGGCCATGATGCCATCAGTGCAGGCTGCTACAAAGTCTTCTATAAAGACGGCGTTGAAGTCAGACGCGAATATGCATGCAGCAGTTACTATATGGCTGTCGCAAAGCAGGTACTGGTGGGCGTTCTTGCTCCGGACGGATCAATCTGCGCACTCAATACTGCAACAGGTGCCGTAACAGCGCCGCCTGCACCGACAGTACCTGCACCGACAGTACCTGCAGAGACCGCGGCTCCAACAGTGACGACACCGGAAACCACACCTCCGACAGAGACGACACAGGATACTTTGCCTCCTGCCGTGACGCCCGAAGCGGAGGCTCCTGCGGCGATAACACCGGACAACGAGGCTCCCTGAGCAATAGACCAGGACGCCCAATGATCGCGCAGATTCTCATGCACTGCGAATTTGCTGCCTGCTGAATCCCTGACAATCAAAACCTTTTCCCGTATGCCGATCTCCAAACAAAGTTCGGCAGGTATCGGGAAAAGGTTATTTTTTGTCTCCAAAGCGAAAAAATACCATCCTCTGCGGCTTTGCTGCGGCGTGAGCTGCAGCAAAACCAAAAGGGGATGGTACTTCATGCAGGAAAATGGATGAGCGAATTACTTCTTCTGGATCATTGGCTTGTTCCAGCAGGTAAGGGGCTCTACATTCAGAAGCTTGGCAATTGTGCCGGCCAGGTTGGCAAGACCGTAATCGTCGCTGTCGATCACTTCGTATGCATCCCTGTTCAGCGTGTTGTCATAGAAAATGCAGGGAACTTTGTTCAGCGTATGGCTTGTCTTTGCCTTGATCCTGCCGAACTTGTCTTTCTGCGGTTCACCGGTCTTGGAAAGTTCATACATTTCTTCCGCGTTGCCGTGATCGGCCGTTATGATTGCCATACCGCCGACTTTATCGATGGCGGCAAGCAGACGTTTCAGGGCGATATCAACGGACTCAACGCCGATGATGGTGGACTCGAGAATACCGGTATGACCGACCATGTCGCCGTTCGGGAAGTTCACGCGCATAAAGGGGTACTTGTTTTCCTTGATTTTATCAAGAAGCACATCTGTAATTTCGGCAGATTTCATCCACGGGCGCTGTTCGAACGGAATGACATCGGAGGGCACTTCGATATATTCTTCCAGTTCTTCGTTGAATTTCGATGAGCGGTTGCCGTTGAAGAAGTAGGTGACATGTCCGAACTTCTGCGTCTCGGAAATTGCAAGCTGTGCTACGCCTTTATCTGCAAGAAGTTCTCCGAGCGTGTTGCGGATGAGCGGCGGGGCAACAAGGAATTTTTTCGGGATATGAAGATCTCCGTCATATTCCAGCATGCCTGCATACTGGACGGCGGGGACGCGTACACGGTCGAACTTATCGAAGGAAGAATCACCTTCGAAAGCAGCTGTGATTTCCTGGGCGCGGTCGCCGCGGAAATTGAAGAGGATGACGCTGTCTCCGTCTTCAATCGTGCCGACAGGCTTGCCGTCTTCCGTGATGACAAAAGCAGGGAGGTCCTGATCGATAACGCCGGGGATTTCGTTCCTGTATGTTTCGATTGCTTCTTTTGTGCTTGCAAAACCGCGGCCTTCGCCGAGGACGTGCGTTTTCCAGCCGGCTTCAACCATTCCCCAGTTGGCGCCGTAACGGTCCATTGTGATCTTCATGCGTCCGCCGCCGGATGCAATGCGGAAATCAGTGTCCGCATTATTCAGCTCTGCGAGCTTAGCCTCTAGCTGGTCAACATATTTCAGTGCGCTTGTTTCGCCGACATCACGTCCGTCAAGCAGGATGTGTACGCGTGCTCTTTTGACGCCTTCCCGCTTGGCTTCTTCAAGCATGGCGAGCAGGTGGTCGATATGAGAGTGCACATTGCCGTCGGAAAGAAGGCCGAGGAAGTGGAGTGTTCCTCCGTTTACTGCCCCTGAGAGCAGAGACTTCCAGACCGGACTGTCATACAGCGCTTTTGTTTCAATGGATTCGCTTACAAGCTTGGCGCCCTGGCTGTAGACCTGGCCGGCGCCGATTGCGTTGTGACCGACTTCGGAATTGCCCATGTCATCGTCTGAAGGCAGACCGACAGCTTTGCCGTGCGCCTTGAGTTTCAGAACAGGATAATTTTTAAAGCAGTTTTCAAGTGTCGGCTTATATGCAAGATTAACTGCGTTGCCTACATCCGTGTCCCTGAGGCCGACTCCGTCCATGATAATCAGAACAACGGGCCCTTGATATGAAATACTCATTTTATTCACTCCTTTAACAGATACATTTCGTGCTTTTTTATCATACCATATGAAGAATGGCAGAATCAGCATTTCGTTGTTAGTAGAATGTGAATTTCCTTCTTTTTGAAGGATTTTTATCGCTTTACCTTCTAAAATGAGGAACACAGGCCAATCCGTATGATATAATATACGCGGTTCTTCCAGTCTGGGAGAGTCAGCTGGCTTTTACAAAGCAAATCCTATACTGCTAAAAAATAAGGAGGAAAATTTATGCCTAGATCTAAACAATCAATGGATGGTAATACAGCTGCTGCTCATGTGGCGTATGCATATACTGATGTCGCTGCTATTTACCCGATTACACCATCCAGCCCAATGGCCGATGTTGTAGACCAATGGTCTGCTGCCGGTCAGGAAAACATTTTCGGCAACCAGGTAAAAGTTGTTGAAATGGAGTCCGAGGCAGGTGCTGCCGGAGCTGTTCACGGTTCCCTTGCATCAGGCGCGCTCACTACGACTTTTACAGCTTCACAGGGTCTTCTTCTGATGATCCCGAATATGTACAAGATTGCCGGTGAACAGCTTCCCTGCGTATTTGATGTATCCGCCCGTACGGTTGCTGCGCAGTCTCTGAATATTTTTGGCGATCATAGTGACGTATATGCCTGCCGTCAGACAGGTTTTGCTATGCTGGCCGAGACAAACCCGCAGGAAGTCATGGACTTAAGCCCTGTTGCACATCTTGCGGCCCTTGAGGGAAAAGTTCCGTTTATCAACTTCTTCGACGGTTTCCGCACATCCCATGAAATTCAGAAGATTGAGAAGTGGGATTATGCAGATCTGAAGGATATGTGCAACATGGATGCCGTAAAGGCTTTCCGTGCACACGCACTGAACCCTGAGCATCCTGCCATGCGCGGTTCCCACGAGAACGGCGATGTTTTCTTCCAGCATCGTGAAGCCTGCAACACAGTCTATGATGAATTGCCGGCTGTTGTTGAGAAATACATGGCTAAGATTAATGAGAAGCTTGGGACGGATTATGATCTGTTCAACTACTATGGAGCTAAGGATGCTGACCGTGTCATTATCGCCATGGGTTCCGTCTGCGACGTAGCCGAAGAAGTTGTTGATTACCTGACAGCTGCAGGCGAGAAAGTCGGACTTATCAAAGTTCGTCTGTATCGTCCCTGGGTATCAGCCGCACTTCTTAAGGTTCTTCCTAAGACAGCAAAGAAGATTGCGATTCTTGACCGTACAAAAGAGCCGGGCGCATTAGCCGATCCTCTTTACCTTGATGTTGCGGTAACACTCCGTGAAGCAGGTATGAATGATGTTATCATTTCCGGCGGCCGTTACGGTCTTGGTTCCAAGGATACACCGCCTTCTTCCATATTCGCGGTATACACGGAACTGAAGAAAGAATCGCCGAAGTCCCGTTTTACAATCGGCATCGTTGACGATGTTACCAACCTGAGCCTGCCGGAAGTAAAGCCGGCTCCGATTACGTCTGCACCCGGTACAGTAGAATGCAAGTTCTGGGGCCTTGGCGGAGACGGTACAGTCGGCGCCAACAAGAACTCCACAAAGATCATCGGCGATCATACGGATAAGTTTATCCAAGCCTACTTCCAGTATGACTCCAAGAAGACCGGCGGTATCACAATCTCCCATCTTCGTTTCGGCGACAAGCCGATCAGGAGCCCATACTACATCAATCAGGCTGACTTTGTAGCATGCCATAACCCGTCCTATGTCATTAAAGGATATAAGATGGTTCAGGATGTTAAGCCGGGCGGAATCTTCATGATTAACTGCCAGTGGTCGGATGAGGAACTCGAGACCAAGCTGAATGCCGCTGCCAAGAAGTACATCGCAGATAACAAAATTCAGCTGTACACAATCAACGCGATTGATAAGGCTGCTGAAATCGGCATGGGCAAACGCACCAACACGATTCTTCAGTCTGCTTTCTTCAAATTGGCAAAAGTCATGCCGATCGATCAGGCTATTGATTTTATGAAGGCCGCCGCCAAGAAGTCCTATGGCAAAAAGGGCGACGCCATCGTAGAGATGAACTACAAGGCTATTGATGCCGGTGTAGATGCTCTTCATAAAGTTGAAGTACCTGCTTCCTGGTCCAATCCGGCGCCGGATGCACCTGAGGCAGAGATCGTCGGTCTTCCGAAGACCGTACAGATGGTCAAGAACCTTATGAATCCCATCAACCTGATGGATGGAGACAGCCTTCCCGTATCTGCATTCAAGGATATCCCGGACGGACAGTTCGAACTGGGTGCGGCAGCATATGAGAAGCGCGGCACAGCCGTAATGGTTCCGGAATGGGATCCTTCCAAATGTATCCAGTGCAACAACTGCGCATTTGTATGCTCGCATGCTACAATCCGTCCGTTCATGCTGACGGAAGACGAAGTAAAAGCAGCTCCTTCCAACATCAAGACTGCTGATACCAAGCCTAAGGCTACGGAATACAAGTTCACAATGAGCGTAACTCCTCTTGACTGCATGGGCTGCGGCGAATGCATCACTGTATGTCCTGCAAAGGCGATCACAATGGTACCCCAGGAATCACAGCTTGATCAGCAGCCGGTATTTGATTACCTGGTTGCCAACGTCAGCAAGAAACCCGGAATGCCTGCAGACGCAACCGTTAAGGGATCCCAGTTCAATCAGCCTCTTCTTGAGTTCTCGGGAAGCTGCGCAGGATGTGCGGAAACATCTTATGCCCGTCTGCTTACACAGCTCTTCGGCGAGCACATGTATATCTCCAATGCTACAGGATGTTCTTCAATCTGGGGCGGTCCTGCCGCAACATGTCCTTACACGGTCAACAAGGACTCCAAGATGGGTCCCGCATGGGCTAACTCCCTGTTCGAGGATAATGCGGAGCACGGCTTCGGCATGTATCTCGGACAGAAGACGCTTCGTGACCAGGTAATTGCAAAGCTTGAGAAGATTGTTGCCTCTGACAAGGCATCTGCCGAACTGAAAGCTGCTGCTGCGAAATTCATGGAAACAAAGGAAAGCACGAAAGAGAACACAGCTGCTGCTGATGCCGTCGTTGCTGAACTTGAGAAAACTGCAGCCGCAGGCGACGAGCTTTCCAAAGATGTCCTTGATAAGAAACAGTATCTTGCCAAGAAGTCCATATGGATCCTCGGCGGAGACGGATGGGCATATGATATCGGATTCGGCGGACTCGACCACGTGCTTGCTGCTGGTGAGAATGTTAACGTCATGGTATTCGATACGGAAATGTACTCCAATACAGGCGGACAGGCTTCCAAGGCTTCCAACATCGGCGAAGTATGCCAGTTTGCGGCTGCCGGTAAGGAAATCGGCAAGAAGAGCCTCGCAGAAATCGCTATGAGCTATGGTTACGTATATGTAGCCCAGATCGCCCTCGGTGCAAACCCGGCACAGGCTGTTAAGGTAATTGCCGAAGCAGAAGCTTATAACGGACCGTCCCTGATCATCGGTTATGCACCCTGCGAACTCCACGGAGTCAAGGGCGGCATGAACCACTGCCAGGATGAGATGAAATCAGCTGTCAAGGCTGGTTACTGGAACCTGTTCTCCTTCAACCCTGCTCTTAAGGCAGAAGGGAAGAACCCGTTCACATTAACATCCAAGCCGGGTGACGGAACATATCAGTCGTTCTTAAACAACGAAACCCGTTATACCAGCCTTACCCGCTCCTTCCCGGATCGCGCCGAAAAACTGTTCAGCGCATCTGAGAAAGCTGCTGCAGAGCGTTATGATCATCTGTTAAGGTTAGTAGAACTCTACAAGTAAGAAAAGCAAGACCGTTTGCATGCAAATGCGCCTTGTAAATAAACACGGACAGTACGCTTCACGCTGCTGCCCGTGTTTTTTATTTTCTGAAAATGGCCGGCAGCCTGGAACCGGCACGCGGAACAGGTCAGCTCCCGTCTGTATTTCTGCCTTTTCAAGATTTTGGAGGAAAGGGCGGTATGCCTTTCCGCATAATAGAAAACAAAACCTGCCGGTGCTATAATAAAAGTCAGATTATCTTGTTAGATTTTAAAGTAAATTGCCGCATCCGCCTGAAAGAAACTGGATCTGCAGCCAATGTTCAGTAAAGGAGATACTAAGATGGCACATGAACTAAAAAAGATGACAATGGACGGGAACACAGCGTGCGCGCATACATCTTATGCGTTTACGGAAGTTGCCGGTATTTTCCCGATTACACCCTCATCCCCTATGGCCGACTACACGGATCAATGGGCACAGCAGAGCAGGAAGAACATCTTCGGACAGACGGTGGATGTCGTTGAGATGGAATCCGAGGGAGGAGCGGCAGGCGCTGTCCACGGCTCGCTGGCAGCCGGTGCCCTTACCACTACTTACACCGCTTCCCAGGGACTGCTTCTAATGATCCCGAATATGTATAAGATTGCAGGTGAGCTTCTCCCCTGCGTTTTCCACGTTACGGCGAGATCCCTCGCAACACACGCCCTCAGTATTTTCGGTGACCACGGCGACGTGATGGCCTGCCGGCAGACCGGATTTGCACTCCTTTGCTCCAACAGCGTTCAGGAAGCTGCCGATCTCGCAGCTGTTGCACATCTTTCCACAATCAAGGGCCGCGTTCCGTTCCTTCACTTCTTCGACGGATTCCGTACTTCTCATGAAATCCAGAAGATTGAAGTCATGGATTATGGAGACCTTGCGGAACTCGTCGATATGGATGCAGTTGCAGCATTCCGTAAAAGAGGGCTGTCGCCGAATCATCCCACGCTGCGGGGAACCGCGCAGAACCCGGATATTTATTTTCAGGGCCGTGAATCCTCCAATCCGTTTTATCTGGCACTCCCTGAAATTGTTGAATATTATATGGATAGAATCAACGAAATCCGCGGCACCTCCTATAAGCTTTATAACTACTATGGCGCACCGGATGCAGAGCGTCTGATTATTGCGATGGGCTCAGTCGATGAAGCGGCAGAAGAGACAGTTGATTATCTCACCGCCAAAGGTGAGAAAGTCGGTCTCCTGAAAGTTCATCTTTATCGTCCTTTCGCAGTTGACAAATTCCTCGCTGCCATTCCGGACACGGTTAAGTCCATCGCTGTCCTTGACCGCACAAAGGAACCCGGCGCACAGGGAGAGCCTCTTTTCCTGGATGTTGTAACTGCTTTTGCGGCCAGAGGCAATAGCCCGCGCATCATCGGCGGACGCTATGGTTTAGGGTCCAAAGATACAACTCCGGATCAGATCCTTGCAGTTTTTAAAGAATTGAAAAAGGCTGAACCCAAGTATCAGTTTACAATCGGCATCAAAGATGACGTTACCAACCTTTCCCTTGCTATTGACGAGTCGATTGACGTAGCTCCGAAAGATGCCTTTGCAGCACGTTTCTGGGGTCTCGGCGCTGACGGTACCGTCGGAGCAAACAAGAACTCGATCAAGATCATCGGAGACCATACGGACATGTATGCCCAGGCCTACTTCTCCTATGATTCGAAAAAGTCAGGCGGCATCACGATTTCCGACCTCCGTTTCGGTAAATCCCCGATCCGTTCTACCTACCTGGTCAGCAAGGCGGATTTTGTTGCCTGCCACAACCAGTCCTATGTCTACACATATGATATGCTTGCCTCCCTCAAGAAGGGCGGCACATTCCTCCTGAATACGCAGTGGACGCCAAACGAACTGAACGCAAATCTTCCGGCAGCCATGAAGAAATTTATTGCTGTCAACAAAATCCGGTTCTACACAATCGACGCTGTTGCAAAAGCCAAAGAGATCGGTCTCGGCGGCCGCATCAACACAATCTGCCAGTCTGCATTCTTTAAGCTGGCCAACATTATTCCTGCAGACGACGCCGTGAAATATATGAAGGCAGCGGCTTACAAGTCATACGGCAAGAAGGGCGATGACATCGTGAACATGAACTATGCCGCCATTGATGCCGGTGCAAATGCGGTAGTGGAAGTAAAAATTCCGGATGACTGGAAGCATGCCAAGGATGCTCCTGCCGCCAGGAAGGAAGTCCCGGCATTCATCAGGGATGTTGTAGCCGTTATGAATGCCAACGAAGGCGACAAACTGCCCGTGTCGACTTTTGTCGGTATGGAAGACGGCATTTTCCCTCAGGGGACAGCCCGTTATGACAAACGAGGAACGGCATCCGACATTTCCGTCTGGGATGCTTCCAAATGCATTCAGTGCAACCAGTGTTCCCTTGTCTGCCCGCACGCTGCCATACGTCCTTTCCTTCTTGACGAAGCGGAAGCCGCCAAAGCCCCGTTCGAAACAAAGAAAGGCATGCGGGGTTATGAAGACTATTCCTTCCGTATCCAGGTATCTGCAATGGACTGCACGGGCTGCGGAGTCTGCGCTGCAGTGTGTCCCGCAAAGGAAAAGGCTCTGATCATGAAGTCCCTGAAGGACAATCTCGCGGAAGCTGACAACTGGGAGTATTGCATGGGACTATCCGTCAAGGCGAACCCTGCTGACAGAAAAACCGTAAAAGGCAGCCAGTTTGAACAGCCGCTCCTTGAATTCTCCGGTGCCTGCGCCGGCTGCGGGGAGACTGCCTATCCGAAGCTCCTTACACAGCTCTTCGGCGACAGAATGCAAATCTCAAATGCAACAGGCTGCTCGTCAATCTGGGCAGGATCTGCTCCGTCACTTCCTTATACAACAAATTCCAGCGGCTTTGGTCCTGCATGGGGCAACTCGCTGTTTGAAGACAACGCAGAACACGGCCTTGGCATGCACGTCGGCGTTAAACAGCTCAGAAACCGCGTGGAGGATCAGCTGAAGGAACTTGAGACCAAGGCAGAGGATGCATCCCTGAAGGCTGCAATCGATACCTGGGTTGAGAAGAAAAATATCGGCGAAGGCGCACGTGAGACAGCAGACAGCCTCGCTTCCGCACTCAAGGCATATAAGGGCGGCAGCGAAGAAGTAAAGTCGATGATCAGGAATGTTCTTCAGTACGAGGACTACTTCATGAAGCGTTCCACATGGATCATAGGCGGTGACGGTTGGGCATACGATATCGGATACGGCGGGCTCGATCATGTCCTTGCATCCGGTGAAGACGTTAATGTGCTCGTCCTCGACACCGAGGTATATTCCAACACAGGCGGCCAGGCTTCCAAGTCCACTCCTTCCGGCGCTATCGCCCAGTTTGCGGCGGGCGGCAAGAACGTAAAGAAAAAGGATCTCGGCATGATGGCGATGAGCTACGGCTATGTATATGTTGCACAGGTTGCCATGGGCGCCAACCAGGCACAGACGATCAAGGCGTTTACCGAAGCTGAGGCGTATCATGGGCCTTCACTTGTTATCTGCTATTCACCCTGCATCAACCACGGGATAAAGGGCGGAATGAGCACGACACAGGCTCATGAGAAAGATGCGGTAACCTGCGGTTACTGGCACCTGTACCGTTTCAATCCTGCACTGCAGGCAGAAGGGAAAAATCCTTTCACGCTCGACTCCAAGGAGCCGACAGGTGACTTTATCGGATTCCTGAAGAGCGAAGTGCGGTACAATTCACTTGCCAAAAAATACCCGGCCGACAAGGTGGAAGCCCTCTATGAGAAGAACCAAAAGGATGCAATGGACCGTTATGCATCCTATAAGCGTTTGGAAAACGCCTTCTCTGACTAAAGTCTTTAGCATATTGCAGTCCGTTTAAAAATCAGGTCCCCGGATGAGGCTGCCGCCCAGTCCGGGGATTTTTTTGACACAAAGCAATTTCCGCGGCGCGAAGCGCCAAATCTAAGGGAGAGCAGTTCTATCAAGCAAATTTCCTCGGCGCGAAGCGCCAATCCAAGGAAGCGTAATTCCATCGAGCGACTTCCGCAGGCGAAGCCGAGGACCCGGAGCGAGATGGAATTATGCTCCCACCGAGCGACTTCCGCAGGCGAAGCCGAGGACCTCGAGCGAGATGGAAATAGTATTCCTTCGGTGCTATAATGAAGTTCGATTTTTCGTTCATTTAGGGGGATTTGCATACATGCGCCTGGAAGAAAAAAAGAATCTTCTTCTTTCCGACACCGTGATTTCGGATTTATTTATCTCGGAATATATGGTCGGTCTTTCTTCCTGTGCCATTCAGTGCTATCTGTACCTTGTGATGGCATACAAGAACCAGAAGAGCGCCGCGGAGAAAGATCTGGCAGCCCGGTTTTCCGTGCAGGTCGATGAAGTGAAGGGCGCACTGGCCGAACTGGCCCTTGCCGGCGTCATTGAATGGAATGACAAAGGCAGCCTTGTCCTGACTGACTTAAAACAGATAGAAATTGACGGGTATATCCGTCTTCATATGGAAAAGAACCAGCTCCCGGAGGCTCCCGGCATTTCGCCGGAAGACGAGCAGCGGGACAATCTTGCCAAATCCATTGAGAAGACTTTTTTCCATGGTTCAATGGCGTATAAATGGTACAGGGAGATGGATATTCTCCTGGATGATTTTAAATTCGAACCGCAGGTTGTATACAAACTCTTCCAGGTCTGCAGTGACAGAAGACAGCTCGGTACCGTCACGCAGATGAAGGAACTTGCCATTACATGGCAGAGCAAAGGTATCTGCACGCTTGAACAGCTCAGTGCCTACATGGCGCATGAGGAGGAAGTTGCGCAGACACTGCGCAAAATCGGAAGACGCCTGCACCGGAAAATGGTTGAATACGACGAAGAATGCGTCCGCATATGGATCGAACGGCTCAGCTATCCTTTTGAAGTAATTGATTATGCAATCAGGAGGGTATGGGAGTATCAGGAACCTTCCATCAACAAGGCGGATGCCTACCTTAAGTCGTGGTATGCGGCAGGTGTCAGGACACTTGCCGAGGCGCAGACATACGAGCAGGAGCAGGCCCAAAAGAACAAGATGGCCTATCAGCGCGACAAGGCGCAGAAACAGCCCGGCAGTTTTGATTCCAAGCAGAATTTTGCACGGGTCGAATACGATGAAGAAGCGCTGAAAACACGCGAAAGCGATCCTGAGGACCTGCTGAAGGAATTGAAGCAGGATGGGAATAAAGGGCAGTAAAGGGGAGAAGAAATGGATACGAGGCAGATTGCCGCTCAAAATATTCTCGCTGACCGCCGCGGCAGAAGTGAGCTGGAAAGAGACCGCCGCATCAGGGAATACCATACAAAATACCCGGCCCTGAAAGAGATTGATACGGCAATCAGAATATGCAAAGCCGAAATGCTTCTCGAGATTGCGGAAAACAGAGGCAGGCTTGGCGACCGTTCCGGACTTGCCGGACTCGAACTGAAAAAACGCATGTTCCTGCAGGATAACAGGATCCCTGCAAATTATGACCGGATTATTCCGTACTGCAGTTTGTGCAAAGATGAAGGGATTGTGGACGGCAAACCCTGCTCCTGTTACAAGGAGCTGATGATTCCGGCGCTGCAGGCGGCGTCCGGGCTTGACCGATACCCCGGTGCTTCCTTTTCAAAATTTTCGGATGAGAAATTTGCAAATCCGGCAAAAATCCGCACGATAAGGGAAGTATGCGAAGCGTATGCGGACAAATTTCCAGGACAGACGATGAACCTGCTTTTCTGGGGCAACCCGGGTACAGGGAAGACCTTTATGGCTGCCTGCCTGGCAAAAGATGTAGTGAACCACGCCGTTTCCGTTCTTTTCATCCGCATTTCCGAACTCCTTGAGACAATGAGCGAGTACCGTACGCAGATGCTGGCATTCTCGCAGGATGAAGACCGTATGCCTGCCCTGAAAGCCAGACGCGAGCTGATTTTTCACGGAGGGCTGCTTGTAATCGATGACCTGGGCGACGAAGCGAAAGGCCCCAATACAATTGCAGATCTCCTGCAGATACTTGAAATGCGGCTGCAGCAGTCGCTGCCGACCGTGATAACGACCAATCTGTCCTTCCAGGATATCAGGAGAACGTATGATGACCGCCTGTACTCGCGTCTGAAGGGCGAATTCAGGGCGGTGAACTTTGAAGGAAACGATATCCGCACTGCACCGCGCAGCAAACAGATTTAGAGGAGGAACCGCGCTTGAGAATTTCGTGCGGCATAGATACGATTCGAATTTCCCGGGTGCGGGACGTGGTCAGCCGGACAGGCGACCGCTTCCTGGAACGCGTCTACACGCCCGATGAACGCCGCTCCTGCGAGAATAAGGGAGCTGGCAGGTTTCCGTCGCTGGCGGCGCGCTACGCGGCTAAGGAAGCCGTTTCCAAGGCTCTTGGCACGGGGATCGGCCCGGAAGGCGTCAGTTTTTCGGAAATTGAGATCTATATCAGGGAAGGCGGCCAGCCGGCTTTGCGGATGCATGGACGGACGATGGAATATTTTCAGCGGCTTGGCGGCATTGAGGCCGAAGTCAGCATGAGCCATGACGGCAACCAGGCAGCGGCAATCTGTGTCATGCAGTTTGAACACTGAAAACGATAAGGGGTTATTTCATGAAATTTCCATGGATCAAGGATAAATTCAAAAATATACATATACCGGAATTCCGACATATGCCCGAATTCCCTAAAAAGAGGCCAAAGCCTTATACAGACATCCGTTCGCCTTTCGGCGAGACACAAAATGTGCAGAAAATGTGGGACCTTTCGGAAAAGGATGCCTATGTCAGACAGCACGGACGCAGGCGTATCCCTCGTTTTGTGCTGCCCGCCGCTGTTTTTCTGATTATAGCAGCTCTCCTGTTCTGGCTTCTGCCGGGACTCGTATCGCGATATTCGGGCAGTGCATCCGACACGCCGGATGAAGTGACGGCAACCGTGCGGATTTATAGTGACACGACCCGCGTTGTATGCGTTTATGCAGCCAATTTGTTTGCGGCTGACGATATAAAATCCGAACGTGTGACGCAGGTCCTGTTTAATGAACCTGTCACACTCCTGGATACGAACTGTGCGGAAGGCTTCCTTCATATCCGGACTCAGGACGGATTAACGGGGTATGTCAGGAGCACCGATGTCGAGGACGGCCTGGATTCAGTGGAGCCGGACCTGCATTTGTATAAGCTGGTGGTTTCGGATGTGTCCAAAAATGTCATGTCCAATGCCAGCAACGGGACCCTGCTTGTTCAGGTTATGATGAACACGGTCCTGTATGCGGACGTTAAAAGCGACGGCGTCTATCAGGTACTGCTCCCGGACGGAAGCAAGGGGTGGATCAGCAGCAGCGGAGTCATTGAACTGGGCGTGCATGACCCTGTCGAAAAGGTAAGTGTACGGTATTTTATCAGCTCGGTTCTTTGCTTCGTCAACGTGACGCAGATCGATCACGGGCTTACCATGCGCGGGCTTTCCGTCGAGGGACTTGCCTACATTTCCGCTTCGGTCAACGGTGTGACGCTGCCGCGCACGATGGATCAGCAGATGGCCATGGGAGACCGCGTAGACCTCACCTATGACGAGGTCACGGGCACCCTTGATGTTGCCGGCATCCAGCCGGGGGACCTTGTTTTTTTCAGGGACCCGAATGATGCAGCTTCCGCTGCACCTTATGAAATGGGTATCTGTACGGATACCGGCTCGCTGATCATGACATCTTCAAGCAGAACCACGCTGCGGCTTGTCACTCTTGGAGACGATGAAGAACTTGAGGCAAGGATCATCGCAGTCAGAAGGATTTTCCAGTAATATTGCATTTCAAAACAACGGACTGCAGCAGACAGAAAAGGACCTGTGTAATATATGCACAGCGGCATGTATTACGCAGGTCCTTTGATTTCCGGATACAGAAAAAGCCTGCCCAATTCTCTGCGGAGAGGACTGCGGCAGGCGAATTCATTTCTTACAAAAAATCAGGCTCTCTTCACTTCTCCGGAACGAAGGCACCGGGTGCAGACGTGCATAGTTTTCGCTGTACCGTCAACAACAACCTTGACTTTACGTACGTTGGGCTGCTGTGTCGTTAATGCACGACGGGAAACCTGTGAACGTGTGATGCTGATCTTTCTGCCAAAAAATGTATCCTTCTGACAGATCTCGCACTTTGCCATGAAAAACACCTCCTGTGTATGTTCAAATAACGCGCAGGTGAAATAATAACACATTTCACCGGACAGCGCAATACAATAAATGCATTACGGCCGCTTCAATTTCCATAAATCAGATAAAAAATGAAAATTCTTTCTTAATTATAATGCGTCAGAAACTCCTGTCAAACAGCTGTCGTACAGATCTTCTTAAAACCCGCGGTTTATGCCGGTCTTTAAGATGTCAGAGCTTACGGACTGCATGCGTGGGACATACTTTAACGCATTCGCCGCAATGCGTGCACAGCTCCTGACTGACGACAGCAAGACCGCCTGTCATGGAAATTGCGCCTGCGGGGCAGACCTTCATGCATTTCTGGCAGCCAATGCAACCGGCCGTGCAGTTTTTCCTCGTCTGCGCGCCGGGCCAGGTGTTTTTACAGAGGACGGCAACCTCGGCAGACACCGGTAAAAGCTGCAGAATATTTTTGGGGCATACCTTGACGCACTGTCCGCAGGCTGTGCACTCGTCGGTATCGACATGGATAATGCCGTCCCTGACTGACAGCGCATGGAAGGCGCATGCCGCGATGCAGTCACCGAATCCGAGACATCCGTATGTACAGGACCCGGGGCCTCCCAGAAGGCCGTGCGCCGCATTGCAGGTCTTTGTCCCAAGATATTCATAGCGGGGATTTGTAGCGCCGTCTGGCCCTGTTGTGCCCTGACACAGAAGGCGCACGACCTGCTTCTCGGGATACTTTGCCTCAACACCGAGAATGGAGGCAAGTTCACCGGCACATGCTGCGCCGCCGACTGCACAACGGCTTGTATCGGAGGCTCCGTCCGCAAGATACTGCGCATAGCCGTCACATCCTGCAAATCCGCATCCGCCGCAGTTCGCGCCGGGGAGAGCCGAAAGGATGGCTTCCTTCTTTTCGTTGACGGGAAGATGGAAGAAATGGGATACAATAACGATCAGTATGCCCAGAAGGGCTGCAATCCCGCCGATAATTGCGCCGGGGACAAGGATGTTCTGTACGGACTCGGGTATTGCAGGGAAGATAGATAACAGCATTGCTTTTGCACTCCTCATTTGTTGGCTTATGCTTCCCCGGTGCCTGGCCTGGGACGGCAGATAAATACACAGCTGAATCAGCTGAACAGATTTTCAACCAGGCCCTTGAAACCGAAGAAGGAAACGGAAACCAGGGATGCCGCGATCAGTGTGATCGGAAGGCCCTTCAGCTTTTCGGGAACGTCCATTTTATCGATTTTGCTCCTGACGCCGGAGAAGAGGAACAGGGACAGAGTATAACCGAGTCCGCCGCCAAGAGCGTTAATCATAGAACTCGAAAAAGAGTAGGACTTAGTAATGTTCAGGATCGTAACGCCCAGTACGGCACAGTTTGTAGTGATCAGGGGAAGGAAAATGCCAAGTGCGTTATAGAGGGGCGGCATCGTCTTTTTCATGACCATCTCGATCATCTGGACGAGGGCTGCAATAACGAGGATGAAGACCAGCGTCTGCAGATAAGCGAGATGCAGCGGATTCAGGATGAAATACTGGACCGGCCACGTAAGAGCAGTCGAAGCCAGCATAACCAGAATTACGGCGCCGCTCATTCCCATGGCCGTCTTAAGGCTCTTGGAAACACCAAGGAAAGAGCAGATGCCGAGGAATTTGGAAAGAACAAAGTTATCAACCAGGATCGCGGAAAAAAGAATAATCATCAGTTCCGTCATACTTTACCACCTTCGCTTCCGCTGCAGGCCGTGCAGGATCCGCAGGCGCCGCAATGGCCCATTTCAGCTGTCTCCGTATTCTTTTTGCCTCTTTTTCTGTTGAGCTTCTTCATGAATATCTGTGCAAAACAGATTAGTATGCCGAATACAAAGAATCCTCCGGGAGGAAGGATGAAGAACATCATAGGCTGAAGCTGATTTCCGAATGGTGAAAGGTCCATGCCAAGGATTGTATAGTGCTGCAGAAACTGCTGGAACGAACCAAGTAAATCAAGTCCGAAAAATGTGCCGTTCCCCAGGATTTCACGGACTGATCCCATGAGCAGGAGGGCAATCATATAACCGACACCCATGCCGAGTCCGTCAAAGAATGAAGTAACGACCTTATTTTTGCTGGCAAAAGCTTCTGCGCGTGCCAGAACAATGCAGTTCACGACGATAAGCGGAATATAAATGCCAAGAGAGTCATTCAGAGCAGGAAGATATGCGGATACCAGCATCTGGACGATCGTAACAAAGCCTGCAATGATCGTAATAAAGGCAGGTATGCGGACTTTATCGGGAATCGCCTTACGCACCATGGAAATAATAACTTCGGATCCGATCTGGACAAATATGACGGCAAGTCCCATGAAAAAAGCGTTTTTGGCAGAAGTCGTTATTGCCAGGAGCGGACAGGTGCCGAGCACCTGACACAGCACGGGATTTTCAAACAGGATTCCGTCAAGGAGGACGTGAAGGGAAGATTTCTGCTCCCGCAGCTCTTCCTTGCGTTCCTCGGGGTCCTTATATGTTTTGTCGGAAACATTTTCTTTCATGAAATAACACCCTCTTCCTGAAGATAGGCATACGCGCCTATAACCTTGTTGATGGCGGAAGAGGCAGCCTTGGATGAAATTGTTGCTCCGGAAACACCGTCGATATGCTGCAAGCCGCTGTCGCCGTTAACACTGGTACGGGTTGTGGTGTCCATACCTGTAAACTGGCCAAGAAACGCCTTTTCTTCAACACGCTTGCCAAGCCCGGGGGTATCGTCGGCTGCTTTGGCACTTACCATAATAATGTGTCCTTCCGTATCGATTCCTGCCGCCGTAACGACATCACCGGCGTAACCGCGGCTGGCTGCGATAAAGACATAACCGAGCGCCTTGCCGTCCGCATCGGAGGCGGTGCTGATTTCCTTCACATCAATATCTTGTTTGACCATGGACGCAATCTGTTCGTCGGTCAGTATGATATTTGTAAAAGATTTGCCGTCCGGGAAAATCTCCTGCTTCTGTGCAAGTGCGGCTTCCTCTTCCTGCTTTGCAATCGGCGCCTTTGTGAGCTCATTCGTTGCGGCAAGAAGAAGCGTGACCACAAGGCAGATCGCAGTGAGGAGAAGGGCAGGCTGGAACATCTTAAGCCTTTTCATGCTTCTTCACCTCCCCGAAAGGTCTGGGCATGGTAAAACGGTCAATATGCGGAGTCAGGATATTCATCAGGATAATGGAATATGAAACGCCTTCCGCCGTATTGCCGAACAGCCGGATCATCGTTGTGATCAGGCCGCAGCCGATACCGAAAATAATGCGTCCCTTCCATGTGAGCGGGGACGTGACATAATCGGTAGCCATAAAGAAAGCGCCAAGGAAAAGACCGCCGGCCAGGAGTTCGTACAGGGGATCTTTTCCGGCAAGCCCGGTGAGAAGCATAACCGTGCCGATGAAGGTAAGCGGAATCCAGAGCGTTATGACTTTCCTGCACAGGAGATAAACGGCTCCGGCTGCAAGTGCAAGTATGCATACTTCACCGATACACCCGGCCTTTTCGCCCAGAAAAAGCGACAGATAAGAAGGAAGTGATTCAGCCGATGCTGCTCCCTGTCCCTTCAGTATGGCCAGGGGCGTGGCTGAGGAAACCAGATCCGCGCCTTGCACAGCGGCAGAACGGAAAAAGTTGGAAATGCCGGCAGGCGCCGTCCAGGCGGTCATTGCTTTCGGAAAGCCGATCGTAAGAATGATACGCGCCGCGATTGCGGGGTTGACGAAATTATTGCCGAGTCCGCCGAACATCTGCTTTACGACGACAATTGCAAAAAAAGCGCCGATTACAACGATATAGTAGGGAATCATCGGCGGCAGATTGAATGCGAGGAGGATGCCCGTGACGACGGCGGTCAGGTCGGAGAGTGTATTGTTCCGTTTCATGATGCGGCGGGATAGATACTCAAAACCCATGCACGAAAGGACAGAGACGAAAATTACCAGAACAGCCCGCAGCCCGAAAATAATCCCTGCGGCAATTACGGCGGGAACCAGTGCAATCACAACATCCCGCATCAGGGAAAAGGTTGTGATATTGTCCCGGATATGAGGTGAGCTTGAAACCTGTAATTTCATGAAAAATGCACGCCTGCGCCTGTATCTTCAGCCGGTGCGGCCAAAAAGCGCTGCTTTATGCGTGCGCCTCCTTTCCGGCAAGGCGCACGGATTCGGCCTCGCGAAGCTTCTTTTCTTCCAGGACACGGGTACGCTCGGCACGGACCAGTGTTTTTCCATTACGGATACTCTGGGTAAGGTAACGTTTGGAGGGGCAGCTGTATGTACAGCATCCGCACTCAATGCAGTCCATGACGCGGTAATACTCAAGTTCGTCCGTATCCTGGCGGCGTGCCGCCTGGTCTATTCCGGTCGGCATAAGGTGCATCGGGCAGGCCGACACACAGCGGCCGCAGTGTATGCACGGCGATTCGGGGGGGATGCGGGCTTCCCTGCTTCCAAAAACAAGAAGCGCATTGTTGGCCTTGATGATACCGTTATCCGGACTGTCGAGGGCGAATCCCATCATTGCGCCGCCCATGATAATTTTGGACGGTTCTTCCTTTGTCCCGCCGGCTGCGGCTATAACGTCCGGGATACGGGCTCCGATCGGCACGTTGACATTGCCGGGAAAGTTAAGTGCACTTCCGTCAAGTGTCAGACGCTTCCTCACGAGAGGAATTCCGTTCTTCATATACTTGCCGAGCACACGCAGCGTACTTACATTCATAACAAGTACTTTTACATCATGCGGAAGCTTCCCCGGCGGAACCCTGCGTCCGGTAAGGGAATAGATCAGCATTTTTTCCGCGCCCTGCGGGTATATGGTCTTTATGGACTTTACCGTGACGGGTACATCCTTCTTTGACTCCAGACTGCGTTTCTCGATCTCATGTGTAAGAATCTCCGCGGCAAGAGGCTTGTTGTTCTCAATGCCGATGATGGCGTGCGGAATGGAAATCCATTTCAGAACGGCAAGAATGCCGTCGATGATCTCCTCGGGATGCTCGCATATCTGGCGATAATCAGAAGTAATATACGTCTCACATTCCGCCGCATTCACAAGGAGAACATCCGGTTCACTGCCTTTGGGCGGGTTCAGCTTGATGTGGACCGGAAAACTGGCGCCTCCGAGGCCGACAAGGCCGGCATTTCGAACCATTTTCAGGAAATCCTCACGACTGTCGATCTTTGGCGGCCGGCAGGACGGATCGACGGTGTATTTGCCGTCGGACTCAATCGTAACTGCTTCGACAGGTGCTCCGGTCGCTGAAATGACGTAATGCACATCCGTAACCGTCCCCGAAACGCTTGCATGAACCGGCACGGACATCGGATGCTCAGCCTGACCGATCAACTGGCCGACATTGACATGGTCACCCTTTTTTACAACACAGGTGCAGGGGGGACCGACGTGCTGCTGCAGAAGGATTTCTACAAAAGAGAAATCATCGAGGCGTACCGACGGGAAATCGCGCGTGTTTTTATTTCCTTTCGGGTGCACGCCTCCGGAAAAAGAATGAAAAAAAGGCAAAAAGATCGCCTCCTAATAATTTAATAGTCTGGAGACATTATATTCATTTTCGAAAGGAATAGAAATACTTACGGCAGAAATGATTTTCAGTTGTCGGAAACAATAGCAGGATCTTTGTCCATCAGGCAAAAATAATGTATAATGTTCGCATTAAATCTCATTAATCGTCCATCGCAAGGAGGCATACATATATGCTGGATATTAATCTTATTCGTAAAGAGCCTGAAGTCATGCAGGCCAAGCTTGCCAGGAAAGGCTGTGTGGTAGACTTTTCTGCGTTCCTTTCCAAAGACCAGAAGAGAAGGGACCTGATTGTTAAGGTAGAAGGCCTGAAGGCAGAGAAGAATCAGCAGTCTGCGCAAATTCCCAAGCTTAAAAAAGAAGGGAAAGATGTCTCCTCCATTTTTGTTGAGATGAAAGCGGTTGCGGAAGAGATCAAGGTACTTGATGACCAGCTTGCCGCGATTGATGCGGAGCAGCAGGAATTTCTTGCCGCCCTGCCGAATATACCCGCTGATGATGTAGTTGCAGGCGGCAAAGAGAATAATGCCGTCGTTTCCGTTTTTGGTGAAAAGCCCGCATTTTCCTTTGTGCCCCGGCACCATGTTGATATTATGGAAAAGCTTGGCATGATTGATTATGCCCGCGGAGCCAAACTGTCAGGCAACGGATACTGGATCTACAGAAAAGACGGTTCCCGTCTTGAATGGGCCATCCTGAACTATTTCATGGAGCAGCACCTGGCTGACGGATACGAAATGATCCTTCCTCCGCATATGCTGCTGAACGTCTGCGGCTATACGGCCGGGCAGTTCCCCAAGTTCCAGGATGAGGTATATCATATCCGCAATGCGGAGTCTGAAGAAGATACCCATTTTATGCTTCCCACGGCGGAGACTGCGCTTGTTAACATGCACAGAGATGAAATCCTTTCGGAAGCGGATCTGCCTTTCAAATATTTTGCCTATACACCCTGCTACAGAAAAGAGGCAGGTTCCTATCGTGCAGAGGAGCGCGGCATGATCCGCGGGCACCAGTTCAATAAAATCGAGATGTTCCAGTACGCACGTCCGGAAGACTCCGAGGCAGCGCTTCAGGAACTCGTCGGCAAGGCATCGGCCTTAGTCAAGGGCCTCGGACTTCACCACAGGATTTCCAAGCTTGCGGCGGAGGACTGCTCCGCTTCCATGATGAAGACCTACGACATTGAAGTTTGGATTCCCTCCATGAATGATTATAAGGAAGTCAGCTCGGCATCCAATGCGGGCGATTACCAGGCCAGAAGAGGAAATATGCGTTTCAGGAGAAGCGACGGAAAAACATTGGCCTATGTTCATACGCTGAATGCATCCGGGCTTGCTACAAGCCGAATCCTTCCTGCGATCGTTGAACAGTACCAGCAGGAGGACGGAAGCGTATTAATTCCCGAAGTTCTCCGCAAGTGGATGGGCGGGCAAGAGAGGATTCAATGACGGTCTTCGTTTTCCTTCTGCTCCTCCTGTCGGCGGCGTGGATCATCGTCCTCGACGCAAGAGGGAAAATATCCGTAATAAGTAAATGGAATGTGTGGTATGTGGGACTCCTTCTGCCGCACATTCTTCTTGTCACGGTCATCGGGACGCGCTATATCGAACTCTGGGCTCTTGTGCCCCTGTTCCTTTTCAGCGCATACTGTCTTGTCCGGATGCACTTTTGCCCTGTTCTGCGGGATGAAAGTGACAATATACGCCTGCTTGTCATGATCGGCGGACGGAAAATCATTCTGCTTGGGCTGGCGTCCTTCCTGCTCCAGTGCATGGCATACCTGCTGTTATGGAAGCCCTTTCAGATGTTTGCGGTTCTTGCAGTTCCGACGGAAATTCTCATCATTGACGCGGTTATAACAGGCATATATGTACTGCTTCTGCTGCTGAACGGTCTGGCCCGCATCTTATTTACTTCCCGGAGGCTCGGGATCATAAGGCGGGTCGTATTTTTCCTGACGTGGTGGATTCCCGTTTTCAACATAATCATGATTCTTTATTTCTGCCGGCTTGTCCGATGGGAATACGACCATGAATACAATAAGGTCATGCTCAACAGAGTCCGCGTGGATTCCCAGGTCTGCGCGACCAGGTACCCGCTGCTGCTTGTACACGGTTTTGGGTTCCGTGATTTGAAATATCTGAATTACTGGGGCAGAATCCCCAGGGAGATCATGCGGAACGGTGCCCGTGTATATTACGGACACCAGGAAGCGATGGGGACCATTGAAGACAATGCGGGGGAAATGAAGGCCAGAATATTTGAAATCCTGGAAGAAACCCACTGCGGTAAAGTGAATATTATCGCCCACTCCAAAGGCGGGCTCGATGCACGCTATTTGATTTCCGAACTGCATATGGGGCCGTATATCGCATCTCTCACAACGATATCGACACCGCACCGCGGATCAGAACTGCTTGATGTCCTTACGAAAATTCCGGACCGGAAATACAGGAAAATCTGCTCGGTAATCGACAGACATTTCCGGAAAATCGGTGACAGGAACCCGGACTGCTATACATCCAGCAGGCAGATGAAGCCGTCGTATGCGGAAGAATTCAACAGCCGCGTCAAAGATGATGACGGCGTATATTATCAGAGCTACGCCATTGTTATGAGAAATATGTTCAGCGATTCGCTGCTTTGCATCCCTAATGCCATCCTGAAGCATGTCTGCGGGCCGAATGACGGACTTGTATGCATCGACTCGGCTAAGTGGGGAGACTTCCGCGGCGTGCTTTCCAATAAATACAGGAGGGGCATCTCGCATGGGGATATCATCGACCTGAAAAGGGAAGATATACGGGGATTTGATGTCATGGAGCAATATGTTAAGATTATTTCTGAATTGAAAGAGCATAACTTCTGACGAAAGCAAATCCATATGAGATAAGCCGTGCTGCGCTGAGGAGCTGTAAAATGGATATAACCGATGAATTCTGCGCGAAAATCAACTCTGCTTTCAGCATAAGCAGAGTTTTTGCAGTATTATCCGTCATATGTGCGCATGTCATTGTAACGTCCCCGCCGCTGCTGAATAAAATATTTGATGATGCAGGCTCGATCGGAGTCATCGTTTTTTTCATGCTGGCAGGATACTATTTTCATTCGGAAAAATACGGGTCGGTATTTGCTTTTCTGCACACGAAGGTCACGTCGATTGTCATTCCGTGGTTTATATGCGGCTTCCTTGTATATATATACAGCTGTATTTTAAAAAGACAGGGCATTCATATCAATGAAATGGTGCCGTTTATACTTGGTTATAAGACACTTTACTACTACATGTCTGTATTGTTGATGTGTTACCTTTTGCTTTTCTGCCGCAAAAAGGTCATATTGTACCTGGCCATTGCCGCTAATATTCTTTCTGTCTTTCTGACTGTAGAAGGTTTGCTTGACACAGCATATACAGCCTTGCATATAACCAAATACCTGAATGTCTTTAATTGGATCGGTTTCTTTGCTGCCGGCATTCTGCTGCAGTCATGTTCAGCCGACTTGCTTTATAAATTTCTGAAAAGGACCCGTGTCCCGGTGTTGGTGATCTTCCTTTTATTTTTTGTATTTGTATTGGCATATGATATCCCGGTCATATATTTTTCTTACAGCGGAATTCTTTTTGAAATAGCAGGTTTTTGGTGCGTACTGGGGCTGTCCACTTTTGTCTTCCTGAACAGGAGATTTATACATGCTGTTTCGGACATGTCATTTGCCATATACTTAATTCATCTGCCGATTGTCGGATTCGTGTTTTTAGCTTTCGGCAGCTTTCTGCCGGGTAAAATCCTGAGTCCGTTCATCGTACTTGCGGCTGCTGCCGGAATTCTATATCTAGGAAGGCTTCTCGCACGCAAATGCAGAATGGAAGAAGCATACTGCATCCTGTTTGGAATAAGGCTTACTCACAGGGCAGAGGAAAAAAAGAAGCTGTAAACAGCTTCTGAAAAACGGATCATTGCTTCCTTTTGTTATTTCGCTTTTCCCCGCAAAAACAATTCCTGATCAAATCAGCTCACGCCGTCGTATGCTCCGGCCGGATAGGTAGCCGAAGGGTTCCAGAGGATCCACTCATCATACCCGGTGTCGTGAACAGCCTTTATCTGGGCGTTGATCTGCTCGTACCCGTATGTGATGTAATTGTCTTTCCCGATATAACTGGCTGTAAATGCCTGCAGGTAGGGGCGTACCGTGGCATATCCCGGTACGGATGCCGCACTCTTGCCCATGGAAAGTGCGGCAAAAAGGACCTCATAAGGCTTGTAGTCCGGTTTCTCAAAGGTCGAACCATTGAGAATGGTATTTAAGGCATAATGGGACGGATAGAGCATCGGACACAGACTGTCCACACCGGTAAGCCCGATGGTTGCCCAGTCCTGGCCGAGGCTTGCACCGTCGCTTGAACTCGAAAGGATGATCCCGAATACATCAGCATTTACCGGAACTCCGTATTCGTCCTGGATGCGGATTCTGGCGGTCTGGAGGAATCGGTTGATTACTTCCGCTTTTGTCGGTGTTGTGGCAGGATCTCCGAAGTATGGACTCTCTCCCGTGGTTGTGCCGCCTGTCGGAAAACGGACATAGTCGAACTGAATTTCATCAATGCCGGCCTGGACCGCTTCGAGGGCGAGAGAAATATTGTAGTCCCATGTGCGGGAGTCATAAGGATTGGCAAATGCGTTGCTGCCTTCGTTCTTGAAATACAGGGAGTTGCCGGCAGCATCCTTGATGCTGTACTCAGGCATCTGCGATGCCAGGTCAGGATCCTTGAAGCACACAATTCTGCCGATAACAAGGATATTATTGTCATGGCATTTCTTTATCACATCGGTAAGATTGTAATAACTCTTAACGAGACCAAGCTTTGTAGCCAGTTCGTTGGTGCTGTTGAACATAACGCCGTTGGATTCTTTCAGGTCGATGACAAATGCATTGATTTCGGAATTGTTGGCAAGTTCTATACTTGCATCAAGATTGGCTGCAGCGCCGAGGTAGATCGCGTGAATTTCATGATGTCTGACGGGTTCGGCACTCTCCGCAGCAGGGAGGGCTCCGAAAAAGCTGTCAACATTGGCAGACTGCTGGAGCAGCTCCGCAACTGTCGGCACGGGTGAAGGAGACGGTGTCGCGGCTGAAGTGACTGCCGCTGTCAGATCGGAAGAAATACCGGTATCACCGGTTGTTGCCATGGTAGATACGTCAGTGGCATTGCTGCTGCCGGAAATTCCCCTTGCAACCAGAAAGACGGACATCCCGAGAATCAGGAAAGCCATAACAAGTATGGAAAGCCGCAGAAACAGGATGATCTTGCGTTTGTGCATTCTTGCCTGCCGGCTCTGGGACGGCGGGTATGAATTATAGGCAGTTTGTTTCATAATAATCCCCCCAAGGATAAGCCGCTACAGATACAACGACTCCTGCGGTGACATAAGTATATTAATTATATCTGAAAACAATATGAAGGACAAGCGATTGCTTTTTACACAGAATACCAATCACTGTATAGCGTGTTATATCACAAGATCAGATTGTTCCGTCCTTTCCCTCGTGCTACAATAAATGCAAACAATTCATGTATCCTGCAGTGCTTGCAGGAGAGGGGCGGTGGACTATGCTGGTACGAAATTGTTCCGGAGGCATTGTTTTTTTTGATGACGCAGTTCTTCTGATGTGCAACGAAAAATATGAATGGGGTTTTCCAAAGGGCGTGATCCGCTCCGTTGAAAAACCCGAGGATGTTGCGATTGAACGCGTACATACGGAAGCAGGCATCAACGCCGCGATATTGTCTCCTGCCGGTCGCACAAATTACGAATTTTACTCCGTTACACGGCAAAAGCCTGTCTGCAACAAAATTGTCTGGTATGTCATGAAGGCACTTGATACACATGTTGTGCCGAATCCCAACCAGAACTTCATTGACGGTGCTTTTGTTCCGATTAAGGAAGCACTTGACAAAGTTACCTACAGCCAGGACAAATCGTTATTAATGCTGGCATACCAGAGATATAAGGAGCTTGTCTGATTGCATAGAGAAGAATGGTTCACACTTTCCAGGACTTCACATGTATCCGCCGAAGAAAAGAAATCAATATTCATTGCTGATGCAGCCCCGATTTCATCGGCTGCGGAAGCAGAGAATTTTTTGTCGGATGTAAAGAAGAAATACCCGGATGCCCGGCATCATGTATACGCATGGCGCATCGGCGGAGAGGAAATTCTGCAGAGATACAGTGACGACGGCGAACCGTCCGGTACGGCAGGTCTTCCCGTTTTGGATGTTCTCCGCAAAAACAGGATTGATGACTCCATTATTACCGTGACCAGATATTTCGGCGGAACCCTCCTGGGGACCGGCGGACTTGTCAGGGCATACGGGCGCACCGCTTTTCAGGCACTTACGGAAGCAGAACCGGTTGTCTGCCGGATTTGTGAACTTTACTTTGTTATGATAAGCTACTCACATCTGGATCGGCTGCGCTATGTACTTCAGAAAGCCGGATTCCTGACGGAAGATCCTCAATTCGGAGTTGACCCTGTCCTTCCGGTTTGCTGCCGCGAAGGACAGAAGGAAGATATGGTCCGGATTTGCCAGGACGTGACGGCAGGCCAGGCTGTTATTGAATATGCCGGCAAAAAGACGGTCACGATGGGAAGGGTAGGTGAGCTGGCTTTTGAACAGCAATAATGATAATAATGACAGGAGTGAGATGCGCCCGGAGGCTTCATTCGGAGAGATTCCGTCCGCTGAAATCCGACAGCTTGACCACAGTACCTGGTGGGCTGCATTCATGGGTCTTGTAGGAACGATGCCGCGTAAAGCCGAGAGTTCAAGGCTTTCGAGCGATCCCGTACACATGATCCACGGACAGTACTTTTCCATTCGGGACTGCGCGGTGCGAGCGATTGATGCTGCGTATGCGGAAAATCTTCCGCAGACGGCACGGGATTATGAGGAACAGGCAAGAAAGCTTATCTCCTCATATGATAAGCGGGTATACATTCGGGTAAGCCGTATTTTCGACGGCCAGCGCCTGCGGTATCTGGCTGTCTGCGCCGCCTGCCTGCTTTTTTCCGTTGTGCTTGCCTTCCTGTATTCCGGACCGGCCAATGGTTCCAAGGGCCTTCTTGTCCTGATAGCAGCCGCTTTAATCGCGGCAGCTGCCAGCGCAGTAATGGCTGCGCTTACAACAAGACGCAAACGGAAAATCCTTTATCATTTGCCTCATTCCGGCAATGAAAATCCGCACGATGCGGGGACAGGTGAAGCAGGGTCCTGAATTCCCTGCATATCTCGTTCAGATTTACCGCAATCCTGCCGAAATTGTACGGCGGGATCATGATAAAACATAATTAACAGATGAGTGTTGCGTGAACACTTCAGCAAAGACGCATAGTTTGAGAGGAGAAGAGCTGATAGTATGAAAAGAAATAAGAAAGGTACATGGAAAACAAGTTCCATCGTTCTTACGGCAATTGGAATTTCACTGGCCGCCATCCTGGTGATTGGATCCTGCGGCATGATGTTTGTGTTTTTCCGTTATGTCCGTCCGGCAAGCCAGACGGCATCAACTGCGGAGACCACGATTTCTTCACAGGCGGCTACGGAAACACAGGGGACGGACAGCGCATCGGCAAATTCGTCAGACAGCACTTCAGGAACATCTTCCGACAAACATTTCAGCGTTGCAGACGCTGCCTCGCTGCCGGATTCCGGCGACAAGACCGCGCTGTCAACCGTAGAAATAGCGAACAAGGTCGGACCTGCAACGGTTTCCATCATAGCAGAAGTACCGTACAGTGCATACGGACAGGCAGCAACGGCAGAAGCTTCCGGCTCTGGATTTATTGTTTCGGCAGACGGATATATAGTTACGAATAACCATGTCGTGGAGGGGGCATCCTCCGTACAGGTCATGGTTCCCGGAGTGACCGATCCGATTGATGCAAAAGTAGTCGGCACCGATACGACCACGGATGTTGCCGTCCTCAAAATTGACCGGACGGACCTTCCCTATGTGACCCTTGGCGACTCGGATGCACTTGAAGTCGGTGAACTGGCCGTTGCGATCGGCAATCCTTTCGGTGAACTTGCCGGATCGGTTACGGTAGGCGTAATCAGCGCACTTGACCGTGAGGTTACGATCAGCAATTCAACATACAATCTGCTCCAGACAGATGCATCCATCAATTCCGGTAATTCAGGCGGACCCCTTGTGAACTCGTACGGTGAGGTTATCGGCATCACCAACGCCAAGGTATCTGACGGTGAAGGAATTGGTTTTGCCATTCCGATCAATGATATTAAGACAGTCATCGAGGATCTGGTAAACAACGGATACGTCACAGGCCGCCCGGTACTTGGTGTCGGTGTCCTGACGGTTGATGCGGCTACGGCTGAACAGTACGGCTGGCCGGTAGGCGCCTATGTCAGGGAAATTACGGCAGGCGGGGCAGCGGAAAAAGCAGGCCTTGCGGTCGGCGATATCATCACAAAAGTTGACGGACAGGACATAACAACTTCCGAAGAAGTATCTGCAATCAAGAACACGCATAGTGTCGGTGACTCATTGACGCTGACAATTTACCGGAATGGTGATACAATCGAGCTGACAATTGTTTTGCAGGAGGCTACTTCATGACTTCATCTAACCGTTCCGTTGCAGTAAAAGCGATGGCGATCGTTCTGGCAGTCCTTATGCTGGGTTCCGTTATCAGCGTTTTAGTTCTCGCAATTGCATCGGGAATGTGATCTGATTCAGGAGAAATCCGGTATTGCGGTCATAAATAAGCAGCAGAAGAGAAGATTATCTTCCTTCTGCTGCTTTTTGCCGTACGCTGCAAATGAAAAGACCGGACTTCCGGCCTTCTTAGGAAAATGCACGTTTATAACGGTCGTCACGGGAAAGGATGTCTGCATAACAGGTCGGTTCATTCCGTGCCAGGACACTCCACTTCCCATGGTCCCACCGGATATGGAAAAGAGTTGTCTGATCAACTTCCTGTCCGCTGCGGAGCGTCGCCGGACCGCGTCCGTCACAGATCATCATGATGGCCTGGAGCAGAATGCAGTGGGTGACAGCCAGGACAGGACCGCTGTTATCCGGGAGTTCTTCCAGTTTCTTCAGAAAAACCCCTGCCCGGCGGACGACATCTGAAAATGTCTCGCCGCCTGATACGGGAACAAACAGATCGGGCTGTTTCTTGAAGTTGTGAAATTCCTCAGGATAGGCTGTCCGTGCATCCTCCGCGCGCATACCTTCCCAGCATCCGAGATCCATCTCCGCAAGTGCCGGTTCGAAGTCAAGAGGGACAGAACGGTCTCCGATCAGTATGAGAGCGGTATGAAGCGCCCGGGGCATCGGACTTGTATAGCATTTTGTAAAAGGTATCGTTCGGATCGTGTCCCGCAGGGCCCGGGCGCCGGATATGCCGTTTTCCGTCAGCGGAGAATTTCCGCGGCCCTGCATCCGCACCTCGACATTCCAGACAGTCTGGCCATGCCGGGTCAAATATACGTCAATCATGAAAAGGACTCGCTTTCTTGTCGAAGTTATGCAATCGTTGACACGTCCTTAATATACTGAAGGCCGTCATCGTTGAATTTATAGGGGTATTCCGTCTCTTTTTCGAGGAGAAATGCCTGATAATTATTCATACGGATATAGCTGTTAACCCGGTCATACCATTCCGGTTTGTCAGAGGCGCCGACATAGTATGCGATGATAATCTGTGTATCCGTTTCAATCATGGTTTTGTCCCCGGGTACACGTGCAGCATCAAAGATCCAGCTGTCCAGCTCGTCTGAAAGAACGCCCTTATATGTGTCGGCGTCGTGGACGGCCTTCATCTTCTTGGAGAGAATTTCGTCCGCATATGTAGTCTCAAGCGTCTGTACGGAAGCTTCGTCCGTTATGGAATCAAAAATTGTCTGTGCTGTCGGAAGAATATCGGAAGCTGCAATTCCGGCCTGCCCGGATGCGGTATCTTCGCGGTTGATGTAAAAAAAGCGTATGTCCCTGAGAGGTTCGGTCTGGCGTGAACGGGAAGAAAAGCAGATCAGAATCGGAAATCCGTTATCATCATCAAAAATGGTGCAGTCACCCGGCTGCCTTGCCGAGTCAAAAAGCCAGGTGCGCCATTCCTGGTCCGAAATATCCGCATACCTGACATCCGGCACAAGCGTGGAATTTGTCTGGAGAATCTTTGCCTTTGCTTCTCCTGTGAAATAATTGGACGCAACGGACTCGAACTTTGACTCGTCATGTCCGATCCCGTCAATAATTTCCTGTGCGCGGAGATGGGCTGTTGCTTTGAAACTGTCGTCGGTCTGCTCAAAAACAATGCGCAGCACGCGGTATGACACCTGGTCGTACTGGTAGGAATTTGCCGAATATGCTTCTTCCGCCTGCGCATCGGACGCCGCGAGTTCGTTGAGCTTGGCGCCGTTGGCATAATCCTGCGTAAAGTATATGCGGGTAAGCGTGTCGCGGATCAGGTCTTCCGTGACATATGTTCCGAAGTAACCCTTAATATATGTATCAAGGTCTACGCCGATTGCTTTTGCCTTTCCGGAAAGCCAGTCAATATATGCCTGTGCCATCTGCTTTTCGGAATCATTGACGGAATAACCCTTGCTTGCCGCATCGTCATAAAGAATCTGCGTCAGCTGTATTTCACGGGCTGCCATATCCAGAAAATATTCGCGGTATGTGGCAAATCCGTCTTCGCCCTGGCTTGAAAGCTGCTCATTTGTGCCGGATTTGAAAATATCAACACCATTCTCAACCAGAATATAGTGATACACAAAGCTGAATTCGGCGTTTGAAATGGACTGGCCCTTTACTGTGAGGGGGCTTGCCAGCCTTTCCTGATAATTTCCGGAGACCAGAAGCATGAAAAGGGTCACCAGCAGCGATACAACAACAAGACCGATTACAAACACGCGCGGCTTCAGCCAATGCTTCTTTTTCTGACGCGGCTCATAAAGGGTATCGGACCTGGATTTTATGATGTTCAGTCCGGAAACATGATCCGTGCCGATGTAGTCTTCATCGGAAGGGTCGTCGCTTCCGGATGCTCCGGAACGGTCCGGAATGCCGCGTGATTCCAGATGAAGTTCTACGGGATTATTCTGAACAGGAAGGTACTCTTCCTCTTCATACGGAATGCTGCCGGGAAGGAGTTCCTCCTGAACTGCCGGAATACCGTCAGGTTCGGAAGTTCCGGTCTCCCGGACGAACATATTTGGATTGAACGATTCCTCCTCGGGAATATTCGTAACCTCTAATTCCTCCTGCGTATTCGCAGCGGAATCCTGCGCGTCCATGTCCTGCTCCGGAAAATCCCGGACCGGTGTGCTGTCAGGCTCGTTCCCGGAAGTGAAAAGATCCGCTGCCGGAAGCGACGGACGGCGCATATCTGCAGACTGCTCTTTATTCGTGTTTTTCTTTTTCATCTGTTACCTTTCTCTGTACGGTCTTGTCAAAACAAAGACGGGGATTCTTCCTCTTCAGGCGGGACAATTATGGTGAGTGCTCCGTGAACACATTCAACAACGGCAGGAAGAACCTCGCCTTCCTCGCCGTCAAGGTCAAGACGGATTACTTCCGTGCCGGTGGTGGACAGGGAAAGCTTGTCCGTCTGGAAATACGTTACATTGTCGTTGCTCAGATGGTCACCTATCAGGAGTTTGCCCAGGAGAGGGAGAACTCCTCCGAAATCCAGCTTCGAGAGAATCAGGACATCAAGGAGACCGTCACTGATTTCCGCATATGGCGCAAGCTTCCTGATACCGCCTACACTTGTTGTATTCGCAATGATAAAGAGCATTGCCTCATCATCAAAGCGGTCTTCCTTTGACTCAACGGTAAGAGGAAGGCCTCTGAAAATGTTGGCGGGAATATCTTTGGCGCCTTCGAGCCAATAAGCCATCTGGCCAAACGAGGTTTTGCTGTCGGACGGCACTTTGTAGGCAATATCCGTCAGAAGACCTCCGGCTGCCACATTTACAAAATATCGGTTCCCTGCTTTTCCGACATCCGCTTTGATTGTGTGAAAATCCATGATCATCCGCGAATATGAGTAGGGATCTGCAGGTATCTCGAGAAAATTCGCAAAATCATTGACGGTACCGGCCGGAAGAATGGCAAGCGGCGTATGTGTTCCGCCCTGCATCAGTCCGTTGACTACTTCATTGAGAGTTCCGTCCCCGCCGACCGCCATAACAAGGTCATACTCTCCTTCACGGATCTCGGCCGCATAATTCTGCGCGTCGTCTTTGGTGCGGGTGTAGCAGATATCTGCCCGGTACAGGGCTTTGGCCTCAACGAGATACCCGATAATATCATCTACTGTCTGGCGCATTGCCTGGCGTCCGGAGGATGGATTCATGATGATTCTAATCTTGAGTTCCATGCTTTTGTACCCGAAGCCCCTTCCTTCCAAAAAATCGATGACTGCCATAGGCTTAAATTTTAGCACAAATCAGTAATAAAAAAAACGGCAATCGCCCTTGGCCGTTACCGGAGGGGGCGATTGCCGCAATTATGGAACGAACGGGATAAGCACTGTGCGGTGTTATCTTTTGAAACCTCCGTGCTTGACGCGGTCTCTGACTTCCGCGCGCTTTGCATCGTTAAAGCGGTCGACTGTGCCGACAAGATACCCCGTGATACGGCGGATTCGTTCAAATCCGAGGTGTTCTTCACCCTCATACTCTTTGCGGCCGCAGCAGGGACAGTAATCCCCGATAATGCCGTTGAAGCCGCAGACGGGATCACGGTCGATCGGGTGGTTGATGGAACCGTAACCGATGCCCTGCTCACCCATGAAGCGGATAACCTTTATAAAGGCATCGAGGTTGGAGGCGGTATCGCCGTCCATCTCCACATACGAAATGTGGCCGGCGTTGGTCAGCGCATGGTAAGGCGCCTCAAGACGGATTTTGTCAAATATGGTTATGTTGAAGTAAACGGGTATATGAAAACTGTTGGTGTAATACTCTTTGTCCGTTATGCCGGGGATCTTGCCGAAGCGTGCGCGGTCAAGCCTGATAAACCTGCCGGAGAGACCTTCTGCCGGTGTGGCAAGGAGACTGTAGTTCAGTTTGGTGGCTTCTGCTTTCCTGTCGCAGAAATCCCGCATATGTCCGATAATTTCAAGTCCCAGCTTCTGGGATGCTTCGCTCTCTCCGTGATGTTTGCCGGTAAGGGCAATCAGCGTCTCGGCAAGTCCGATAAATCCGATAGAGAGCGAACCATGGCGTATCACGGAATCAATCGCATCGCGCGGTCCGAGCTTTTCGGCCCCGATCCAGCATGCTTCGCCCATGAGGAACGGGAAGTTATACACATGCTTGGCAGCCTGGACCATCATGCGCTCATACAGCTGATCGGATACGAGCTCCATTGTCTTATCGAGCATCTCATAGAACAGCTTAGTGTCGCCTTTGGCGAGGATGCCGAGCCTCGGCAGGTTAATGGACGTGAAGGACAGGTTGCCCCTTCCGTATGTGATTTCCTGTTCCGGATCAAATACATTAGCGATGACGCGTGTACGGCATCCCATGTATCCGATCTCCGTTTCCGGATGACCCTCCTTGTAATACTGCAGGTTGAAAGGCGCATCCTGGAAGGAAAAGTTCGGGAAAAGCCTTTTTGCGGAGCATTCGCAGGCAAGTTCGAAAATATCGTAATTCGGGTCGCCCGGTTCAAAATTGATGCCTTTTTTACAGCGGAAAATCTGAATCGGGAAAATAGGGGTTTCCCCGTTGCCGAGGCCCTGCTCCGTAGACTTCAGAAGGTTGACAATAACCATCCTGGCTTCAGGGGATGCATCCATTCCGTAGTTGATGGACGAGAACGGAACCTGAGCCCCTGCGCGGCTGTGAAGCGTATTAAAATTATGGATCAATGCTTCCATGGCCTGAAAAGTGGCACGGTCCGTGTTGATTTCCGCATGTTTGCGCGTATATGCAAGAATGCGGTCCTCCTGATCCGCTGCAACGGAAGCGAGTTCCGGGATAATTTCCCGGAGAGATGTGAAAAGTTCCTCATCATAAGCGCTCGATGAGGAAAGTTCGGGCTTCCTGCCTGTGTCCTTTTCAATTTTCATCACCATTGCTTTGATCTTGGGCTCGCTTGTTTCCGTCGGAATGCCGGAGATGAGTTCGAGTGCGGCTGCCATTGCCAGTCGGTATTCCTTTTTATATGTGCAGCGGACACCGTCCGCCATGACATAGTCAAAATTCGGGATGGACTGGCCGCCGTGCATGTCGTTCTGGTTGGACTGGATGGCTATGCAGGCAAGCGCCGCATAGCTTCTAATATCCTGCGGTTTCCTTAAATGACCGTGACCGGTGTTGAATCCGCCTTCGAACAGCTTGAGCAGGTCAATCTGGCAGCAGGTCATGGTCAGCGAATAGAAATCAAGGTCATGGATATGGATGTCGCCGGCTTCATGCGCTTTTGCGTGTTCCGGCTTGAGCATATACGCCTTGTAATATGATTTTGCGGTTTCAGAACCGAACCTCAGCATGGAACCCATGGCTGTATCGCCGTCAATGTTGGCGTTCTCGCGCTTTAGGTCGCTGTTCTTCGACTCGGAATTGACAATGTCGTCAATTGTTTTCATGAGGCGGGTATTTTTTTCGCGGACACGGGAACGTTCCGCACGGTACAGGATGAAGGCCTTGGCTGTTTCCGTGCAGCCTTCTTCCATCAGGACATGTTCAACCATATCCTGAATTTCTTCGATTCTGGGAATGGATATTCCCTGGAGCTCGAGGTACTCGCCTGTACGGACAGCCAGATCAAGCGAAAGTTCTTCCGCTTTGCCGTTGGCTTCGCCCGTAGCTTCAAATGCCTTCCGGATGGCAGTCGCAATTTTATCAATGTTGAATGGAACTTGTCGGCCGTCTCTTTTAAGTACTCTGGCAATCATTTTAATTCCTCCTTGCCCCGAGCGAACACTATGTTCGCGTAAGGTATTACTATTTAACCGCTATCTTGTGGCAAAATCAATAGGCGAACACAAGATATTGCGCTTTTTCTTCTAAAATGCAGCCGGTCATCTCTGCATGATAATCCGCATAAATAGAAAAATGTTCCCGTTCCCGTATGTATTTTGTATTTTCTGCTTTGCACGCCATATACCTGAATCGTAAAATCAGATAATATTCTTCTGATGCAGTTATCAAAGAATATGATAAAATACTTTAAGGTGTGCAAATCTGCACTTCCTTATATAAAGAATCCTGCGAGGTCGTAAAATGACATCACATTTTTGGTCAAAACTGCAGCCCGCTCAAAAACGGACAGCATTCTATCTGTCACTTGCATTTCTTATTCCGTTCCTGCTTGTTGCTGCCGCCTTTATTGTTCAGGGTGTGCATCCTTTTGGCGAACGCATGATCCTCACAGTTGATTTATATCATCAGTATGCACCTTTTGTTGCTGAGCTTCGTCAGAAAATTTTTTCCGGAGAGAGCCTCTTTTATTCGTGGAACATCGGTCTCGGCATCAACTTCTGGGCTGTGTTCGCAAATTATGCGGCAAGCCCGCTCAATATCCTGATACTCCTTTTCCCGCTGAAATATCTTTCCGACGGCATTGCACTCATTACATGTATTCGTGCGGGCCTGACCGGACTCTTTTTCGCTTTGCTTCTCCGGGACATTGACAACCGGCGCGAAGACCTTTTCCTGTGCTTCTTTTCGTCATTCTATGCGCTGTGCGGGTGGGTACTCGCATATTTCTGGAACATTATGTGGTTTGATGCTGTTATGCTCCTTCCGCTGATTATCCTGGGCCTTCGCCGCCTGATGCGTGACAGGAAACCGATGCTTTACTGCCTCAGCCTTTTTCTCTGCATCTGGTCCAATTACTATGCGGGGTATTTCATCTGCCTGTTTCTTGTCCTCTATCTTCCGGTCTGTTTCCTGACAGTTTTCCAGCGTGCATCCCTGAAAGCCGCATGGTCGTCTTTCTGGCGGTTTGCCGTTTATTCGGCTCTTGCGGGGGGCCTTACGGCAGCTCTTATCTACCCGACATGGCTGACTTTGCAGAATTCGTCGGCGACCAATAACACATTTCCGACGGATTATGCCCTGACGCAGAATCTGTTTGATTTTTTAGGCAGGTTCTTCGTGACGAGTTATCCGAATATCCGCGACGGCATGGCAAATGTGTACTGCGGTGTCGTGATTTTTCTGTTTGTACCGCTTTATTTCCTGTGCACCAGAATCCGGCTGCGCGAAAAAATCGGAAACGGCCTGATCCTCATCTTCATGTACTTTAGTTTTTCCAGCAGGATACTGGATTATATCTGGCACGGATTCCATTTTCCGAACCAGATCCCGTACAGGCAGGCTTTCCTGATGTCATTTGTGCTTGTTATCATGGCCTACAAAGTTATCCGGAACCTGAAGTCTTACTCAACGACGGAAATTACGATTACCGTGGCGGCGGTCCTTGCATATCTTGTCCTTTATGAGAAATTCGGAGAGGGTAAAGAAGAGATATATGAAATATTCCTGACGGCTGTGTTTGTGATTGCATACGGTATGGTTTTCAATATGATTCTCCGCGGCAGCAAGAGTCTCCACACGCAGAAGACACTCTTTGTCGGGATAATGGCGGCTGAGCTTACGGTTGCATGTCTGGTGACAATCGGTCTGGTTTCAAGGGATGAAAGCTTCACAGGCTGGGATTTCTACGGTAAAAACAGCGGCGAGGTTTCTAGTTTTGTCGATAAGGAAGCAGAGAGCGGCGCCGGCGGCATTTTCTTCCGAACGGAAATGTATCCGGCATATATCAGCAATGAACCGACTCTATATAATGTTAAAGGCATGTCCGTCTTTTCTTCAACGGCGGATCAGAGACTTGTCTCCTTTATGAGGAGTCTCGGGTTTCATAACAACGGCATCAACGGCGTGCGGAATTTCGGAATGACAAAGGTTACATCCACGCTTCTGGGAGTAAGGTACTTTATTGATTTGAGTGACAATTCTCCCATGCCCTCGGGTTTTGCCGAAGTTTCCGACACGGGGGATCTTAAAGTGGTTGAGAACGAGGACGCGCTTTCGGTTGGGTATATGGTGTCATCTGATGCACTGTCCTATGAGCCGCAGAACCTGAACAACCCGTTTAAGACAACGAATACATATCTTCAGTCGCTTGGCACGAATGCGGTTTACGAACCGGAAGAACTTACCGCGGGTGCATTGGTGAATGCCTCATTTTCCAGCGGCAGCGCGGAGAACGGTTACTTCTTTAATGTATCTGCGGATGATGTAAAAACGGAGATCCATTTTGTCCCGAATGCACGCACGGCAGGTTCGCACCTCTACCTCTATGTCCAGTCGGATAAACCTGCGGTTGTTTCCGTTACCGCAACGGACCCGGATACTTCGGAGACCGTATCGACTCAGCAGGAAACACGCGCAGGTCAGATTATCGATATTGGCACGTATGATCCGTCAAGCTCACCGGATGTCAAACTTTCCTGGGACAGCGCAAGCGCCGGGACGGTAACGGTCTTATGTTACAGCATCAATGATCAGGCATATGAGCAGATGACCGCCGCACTCGGTAAATCCCAGCTTACCGTTACCTCTTATGATTCCACGCACCTTAATGGGACGGTGAATGCCGAATCAGACGGCCTGCTGCTTCTGACGATACCGTTTGACAGCGGATGGACGGCAGAGGTGGATGGGCAGGATGTTCCGATACAAAGCGTAGGCAATGCACTGATGGCGCTGTCCCTGACAAAAGGCGAGCACGTGATATCCCTTGCCTATATACCGGAAGGCTTTGGAAAGGGACTTGCCGTATCCCTTGCTTCACTGACTGTCCTGCTTCTTTTAGCCGGCATACCTTTCGGCCGTGAAATGCACAGACGGATGAAGAAGGGGAAAGAGCTGCTGGCTGCCCGGGAAGATGAGACCCGGCGGATGCCTGATGATTTATTATCCATGCATTCCGCACAGGCTGACCGCGTTCAGACTGCCGTACGCCGGACGGATGCGCCGGACGAACCGGAAGCAGACAAAGTGCCGGAGATCAGTCAATATGAATAACAGGATAAAGAAGATTTTCTTCTCGGATATCGGCGGAATTCCGCATCAGAACCAGTGGCTGGCTTTTTTTCTGCCTCTTTTTCTGCTGTTGATGGGGTTTGTTTCCTGGATGGTACACCCGATCGGCGAAACATCGGTTTTAACCTGCGACCTGTTCCATCAGTATGCTCCGATCCTGGCGGAAATGCGCAGCAAGATCCTGTCGGGGCAGAGTCTTTTTTACACTTGGAACATGGGCCTCGGGACGAACTTCTGGCCGGTACTCGCTTATAATGCGGCAAGTCCGCTGAACCTTCTTCTTCTCCTGTTTCCGCAGGCGTATCTTTCAGACGGAATAACCGTCATGATCCTCCTCCGGACAGGGCTTTCCGGACTGTTTTTCTTCCTTCTGCTCTCTAAAAAAGACGGAACCGACAACGGTACCGCGCTGGCACTTTCCACCGTATATGCACTTTGCGGATACGTGCTCGCGTACTTCTGGGCTGTGATGTGGATGGACGCCGTCGTGCTTCTGCCGCTTGTCATACTCGGTCTTTGGCAGCTGATCGCAGGAAAGAAGCCGCGCCTCTATGTCATTTCCCTTTTTCTGGTCATCTGGTCCAACTTTTATTTTGGCTTTTTTATCTGCCTGTTCCTGATTCTGTTTACACCTGTTCTGTATCTGGAAGCCCGGCAGAAAGGCGTCTGCAGATTCGGCCCGCTGAAAACCGGACTGCGGTTTTCAGGCTATTCTTTCCTTGCCGCCGGAATGACATCCGTGCTTCTGGTTCCGACACTGTTTGCACTGAGAAGTACTTCTGCGGCAACGGATGTACTTACATTTACACAGGATCTTTCCTATACATTTTTCGATTTCCTTTCGCGGTTCCTCATGCATGCAGATCCGGTAATCCGCGAAGGTTTTCCGAATGTTTACTGCGGTATTGTGATCCTGATTCTGATTCCACTTTATGCTTTCTGCCACACCATACCTTTGTCCCGGCGCATATCGAGCCTTGCGCTGGCGTTTTTTCTGTATCTTTCGATGAGCAGTCCCGTCCTTGATTTTTTCTGGCACGGGATGCACTATACAAACCAGATTCCGCACAGGCAGGCATTTCTTCTCTGTTTCCTTCTCCTGTATATGGCAGGGCAGGTGCTTTTGCATATCGACGGACTTTCAAAAAAGAAAGTACAGTATATCGGTGCGGCCGTCCTTGTATACCTTGTTCTCTTCGGCCGGTCGGGGGAGACGGTGCCGAACTGGATTATGCTTTACGGGTCCGCAGCATTTCTGATCCTTTATATAATCATACTGTCGTATTTTTTTGCATCCGGAAAAGCAAAAAAGAGAGCAGAAAAAGCCTTCCTCTTTGCGGTCATATTCGAAATGTTTTTCTCCGTCGAATTTGCCCTTGCCTATCTTGAAAAGACCGAGCATTTCACATATGAACCATCCTACGGGCAATTTGCCGATTCCATTGCAGACGATCTTGCGGAAGCAGACGGCGAGTCCTTTTCACGTGCCGTGCTTCTTCCGGAACATACCGGCAATGACGGAGCCCTCTATCAGGTGAAGACGTTTTCCGTCTTCGCATCCACGACATCTGTCGATTACGTGCAGTTTATGGCTGCTCTCGGATTCGGGAACAACGGGGCGTTTGAAGTAACGGCCGACGGTCTTACGGAAGTATCGGCAAGGCTTTTGGATATACGGCACACCGTGAATTTTACCGGCGGCGATACGGCACAGTCTGCCGTTTCCGCCTCCGCGGGAGGGCTGTCCGATATCCTCGATACTTTTTCGGAAGAAGATTCTTCGGGATCGGACGTGATGTATACAGGGTATGCAATCACGGACAATGAAAATGTACTCCCCGTCGGATTCTATGTCCCTACTGAAGGAATACAGACGATACCTGATGCGTCGCTTTCTCCCTTTGAACGCACCAACGCACTGCTTGAAAGCATGGGTACCGTCCCGGTATATGTGAAGCAGAGTCTTACCGTTGTATCTGCCTCTAATATCAATGCGGCACAGGATGCCGGCAGCTGCTCCATTCAGGCGGCCGGGAAGGCGGCATCCATAACACTTTCCCCGGCCGGGTCTTTCGGCAGCCGGGATGTGCTTATCTATGTCGGGACTGACCAGTCCATAACCGTACGGGTGAACCAGACGGCCTCCGCAGACACGGATGTCTCTGTCATAACGCCTTCTTACGGACAGATTATCGACTGCGGCAAATTTGCTTCCGTTGTCGGCGGCCGCATGACGATACAGGTTCTGTTTTCGAATGCGGAAGCCGGGACGTTCCCGATCTGCTGTTACACGATAGACGAAGAAGCACTCGACACAGCAACAGCTGCACTGGCTGCCCGGCCTCTTACAGTGACATCCTATGACGCATCGCATTTGTCGGGTACAGTTGATTTTGCATCCGACGGGTCATTGTTCACCTCGATTTCATACGACTCCGGGTGGACGGCAGCAATAGACGGGAAGACGGTACAGACAAAGACGGCCTATGGCGCGATGCTGTCTGTTCCGGTTTCAAAAGGAACACATATAATTACCTTATCCTATGAGCCGCCGGGATTCTTTGCGGGATTTCTGATATCCTTGGTACTGGCAGCAGGTTTTGTATTTCTGTGCTGTTGGAATCCTTATTCTTTCGTTTCCCGTAAACGCATGGGAAAAAGAATACAGGGCGGTGCAGAAGAGAAAGAGGAGAGACAGTGATAGAACTGAGCAGATATCCGTTTACGAAAATTGACCATCCGGCATCTTCCTACATCGTCATAGACCTTGAGTGGAATCAGCCGATTCCCTGGATAAAGACAAATGTGGATCCCAAGGAGCTTCCCGGCGAAATTATTGAGATCGGGGCTGTCAAGCTGACTGTTACGGAGCACGGATATGTGCTGTCCAAGCCTTTCCACGTAACGATCCGTCCGGTATGCTATACCGTTATGAACAAGAACGTATCAAAAGTTACAAATAAAATGTCTTCTGATCTTCGATTCGGACTGACATTTTCCGATGCGTATGACGCCTTTCTCCAGTGGTGCGGACAGGACTACATCCTCTGCGGATGGGGCAATTCGGATATTTCCATACTCAAAGCCAACCTGCGTTTTCATAACTGGGAAGCAGAACTGAACACGCTGTTTCTGGATGTGCAGCCTTTGTTCGCACGGATTGCGGAAGGCGGTACCCATCAAAGGAGTGTTGAGTATGCGGTGGATTTCCTGCATATACCGAAAAAGGATGATTTCCATGCGGCGCACCGTGACGCCGAGTATACGGGACTGATCCTGAAGGCGCTTTTCCAGCTCCTGGATGTGGTGGCCATGACATCGGAAACCGAGCAGGAAACAGTCGGAACAGACCTCTCTGTGGATGATCTGAAGAATCTTCGGCTTACCCCGTATCTTCAGAATCCGGACCTTCATGCAGAGACGGTCAAAAAGACGGACTATTATCCGAATTGGGAAAAATGTTTCGCCGACTATCCGAAGGAGCAGGAACTATGTCCGGCCTGCGGACAGCCGCTGTCCTGTAGCATCCCCTGGTTCCGTCTGAAAAAATCCGGGTATTCCCTCTGGTGCTGTGAACAGCATCATATGGTGCAGGGCCGCATGCGCATGAAAAAAACACCGGACGGCAAAGTCTATGCGTCCGTATCCGTACGCCTCACGGACCCCAGCGCCGCCCGCCTGGTAACCGACCGATATGAGGAATATGCAACATTCGGAAGCAAGGGGAAACCAATTGAACCGGAGCTGCCTTCATCTTCTGAAACATCTCCGGATCCGGATGCGGTTCATGATGCAGTTCCTGGTGCTGTGCCGGACATGCAGGCGTGATTTCTTCTGTTTTTACCCGGATAGCCGCCCGACGGATTCTAGCTGTTTTGATATTTATTCATCCAGGTATAACAGAGCATCTGCTGCCTGGTCGACATCCTTGAAAAAATGCAGCGGAATAGACCATTTGCTTCCGTTCTTCTTGACATCGGACATAAGTTCCATAAGCAGTGCAAGCCGCAAAGGCTGCGGCATGCGCTTCAGCCGGCTGAGAGAGCCGTTCCTGACCGCTGCAAGGATTCCGTCCGCATCAATCCGCTGCCGTTCAACGGCATACCGCGCATTTGCCTCCTCACGGCACAGCCGGAGCGTCTGCAGAAACTCATCTGCCGTGTAAACCCGATCTCGCTGCATATTATACAGCAGAGCAGCCTGCTCGAGACCTGCCGCCACACCCTCATTAAAGAAGGACCGCAGATCCTGATAATCACGGACCGGAAGATAATAATGGACACCGTCCAGGAAACCGAAAGTTTTTCTCGTATCCAGATAACCCAGATTGAAATTTCTGGAAAGCACAGCGGGGGTAAGGTCAAGCGTACCTCCGAGGTCCTGGCTGTTGCAGATATGCGTGATGCGAAGCCGGTCCGTCGTAATGGTCCGGTTCTTTACCGCCCGGAGGTCAATGGCGATAATATTGCGGAGTCCCCGGCTGCGCAGCATGTCGAACGGAAGATTGTCGCCGATTCCTCCGTCAAGGTAAACCTGGTCATCGAGCTTAACGGTACGAAGACCGGGAAGCGCAGAACTGGCCATAATATATGAGAAGAACTGTTCCTGCGGGATATCCGAACGCCAGATCTTGAGGCTTGACCGGCTCCGCAGTGAAAAAGTACAAAGTCCGAAATCAATGTCGGAAGCATATACATTCGGCACGTCGATATACCGCATGAGAAGATCAAGAAGGGGGGACTGGTCGATTCCGCCGTGCGTCAGCACTTCCTTTATCAGAATACCTGCATGCTGGCGATCCATCAGGTTGTCAGAAACAAGCTCCGTATTCTCGGGCAGGTTTACGCACTGGTCCATTCGGAGATTCTGCCACATGTCATACGCCTTCTGCAAGTCTCCCTGCACCATGAAGGCACCGTTGATTGCACCGATTGATGTTCCGGTTACTGCTTCAAACTCTATGCCCAATTCATCAAGTGCTTTCCACGCACCGATCTGATAGATTCCCTTTGATCCTCCGCCCGCAAGGGTGACTGCATATTTTTCCATCCAATTTCTCCTGCCTGCTTATACGTTACGCAAATACTTTTTTCTTTCCTTATTATAGCGATTAAAATACATGTGTTTACACATTTATCGTACAAATTCGATTGAATTTCTCCGGTGATTACATATAATAATAAGTGGACTATCTATATATTGCCGGTTTCTGCATATCGGCCGGACAATAACTCCCTACCTGAAACGGAGGTTTATATATGGTATTCAATAAGTCCAGTCAATTGTGTCAGACGGGATATCAGAAGAAAGACATGCGCAGCCGCAGGGGCGGAATGCTTATTCTTGTTGTAATTATTCTTGCTGTCGGTATTATTCTGATTACTTCGGCGCTGATGATTACCGTTGCCGCAAGAAATCATTACTATCAGGCATCCGAGGAAGACCAGACAGGGCTGACGGCGCTTTCCGTTGCGCAGACAATTGGCCAGGCCGTTGAAAATGCCGATATCAAGGACGATGAACTCATTGCCCTTGCTGATAACAAAGCTGTCCTTAACGTGACAGCCGCCTCCGATTACTCCTCATCGGCTACAGCTGTTTCCGGTACTTCACTCGCTCCCGGTCTTGCCAACACTGCCAACTCCAATACTACCGTTACTTTCGGGTATTATCCGAGTGAATCGGACCCGCAGTATATCAGCGCACGTGTTGAGACAATCCTCGACACAGGGGTTCAGTCAGGAACGAAGGATGTAGTTACGCTGCTGCTCAGTGAGAAAGACCGGACGCTGACTACCGATGCATTTGCCAATCAGGTTACACTTGGTTCAGATGCCACCGACAACGCCTTCCTGATGTTCGGCATGGGTTATGACAACTGGGAAAGTACGGATACACTGCTCGTTTTCCACGGCGACAATGTCATATATCAATCCGGTTCGGACAACGCACATAACGCGAACCGCGGTCTCTGGTCCGATGTTGTTGTTACAGGTACATTTTGTCTCGGTGCCGGCGGAAATATCGGCGGGACAAACAGCAACGCGATCGAATTTGAAGCAAATTTTATCCTTATGGGCGACGATGCCTGTATTGATGCAACGGCAAGTAAGGACGGCATTTTCAAATCGAATGTCCTGGCGTTTGGCTCGGAAGCCCTTCAAAGAAGCGTATTTGTTGACAGTACAGGTGCAGATGCCATGCTGAAAAACGGTGCGGACATCAAAGTCAGCGGATCCGTTTACCTGAGCAACAGGACGATCCTGGACTCGTCAGGTTCCGGACAGCGGAGCCGGATGGACCTTCAGGCGACCAATACGGGATATATTGCGGATGATTCCTCCACGATCGTCACCAACTTTACCCCCTCGAACAGTAACCAATATTATAAAGCCAGTGATACATCACTGATAACCCTTAATACAGTCAATGTTGCCAAAACTACAAATCCTCTTATTACAAGCATGCAGGCACTTGCGGATACATATACAACACCTGAGAAAATGGCATATATCAACCATACGGTCATGACAACCGCGGATGCATTGACTGCTAAATTAGCGGAATATACGGACAGCGCCGATGTCCGGTCAGAACTTGGTACCGCCAAACGGCTTGATACCGAGCTAACAACGGGAACAAACACGGATCTGAGCGGTGAAGCATACTACATTGACACAAATACTATATACAAAACGTTAGGAGCAACGGGCAATGCATGGTCGACCAGTACCTCCCGCACATCAATTTCCTTCGACCTTTCAGGAAATGACATTACACTCTATATTGTTGGGAGCAATACCTTTACGATTGGATCCGGTGCTCTGATTTTTAAAAACGGCGGTGCATATGTCGGCCGTATTGTCCTGCTGGACGGCGCAGATATTTATATTAATGTGAATAAGTATTTCCAGAGCAATGCCGGAACACCTAAATCCCTGGAGACGGGAATTATCGGTACCGGTTGTCCTTATGCGGTATGGTCAGATTGGCCGATGACAGTCTATGGCTATAAGCCGTATGTATACATTATCGGGATGTACAACAATACGGTTACCGGATGCAACAGATCCGTCCTTGAGGCCTACGTAGGATTGTACGGTGAAGCCGGCAACCTGGAACTTGATTATTACTGCTATTTCTTCGGCCGGGTTGAGAGCGCTTACGTGCACAGCCGTGAAAGTGCCAACGGTATTGATTTTCCATATTGCCCGGGCCCCAACGACCTGGTTAATCACATGCATGAAGCTATCAGGAGCAGTTACCAGATATCCGGCTATGTTACAGCAGCATCAGAAGATGCTGCCTGATCTTCTCGATAATTTACACCCGACAATTTCCAGAACATAACAGACCGCCCATCGCAGTATCGTATCATGATGATCTGCAGGGCGGTCTTTTTATTACTTGCAGCTTCATCTTGAATATGACGCTGTACGCCTTAATGACAGAGGATTTAACAGATATGAAAAATTTACCTGAAGATCTATCCCTCGTGCCTCAGACCGCCTGCCAGAGCGCTATGCACATATGCAGAACACGCAGAAGTGTGACCGCCTGACTGGAATAGAGAAAGGATTGCAGACGGATTGCTCTGAAGCTGTAAAGTCTGCATATAAATAGAACCTGCACGTCAGATTGAAGCGCAGGTTCTTTCATGGCAGTTCGAATTTAGATAAACAGTATCTCGTCAGGGCGTGGGAGTTGCTATAAAAGCCGCAGTATGGTAATTGAGATACTTCCCGGAAGTAAGCGTTGTCGGTTCGCAGGAAATACCTTCACCCTTTGTGACGTTGGGAAGATACAGTGACTTAGTCAGTGTGTAATATACATTACCGGTCGCGTTATCTATAATATCCAATGTCACCAAAACGCTTTGTTTGCTGTCTTTTTCAAAAGACGCATCTACGCTCCACTTGACCTTTCCGTTGGATAATTTGTACTGATCATAAGCGAATGCAGGGGCCGAAGATGCCGTCTTCGCAAAATACAGGATACCTGATCCGGTATTGTCATAATATATACTGATATATTCGTCGCTGTCATATGAGAAGACAGGTGAATCAGAGATAATAACCAGATCCGAATTAACAGTGAGATTCTCAATTGCCGTCATATTGAGACTGGCAAAGTCCCTGGCATCATTCATAACCGCAACGCGCGCATGAGAAGAGTTGACAATATAAAAAGTAGAAAATATCAACCCTACAAAGATGAGAGTTATAGCCATGGCCAAGACCATCTCAATCAATGTAAAAGCCCTTTTGCCGGTATTGCCTGTACCAGTCCGATTTATCATTTGCTGCCACCTCTTGGATTGTTATACTGCTAATATCAGGGAGTCGTCTCATAACCGCATACAGGACAATACAGACCAATATGCGTATCGTCAATCTTGTACCAGATCAACTGAACTTTCTGTCCGGGATGATTGGCGTCCATTGGACAGGTGCGTGCAGCAAATGCAAAAGCGTGCCTGTGCGTGGAAGCCGGCGATGTATCCTCCTGGTAATTCGCGTCGCCATAGTTAATTGCAGCAGTGGGTGATTCGGAAAATGCAGCAACCGGGAGAGCCCGTGAAAAAGAATAGGCAGAAGCTGCAGCACTTTGCAGATAGAGTCCGGTACCGGCACTTGGTGTAACAACGTTCGAAGCTGCGTTGGACAGGGAAATGCCGATGCTGCTGTCAGCATCATCAGAAGCTCTTTCATATTGCGCCGTATTTGCGGAATATTGGATCGTTGACACAAAACCCTGATAGATAATAATTACAAGAATCGAGAGCATGGCCATAGAAAGGATTGTTTCCAACAGCGTAAAGCCGCGTTTCCCGGAGGATTTGCTATAATAGCATGTTGTTTCTGCCGGCACTTCAGCTGAAAAATTCTTCATATACAAGCCTCCAAACAGATATAACTGTCAATATCCCAGATCAACGAAACTGTCGTTAATATTTGCATTCTTCGAAGAGAATGAGCTGTTATTTGCACTGACAGCCGACTTCACAGTATTTGCTTTTGAAATATAGGTGTTAACGGATAAAAATGTAACTGTCGCCAAAATCGCAATAATGGCCATAACCAATAACATTTCAACAAGTGTAAAGCCCGCTGACCGCTTATACAGTTTCCTCATTGCTGCATCCTCCTCTAAAGATTTGATACGCAACTTATATATGCACAGATAATTATATCATAAAAGTATGCAAAAAACATTTTCGCTGCCTGCAAATCAAACGGCAATTTCATAAACAGCAAAGCTCTGCCGGTATATATTCCGGCAGTTTCCCGCTGTATATGTGTGAACAGGTTAGCTGATTGTATTCAAAGCAGACTCAAGGAAAGAATTATGGGAAGACCCCGCATCTTTTGCAGTCAGAGCTTTGCTTACATAGCTGCTTAATGAAAGGAAAACGACGCTGGCAAGAATGACAAGAATTGCACATACAATCATCAATTCTATCAAGGTAAATCCGCTTTTGCTCTTATGAATTCTTTTCACATTTTTGCCCCCCGGCGACATTGCTTTAATGCAGTAATATATTCAATACCATAAGAACATATTAGCAGACTTGTGTACAAAATCAATATAAATTGCAAACAAATGTTAATAAAGTATGAATGAATTAATCGCAGGTAAAATGAACAGATTTCTATTAGAGTGTAAAAATATTATTGATTTGAATAGAGAAGAAAGCCGGAAACATGAACCGGCAGCACTGTTGAAAACAACTATTTGGAAAAGCAGAATAAAAAGAACTGCCCCGTCGGTCAAAACCGGTGGGGCAGTTCCCAATACCAGAACTAAAGACTGATCATGACAATCACGTGGTTATTCCGGCAATAACCGAGTCAAGAGCTGAGTTGTGAGAAGACATCTGTGCCTTTGCTGTGTTCGCTTTATTGATGTAATTGCTTACAGACAGGAAAAGAACAGAAGCAAGAATAACAATGATGGCGATAACAAGAACCATTTCAATGAGTGTAAAGCCTTTTTTATTCTTTTGAATCTTTTTCATAATAGCAACCTCCTGTGGATTTGTTTATTGTGACTTTATTATAGCAGGTCTGTGAATAAAATCAATATATAATTTGAACTATTGTGTCAAATCTGTTACGAAAGAGATGTTATGCTGCCGGAGCTTCCGTCGGTGTGGTTGCTGCCGCAGAATCAGGGGTGCTGGCCGCCGCTGAAGTGGAGGCAAAAGGTCTGAAGAATGTGCCGGATATCTGCGACTGCGGGATGAACTCGTAAGGTATACCAAATACACCGCCGAGGGCAACCGGATCACGGCTCCAGGTAATGTATTTATCGGTGGTATCCACAGTTGACACGCGAGTTGGCAAATCAAATGCATAGACTCTGACTGTAATGTCAAAATACTGGAATCCTTCCGAGGTCTCTTCCATATCTATTGAGTAGACGCGCATAGCAGAGGGGTTCTCGGCCTCGATAACCTTTACTGCTTTCATAAACTCGGTAAACCCGACTTTGGGAATACCTCCGGGCGTGACACCGTCTGTACCGGAGACCCGCAGAGTAACATCAACCCACTGGACAGCATTGTCGCTGTTCGACCCGTCATTCTCAATAAACTGCATGATGGAGGGCAAAGTGGCACTGGCACTTGTAGTATACGAGAAACCATTATCAGCAAAAATGGTTATCAGGTGTTCCGTGATGATTTCGGAATCCAGTTTGGGCAGCAGTTTCGTCTCGGCAGCTGAAATATCGTCTTTCAGCTTCGACTCTGCTGCTGTAAGTCCCTCTACACTGTCAATGATACTTTTATCATTGACATACTGTGCATGGAGCGTATCGTATTCATACATTTTAGCATTCAGTGTGCTCTGAATCGGGGATAAGAAAAGAAAGTAGAAACCTGCAATCAATACGATAAAAATCAGTGCAAAAACCATTATGAGTTCACGTCCGGACAGTTTCATCACTGTGCACCTCCGTTCGATGTTACTTGAGTATAGAACAGAATAATATTAACGGAAGACTTAACAGTACCCGTAATGGCATCCGCCTGTTGAACAGCGGCAAACGCATTGGCATCCAGGGTTGTATTGTCAATCACAACTTTGGACAGAACGTATGAATTGCTTCCTTCCGTATATGTCATGACTTTATCAACGGAGTAAGTATCATTCAGGACATGTGAGGTGCTCGAAACACCTGTCAGAGGCGTTGGGGTGGTACTGTCAAGCATCTTCGTAACATTTACGGGATATGTGGCTGTAAGGGAACCAACTATTGTAAAGCTGTAAGGAAGCATCGAGGCTTGTTCTTCAGGAGTATAGGCAGACAAATCAATCTGGCTAATAGATGAAATCTCCAGTGAATCAAACAGCCCCTCCTTTTGAATATTGTTAATAAACGCAAGCGGAGAATAGATGCTGCCTGCCTGTCCGTTTAAGGTGACAGCGCCTTCCGAGTAAGTGAAATCGGTGATTATAATATCTGTCGGCATATTGCTCTGAATGGTATCCATACATTTCGATTCAACGATCGAGGTCTCATCGATTTTATACAAAAGCGCAGAAATATCATAGTACTGTTGATTATATGTCGCTAATTCACTATTGATCTTTGTGTATGCATTCAGCTGGTTCTGGTGTTCTTCTGATGTGAGTTCCGTTCTCAGCGCGGTGATATCTTTATCAATGCTGACTGTTCGAATCCAGAAGAATAAATAGACGCCGATTGCAAGAATGAAAAAACCAAGAAGCAGAAGCAATGCCAGAGATGTATATGATGATGATATCGTCGAAGAAGATGCAAACCCGGAAAAAAAGTTCATATCAGTCTTCGCCAGTACTTTTTTATTAGACTTTGCCATGCGTATATCCCTCCTCTCCTTATTCTCTGATCAATGCACCGCAGGCATTTACATACTCTGCAAGTACAAATTCCTTGGGAGCAACAATCGTGCTGAGTGATGTCAGTACCTCAACCTGTGTTCCTAACTGACGCGACAGTTCTTTATCCATCTTTTTGTAAGCCGCACCGCTTCCGTAAATGAAGCAGGTACTGATGCTGCCGAGCTGATATTTGGAAATTGAGAACTGCGCAGTACGGGAAACGGCTTCCGTCAGGCTCTTAAAATAGGAGGAGACAGCACTGTTGAGCGCTGGTTCCGTCTTAACGGTTTCGTTCCACACGTCAATATCCGATATCTCAAGCTGCTTAAGGGGCTCGCCCTTAACAACCTGCAGCCGGCGGGTCAGGATAGAAGATTTATCGGCAGAATTGCTCTGTATTTTCTTCACGCTCTCTGCAACCTGATATATATTATTGTGACCGAACAGCAGGCGGCGCGACAAAACCGGGAATCCTTTGTCAACGACAGTGATGGTTGTTGTGCGGCTGCTCAGTTCAATCAGAAGCAGTGTTGTCGCCTCAAGGTTGACATGCCCGTTAACCATGCCGCTGCGGAAAAGCTTGCGGATCGCATTCGGGTTAACATCCAGTGCTACCGGCGTAAGGGAGCAGGATTTCATCAGATCGCGGATATCCGTCGCTATTTCTTTCGGAATAGCGGTTGCACGGATCTTCAGCTTCTCCTGTTTGGTTTCCTCATCAACAGCCGTATCATATACGATGTACTCCAGCAGCATGTCGCGGTTCTGGTTGCTCTGGCCGAGTATCTCATAGTGAACCATGTCACGGATCTGTTCCGGCTTGGCAACCGGGAGTTCCAAATCCCTGGAATGAAGGTAGCTGCCCTCGGTAGTAAAAATAGCTCTTCTTGAATTGATATCCAGTTTGGCCATGGTATTTTTGAGCGCCATTACAACACCAAACTGATCAGCAATGGTACCGTCCGATATTGTTTCCGGCTCAAGCTGAACAATCCCTGCCTTTTCGATTTGAAGGATACCGCTCTTTCGATTGTATGCACCCTGTACCAAACGCAGGTTTGAACTGGCTGCATCAATTGCGATATCGGAGGACTTGGTCAGCTTGTCGATTGGGTTTCCCATACTTTCTCTCCTTTCAGATAATAAAAGAATTAAATATTACATGATCGCAGAAGTCATTGTCAGGATAGGCATTGCGCAGGCTGCTATAACGGTAACGACTACGACAGCCATAATAACAATAATCAGGGGCTCCATGGCCGCCGTCATTTTAGCGATGGCCGAGTCGGCTTCATCTTCAAAGAAATCGGCGGAACGGTCCAGAATCGTGTCAAGTGTTCCTGATTCTTCACCAATGGCAACCATTGCACAAATCATCGGAGGGAATTCTTCAATACCGCGGATTGAGCGGGAGAGGGGGACACCTTTCCGAATATCATTCCGGGCGTCATAAAGGCGTCTCTCAAGGTATTTATTGCCAAGCGTGCGGCTTGTTATTTCCATAGATTCAAGAACGTTGATTCCGCTCTGAAGAAGAGTTGCCATCGTGCGGGTGAAATTAGAAGCAGCTGTCATCTTGATTGCTTTACCGACAATTGGCACCTTGAGTGTGAATTTTGCCCAGGCCAAGCCGCCGTTTTCCGAACGTTTCCATGCGCGGAACAGGGAGGCGGCAACGGCAATGACAAGGATATAAATATACCAGAAAGTTATAAGGTTATTGCTCATACCCATAACCACCTTGGTAATCGTGGGCAGCTCCGCTCCCAGGTTCGAAAGTGTTTTTGCAAACTGGGGAACAATACCGACCATGAGACCGATTGTGACAGCAAGTGTAACAATAACAAGAATAATCGGGTAAACCATTGCAGCCCCTACTTTGTTCTTGAGTTTTGCGCTCTTTTCAAAGTGTTCTGCGAGACGAACCATAACATCGTCGAGCTTTCCTGATTCCTCGCCTGCTGCAATCATATAAATCATAATGCCCGGCAAAGCTTTTTCCTGCTCACGGAATGCTTCCGTCAGCGTCTTGCCTGTCTGGATGCTCTCATAAATATTACCGATAACCTCTTTGGCTTTTTTGCTCTCGATCTGCTGATAGAGCATATCCAATGCACGGATGACAGTAATACCTGCACCAAGCAGGGAAGAGAGCTGACGGCATATGATCATCAGATCCTTCGTTTTCAGTTTCGGACTTCCTACCTTCATATTGAGAATGGTGGATCCGGAATCAGGTGCCAGGGAAGATATGAATCTTCCGTCTGCACGTAAAGTCTTTGATGCTTCATTTAAGTTTGCAGCTTCAATGACGCCTTTTGCAGTTTTTCCTGAACCGTCAATTGTCTCATATTTGAAATTTGGCATGAAGCGAGCCTCCTTATGTACTGCTTATCATATTCCGTCAGTATTCGAGCGCGCTGAAAAGTCCGCTTGATGCTGCGCTTGATGTACTTCCCGTGTTCTGCAGATATCTGCGGAAATCCTCGGGATTCCTGCATTTGCTTAAAGCCATTTCGCGGGTAATCAGTGATTTTTTTACGAGTTCGGCAAGGTAATAGTCCAAAGAGCACATGCCGGACTTGAGGTTTGTCGCGATTGTATTATCGATCTGATATGTTTTGCCTTCACGGATCAGATTGCGGACGGCGTCATTCGCAAGAAGAATTTCAAATGCAGCGACACGTCCCGTGCCGTCCGCGCGTGGGATCAGGGTCTGAGAAATAACAGCGACAAGGACAGAACCGAGCTGGACCCGGATCTGATCCTGCTGATGCGGCGGAAAGACATCGATGATACGGTTGACGGTATCGGCTGCACCGCTGGTATGCAGGGTGGACATAACCAGATGACCTGTTTCGGAAGCCGTGATCGCTGTGCTGATCGTATCAAGGTCACGCATCTCACCGACCATGATGACGTCGGGGTCTTCACGAAGGGCAGACCGCAGGGCATTGGCGAATGTCAGGGTATCCTCATGGACTTCGCGCTGGTTGATCATGGACTCACCATGCTTGTGCAGGTATTCGATCGGCTCTTCGAGAGTAAGGATATGGCAGCGGCGGCTTCTGTTAATGTGACCGACCATGGCTGCCAGTGTTGTTGATTTACCGGAACCGGTTGGACCGGTGACAAGAATCAGGCCTCTCGGCTTAAGTGACAGTTCCTTAAACAGCTCAGGGAGACCCAGCTGTTCACAGGTGGGAATTTCATTTGTGATTGTACGGGCGGCAAGAGTATAGCTGCCGCGCTGCTTGAAAACATTGCATCTGAAACGGCTGAAGTCCCTGACAACATAAGAGAAGTCAACTTCCCCGCGTTCCGCGAGATATTGGAGACGAGCTTTGTCAAGCATGGATTTGCACAGATATTCCGTATCGCTTTGCGTAAGGATATTTGTACTCATCGGCATCAATTCTCCGCGCACGCGGATCATCGGCGGAAGACCGACCGTAATGTGCGTATCGGAAGCCTGACGCTGGACAGCCTCTGTAAGAATTGCGTCCATAGATAATGTAAAACCTTCCACAATATTACCTCCTGTCAGTCGATTGAATAGGTAACTTTGTTCATTTCGCGAACGGTCGTTATTCCCTCTACCACAAGCTCGGCAGCAGACTGGGAGAGCATCTGCGTTCCTTCACTCATTGCCAGCTGACGCATTTCTTCTTCACTTGCCCTTCGTTCCATAAGCGTTTTCATTTCTTTGGTCATGACAACAATTTCGTGGATGGCAATACGGCCTTTATAGCCGGTGCCGCCGCATTCCGAACATCCGGAACCTTCATAGAGCTTCTGACCCGGTTTCAGGTGAAGAACATCACGCTCTGCATCATCCGGTTCGTATTCATGCCGGCAGTTTGTGCAGATGCGCCGTACAAGACGCTGGGAAACAATGCCAATCAGTGCCGAAGATACCATATAAGGCTCAAGTCCCATATCGATCAGTCGGTTGATAGACGAAACGGCATCGTTCGTATGGATTGTACTGAAAACAAGGTGTCCGGTGATAGCGGCACGCATTGCAATTTCGGCAGTCTCACCGTCACGGATTTCTCCGACGAGGATAATGTCGGGATCCTGTCTCAGGATGGAACGGAGTCCGCTTGCGAACGTCATGCCGGCTTTAACATTGACCTGCACCTGATTGATGCCGGGAATCTGAATTTCAACAGGGTCCTCAACCGTTACAATATTTGTCTCGGGCTCGTTCTTCTCGGCAAGAAGCGTATACAGTGTCGTCGTTTTACCGGATCCGGTAGGTCCTGAAATAAGGACGATACCCTGCGGCACCTTGACGATTCTGTCAATCATTTCGTTATTGTGCGAATTGATTCCCAGGTATTTACGGTTCAGGTTGGCATCATTCTGGGCAAGGATACGAATAACCGTCTTCTCGCCGTGAACGGTGGGGAGGACGGACACACGCATGTCAACAGGCTTGCCGTTCAATACTGTCTGAATACGGCCGTCCTGCGGAATCCGCTTTTCGGCAATGTTGAGACCGGCCAGAATCTTTATGCGGGTGGTAATTGCATCACGGGCCCCCAGAGGGTTACTCATGATCTCGGAAAGCACGCCGTCAATACGAATGCGGACACGTACGCGGTCAGCCATAGGCTCAACATGGATGTCGGAAGCCTTTGCGCGGATGGCAAATTCAATCATGGAATTGACCAGTTTAACAACAGGCGCCTGGTTGACGTCATCCGTGATCTGTTCGCTGAGGTCGCGCATGGCCTCGATATCAAGCTCCTGCTCAAGGTCTGCGGCAGCCTTCTGGGCGACTTCCTTGCCGTAGTTGCGGGAAATAGCTTCTTCAATGGCTTTGCGCGGGGCGAGCATGGTAATAATCTCATTGCCTGTCCTGAAGCGCAGGTCATCAGCAACAAGAATATTCAGAGGGTCATATACCGCAACAACCAGACGGTCGCCTTCAAAGCCGATCGGAACGATTATGTTCTCGATGCAGTACTGCTCGTTCACAATCTTTGTCGCTTCCGGGTCGATCTCAACATTCTGCAGGTCAATGATAGGCGTATCGTACTGCGTGGATATAGCCCGCAGGATATCGAGCTCCGTAAGGAGTCCCATTTCTACGATAACTTCACCGAGTTTCTTTTTTGAACCCTGCTGGATGCTGAGCGCTTCCGCCAGTTCTGCAGCAGTTAGAAAGCCGTTGTCAATAAGGATGTCTCCCAGTCGCTTCATTGAACCCTCCGCAAACTATAATGTTATATATTATGCAAGATCCAAATAAAAAATACAAGACAGTATGCTTGTATAGCTTGTAATGTACATCAAAGCATAACAGTTTGTATACCAACTTTATTGACAATTCAGTTGCACATCTATTGTAGGTATTAAACAAATAAGGAAAGATATGAACGGCTCTTATAAATTGTCAATCTTTATATATTATACGCGCTTGAGGTAAAAAATAGACAAAATTTATCACATTAATGTTTCGTGAATTTCGAAGCAGCATAGAATTCCGGCAGGTTTTTTGGCGAAAAGAATGAAAAGTTGTTTGTACGCCTTGACTTTGGCGCATTCATTTAAAACAATATGTTAAACTGTTGAAAAAAACGCGGGGCAGATATGGACATATATTTCGTCTTCCAAATTATAAATACGATATTAATCGGTGTATTCGGACTTGTTATCGGGAGCTTCCTGAACGTATGCATCTATCGGATTCCTGAGGGGAGAACCATTGTCAGGGGACATTCCATGTGCATGACCTGCGGGCATGTACTGGGTCCCCCTGACCTTGTCCCGCTTTTCAGCTGGCTGCTCCTTCGGGGCAAATGCCGGTACTGCGGGGCTCCGATAGCATCCCGTTATGCGAAAATTGAGGGCCTGACCGGCGCTGTTTTCGCGCTGCTGGCGTGGCAGCGAAGGTCGGCATATCCCTTGCCGGGTATGCCGGGCGCGGATCTGCCTGCATTCGCTGCGCTCATATTTCTGCTGGCTGCTTCCGCATTGATTATCACGGCCATGATGATTCAAAAAGATACGGGAAAAGGGATGTACCGATTCGGAATCGGCGTGTCCATTCTGCTTTTGGTCCGGTTTGCCATAGCATTCCTTAAACCGGAGACAGTAAGCCCGCTTTTTGCCGCAAGTGCAAAAGCACTCCTGGCTGCCGCAGTTCTGACTGGTGCACTGGTGATTTTTTCTTCGCACGCTTCCCGGTATCGGCTGCTCGGGTTTTCCGACATCATTGCCGGCAGGACTGTACGGATTTATTTTTCCGCGGAAAATCATTCCGTCAGAACGATGGATCTGCTGTTTCTGGCTGTTTCCGCATCCCTCGGGTTTCCTGCGGCGATTCCCTGTCTCTTTGTCTATACGATAGTCCGCGCAGGCGGAAACCGGAAAGATTTGCTGCCGTATCTGGGGATTATCCTTGCGTTATCTGCCTTTGCAGGTGCTGTTATTTTCCCCGGTGTCGTCCTGTAAAGCTGCAGCCGGGATATTAATCATACGGACGGGCAGAAATTTGATTTTATTATCTTTTTCCCGTACTATAATAAGATAACTAAAAATTAGAAAAGAGAGTTTTTGGAGGTATTTATGTCAGGGCATTCCAAATGGAATAATATTAAAAGAAAAAAAGGTGCGTCCGATGCTGCGAAGGGTGCGGTTTTTACCAAGTCAGCCAAAGAAATCATGGTTGCAGTCAAGCAGGGCGGCCCTGATCCCGACGGTAATTCAAGACTGAAAGATGTTATTGCTAAAGCTAAGGCAAATAATATGCCTAATGATAATATCAACCGTGCTATCAAGAAGGCAGCCGGCGCCGGAGAAGGCGACGAATATGAAGAAATCATTTACGAGGGTTACGGCCCGGGCGGAGTAGCCGTCATGGTCCGGACCCTGACAAACAACCGCAACCGTACGGCGGGAGATGTCCGCCATCTCTTTGACAAGCACGGCGGCAATATGGGCGTGTCGGGCAGTGTAAGCTTTCTCTTTGTACAGAAAGGCAGTATCCTGATTGACTCGGAAGAGTATGAGGATGAAGAGACTGTCATGATGGACGCACTTGAAGCCGGTGCCGAAGATTTTTCGGCCGGGGACGGTTACTATGAAGTGCTGACGGCGCCGGAGGATTATTATACGGTCAAGGACGCCCTTGAAGCGAAGGGCTATGCGATTGCCGATTCCAACCTGGGTCCTGTGCCGATCACAACGACTGCTGTCGACGATCCTGAAGCGGTCGAGAATCTGGAAAAGATGCTAGATAAGATGGATGAGAATGACGACATCCAGGAAGTTTACAATAACTGGGATAACTAAGCTTTTCGTTTGGGTTGACCGAAAGGAAGCATGACGTGGAACAGCCAAAAACACAGGCATCAAAAGATAAGCAGCAGGAGTCATCAGGTGCGCAGGCACCGGTGGCTCCTGTTCGTCGTGCTGTCCGTATTCCGGAACTGATGTCAACGCTCAGGCGGTTTGAACGGATTGGTGACGGGATTGCACATACGCGTGTTGAAAAACAGATTGAAGAAGCTGCCAACAGTGAAAAGACCATGCGTGAGCTCCTTTCACAGATTGCAGTCGTTGCGTTTATCGGTCCGTCAGGGACCGGAAAAAGCACGAGAGCAATCAAGGTAGCCAGAGATAATGCTATTTATTACATTATTGATGACGGACTTCTGATTAACGGATCCCGCATTGTTGCCGGAACTTCCGCGAAGAAAGCGCCCACAAAACTGGAGTCCGTACGCCAGGCTCTGTTCGCAGATGAGAGCCGCTCGGGTGTTATGCGGCGGGCACTTGCGGAACATCTGCCTACTACCCTTATGATTCTAGGCACATCCGATGCAATGCTCGAAAAGATATGCAATAACCTCTGGCTGAACCAGCCGGCCATGCTGATCCGTATTGAAGACATCAGCTCGGAAGAGGAGATGCAGCAGGCCAAACATACCCGTATGACGGAAGGTATGCACACCATCCCTGTTCCCAGTATGGAGATAAAACACGAATTTTCTGGAAAATTCTCGGACCCGCTCAACCGTCTGCGCCGCCGACTTGATAAGGAACGCGGAGTTCAGACGATTGCCCCGGATACGGAGCGCACGGTCGTGCGGCCGACTTTTTCAAGCCTGGGTTCATATTCAATTTCGGATGAGGCACTTCTTGACCTGGTGCGCATCATCCTGCGCAAGGTTCCCGGCGTCTGTGATGTCATTAAGTTCCGCACGGAAAAACGCGTGTACGGTGTGGTTCTATCCGTCGATCTTGCACTGATCTACGGATACAACGCGCAGGAGGTGCTCCGTGCTTCTCAGGAAAGAATCGGGCGGTATGTAGAAGAGTATTCTTCCATCAACATGGTTGCTGTGGATGTACGGGCCAAACGGCTTGTACACGACAGCTCCCAAAGCACGGGTATCGGGGAAGCGGCAACATGAAGGAAAAAATATATACAATTCCTGTTAACGACGCATACCGGTCCGCCTGCGGATGTCCGCTTTGCGAACTGGCTGCAAATGTGGAAAACAGTTCGCTGGATTATTATCTCGGACCTTCGCTGATGGAGCCGGATGTCCGCAAATCGACAAATAAGACGGGCTTCTGCGGCCGCCACCTGCATATGATGTACGGCAGGGAAATCAACAGGCTTGGCCTTGGACTCATGCTTCATACACACCTCCTCGATCTGAAAAATGATATCGGAGGGGAGTTGCAGAATACTGCGCCGGCACCCGGCTCTTTTATGAGGGGGCGTGACCGGGATTATAAGAGAAACCTTGAAACTCTTGCGGATAAGATTGACGGACGTGCCGATTCCTGCATTATCTGCGATAAAATCAGAAATACGATGGACCGGTACGTGGAAGTAATCCTCTGGATGTACTTTGAAGATGCCGGTTTCCGTGCACTTTTTGATGACCGGCCGAATCACTGTCTCCATCATACGGCTGCTCTTCTGCGCGGAGCCGCACGCTTCCTGCCGCAGAACCAGGCAGGCGAATTTGTCAGTAACCTCGCTGCACTGCAGAATAAGGGACTCGATGCGATGATATCGGATGTTGAATGGTTTACTTTGAAATTTGATTACAGGAATAAGGATAAGCCGTGGGGCAGCAGTAAAAATGCAATTCCGCGGGCGATATCTCTTCTGTCGGATAAAGGAGGTAATGCAGATGGCAACGAAAAAGAACAAATACCATGCAAAGGCAGCGATTCCTTCCGTCGGACTTGAAGAAGCCTTGAAAATGGAAGGCAATACGATTCTTGATCCTTCTTTTTCGCTTCTTTCTGCATCAGGGAATCCGGGCCGTGTTGTTGTAGCCATCTCCGATGACCATCTCGGTTCGGCGGCTGATGAACATGGTGCGGATCTTGCCGTTATCTTTCTGGAAGGCCTTTGCGAACGTGTTACACAGCCGGACGAAATTGTGTTCTACCACCGGGGGGTCCTTCTGCTTGAGAAGGGGCACGGCGCGGAGGCTGTCCTTTCTCAGCTGTGTACGCAGGATGTTCTGATAAAGGCATGCCGTGAAAGCCTTGATTATTACAAAAAAGAACCGGCTGTATTGAAAATACAACCGGTTCCCATGAGTGAAATCACGCGCGATTTACTCAAGGCTGACAGAGTGATCCACCCGTAAGCCTGTTGAACAAATAAAAGAAGATTATTTCAGGATATTGATCTTTCCAATAAGAGGCAGGGGCTTCAATTCTTCCTTGTTTGCATTAATGATGCCGAGAATCGCGAAGATCAGCCATGCGATTGATAAGATACCGCAGGAGATAGCGGATGCAATCACACCGAAGATTGTAAGCACGATACCCTGATTTACATGGAAACGGACAAGCGGATCATCTTTCTCGTCGACAAGTAAACCAATAATCCAAAGAGGGCAAATATAAGCCAAAATTGCATATAATTTCTGGTTGCCTGAACTAGCCATAATATAAATCCTCCTATAATAAGATTAATGATATTTGTATTTTATCATATGTATTTGAAATTAAATACGAAAAATAAACTATTTTTGAAAAAATCACGAATCCCTTTTCTTTATATTGAGATAAGGTAATATATAATGATTCAGATCAAAAAAGGCTTCTTCGGCATGCATGCCGGACGGCCCGGGAAGAGGACCTATGCTTCATCACATCAGGAAGACACAAGATCCCATCGGCAGTAGTGCTGACGAACCTCTCGAAGTACAGGAGATGGATCCGCATGGCGCGAAGGCCCGGCAGCGTGAAAAGGTTCTCGCAGAGAAGAAAATTCCTTTACTTGTCATTTCCTTTATTATTCCTACCATGATCGGCATGATGGTCAACGCGGTGTACAATGTTGTTGACCGTTTCTGGATAGGCAAAATGGACAGCGGGGCTGTCGCCATGGCCGGTGTCGGACTCACGATGCCGCTTACTACAATTGCTTTTTCCTTCATGGCACTGGTCGGGATCGGATCGACCGCGCTGATTTCCATTCGTCTCGGAGAGAAAAACAGGAAAGAAGCGGAAGAGGTACTTGGCAACTGTGCGTCGCTTTCCTTTATTATCGGTACTATTGTCATGATCCTCGGACTGGTCTTTGCCTCACCGCTGCTCCGCCTTTTCGGCGCAAGTGACAAAACGCTGCCTTTTGCTCTGGAATATGTATATGTGATTCTGGCGGCAAATACGTTTAACACCATTCAGTTTTCCATGTCGAGCGTGATGCGCGGCGTAGGGCATCCGACATGGTCGGTAATTACCCAGGTTATCGGTGCCGTTACGAATATGATTCTGGATCCGATATTTATTTTCAATCCGGGCTATATCCGGTTCGCCGGCATGCAGATGTACCTGCCTTTCGGCCTTGGTCTCGGCGTCTGGGGCGCGGCGGCTGCCACGGCCATAGCGCAGATGGTATCTTTTGGAATCGTCGTATTCTACTATTCCAGCGGAAGGTCTCCGGTGCGCCTGCGCTTCCGGAACCTGCGCCCGCGCGTATCTGTACTCGGCAAAATTTCAGCAATCGGCAGCTCTTCGTTTGCGCTCCAGTGTGCTGCTTCCGTTGTGCAGATTGCCGCTAATGTTCAGCTTGCAAATTACGGCGGGGACCTGGCAATTTCTGCCATGACGCTTGTGAATTCAATCGGGCTGTTCTGCATTATGCCGATCATTGGGATCAACCAGGGCATTCAGCCGATTGTCGGGTACAATTACGGCGCCAAAAATTACGGGAGGGTCCGGTCTGCATACTTCTTTGCCGTTGCGGTTGCGTCGGTGCTGACGATTACTGCGGGAATACTTCTGCAGTTCTTCCCGCAGCAGATTGTCTCCCTTTTCAATGAAGATGCGGAGCTTGTATCCATTACATCCAAGGCGCTGCGGCTGACAATGCTGATGATGCCGTTCATAGGTTTCCAGATTGTATCGGCAAATTTTTTCCAGTTTATCGGGAAAGCGTTTGTCTCCCTGGTTATGACACTGCTGCGCCAGATCATTTTACTGATCCCTCTGTTTTTTATCCTGCCGAACTATTTCGGTCTGAACGGCATATTTATTGCAAGTGCAGCTTCGGATGCGATTTCCGTCTTCATTACCGCGGCTGTTATTTCCCGGGAACTGCTGTGGCTGACCAGGAAAATCAGGGAACAAAAAATACATTATGTAAATGTCGGACTGGATTAGGCAGGAAATGCAGGGAAGAAAGTGCTGATATATCCTGGTTTTGCTCTTGCACAGTAAGAGAAATCATGATAAAATTCCATGGTGTCTAAATCGAATATCAGATGGAGGTGAAGGAAATGCCGAATATCAAATCCGCAATTAAGCGTGTAAAGGTCACAGACAAGAAAACTGCTGCGAATAAGATGAAGAAGAGCGAGATTCGCACGGTGGTTAAGAAGGCGAAGGCCTCCATCGCTGCTACTTCAACAGATGCTGCTGTATCTGTTAAGGAAGCGCAGACGACTCTTGATAAAGCCGCTGCAAAGGGCTATATCTCGAAGAATGCTGCTGCCCGTAAAAAGTCGCGTCTTACAAAAGCTGCAAACGCAGAAGCGTAAGAGGCTGTCTCAGGATTACATTCATGAAAGCCCCGTCAGGCATCAGGCCAGGCGGGGCTTTCTTATAATCCTTGAAGAGAGCATGCTCTGCAGTCTTCCGCGCGGAAAAGGTAAAAACACGCAAATAGAAAGGCATCTGCGGTTTCATAATGCAGATGCCTTTTTTGCATGTATTGGTTTGCGGTGATCAGGATTCCTTCTGGATTTTGTGGAAGATTTTTTTGCCCTTGCGGATAATAGCTTCATTGTTTGTGAAATCCTTTTCCGTAAGCGTATAGAAGGGATCCTCAATTACGGAGTCATTCAGATAGACGCCTTTCTGTGCAATCAGGCGTTTGCCTTCGCCTTTGGAAGCGGTAAGCTTCGCTGAACAGAGAAGATCCAGGAGGGAAATCCCGTCTGCAATGTCTGCGGACTTTACTGATGTTGTTGCCATGTCATCTGAACGCCCGCCTTTTTCAAAAAGGTCTTCCGTCTGCTTCTTTGCGGCAGATGCTTCTTCTTCACCGTGGACAATTTTTGTCACTTCAAAGGCAAGCCGTTTCTTGGCCTCATTTACCGCGGCGTCCGAAAGTCTGGCATATTCTTCAATCTCTTCAAGAGGAAGGAAAGTGAGAAGCTTCATGCATTTGATAACATCTCCGTCATCGACGTTTCTCCAGTACTGGTAGAATTCAAAAGGCGTCGTCTTGTTCGGATCAAGCCAGACTGCACCCTTGGCCGTCTTGCCCATTTTCTTTCCTTCGCTGTTTGTCAGGAGAGTAAACGTAAGACCGTATGCCTCTCCCTGCTCTTTCCTCCGGATCAGCTCCACGCCGCCGAGAATATTGGACCACTGGTCATCTCCGCCGAGTTCCAGCGTGCAGCCGTAATTCCTGTACAGGTACAGGAAATCATAGCTCTGCATCAGCATATAGTTGAACTCAAGAAAGGAGAGTCCTTTTTCCAGGCGCTGCTTGTAGCATTCGGCCGTAAGCATGCGGTTTACAGAGAAATGCGGGCCGATTTCACGCAGAAATTCAATATAATTCAGGTTTCTCAGCCAATCTGCATTATTGACGATCAGGGCACGGTCGTTTGTAAAATCGACAACAGTGCCCATCTGGCTGATAAAGCGCGACACATTATAGTTGATTGTATCGACTGTCAGCATCTGGCGCATATCGGAACGGCCGCTCGGGTCACCGATCATTCCTGTTCCTCCGCCCATAAGGGCAATCGGACGGTGCCCGGCCTTCTGCATATGGCTCATAACCATCATCTGCACGAAATGACCGACATGGAGGCTGTCTGCGGTAGGATCAAAGCCTATATAAAATGTAACACCCGGCTTGGCCAATTTTTCGTAGATTTCATCCCTGTGCGTAGCCTGTGAGATGTAACCACGGGCTTCCAAAGTATCAAAAACATTGCTGGACATCATTCTGATCCCCCGTTTCTTAAGAATAGGCGCCTGGAATCCGGCACATCAGGTTATTTTACCGCAAAACAGTATGAAAAAGCAACCTGCCGGGATATGCCGCGGGACAGGTGTTTAGAGCTGCGGAACACTTCTGCAGGTATCGATGGAAAATCAGAAAATCGGTTTGCATTCATTTTCTTTTTATACGGATGACCGCCCGATCGTATTCTTCGCCGTATGAATATCCTGCTTTCAAATTCCAGAGATCTGTGCTGAGCAGATCGAGCTCAGCCATCCGCGTAAGTTTTCCGTTCTGTCCATGCTCAAGGAAATCAGATGCTTTATCAATCTCCGGAAGGGATGCTGTCCTGCGCATCAGTCGCAGAAGGTATCTGCCCCTGTCGGAAAAACCGAGGATGCGGAGATATTCCGGCGCAGAAAGCAAATTGAGGTCGGCGGCTGTCTGTCCGCATAAAAGAGAAATCAGAGCACGGCTGATACGGGTCCCGGCATAACGGCGCGTATCAGCAAGGGAACGGAAAGACTCCAATAAATCTTCCTTTGGCGAGACGCGAAGATCGGCAACAGCATTTTTCAGGCGATGGGAGAGCTGGTCTCCCATATAGGCAGTTTCGTCAAGTTCAGAAACAGTATGGCTGCGCAGGGCAAGCAGAGTCTCCGGAAGAAAATCTGCCGGCAGTACAGGCTTTATACCCCTGGACCACTCTGAAAGGATCGGGGCAAGTGACTCGGCGGGCATTTTCCCGGCTAACTGACCGGCAAGGGAAGAAACGTCGGCAATGCCTGCAATAACTGACTTTGTAACAGTGTTACGGATTGCAGAAGCACTTGCCTTTGCACATTCCAGGCTGGTATCATGGTATCCGGCACCTTCCCGCAGGAGCAGGGCAGGGCAAAAAGTCGCATTCGTTTTCTGTATGGCCGCAAGGTACTCAATTGCCAAAATTGTGTTGGGCATTTTCAAGACAGACCGGCACTTGGATGCTGTTTCGGGCCTGTCTGTTTTTTCGAGACGGGACAGCAGAGCAAGTTCTCTTGCTTTGGCATAGGAGAGTCCATCCTGGAGCCCGGCCTTTAAAGCGGATATATATGCAGGACTTTCTTCACAGAGAACATCGGCAAGTTCCCGTAGAAGAGGAAGATCGTCACACTCACTTCCGAAATACAGATCGGTCACAATTCCGGTTGCTTTGAGGAGGCTTACTGCTCCGAGCGCAAACCGTTCGGCAGACGCGCAGGCAAATGTAAAAGGTATTTCAATGACAAGGTCAGCACCGCAGTTCAGAGCCGCGCGGGTGCGTACCCATTTACCTGCAACGGCAGGTTCGCCGCGCTGGACAAAATTGCCGCTCATGACAGCCACGACCGGGGTATCCTCACCAAACAGTTCGCGTGCCTTTTGGATCTGATAAGCATGACCGAGATGGAACGGATTATATTCGGCAACGATTCCGACGACTTTCATGGAGATATAACACCTGCCTTTGAAGTTGAGTGTGATAGAATAGAGAAAAAATATGTCCTGTTCTTTCATGATAAGGACAGCACAGGATACCTGCGTACTTTATTTTACACGGATCGACACTATTTAGATAGTCAAACAGAAGATAAGGCGTACCCTGTCTTTGGAGGAATTCGATGAAAAGACGATCACATAGATCCGCATCAATGCAAAAAAGATTAAAAACCATCTATATAGCAGCGCCTGCAGCTCTGGTGACGGTTGCAGCGATTGTCTTGGCGATGATGTACTTTCAGGGCTTCTTTTATCACCGCAGGAATCTGGAAAAGGGAACGGCTGCTGCCTCCGCCGATATCCTTGTCCTTTCGGACAGTTCAAAGGCAGAATCCTCTGATATGCTGACCCGCACGAAATCACTGCTCAAGACAGGCACTTCAACATCTCCGTTTGCCGCCGCATGGTATGCACTTCCGGGCAGTACAAAGAGCGTACCTGCGCTGCAGTCTGAATATATCCTGGCTTCAGACCAGGTTCAGCTGCTGCGATGCTATATTGCAGAGGGAGACAGAGATTCCGCAGCGGCCCTGGCTGATGCCATCGATAAAAATTTTACTGACACCGACGGATATCTGATCCCGTACCTGAAAGTATCGGAAATCAAATCCCTTTCCGCACCGCAGCCGGTTTTTGACCTGCATCCCGATTATGACGAACTGCCTTACGCTTCCGGTATTTCCATGGAAGCTACTTCCGGATACCTGCGGGCTCTTCTGGAATACTACAGCAAATGGGGACTCGCATCAGACTGGACCCGCATAGAGGAGCTTGCCTCAAGGATCTATTCTGCGGATGCTTCCTTTACGGAGGACCTTACGATTGAGATTGCAACTCCTACCCCGCTGCCGACAGGTGAGGGTCAGGATATTGTTTCTTCTGCGGAAGGAGAGACCTCACAGGGAGGACCCCTTTCGATGGTTACGCTTAGCTCCCTTGACCTTGAAGTGTTCCGGATGCTCAGCAGCGTCGACAGCAAATACCAGCCGATGTATGACAAGGCTCTGGAAATCATTTCCGGCGGCTATATTTCGAGCAGCCTGCCCCTTTATGCAATGGGGTATACACAAAGCACGGGTGGGTATGTGTATGTGACCGGAGGCACAAATGAGGTAGACCTGGTATCTTCACTTAAGGTCATCCTGCATCTTGCCGAGGAGGGACAAGCTTCGCCGTCGTCCCTGCTGTGGCTTAAGGGTCAGCTCTATAATGAGGGCGCACTGTATCGGACATATGATGTGATATCCGGTCAGGCGGTATCAGAGGATGAGTGTGAGGAGGCATACGGCCTGGTGCTGCAGATTGCGGCAGCGTCCGGCGACGCCAATCTTTACAGCGCCGCCCTGAACAGCATCGAGTACCATCTTGCCACCAGTACGACGAGTAAGGCCTTAGGTGCGGTATACCGTCAGCTGGACTCCACGAGGGTCGTTGTCTATGCCGTGGATAATCTGGACGCGTACCTGGGCCTTAAAGCCGGGGTTTGACAGCAGAAAGTCCGCTTGAAGCCTGTGTATCCCTGATTTATGACTGTGAAATTGTGAATCTTCCTTAAATATCAAAATCACGGGCTGAATTCGCCGCATTTTCCATTGTTTCGAGCGGAATTTTTCATTATACTGTCAGCGTATGACTATAGTTCAACGAAAGAAAGAAGGAATTTTCATGGCATTTATCGATACGATTATGGAGAAGGCCAAATTGGCCAATAAAACAATTGTGTTCCCCGAAGGACACGATCCGCGGACGATCGAAGCAGCGGCCAAGCTTATGGAGCGCGGTATTATCAAGGTAATCCTGATTGGCAATAAAGAAGAATTAATGAGCAAAGCCGGGAAATGGGATATCTCCGGAGCTGTTTTTGTTGATCCTCAGAATTATGCGCAATATGACGAATTCGTGGAAACATTTGCCCAGCTTAGAAAAAAGAAGTTTGCAACGATTGAAGAAGCAAGGGAAAAAGCACAGAAGCTTATGCGGGACGAGAACTTCATCGGCGTAATGATGGTTAAAATGGGTCTTGCCGACGGAATGGTTTCCGGTGCATGCCACAGCACAGCCGATACGCTTCGCCCGTCTCTGCAGATCCTAAAGACGGCACCGGGCACGAAGCTTGTCTCTGCATTTTTTATCATGATTGTTCCTGACTGCGAATACGGTGAAAACGGTGTTTTCCTGTTTGGCGACTGCGGACTTGTTGAGAATCCGAGTGCTGATGATCTGTCGGAAATTGCCCTTTCCTCTGCAAAGAGCTTCAAACAGCTGACAGGATTCGATCCGAATGTTGCCATGCTCTCTTATTCAACATACGGATCAGCCCACTCTGAACTTACGGAGAAGGTTGTTGAAGCAACACGTCTGGCCAAAGAGAAGGCTCCGGAACTGAACCTTGACGGTGAACTGCAGCTTGATGCTTCCATTGTCCCCTCTGTTGCGAAGAGCAAGGCGAAGGACAGTACGGTAGCCGGCAAGGCAAATGTACTTATTTTCCCGGATCTCAATGCTGGAAATATCGGATACAAGCTTGTACAGCGGCTTGCCAAGGCGGAGGCTTACGGACCGATGACCCAGGGAATTGCGCGTCCTGTCAATGATCTGTCGCGCGGCTGCTCTGCGGATGACATTGTCGGCGTTGCTGCGATCACAGCCATTCAGGCTCAGCAGTATTAATCCGGATTAACCGACGCAGGAAAACACAATCGATTAATATGCAATAATAAGGGGGACTCTACATAATGCTTGTACTGATTATCAACGCCGGCAGTTCATCGCTGAAATACCAGCTGATGCAGACAGAATCCGGAAAAGTATTGGCCAAGGGCGGTGCCGAGCGTATCGGAATAAAGAATGGTCTGATCAAACACAGCAGGGGAGCGGAGAAATCCGTAACCTTCCATTATGATCTGCCCAATCACAAGGTGGCTGTTCAGCACGTACTTGCAATCCTGACATCACCTGAGAACGGTGCAATCAAAAGTATGGATGAAATCGAAGCTGTTGGACACCGCGTACTCCATGGCGGCAAGAAATTCATAGAATCGGTTATCATCAATGCGGACGTAAAGGATGCCATTCGTGAATGTTACCCGCTCGGACCTCTGCATAATCCGGCCAATATGACCGGTATTGAGGCGTGCGAGGAAGCAATGCCCGATGTACTTCAGGTTGCTGTTTTTGACACGGCTTTCCATCAGACGATGCCGCCAAAAGCTTACATGTATGCTCTTCCGTATGAAATGTACGAAAAGTACGGTATCCGCCGTTACGGGTTTCATGGCACATCCCACAGCTATGTATCCAAGAGGGCTGCTGCATTTCTGGGCAAACCGGCCGGTGATTTAAAAATCATTACCTGCCATCTCGGCAATGGTTCTTCGATAACAGCTGTCGACAAAGGCCGCTGTGTTGATACTTCTATGGGACTTACCCCTCTTGCCGGTGTTTGCATGGGAACCAGATGCGGAGATATTGATCCGGCCATCGTTACTTTTCTCATGCAGAGAGAAGGACTTGATGCCAAGGGCATAGACAGTGTCATGAACAAAAAATCCGGAGTCATGGGCATATCCGGTGTGTCATCGGATTTCCGTGATCTCTATGCTGCTGCGGATGCAGGCAATGACAGGGCCCGCCTTGCCCTGGATATGTTTATCTACCAGTGCAGAAAATATGTCGGAGCCTATGCTGCCGCCATGGGCGGAGTGGATGCGATTGTGTTTACTGCAGGTATTGGTGAGAATACATACCAGATCCGCGAGGGTATTCTTGACGGTCTTGATTTCTTTGGCGCTAAGCTCGACAAAGAAAAGAACAAGGCAACAAAGGGCATCGAAGCGAATATAACTGCGGCAGATTCAAAAGTGCAGGTCCTTGTAATCCCGACCAATGAGGAACTTGCCATAGCCCAGGAGACAGAGGCCCTCGTGCGGAAAGCCCATGGCCAGATCTGATACGGATCTGCCGTCGGTTTGAAAGCTTTGGGTCAGCATTGATGCTTGTTTTCCATAGAACCTGAAAAATGCCGTTGACATATTGTCAACGGCATTTTTTTGATGTCCGGCTCATGTGCGGAATATGCGGCGGGATTATCGGGACAATCTATCTGCGTTCGGAGAGACTCTTGCTGCTTCCGGGAATTTCCAGCTGCCAGGCTCCGGCCAGGGCGGCGACACCCTGGAGAATCTGCTCGTCTGAAAGACCGGCATAACCCAGGAGCACCGTGCTTTTGGGTGCATGTGAGTCCTGTCTGCCCGCAGCATCCGGATCCGTAAGGTAGTATGCAGAAATGCCGTAGACTTTTGCCGCGGCATTTTTTGCGCTGCTGACCAGTTCATCTTCCGACATGCCGTTATTTACGCGGCACAGAAGATGAAGACCGGCATCGGTTCCGCTGATCTGCATCATGCCGCTGTAAGGTGACAGAGCACGGACAAAAAGATCCCTTTTCCTGCGGTACAGGGTGCGCATGCGGTTGATATGCCTCTCGAATTCCCCGCTCTCTATGAAGCGGGCCAGTACAAGCTGATCCGGATGCGTGATCGTAGAATTGTAGTAGGAGAGGTTTTTCCGGAAGGCATGCAGAAGGATCGGAGGCAGCACGAGGTAACTGATACGAACCGAGGGCGCGATTGATTTGGAGAAGGTGCCGAGGTAAATGACACGGTTATTTGCATCCATGCTGCCGATGGGGGGGATCGGACGGCCGGCGTAGCGGAACTCACTGTCATAGTCGTCTTCTATAATGAAGCGGTCCGCTGCACGTGATGCCCAGTCGAGGAGCTCTTTGCGGCGGCTGACAGGCATGATAATTCCAAGGGGAAACTGATGGGAAGGCGTTGTGTAAACAATGTTTGCCGTGCTCTCCAGCAGCCGATCCATGCGTATGCCGGACCTGTCGAGGGGGATGAGCTCAACTTGCACCTGAAGACCTGTAAAAATCTGGTATGCCTTGTTGTACACCGGATTTTCCATGGCAGCGGCCGATATGTCAGAGGCTGTCCGAAGAATCTGTACCAGCAGCTGAAGAATATAGTCTGTGCCGGCACCGATCAGGATCTGCTCCGGCCGGCAGTCAAGTCCCCGGGACTCCCGCAGGTATCTGCAGAGTGCCCTGCGCAGTGCGTCAGAGCCCTGCGGGTCACACGATGAAAAAATGTCTGCGCCGGATCCGTCAAAAACGTCGCGTATTGTCCGCTTGATTTTGGCCATGGGAAGCACGCCGAGGTCAACTCCGTTCGGCGAAAAATCAATGACCCGGGCGGGACTTTCCGGAATTTCCGCCAGATACGGCGAATCAAAAGAAGGAACTTCATTTCCCTCCGCCTTCCCGATGCTGACAGCACCTGAAGCCGTCCCGGGTGCCTGTACGCCCAGGTCACATGCATAGTAGCCGCTCTTTGGGCGCGTCTCAAGATATCCTTCAGAAACAAGCTGCTGATATGCAGCGTCAACCGTATTGACGCTGATGCCAAGCTGTGAGGACAGGAGACGTTTGGACAGGAGCTTCTCGCCGGCAGCGATTTTTCCTGCGAGCAGGGCCTGACGGATATTCTCATATAACTGCATATACAGGGAAGAAGAGATATGCGGATCCCATACCGGTATAAACATAAAGCCGCCCTCCCAATCTGATACTATCAAATATGCGAAAATTGACACTTCTAATGGTATCAAAAAACTTGTAGAATGGCAACATAGAACACAGGGAGAGGAAAACGATATGGAATACGAAAAAAAAGATTTGAATATGGATAATAATGCCAATAAAGGAAATCGTGCAGAACAGACCCGAATGAACCAGAAGAAGCTGCTGCGGCTGACTTTTGCCGGAGTTTTTGCGGCTCTGATCCTTCTTGCAACTCTCTTTTTCAAGATACCGACCGCAATCGGATATGCAAATATGGGAGACGGATTTATTCTTGTCGGAGCATACCTGCTGGGGCCGCTTGCTTTTTTCCCGGCAGCAATCGGATCTGCGCTCGCTGACCTGATTGCCGGATACCCGGCTTACATTCCGGCAACATTTATTATCAAAGGCCTTATGGGACTTACAGCAGGACTCCTGATGAAGAGTGAAAAGGTTACACTTGTCCGGAAACTTATTGCGTTTGCTGCTGCTGAAATCATAATGACAGGCGGGTATTTTGCATTTGAATCCCTTCCGTTTATGTACGGACCGGCAGCAGCGGCAGGATCCGTCGTCGCCAACCTCGGACAGGCGGCAGTGGGTATAATCGTAGGCTTCCTTCTTACGGCGGTATTTTCCGTGCAGCGCATTTCGATCCGGTCAAAACTTCGCTGATATAAGGTCACACAGCCGGGCTAGTCAGATAATACACGACCGGCGGTGCAATATATATTAATATCATAATAGAGCGCAGGTACAGCAGCCTGCGCTCTATTTTTATCTCCTGATCCATGCGGCTGCCATTATCCCTGCCTGATTTGAAGTCCATGTATGCCGTAAGGAGAAGGGCGGACAGAAGACCGGCAAAAATGCTCAGTACCGGCACAAGCGTATACCCGTTGACCGCAAAAAAATTGTAAAGCGGATTTGCATTGTCTGAGAGATTGAACCGGCCGGATGTGAAGTTCACCAAAATCGAGTTGTCCATGATGTAGGATCCAAGATATTTGAGACTTACAAGAAGAAGGAATGCCGCGGTGGCAAATGTGTCGAGAAGAACGCCTGAACGAAAACTCTTCATACTGAAAACCAGCATGGTGAGGAAAGGCAGGAAGATGATGAACCACTGCGGATGGAATTCGACGAACACAAAGAAGCTGACGCAGGAGGCGGCACACAAAAAGAATGCTGCCGCTGCAAAGTCGTAATGGTCCGGTTTAAGATAATAGGCAATCACGCAGACAAGGATCATGAGGAAGACAAAAATACTGATATTTGACACCCCGCCGGAGATCTGCGCGCTGAATACCCTGTCAAAAAAATCATAATTCGCTTTCAACAGCTCCTGAGAGGCTCTGTATCCGGGATCGGCAAGCGTACTTATCAGCGTTGTTGCAGAATAGAAAGAAACGGATATGGCCGCGTGCAGAATAAGTTTCCCGATCCTCTTTTCTGCCAGCAGGATAAGCGGGGCGAAAATGAGCAGGGGAAACCATTTGAAACAGACCGCCAGCGAAATAATGGCCGAGAATGCATAGTACTTTTTATCAAAATAGAAAAAAAGCGCCAGAAGCATCACAGTAACCGCCAGAATATCATATTGGTTCTGAATAATGACGCAGCACATAAAAATCGGCGAACTGAGAAAATAGTAGCCGGCCCATTTGGCTTTGACCGGGTCCGTCATGAGTTTGGCGGACAGCCGGGTAATCAGATGCGAGCAGTATACAGACAGGCCTATGACAAATATCCTGCCCCAGCTGCTGAGAATTACGCCGTATTTGCTGAACCTGACTGCCAGGTTCAAGAGGTAGACCGGCAGCGCCCATATCGCCATCACGATATAAAGGACAATATTGTAGGAAGCACCTGTCGTGTTTTCGTCAGCGCCCAGGTATTCGCCGGCCGCGGCCTTCTGCAGGCAATAGCTGTAAAATGCAGACGGTTTTCCCGAAAACGTGCAGTGCAGAAGGTCGGAAGCCTGCAGCATCGTAAGTGTCATATCAAATGCCTGGTCATAACAGATAAAGGCGATGACCGAAAGAATGATGACCAGACACCAGTCACGCAGGTCCGGTGAGGAACTCCGAATGATCCCGCCTGATTTCACGAAAGAGAGATGCATCTGATGCCTCCCAGCAATAATCCGCTTTTTCCGTCAATGGCTGATCCGGATCTTTATGAATGTAAACAGGGTCTTGATATATGTAAGGATAAATTTCAGAAGCCTACGCTTTGATTTGCCGTACTGCCGCTTTTCGAAAGTAATCGGGACTTCCGCAATGGAAAAGTCCTTCTTGTTAACCTTCATGCGCAGGATGACTTCCTGAAGCACCTCATAATTTTCGCTAGTCAGGCTGACCGCTTTGAGCTGTGCGGTCTGATAAATCCGGAAACTTGTCGATATGTCTTTGGCGCGGACGCCGATGACCAGGCGCATGATCAGGTTTAGCAGCTTTGACATCAGGAAAGAAAGGAAAGCGTCGTGTGTCCTGCCGCCTCTGCAATAGCGGGAGCCGATAACCACGTCGTAACCTTCCATGGATTTCCGGAAGAGCTCGGGGATTATGTCGGGATTATGGGAGCCGTCAGCATCAAGAACGAGAAGACGGTCTTTCCCGGCATAACGGATTCCCGTACGGAACGCGCCTGCATATCTTGGTTCCTCCTGGTTGATATATCGTACCCGCGGGAACTGTGCGCAGACTTCCGGAGTCTCATCGGTTGCTTTTGCCGAATCAATGAGAAGGACTTCATATTCCGTACCTGTCTTCTCGAGGTTTTCCAGTATCCTTGGAAAAAGAATTTTCAAATTATCTGCTTCATTAGCTGCAAGCAGCACTACACTGACACCCATCGATTTTTTCCCCTAACTTTTTCGAAATACGATCATATTAATAAACCCCGGTCTGGGCTCTCTTTTTGGAAAGCAGTTTCGTTATGAATATGTATATCCGCATTATACATGCAAAAAGAGCCTCCGCCAGCAGAAGGAAATACAGGATGATCAGGACAACGTTTGCTATTTTACATGTCAGAACAATGCTCCCATCCATAAACTGGTAAGGGCTCAGGATGATGATAAACAGAAGTGTATAAATCCAGTCAAAAATACTGCGCTTTTTCTCGTTCAGGAAAAGAACAATCGGAATAAACAGGTACAGCCCGCAGTAATAGGCACTGTTGACGGGCGACAGGATGAGGGCGCAGGTCAGAAGCGTGACGGTCTTCCAATGGCTCCTGAGTCCGAGGCTTAGGGGAACGGCGGTGAACAGGAGGGCATTACCTAAGTCTATCCATGTCTGATGATCCGATGTTCCGGTATTTTGTGAAAGGTAGTAAGGAAGAAAGCCGAACCGGTAAGTAGAATCCTGATACATATAGGCCAGAGAATTCAAATTGGCGTTGTCCATCATCTGCTTAATATTGGAAAAACCGCCTTCAAAAAAGAGAAATGGCAGAAAAAAAGCTGCAAGACCGTAAACGACTGTGCGTCCGGCGGCAAACCAGCGTTTTTCCTTAATCAGGAGAATTCCGAACAGCGCCGGATACACCTTCAGGCCTGCAGCACAGGCAAGCGCCATATATGACAGCTCCCGCACAGCCGGGTTCTCGGATTTGTACCAATACAGAAAGGCGGCAAGTAAAGCTGCTGCAAGAAAGATCGTATTCGCGCGTTCCAGCGAATAGAGAAATATGCCGGAGGAAAAAAGCGCGAGGAGAACGGCTGTCTTTACATATCCGGTCCCCTCCTTGAAGTGGTAAAGGAGCAGAGAAAACAGCAGAACGCTGAGCCCGAGGAAAAATACCATGGACATGATCCCGTACTGCGTGTTCCGCAAATCGATGGGACTTGCATTTTTATAGTCCACTATCAGGGAAAACGGATACAGAATCAGGTAGCACAGCGGCGGATAAGCCTTCTCGCTGAGACCGTACCATTCCGTATAGTGATACGGGTCACGGGTGGAGGTATATTTGACGACATTAAAATAGTCCATGAACATATCGCCGGAGTGTGATCCGCCGAAAAACAGGGTATTCTGCTGCACGCCCTGTGACGAAACAAGAAGGTATAATGAGTATGCAGAAATTGCCAGAAGCACACTGCAGAAAAATATTTCAAATGCGGACCGCTTTTCAAGCAGATGAAGGCGAGGCTCCGCAGCGGTATTACTTTTCATCATTTGATCCCTGTCTTCTATTTTTTATCAGTATAAGGGAAAATAGTTTCCATTACAAGGAAAACAGAGAGCCTGCAGGCCTGTTTTGCGTCGTTTCCGGTTTGACATTGTGCACCCTAAAAAGTATACTCACATGTGTTCACTAACCAAAGATCAGGAGATAAAAATATGCGTATTTCGAAGCTTTTTATGCCGACACAGAGGGAAATACCTGCCGATGCGGAAATTGTCAGCCATCAGCTGATGCTGCGCGCCGGGATGATGCGCAAAGTCGCGTCCGGAGTGTATTCCTTCCTCCCCATGGGCTACCGTGCCTACCGTAAGGTGGAAGCTATTGTCCGTGAGGAGATGGACCGCGCCGGTGCCCAGGAATTGATTATGCCGGCGATTCTTCCGGCTGAAGTCTACAAGGCTTCCGGACGCTGGGAGAAATTCGGTCCTGAGATGTTCCGCCTGCAGGACAGGGGAGGCCGCGAGTTCTGCCTCGGGCCGACGCACGAGGAACCGTTCACGGAAGCGGTCCGCGACAATATCCGTTCTTACCGTCAGCTTCCTGTTACGCTTTACCAGATACAGCACAAATACAGGGACGAGAAGCGCCCGAGGTTCGGACTGATGCGCTGCCGTGAGTTTGTGATGAAGGATGCCTACAGTTTTGACACGGATGAAGCAGGGCTCGATATATCCTATCAGGCCATGCATGACGCTTACTGCCGGATTTTTGACCGCCTGGGACTGGACTATATCCTCGTCGACGCTGATTCCGGCGCAATGGGCGGGTCCGGATCACAGGAATTTATGGTCAAATCGCTTGTAGGAGAGGATGCGATTGCGTACTGCCCGAAATGCGGATACGCCGCAAATGAAGAAAAGGCACCCTGCAAGGCAAACAACGAAGCCGTTGAGCCGACAGCCCTCCTCGAAATCGAGAAGATCAATACTCCCCATGTCCGCACAATCGAAGAACTTATGGATTTCATGAAGGCTTCCCCGAAAGAATTTGCCAAGACAATCCTTTATTCCATTGACGGCAGAATTGTCGCCGTAATGGTCAGGGGTGACCGTGAAATCAACGAGACAAAGCTTTCAAACCTATATGACGCTTCCGAACTGGCCCTTGCAAGCTTCGCGGATGTCGAGCGTGTTACCGGTGCGGCTGTAGGATTTGCGGGTCCTGTAGGACTCAAGGAAAATATTGACCTGATTGCGGATACGGAAGTTGCTGAGATGAGCAACTTTATCGTCGGCGCAAACGAGACGGATTTCCACCTGAAGAACGTCAACCTGTTGCGTGACTTCCGCCCGACAAAGATTGCGGACGTCCGCACGATTACGGCCGGCGATCCGTGTCCGAAATGCGGCGCCCCCGTTGAGACATGCCGCGGTATAGAGGTCGGACACATTTTCAAACTCGGTACGAAGTACTCCGATGCGCTTGGATGCAATTACCTTGATCAGGCCGGACAGGAGAAGTCCATGGTCATGGGCTGCTACGGTATTGGCGTCGGACGCACGCTTGCCGCGATTATCGAGCAGCATTATGATGACAACGGCATTATCTGGCCGCTTTCGGCTGCCCCGTACCAAGCGATTGTCATACCGACAAATACGACGGATGAGACGATCAATGCCCTTGCGGAAGATATACACAACCGCCTTGAGAAGGCCGGTGTTGAGGTTCTCCTTGATGACCGTGATGAACGTCCCGGCGTTAAGTTCAAGGATGCCGACCTGATCGGAATTCCCCTTCGCGTTACTGTCGGCCGCAAGGCTGTTTCAGGGATAGTCGAATATAAGGAACGTGCGTCAGGCGCAGTGACGGAATTTACGGCTGATGAGGCAGTTGCCAAAATTTTGGAGACTGTGAAGAAATAATTCATCTGAATGGTATACATGCAGAAGATGCCGCAGAGCGATGCAATCATCGTAATGCGGCATCTTTTTTATGCGGAATTTGCATCGTGTACAGGAAATGGTTTACCGGATCGGCTGACTCAGGTAGCTTAAAACCGGCGGAACAATATAAACTAGAATCACAGCGGATCTTGCATAGAACAGACTGCGGCTTTCCTTGAATGCATTGTCGAAGGGCCGACACTTCCTTGAGGCGCTGCTGCGGATATTCAGGTATGCAACAAGGAGCAGGGATACAATTCCCGAGAAGAACAGCGTTGATGGCACAATTGTTGTTAATCCGTTATTGGCAAAAAACATATATATCGGACTATAAATCTGCTGCTCCGCAAACCGGCCGAATGTTAATGCGTAAAAAATCGATAATGTAAAAACTGATTTTGTAAGGTGAATCAGTATGCTTGTGACAAGGAAACCAAGCATACCGGCAATATCCAGAAGAAAGCCGAGTTCAAAATCAAACAGGGAGAAAACCATCAATGTTACAAACGGCAGAAGCAACACCAGCCATTGCGGATGCCACTTTACAAACAGGAAAAATTCAGAGAGCGCGGAGAAGCCCAGCATCACTGTGTAAACCGGAAACTCTTTTTCCGAAGGTTTTGCAACATATGCGATCACACAGATCAAAAAATAGAGCAAAAGAAATACACTTGTGTCCGAGACGCCTCCGGGAATAACCGTTTTCAGGATATAATCGGAAAAACCCGTGTCTTCAGCAAGGAGTTCCTGTGTACGCTTAAAAGCGGGATCTGCAAGCAGGAACAGAATGTTTGAAGCCGCATACAGGGAAAAGGAAACAGAAATAAATCCGATCAGCTTCAGGATCTTTTTTTCTGCGAGCAGAAGCAGCGGAATGACAATCAGGAACGGAACTATTTTGAAGCATCCCGCCACGGCCATGATAAGCGAAAAGGCGGTGAGATTTTTTTTGAAATATTTCCTGAGGGCAAGAATGACCAGCAGAACGGAAACAATATCAAGCTGGTTGCGGATAATCACGCAATAGGGAATAAGCGGTGAACTGATAAAAAAGTATCCGACCCATTTTGCCTTGTTTTTATCTGACATGAGTTCATAAGCCAGCTTTGTGATCTGGCTGCAGCACAGGCATGACATCAGCATACCCGCAAGTCTTCCCCAGAATTCCAGAAACAGGCTGTAATTCATGATCGGGACCACATGGTTCAGGGCATATATCGGCAGCTCCCAGGCGGCCATTGTCAGGTAAACAACGATATTGTAGGAAGCGGCTACCTTTGTCTCATCATATAAGGAAGAAATATACTTCCCCTCGGAGGCTCTTTCAAATACATATGAGTAAAATTTCAGGGGCTTGCCGGTAAAGATGCAGTCAAGCAGGTCGGATGCATGCAGAGTAATAAGGGTCATGTCAAACCACTGGTCAAAAAATATAAACGCCGCAATCCACAGGACAGCAACAATTAAATAATCCGCCGTCCCCGGGGCTGATCCGAAAAATCGACCGGATACTGTGAACCTGGCTTTGCTTTTTGACAGGGATATTCCCATATTGCTCTTCTGCAGATGCATGATATTTCCTGCCTAACCTGAAGTGTTCATATTTATTATTTGTTTATTATATATCAAAAATCATTGCAGCGGATATTTAAATAGCTGGCAGCCGGCGGGCTGATAAAAATTTATGATGACAGAAAAAGAGGATAAATCATAAGGCTGAAAGATATATTCCAGCCTATCCTATTTTACTTCTTCCGGCGAAAAAGGCAGGTCGACATCATACATCGGAACAATGGAGAACCTGCGGTTTGAAAGTGCGGTATGCCGGTTTTCTTTGGGAATGCGGGAAAAGAGGAGTGTCGTGGCAAAGAGCTGCTGAAAGCGTACCTTTCCTCCGTTTTTCGATGTAAAAAAGTGGTTGTACTGGTTGCGGCCGTAATTGCCGTCGCCTAGAATCGGATGTCCGAGATGCGCAAACTGCGCGCGGATCTGGTGCGTCCTGCCTGTTACAAGCTCAACTTCCAGTTCGGATACATCTTCACCGTCGGGACCTGCACCTTTCAGTACCTTCAAAACGCGGTAGCGTGTTGTGATCGGGAGATCCTTATCCTTCTGCACATCATGGATAAATACATTTCCGTGACCCGGTTTTTCAAGAAAACCGTGAATCTCTTTCATAATCGTGTCGTCGGAGCAGACACAAGGCTCTCCTTCGGTCGGTACGCCGCGGACAAGGCAGCGGTAGCGTTTGGTAATGAGATCCTGCTTGAAAAGCGCAATTGCGTGCTCGAGGTTCTCCTTACCTTTGGCAAGGAGAACAAGTCCTCCGGTATTCATGTCAATGCGGTGACAGAGATCAATGGCGGGATTCTTCTGATCCTTGCGGATGATGTCGATCAGCGCAGGGCCTTCCGTGCCTTTGCCGGAATGGACTGCAAGTCCCTGCCGCTTGTTTATCACAAGGAGCCTGTCGGTTTCCGATACGATTTTGTAATCGGCAAGATCTGACGGAATACCGGCGGACGGCGCAGTCCTTGCGAAGCATTCGTCAGGCAGCCAGAGTTCGACAAGATCGCCCGTCTGAACGGTGCAGTCGTCGCTGATTCTTTTTCCGTTGATGCGGATATCTTTATGACGCAGCGCCTTTTGGAGTACGGCCGGCGTGAGTGTTTCGAATTCGCTGATTGAGGCACGGATAACGTGCTTTCCGTCTTTGTCGGCGGACACGGTAAAACTTTTCATTCTTCCCTGATGCTTTCTGCCTCGCTGATATGAGGCCCGGATCTATAGGGTATGCTGTACTTTGTACCACATATAGTATCAGAGCACGCGGGCCGGGTCGAGTCCCCCGACGCTGCTTTTTCAAAGATTCTGTATGGAGAGAAGGGTACAGTGAGCCGCTTTTTCTATTTCGTGGTAAAATAAAGCCTGATTTGCGCATTGCCCTCCTGTGCAGGCATATGCCTGTGTGAAGACGGCGGCGCAGCGATTCCAATCAGGGAGGCCAAGAAAATGGCAAAAAAAGTTCTGGTTCTTTTCGGCGGGGTATCAACGGAACACCTGGTTTCGTGCCGCTCCGCATACAATATTCTTTCCGGTCTGCGTAAGGCCGGCTATTCCGTTATCCGTACCGGCATCACAAAGGACGGCCGCTGGGGCCGGTTTGACGGCACGGATGAAGATATCCGCGATATGAAATGGGCGGATCGCCTGACTTTTACTCCGATGCAGGGCCCGGGTCCGGCATCGGTCCGTGATTTTATCCTCGCTGCGGCTGGCGGCGAAGTGCCGGATGTAATTTTTCCGGCCGTGCACGGCATTAATTGTGAGGATGGATCGCTGCAGGGGCTTCTAGAACTCTCCGGTTTTCCGTATGTCGGAAGCGGTGTACTCGCATCAGCCGTGATGATGGACAAGCTCTATGCGAAACGGCTGTTTGCAAAGTCACGCATCCCGCAGTGCAGGTATACATCGGCGACACGCCGGCAGATTGAGAAGGATGTGCATGCAGTGGCGGACAAAGTGGCCCAGGGAATAGGGTTTCCCTGCTTCCTTAAGCCTTCCAACGGAGGATCTTCCGTCGGAACAATGCGTGCGGATACCAAAGAGCAGCTCATCACGGCCCTTGCGGAAGCAGCCCGGTATGACCGCACAGTAATAATTGAAGAGTATGTACATGCACGCGAGATTGAAGTGGCTGTCATGGGCAATGAGAAGCCGCTGGCTTCCGCCGCAGGTGAAATCGCCACGGACGACAGTGTTCCCTTTTATGATTATCAGACCAAATATTTCAGCGATACCGGAGCGCAGGTATATCTGCCCGCACAGCTGGACGAAAAAACGATGATGCATGTCAGGAAGCTTGCGGTAAAGGCTTACAAAATGGCCGGAGCAAGCGGCCTTTCCCGCGTCGATTTTTTCCTGGACAAAAATAACGGCAGCCTGTATCTCAATGAGATCAATACGCTTCCCGGATTTACGTCGATCAGCCTGTATCCGAAAGCATGGGAAGCATCCGGTCTCCCGCTTGACAAACTGATGAAGAGACTTGTCACATATGCGCTGGACGAATCCGACAATAAAAAACGTGTGGAGTGTATCGAATGAACAATGAAGCTGGTTTCCCGGATTCCTTTGCCTCCGACAGCCGTCCGATCGGCGTGTTCGACTCAGGCATCGGCGGACTGACGGTGCTTAGGGAAATATGGAATGCACTGCCGAATGAAAGCACGGTCTACTTCGGCGATAACGGACGTACGCCTTACGGTACCAAATCCCATGACACGATCGTGAATTATTCCCTGCAGAATATGCGTTTTCTCTTAAGCCGCAATGTCAAAATGATTGTCATTGCCTGCAACACGGCCAGCGCACACGCATATGACGCCATCAGGGCGAAAGCAAATGTTCCTGTTGTGGAAGTCATTACTCCCGGCGCGGCGGAGGCCGCAAAAAGTACATCTACCGGGCGGATCGGCATCATTGCGACGCGTGCGACCGTTAACAGCGGTATCTATAAGGTAGCCGTCGAAGCCGCGGCCGCGGAACTGCTGACGCGCGGACAGAATACGGAAGCTCTTTCCAACCTCTATGTGGAACAGGCGGCGTGCCCGCTTTTCGTATCCCTTGCAGAAGAAGGATGGTGGGATTCGCAGATTACCTATCTTGCGGCAGAGGAGTATTTGAAGGAGTTAAAGAAGAATCAGATTGATACGCTGATTCTCGGCTGCACGCACTATCCTCTGCTGATGCATACGATTTCGGATGTCATGGGGGAGAAGACGATACTGGTAAATGCCGGCGCAAGCGTCGCACAGAAGGTTGCCGAGGTCCTGAACAGGAACGGTCTCAGAAACCTGTCGGACGAGAAGGCGCAGCATCTGTTTTTTACAAGCGATGACCCGCAGATGTTCGAAGACGTGACGGCGCCATTCCTTGGCGGCGGAAAGCCGACAGGTACAAAGCGCGTCAATACGGAAGAATATATTTGAGGTAAGAATTGTATGAAAGTTCAGATCCTTTTCCTGAGCAGCCTGTCCGAAGGCACGGCCGTCCCCGTATCAGGCGAACTGACATCAGACGCGGACCGCGTATCCCTTACCTGGGAGCAGGCCCCGGAGACAGGGGAGACGGCCGGCTCCCTGTACCGGCTCCGCTATCTGAAAGCAAGCCGCGTTCTTCATCTGAGCCGCAAAGGCGAATATGCAATGCATCTGTCTTTCATAGCGGGCACCGGGACACAGGGGGTCCTGTCCACACCGCACGGCGATATCCGGATGGACATTGACACGAAATCAATTACTGTACCGGACTGTTTTCCCTTCCGTGAGGCGGAAGAGAGCGGATCCCGTATCCCGGCAGGTGCGAAATGTATCCGACTGCACTATTCTTTGCAGATATCTGGGCAGGAACCTACGGAAAATGATATGTCTATTCAAATAAGTCTTGAAAAGAATCAGGAATAAAGGTAAAATCATAAAAAACATAAGCGGATTTGCTTGACAAAGTACCGCGTCGTATAAGATAATATCAGTCGCGCCTCCTATCGAAGTGTGGCGTCGATGATTGTCGGAGAGCAATTCCGACAGGTAAGTGATGGAGGTGGAATCATGGCAAATCCAAAGCGCAAATGGTCTAAGGCAAGGACTTCTCGTCATAGAAGTGCGTGGAAACTCAGTCTGCCCGGACTCGTAGAGTGCCCACAGTGCCACACGAAGATGCTGCGTCATAAGGTCTGCAAGACCTGCGGTTATCTGGATGGCAAGGAAATTGTCAAGATCGAAGAAACGGCCTGATCTCAGGTCGGATACGACAGCTTTCAAGAATGGCAGTGCGGATCTCTTACATAAGAACGCACTGCTTTTTTGTTGCTGTAATCGATGAGAAGTATTTTTTCCGCGGTTAAGCAGAGATGAAGGAGAATGACGCCTTGGCGCAGAATGATCAGAACAATCGACGCATATCTGATGTGCAGGAAGACAGCATTGCAGATGAGCTCGGGATTGTACCCGGTGATATCCTGCTTTCCATTGACGGGAAGGCTGTCAAAGATATTTTTGATTACCGCCTGCGGGTTATGACCGACAAACTTACGGTTACTTTCCTTCTTCGGGACGGTACTCTGTTTGAAGCTGATATCGAGAAGGACGAAGAAGACGAGCTGGGATTAAGCTTTGAGGAGCCCCTTCTCGACAAGTGCAAAAGCTGCAGCAATAAATGTGTTTTCTGCTTTATTGATCAGCTTCCCCGGGGAATGCGGTCCACTCTGTACTTTAAGGATGACGACCTGCGCATGTCCTTCCTTACAGGGAACTATGTAACGCTGACGAATTTATCAGACGAGGAATTTGAACGGATTCTTTCGTACCGGCTTTCCCCCATGAATGTATCGGTTCACGCCACGGATCCGGAGGTTAGGAAGAAAATGATGAGCAACCGCTTTGCGGGCGGCATCATGGAACGCCTGCGCCGCATCACCGAATCCGGAGTATCACTGAATTGTCAGATTGTCCTCTGCCCCGGAATGAATGACGGGGATGTCCTTGAAAGAACGCTGCAGGATCTTTCAACGCTGGGGGAACACCTGCTTTCCATTGCTGTCGTGCCGGTCGGCATCACGAAATTCCGTGAAGAAAATAACCTGCCTGCACTGACGCCTTTTTCAAAGGACACGGCTTCGGCTGTTCTTGCCCTTGTGAACCGCTGGCAGAAATATTTCCTGAAGACACGGGGCGAACGAATCTTTTTTGCTGCGGACGAGTTTTTTCTGCGGGCCGGAACGCCTGTACCGGGACCTTTCTGGTATGAGGGTTTTCCCCAGCTCGAGAACGGTGTCGGAATGCTCAGTGAGCACAGACGGCAGATGCGTGCAGGGCTTGCTGCAAGAAGACGCAGGAAAGTGTCAAATAGCACAAAGAACAGTATGGATGCGGCACATGTTATGGTGCTATCTGGAGTAGATGCCGGGCCTTATCTGAATTCGTTTGCGGATCAGATATCTGTGCTTTATAATATTCATTTGGAAGTAAAAGCAGTGATTAACTATTTCTTTGGTGAGACAATCACTGTTTCGGGACTTGTGACAGGACAGGATATTGTCCGTGCAATTGATGAAGACCGCCGCGCAGGTAAAAAGGATCCCGATGTGATTTTTCTGCCGGACTGCATGCTGAAAGCAGACGAGGATATTTTCCTTGATGATATGACTTTAGAAGAGCTCAGAGACAGGCTCAATATCCCGGTAACAGCCTCAAGGCCTACCGGGGAAGGACTGCTCGGGACATTAGATGAATACACCGGCATTTTTGCAGGGTGCGGACGACGGAGATCACCAAAGCGGGGTAACAGGATAGATGAGTAAACCAGTTGTAGCGATTATAGGACGGCCCAATGTAGGCAAGTCCTCTTTCTTTAATGCGCTGATAGGCGAACGTGTGTCGATTGTCGATGACACGCCGGGAGTCACGCGCGACAGAATCTATTCGGCGGCTGCATGGCGTGACCGGGAGTTTCTGATCATTGACACGGGCGGAATTGAGCCCGAGACGGACGACGTGATCCTCAGAAGCATGCGGGCTCAGGCCCAGATTGCCATTGATACGGCTGATGTCATACTCTTTATGTGCGACCTGAAAACAGGACTCACGGCAGCCGACCATGATATTGCAATTATGCTCAGAAAATCCAAGCGTCCGGTTGTTGTCTGTGTGAATAAAGTTGATAAAGTCGGCTCACTTCCCGCAGAACTTTATGAGTTCTATAATCTCGGACTTGGCGATGTATATCCGATTTCCGCATCCCACCGGCTCGGAATCGGAGAACTGCTTGATGCACTGTATGAACATTTCCCCGAGCAGGCTGATTCCGCATCGGATGAGGACTCAATCCGTGTTGCACTGATCGGCAAGCCCAATGCGGGCAAATCATCCCTCTCCAACAAGATGACCGGCGAGGAACGCTCCATTGTTTCAGATATCCCGGGCACGACGCGGGATGCAATTGACTCCGTCGTTGAAAATCCGCACGGTATATTTACCATCATCGATACAGCCGGCCTGAGAAAAAAGGGCCGCATTGATGATTCGATCGAAAAATACAGCATGATTCGTTCACTCGCTGCAATCGAGCGCGCCAATGTCTGCGTTATTCTGATTGACGCTGTGGAAGGTGTCACGGAGCAGGATACAAAGGTAGCAGGTTATGCACATAATGCCGGCAAGGCATGCATACTGGCAGTCAATAAATGGGATCTGGTTGATAAAGCTACCGGTACACTTGAAAAAATGGAGAGGGAAATCCGTGAGCGCTTTTCCTTTATGTCCTATGCGCCTGTAATATTCCTTTCCGCCAAAACGGGTCAGCGCGTGGACAAGCTTTTTGCATTGATCAGCCATGTCCATGAGCAGGCCGGCAGACGTCTTTCAACAGGCATGCTCAATGATATCCTCGGCGAGGCGACGGCAATGGTTCCCACACCGCAGGACAAGGGCAAGCACCTGAAAATTTACTATGGCACGCAGGTGGCCGTATACCCGCCGCAGTTTGTACTTTTTGTTAATGATAAGGAGCTTATGCACTTTTCATATGAGCGGTATCTGGAGAACCAGTTCCGCAAGAATTTCGGATTTGAAGGAACACCGCTGCGCTTCTACCTGCGCGAAAAGGTAAAGGAATAAGAGAAGGGGTAAGACATTTTTATGGCAAAGACAAAAATTGATCAATTACGCAACATTGCAATTATCGCCCACGTTGACCACGGCAAAACTACTATTGTGGACGCGATGCTCCAGCAGGCAGGCGTCTATCGCGAAAACGAGACGGTCGTCGAGCAGGTAATGGACTCCAATGCCCTCGAGAGGGAAAGAGGAATCACGATCCTTGCCAAAAATACTGCCATCAACTACAAGGGATACAGAATCAATGTTGTTGATACTCCCGGCCATGCCGATTTCGGAGGCGAAGTTGAGCGCGTACTGAAGATGGTTGACGGCGTTCTTCTTGTTGTTGACGCATATGACGGTCCGATGCCGCAAACACGCTTTGTTCTCCGGAAGGCACTTGAGCTTGGCCTGATACCGGTTGTGGCAATTAACAAAATTGACCGCCCGGATGCCCGTGCCATGGAAGTTGTAGATATGGTTTACGAGCTTTTCATCGAGCTTGGAGCGGATGACAGTCAGCTCGAGTTCCCGATCGTATACTGTTCCGGCAAGCTTGGCATTTCCTGCCTTGACTTAAAGGAGTATGAAGGCGGAACGGCACTCGATTTCCACCCGCTTCTGAATACGATTCTTGAGACGATTCCATGCCCGGAAGGAGATACCGAGGCACCTCTTCAGCTTCTTGTTTCCAATATTGATTCCGACCAGTATGTGGGAAGAATTGCGATTGGCCGCGTCGAGCGCGGAACGATCAGGCAGGGACAGAATGTCGTTGTCTGCGGTTATGATGATAATACCAATAAGTCGGCCCGTGTCGTGAAGCTTTTATGTTTCAAGGGTCTGAGCAGAGTTGAGGTTTCAGAGGCATCCGTAGGTGAAATCGTATGTGTCGCCGGCATTCCTGAAATCAATATCGGGGATACGATATGTGATCCCAACATGATTGACCCGCTGCCCTTCGTAGACATCGACGAGCCGACGATATCCATGACTTTTTCCGTCAATGACAGTCCGTTTGCCGGTCAGGAAGGCAAATTCGTCACGTCCCGCCACCTGCGCGACCGCCTGTTCAAGGAAATGGAAACCAACGTTTCCATGCGCCTCGAAGAAACGGATACAACGGAGGCCTTCATTGTCAAGGGAAGAGGCGAGCTCCACCTTTCCATCCTGATTGAGACAATGCGCCGTGAAGGTTTTGAATTCCAGGTTTCAAAGCCGCATGTCATTATGAAGGAAGTTAACGGTGTCCTCGAGGAGCCTGTTGAAATGCTTCTCATTGATGTTCCGGAAGATTTTGTCGGCGCTGTTATTGAGAAACTCGGCCAGCGCAAGGCGGAGATGGTCAACATGCTTCCGCCTGAAAAGGGATATACCCGTATGGAGTTCAAAATTCCGACCCGCGGACTGATCGGCTACCGCACAGAATTTTTGACCGATACAAAGGGCAATGGTATAATGAACAGCGTAATTTGCGGATTTGAGCCGTTTGTCGGTGAGATCGAAACACGTTCACACGGCGTGCTCGTCGCATTTGAATCCGGAGACGCAATTACATACGGTCTTTATAACGCACAGGAGCGGGGATTCCTGTTCATCGGTGCCGGTATTCCTGTCTATGAGGGAATGATTGTCGGCATGAACCCGAAAAATGAGGATATCTCTGTCAACGTCTGCAAAAGAAAACATCTGACCAACACGCGTTCATCCGGTAGTGATGATGCGCTTCGGCTGGTGCCGCCTCTTAATTTCAGCCTTGAACAGTGCATGGAATTTATTGCAGATGATGAACTGTGCGAGGTAACACCGAAGAGCATCCGTATGCGTAAACGCATCCTGAATACGGACATGCGTATGAAAGCACGTAATAAGAAATAAGATTTCTGCGAGAGGAACAAGGGGCAGGGTATGTTTTCAAACAAACTCAAAAGAATGATTGAAGTACTGGTTATCCTGCTTCTTGTTGTTATTGCCGGCGTATCCGGCATATTCCTCGGGTACAATTATGTTATCTCCCAGAGTGACCGTTTTGATTCGCTTGAAGCGTCACTGGCCGATGGATCGCTTGTGATCAACAGGAATACGCCGAACGCTGTCATGGTAGTCATTGAAAGCGGTGATGACACGTCCGATATCGCCCGGAAGCTTAAGGACGACGGACTGATCAGCAATACGCTTGTATTTACGCTGATGTCCAAATTCAACGGATTTGACGGAGGTTATCTTTCAGGCACCCATTTTCTTACGAAGGACCTGTCCTACGACGAGATCATGTACATGCTCTGTCAGGAACCGGAAGTCATTACGATTACTTTCCCTGAAGGCATGTCATATGAACAGATTAAGCAGAAGCTTCTGGACAGCGGTCTCGATTTCGACCCTGCCAAGCTCGACGAATGCATGAACAGTCCAAACCTGTTCTCCAGCTACAAGTTTGTTTCAATGATTCCTGTCAGCGCGGACCGGGATTTTATCCTGAGCGGTTATCTATACCCGGATACATACAATTTTGATATGAATGCTTCGGAAGAAGAGATTGTAGATACGTTCCTTACGAATATGGATAATAAGCTGACCCTGTACGAGGATTTTTACGACCGTGCCGAAAAAATCGGCATGACTCCCGACCAGGTCATTACTCTTGCCTCGATCATTCAGATGGAGTCGAGCAACGCAACGGATATGCTTTCGGTTTCTGCGGTCTTTCATAACCGCCTCGAATCGGAGGACCCGAGTCTGCAGCGCCTTGAATCCTGTGCGACGATCAACTTCCTCCGTGAAAAGGATGGACTCGACAGGGTATGGTTTGCGTCATCATCGGATCAGCTGAGGGAAAGCCCGTATAACACATACATGTATGCCGGACTTCCGCCGGGACCGATCTGCATGCCCGGCATTGATGCCATTACGGCGGCACTTTATCCTGCCGATGAGAACTGGCTTTACTTCTGTGCAACCGGCATCGACGGAGGAACTGCTTTTGCCATGACGGCAGAGGAGCAGGAAGCCAATCGGGCCAAATATGAAGCCAACTGGAACAATAATGCGACGGCAACGCCGGCTGCAGACACTATGGGAGAAACGAATGCGGAAAATTGAGATCCTGTCGCCTGCCGGGGATATGGAGAAGCTAAAAACCGTTATTGCCTATGGTGCGGATGCGGTATATCTTTCCGGAAAATCTTTCGGACTTCGCGCGGGAAGCGGCAATTTCTCCCATGATGATCTTGAGCAGGCAGTCTGCTATGCGCACGCACACGGCGTGAAGTGCTATGTAACCATGAATATTCTCGCTCACGCCGGGGATATGGCTGTGCTTGATGAAGAAATACATTTCTGTCATGCAGCAGGCGCAGATGCGCTGATTGTGTCGGATGCAGGTATTTTCAGAAGAATTCGCGCACTTTACCCCGATTTTGAAATTCATATAAGCACCCAGGCCAGCATTACAAATGCCGAGGGGTGTCTTTTCTGGTATGAACAGGGTGCCCGGCGGATTGTGCTGGCCCGCGAACTGACGCTTGCGGAGATTGCAGAGATACGCCGGAAAATACCGGATGACCTGAAGCTGGAATGCTTTGTGCACGGAGCCATGTGCATGGCCTATTCCGGGCGCTGCCTGCTGTCCAACTTCTTTACGGGCCGCAATGCAAATCACGGTGAATGTGCCCAGCCCTGCCGCTGGAAGTATACGGTCAGTGAGGTGAAACGCCCTGACCAGCCCCTTCCGGTCGAAGAAGACGAGCGCGGCACGTATCTGTTCAATTCAAAAGACATCTGTATGATTGACCATATTCCCGAACTGATTGAAGCGGGAATCGACAGTTTTAAAATTGAGGGACGCATCAAAGGTGCGTTTTACGCCGCGTCCGCAACGAAGGCTTACCGTGAGGCAGCAGATGCGTTCCTTGCACATCCCGATTCATATAAACCCGATCCGGCATGGAAAACCATACTCGAACGTACGGTTCACCGCGTGTTCGGGACGGGGTTCTATTTCGACAGGCCGCCCGTCAATGCACAGATCTTCATGGACGATACATATCTCCGGCCGGCGTTTGTCGCCGCTATGGTTACCGGTTACGACAGGGAGAGGGGACTTGCGGTTGTCTCCCAGCGCAATAAGATTTCCGAGGGGGATATACTTGATGTGCTGACGCCGCAAGGATACATGGATCCTATTACCGTACACGGAATGCTTGATGAAAACGGCAACCCGATCAGGTCCACACCGCACCCGACTATGACCTATTATCTTCCGGTCAGGGAAGAACTGAAGCCCTATACGTTTCTGAGCCGCGAAGGCGACAAAGACAGACCGTAAGAACGGTGCTTCGCCGCATTATCTGCTGTAACCCGTAAACATCCGGCATATCTATGCGCAACATCACTCCGAGAATTTGTTCAGGATATTTCCTGCAGCTTCCCGGAGTTTTTTGTCGATTGAAAATCCTTTAAATGCCTCGACAAGGACCAGCATGACAACCGGGCCCATCAGAAATCCGATCGGACCCCATAGAGCTACGCCGAAGATCATTGCAAAAAGCGTTGCGAGCGGATGCATATGCATTGCGCTGCCGAGTACGGGGGGCTCCAGAAACCGACGGATTACCGTGATGACGCCCATTCCGATAAGGAGTACAACGGCGCCGCCGAAATCACCCGTGAGGGCAAGGTAGACCATCAGGGGCACCATTGTAGCGCTTACGCCGAGCACGGGCATAAAATCCAGAATAGCGGTGATCAGGGCGAAAACAACGGCATAGTTGATGTCTGCAATCCAGAAGATTACGAGGGACTCGATAAAAGTAACCAGCAGGAGAAGCATATATCCGCCGAGCACGCGGAACAGTGTTGTCGAAAGACGGTCTACAAGCAGGATCGACTTGTGCCGGAAACTGTAGCTCTTGATATTTCTTGACAAAAATTTGAAGACCATCCGACTGTCGGTAAGAAAGTAGAATCCTGACATAATGATAACGATAATGTAAAAAAGAATCATCGGCAGGTCGCCTACTGCGGAGATAATACCGCCCAGAACGTTGGACACGAACCCCGGGAGAGCATTGGTAATGCTTGTACGGATATTATTAATATAGGCGGTTATGCTGATGAGCTGGTCAGCTGTAAGGAATCCGCCCTTTTCCGTGGAAAACTGTGATACCCAATTAACCACGATGCTTACATAGTCAGACTGTGTGATCCATTTCGGAAAATTATTCAGGAACTTGTTGGCTTGAACGACGAGTGCGGACGCCGCCAGAACCAACGATGCAATGATTACAATCAAAAGAAGAATATAGATGAATACGGATACTTTTGTCCGACGGGAATGTATCAGCCTGGTTTTGGGCGGGAAGAGAATGTTATACAGACGGGAGTGCTGTCCGAGCGTCTTCCGTGACGAAGATAGACGGCCGGCTGCTTCCGGGCTCACGGCTGCTGCCTTATGGCGGCTGCGGACGGAATCAGAAAAGCGAATGATGCCGTTTGCTAAATGACGGGAAGCCTTAGCCAGAACAAAACCGAGCAGAAAAGGCACAATAATGATTATGACCTTGGAAGATAAATAGAGAATCGCAGCTGCAATTGCGAAATACAGAAAATATTTAATGATCGCTATAACAGTTGCTTTATCTTTATGGTACCGTACCTGATCTTCCATATTTTCCTCCTCGGATCCCCTGCAATTTTCATTTATAATCTATTATACATGAAATGGAGAGGGAGATTTGCAGCGGCCCTCCAGAATCCAGGCTAAATACCAAGCATAATCACCCAGTTTACCGCAAAAAGAAGAAAACTGAGTCCGAGAGACCAGCTGATCTGCCCCCGCAGGAATGATTTCCTTTTTGACTCCGGAGTCTGATCCAGAGCATCCGCCTCGTGTGAAAGACGTCGGAGCTGGGCAAGCACGGGGAGAAAAGCTACGAGGCTTATGATCAGCGCCGCCGCAGACGAATACAGGGATGCGGTATCAAGATCCGATGCGTTTTTGATCTGCATCCAGTCAAGATACGGAAGGAGTGACGAAAATGCACGGTATGTGAGCAGCATGGCAATTTGCGTGAGAACCGGGCACAGTACGTTATCCGTGGCCTGACGTACATAACCAAGCAGAATCCCCAGAAGAAAGAACGGTATAAAATCAATCGGGTTTTCAATGAATACGGCAAAAAGAACGGCACTCAGAAGAATTTTTCTGGCTTTGGCTGCCGGACTCGGCCAGAAAGAAAAGACAATACCGCGGAAAAAGAGCTCCTGCAGAAGTATGGGTATCAAGAAGGCTACACCAAGTGACAGCAGGCGCGACATATCAGATGTGTCTTTTGAGATGAAGAAGAATGCCGGAGCAGGTATCGAAATATCCTTTATTATAAAAAACCGCAGCAGAAAATTATGAATTGCCGTGAAGACTACGGAAAACGGGATCCCTGCAACAAAACTGATGAGGAAAGCTCCGATACCCGGGTATGTCCCGAGAATTTTCCTGTCAGGCAGACGATACCATGATGCAAAGAATGCGACCGGAAGAAGCAGGCTGCCGAACAGCCTGAGGAGAGTGACAATGGAAAAACCGATCAGGGACGTCTTGGCGAACGGAAATGTGCCGTCCGGAAGATAGAGCCAGGCAAGCGTAACGGCCGTGCTGAATAATGCACAGCACAGAAGGACGGGGCCGATCGATGCCGTATGCGGCAGAAGCGTTCCCTGTTCTTTCTTTTCGGGGACAAGATCCTCATCATCTGCCGGAGTACGGGGAAAATCCGCTTCTGCTCCGGCTTTATTATTTGACAGTGTCGGTATATTATTCACGCGATTACTCTTCCTTATTTCCTATGATATGAATCCTGCGGCAACGAGAATATATTCTTCAAAAAAATGGCGCACCGGTGTCTCAAAAATCAAAAACAAAGCAGTTCCTACTGCTAAGAATGGCCCGAATGCAATATAATCGGGATCATCTGAAAAATGCACCGCAGACCTGCGGGTTTCAATCTCTGCGCGTGTCTTTTCAGGGTCATTGCTTTCACGTACAGCCTTATCGTCAGCATGGATGCGCTTTCTCTTGTTGATATAAAGAGGAACTGCAAAGATGCCTCCCATAATAAATGCAAAAAAGAATACGAAAAGCAGGCCATAAGCTCCCGAAAGGAGGCCGCAGGCAAAAATCAGCTTGATATCGCCGAATCCCATCGACTCCTGGCCGCTGAACAATTCCCCGAGGCTGCCGATACCCCACAGAATCAACGCGCCGATCACACCTCCCATGATCCGGTTCGCCGGATACATGTACCATGCTGCGTCGGATGTTATCCATAAACTTCCTTCCAGGCCGTCAGCAAGGAATCCGAACACGGAACAGAGTGCAGCGGCAAGTACGAGCTGATCCGGAATAATCCGGTTCAGACAATCGGAAATAACAATCAGCATAAGGGGCAGAAGCGGCAGAAGCATCAGCAGGATATGAAAAATATTTCTCTTGCTGATATAGGGTTCATTTACAAAAAACGCACAAAAGAAAAGAACTGCCAGAGCTGCCATGACCGTAAGTGTGTGCGGCCGGAGCATCATGCGCCTTGCGGGTCTGTAATTCTTTGACCGGGGATCAAAATCATAATCCTGGAGCCAGGCTTCGGGAAATGTGTTGAACGCATACTGAAGCGGAAGTGCGAGCGCGGCTCCGAGCGCGGCCGCAAGGGAAGGAAGGAAAAAAGAGTTCATGCGTGCCTCCGTTTTTCTGGTTGTTTTTAGAATACCTGTATCTTGGAGCAGATGCAAGGGAAGCATCTTTTCCGGTCGGAAAACATCCGCCGATCATCCGGATATACAGCTTTCGTCAGCCGTCGTCCGGAACACCCTGCACTGCGGAGAAGACATCTGGTTTCGTGCCTGCGGGCTCTCTGCCGCTGTTTGTATTTGACCGCCCTGTCTTTGCCTGATACAATCACACTAAGTAAATGCTAATTTGATATTAAGGAGAGCGGGAAATCCTCCGTGCAGACGGAGGTTTACGCAGAAATTTTATGAATAATCAGATAACATCAGAGATGATTCGCGAAAAGATCGCCGAATATGTGCGCGCCGGTGCCGGAAAAGCAGCGGACCGGGGTACTATGTGGGATTACTGGACGGCCCTGTCGCATACGGTCGTCGAGCTTATCGCAGACAACTGGGAAGCCACACGCGACGAATATGACACAGTAAGACAGGAACATTACTTTTCCGCGGAGTTCCTTGTCGGAAGGTCCATGCTCAATAATCTTGTGAATTTGGGAATTTATGATCAGGCGAAGGATGCCGTGGCAGCTTACGGCATCAACCTTACCGACCTTCTCGAACAGGAGAAGGACCCCGGCCTCGGAAACGGAGGCCTTGGAAGGCTTGCCGCCTGCTTCCTTGACTCCTGCGCCACTATGAACCTTCCGGTTACCGGATACGGAATCCTATACCGTTACGGACTTTTTAAACAGTCGATAACAAACGGATTTCAGAAAGAGATACCGGACAGCTGGATGGAAAGCGGATACCCTTTTGTTGTCCGCCGCGAAGAAGAACGAGTGAAAGTCCACTATAACGATTTTGATGTATGGGCAGTGCCTTACGACATGCCGATTACCGGATACGGTACCCGTAATGTGAACAGGCTGCGCCTCTGGAAACCTGAGCCGGCACAGGAATTCGACTTCAACCTTTTTAATTCGCAGCGTTTTGACGACGCCGTAATGGAGAGAAACCGCGTCGATGACATCTGGCGTGTCCTGTATCCGAACGATACCTCCTATGACGGGAAAGTACTCCGCGTACGCCAGCAGTATTTTTTCGTATCTGCATCCCTGCAGGATATTGTCAGGCGGTATAAGGCGGTGCATGGAGACGATCTTTCTGATTTTGCCAGATTTAATTCCATGCAGATCAATGATACGCATCCGGCTGTCGGCATTGCGGAGCTTATGCGCATCCTGGTTGATGAGAACGGTGTTGAATGGACGAAGGCATGGAAGATTGTAACGGCATCGTATGCCTATACAAATCATACCGTCATGGCAGAAGCTCTCGAAAAATGGGACATCGGAATTTTCCAGTTCCTGTTTCCGCGCATTTACCAGATTATCGACGGCATCAACCTGCAGTTCAGGGGAGAGATGACCGCAGCTAAGTATAACCAGGACCTGATCAACCGTCTTTCTCCGCTTGGTGAAGGCAAAGTCCGCATGGCCTGGCTCGCCATATATGGCTCGAGGTCTGTAAACGGTGTAGCCGAGCTCCATACGGAGATCCTGAAGAGGGATACTCTCAGGGAGTGGTACCAGATCTGGCCCGAGAAATTTTCCAACAAGACGAACGGCGTTACACCCCGGCGCTGGCTCAGAACATGCGATCCGGAACTTTCCGCACTGATTACCGAGCTTCTCGGGAACGAGGACTGGGTTACAAACCTCGATCTTCTGTCCGGACTCGCTGCATATACGTCGGACGACAAGGTAATGCAGCGTTTCCTTGACGTAAAGAAGATGAACAAGCAGAGACTTGCCGATTATACCTACAGCAGTGCGGGTATCGTATTGGACCCGGACTCCATTTTCGATGTTATGATCAAACGTCTTCATGAGTACAAACGTCAGCTGCTGAACGCAATATATGCCCTGAACCTGTATGACCGCATTAAGGCGGATCCGTCGCTTGACCTGCCTCCGGTTACCATCTTTTTTGGAGCTAAGGCCGCACCTGGATATTTCCGCGCCAAGGCAGTCATCAAGTTCATTAACGAGATTGCCCGCCTGGTCAACAATGATCCGGAAATCAAGGGCCGCCTCAAGGTCGTTTTTGTTGAGAATTACAATGTCAGCAACGGCGAGCGCATGTTCCCGGCAGCGGACATTTCCGAACAGATCTCCACAGCAGGGCTTGAGGCTTCCGGTACGGGAAATATGAAGTTCATGATGAACGGGGCGGTCACACTGGGCACATGTGACGGTGCCAACGTCGAGATCGCAAAGGCGGTCGGTGATGATAACATCTACATTTTCGGCTGCCATGTGGAAAACATGGAGTCAACACGGAATTTTTACGACCCGCACTGGCAGTATGAGAACATTCCGGGACTGAAGAAAGCGCTTGACCGCCTGGTAGACGGCTCGATGGACGACAGCGGGACCGGCATGTTCAAGGATCTCTACAATGCGCTTCTGTACGGTTCCAACTGGCAGCCCGCGGACGTGTACTATATTCTCGGGGATTTCGTCGATTACCGTACGACACGCGACCGTGTCTACCGCGATTATATGGACCGGCTTTCCTGGGCCAGGAAGTGCTGGGTCAATATCTGCAATTCGGGACGGTTTTCTTCCGACCGTACAATCCAGGACTATGTCGATGATATCTGGAAAATTGAGCCGCTGAAAATCTGATCGGAATCATGCCGGTCTTCAGACCGGAAAATCGATACACAAAGGCACCGAACCGGAAGGACTCCGGTTCGGTGCCTTTTTCAGCGGACAAAGCATATCGGGAGAATTCCTGCGGGAACCGTTCAGCGGTAAAAGTCCAGGTGCGTGACCTGCGGTTTTGAAAAAAGCCGCAGCGGAATCATGACACAGCCGACTCCCCTGGATATATAGCCTGACACGCCGCCCCTTGTGAAAATGCCTTTGCGTATGCCTTCTCTCGGGAGTACTTCCTTTCGCAGGAATTTATATTCCAAGCCGAACGGCATATAGATCTGCCCTCCGTGAAAATGTCCGGACAACTGGAACCTGTATCGGATTTTGCTCTGCGCCGTGAGAAAATCCGGGTTGTGCACCATGGCTATCCGGCTTTCAGCCGGGTATTCGGAGAAAAAATTCTCCGGGATTTCCGGCCAGACCCGGACCTTTTTGCCGGAGTCGCTGAGGCCGATAAGGAGAAAACCTTTTCCGAGAACCGCATTTTCATTCTCAAGCAGTGTAAATCCGGACCTGCGGTACGCTTCCCTGCTGATTGATATGTCATGATTGCCCCGCACCGCATAACAGGGGATGCTGAGTTCCGAAGCCCGCTCTGCAATTTCAGAAAGCCGGCCCAGGCCCGTGTCTGCCCCTCTTCCATGATTGCAGACATCACCGCCGAAAAGTATGGCATCGCAGGGGGCAGAAAAAATGGCCGCCATAAGTTTCCGGTTCGGTACAAGACAGATCCCCGCGTGCAGGTCGCTGAAAAAAACAACCCGAAGGTCCGGTTTGCCGCCCGATGCGCAGGCAGCCGGAGCATGGGAAACAGATGCATCTTCTGTGCCGGATGCAGAGCTGTCGGAAACGGAATGAGCTTCATGTATCGACTCGAAATCATTATCAAGCGTGTGCGGTTCATAAAGCGCACGGATCAGCAGGGCAAAACCTGCAAGTAAGACAACAGCCCCAAACAGTGTCAATGCTGCAGCCGAAAAATTATCCAATGCACCGTACCTCGCTTTTCATGATTCTTCCGGGCAATTCATCAAAGGAATGTGCTATAATCATGAAGCATTCTTATTTTCGTGTCAATTGCCGCCTTACGGACATATAAACGGTATGCCTGCTGTTGCGGCTGACCATATTACATTATATATTGTGGAGGAACTCAAATGGCAAAGGGAGAGATTACATCCGAAATTATTAAGGAGATCGGCGTCCTGTCCACCAGCAAATCCGGATGGAACCGCGAAGTGAACCTTGTGAGCTGGAACGGAGGAACAGCAAAGCTGGATATCCGCGACTGGGCCCCCGACCACTCCAAGGCCGGCAAAGGTCTTTCTTTAAACGGAGAAGAAGTTGCGGTTCTCAAAGAGCTTCTTGCGGATTATGATCCGTATGAAGTTGAAGGCTGATTTTCCGGAGGGATCATTTTGAAGAGTGGTACACGCGCTCTGATTGTATCTATCGCGGTTTTCCTTTTATGGGGGACGGTACTGACGGGGCCTTTCCGTTATTTTGCGTATGCATTCAGGGATTTATACACATGGTTTATAGATGCGTTTCACACACCGGCCGTGCTTTCAGGCTTCATTATTGCATTGCTGCTGATTCTGACCGCGGCTGTGCTGCTGATTCTGAGCGCCCGGAAAAATGCGCATTATCTGGCGGGAATCTGTGCACTTTTAAGCATGGCATACTATGTTTTGAAATGCCTGCAGAACAAGTCTTTTGATTCTGTCTCGTTTACGGTAACCGCAGGCCTCGCCCTTGCACTTCTGTTCCTGATCCTTCAGGCTGACAAGGCGTGCCTGTGGCTTGCGGATGCCTATATTTTTTCAATACCTGTCCTGATGTTTTTCGAACTTGTCCTGACACCGCTGTTTGTGACGGTTCATGCATCGCCGGATCTTTTGTCGGTTCTTTTTACGGTGCCGGCGGAGAGTATCGCAACGAGGATTGGCAGCCTGTTACAGGTCCCCCTGCTGATCTGGAGCATTTTCCTGTTTGCGCTTATGCTTATTCCCGTCATTTACCTGTCCAAAAACCGGAAGAAGACCTGACAGGGCAGACCCCCGATCGGGGAGCACAACATGGAAGCGGGGCGGATGTATGGCAGACAGATTCAATGAACTGATGAGGTATGACGAGCTGAAAAAGCAGCTCAAATACCACAGTGACAGATATTACAACATGGATGATCCGGAAATCACGGATTTTGAATATGATACGATGATGCAGGAGCTCAGGAAGCTCGAAAAGAAGCATCCTGATTTTATTACAGATGATTCTCCGACGCAAAAGGTCGGCGGTACAGCCAGACGAACGGCAGGTGTGCTCATACAGCACAGGGTTCCCATGCTTTCCATGCAGGATCTTTTCTCAAAAGAAGATGTGGATGGTTTCGTAAATGAAATGATCCGTAAACTTGGACCGCAGACGGATTTTCTGGTCGAGACGAAGATCGACGGACTTTCGATGGCACTTCGTTATGAAAACGGAAGCCTGGTCACGGCTGTTACCCGCGGCGACGGAAGAATCCAGGGTGAGGACGTTACCGAGAATGCCAGGGTCATACCGGATGTCAGGCAGACGCTTAAGGATCCGATCGAGTATCTTGAAATCCGCGGGGAAGTTTACATGACAAACGCGGATTTTGAAGCCGTGAACCAGAGGCAGGAACTATTCGGAAAGAAATTATTCGCCAATCCGCGCAACTGCGCCGCAGGCACGCTTCGCCAGCTTGACAGCAGCATAACAAAGGAACGCGGGCTTTCCTTATTTATTTTCAATATTCAGGATGTAAGGGGGAGAACCTTCCTGACACATGAGGAAGGCTATGCGTACCTGCGTTCCGTCGGAGTCAAAGTAATCGATACATACTATGTATGCAAAACAGCGGAAGATGTATGGGATGCCATCCAAAAGATCGGATCGCTGCGCGGCACGCTTCCTTACGATATCGACGGGGCAGTAATCAAGCTCAATAACCTTGCCGACCGCAGAAAGTGCCAGGATACTACGAAGAATGCCGGCTACATGGTCGCTTACAAGTATCCGCCGGAAGAGAAGGAAACAATCCTCCGCGATATCGAGCTGTCAGTGGGCCGTACGGGGCGTGTTACGCCGACAGCCGTATTCGATCCGATCCTTTTAAGCGGAACCAGCGTATCCAGGGCGACGCTTCATAACCAGGATTACATGGACGAGCTTGACATCCGCATCGGCGACACGATTACGGTGTATAAATCAGGTGAGATCATTCCCAAGGTTAAGACGGTCGTGAAGGAAAGGCGCCCGGAAGGTACGGTGCCGTTCCGAATCCCCGATACCTGCCCGGTATGCGGAGCTCCCGTTGTGCGGGAGCAGGATACGGCCGACATGAAATGCACCGGAATTAATTGTTCCGCGCAGATTGAACGGCATATCATCAACTTTGTCAGCCGGGATGCAATGGACATCAAAGGCTTTGGCGAGGCATATATCCAGGAGCTGATCAAACAGGGGTTCGTCCGGGATATATCCGATATCTACCAGCTGAAGGAGTCAAGGGAAAGACTGATTGCGCTGGGCATTATCGGCAAGGAGAAAAACACGGATAAGCTTCTCCTGGCCATTGAACAGTCCAGAAAGAACGAGCCGCAGCGCCTTCTGACGGGGCTTGGAATTCCCAATGTGGGAAAAGCCGCGGCAAAGGAAGTTGTCAGACATTTCAGGGATATTGACAGCATCGCAGCCGCATCCGCTGAAGAACTTATGTCCGTACAGGACGTCGGCCAGGTCACAGCCGAAGCCATCTATACCTTTTTCCATAATGAAGAGAATATCAGAATCCTGGGCACGCTGAAAAACCTTGGCGTGAACATGACGCTTGCTGAGACGGAATCCGTGCCTGAGCAGAAATTTGCGGGGCTGACGTTTGTGATAACGGGAACGCTGCCGTCATTAGGGCGCACAGAGGCTTCCGTGCTGATCGAAAAGTACGGCGGGAAAGTATCGGGAAGCGTCAGCAAAAAGACGGACTATCTTCTGTCCGGCGAGGCCAGCGGTTCCAAGCTTACGAAGGCACAGGAACTCGGAGTAACCGTAATTGATGAAGCGGAATTCAGGGAAATGCTGGGTGAATAACAGTTCAGTCTCGAGGCAGATGATATGAATAACATGGAAGATATAAACATGGAGAAAGATGCGGTCCGCCTTCGTATGAAAAAAATGCGCGGAGATGTCCGTGCGCCGGAGGATACGGAAGCGGGGAGCATGATCCTGCGCCGCATCCTGCTTTTGCCTGAAATGCAGGAAAATATCCCGGGAAAAACCGTGGTTGCGCTTTTTTCCCCGATCCGCATGGAGACAGACCTTTTCTCTCAGGCAGGAATTCTGCGTGAAAAGGGCTTCCGCGTCGTTCTGCCGCGTGTAAGCGGCGATACGCTTGTTTTTTCAGAGGCGGAAGACGCAGGTAATCTCCGCGCAGGGGTGTTCGGGATTATGGAACCGCTTCCGGAAGCCGCCACGATACCGCTGGAAGGCCTTCGTGCCGTGTGCGTCCCCGGATTAGCTTTCGACAGGTCCGGAGGCCGCCTGGGCTACGGGAAGGGGTATTACGATCATTTCCTGGCGTCATCCCCCTGCGGAAAACGCCCCGTGCTCATCGGGGTCGGGTATGACTTCCAGGTTCTGGACCATATTCCGCAGGAACCGCACGACAGGAAGATGGACTATATTGTCACACCGTTCCGGACGATAAAAACGGCAGTATTCGATAGGAATTGACAGAGCTGTCTGCACGGATAGATAATGGAACCGTCATTCGTGAACAGGAGGAGAGAACAGTGGTATATTTTTTTATTAATCTTGCGCTCCATGGTCTGGTGTCACTGGGGCTCCTGATGCTGCTCCTGTATTTTGCATCGAGGAACCGGAAGCGGAAGAACAGACGAGGAATTTCTTTCCTGCTGCCGGTCATCGCGGTGCTGATTTTTCTTTTTCAGACTATTACCGTATTTATCCCGCGCGTGCTTGACAGCGTTTACGTGATCAAGAGCAATTATCAGGTTGTGACAGGCGTTGTCGAATCCGTGGAATTTTTGAATCATGCAGTGGTAATTGATGGAGAGTCTTATTACTTCAACCCGTTTCTGTTCAAGCCGGAGACCGGGGACCGGCTTACGATTTCCTATACGCCATACTCGCATTTTGCTCCGGAGATGAAGCCCGCCGAATAGCGGGCTTTCTTTTTTCGCGGTCACGGACGGAGACTGCAGTTCCAATAAATTTCATTACATACCAATCTTTCGCATATATCATCTTGCTCCCTGCCGGTATTGGTGCCAAAATGAACATACTTTTTTGGTTCCGATAAAGGAGGAGGGGATATGCCTGTGGAAAACGAAGGTAACAAGACGCCGTCTTCTTTTGGTTATAGTATGTATCCCGAGAAGGAAGTCGGGTTTTATGTAGTATGCAGCGACCGCATGATCCTGGAGAACATTAATTCCATGATGAAGAACAGGGGATTTGTCGGCATATCCGATACGGCCGGCCGCATCCACTATATTGTAGACGCACGTTACAGCGTGCACTCGGCGGTTAAACACATTGCCGATGAAGCGCTCCGGAAGGTGGATTATTCCTCCTTGTCCAATTCCAATCTTCTTGATACGGTTGAGGAGGTCCTGTCACGTTATGAGATGGACAGGGGGCTGCTCGGAACACGTCTTGTGCGGTACATTCTCATGCAAAGTCTTCGGGATCCGTCACTTCTGACGGTTGTTTCCAAACGCCTGTATCCGCTGGCAGGCAAGGAATTCGGTATATCCGGGTCGCAGGTGGAACGCAACCTGCGTTATACTCTGAGCCGCATTTCCCTGTACAAACAGGGGTACAGAAATGTACACATTATCCAGCACATGCACGACGAAGCAGCAGCTATGCTGGTCGAGCGGTTTGACTGCCGCCCGTTCTCCTGCACATCATCGATGTGAAAGAATCATACGGGACAGCGCCGGAATCATCCCGCAAAAAAACAGCCTGACCAGCGTAGCTGCTCAGACTGTTCATTGTGGACACGTTAACTTCATAAGTATAATAATTACTTGTTAACCTTGTCTTTCATTCCCTTACCGGCCTTAAAGACGGGTGCCTTAGAAGCAGGAATGTTGATAACTTCTTTGGTGCTGGGATTACGGCCCTTGCGAGCGGCTCTCTTCTTGGTCTCAAAGGTACCAAAACCAACCAACACAACTTTCTCCTCGCCGGCCAAAGCCTCTACGATAGAATCAAGTGTAGCGTTGATAGCAGCTTCGGACTGCTTCTTGGTCAAGTCTGTTGCCTGTGCAACTGCATCGATCAAATCTGTCTTATTCATACTAAATTTGCCTCCTTCAGGCGATATTCACATTGGCTATTATGATATGGAAGTACGCAGGATGTCAAGCCTTATGTGTGATTTTCTGCTCCGCAGACCGGTTGGGGTAAAAACAAGATGAAATTTCTCTGTCTTGAACAACAATATTCATTCTACTTCACTTACGGTGATTTGCATAGTAGAATAAGATGTAAAAAGCAGGGTGAAATTGATTAATTTTAAATATTTTTTGATTCGGAGAGAAGCAAAATGCGGGAAATAAATATTAAAGAAGTGGAAGAGAGTGTAGCTGCCCTTTGCATACAGGCCAATACGGATCTCGGAAGAGACATTGAGCGGCAGCTTGCCCGGATGCGCGGCATGGAGACGGAGGAACGGCCGAAGGCTATCCTTGACGAGCTGCTTGAAAACGCTGCCCTTGCCAGGGAAAAGGGCCTGCCGATCTGTCAGGATACGGGTATGGCCGTTATCTACGTGAAGATCGGCCAGGATGTGCATTTTACAGGCGGACTCCTTACGGATGCCATTAACCGAGGTGTTGCCAGGGGGTACACGGAAGGATATCTCCGGGCCTCCGTTGTGTCGGATCCGCTGCTGAGGAAGAACACCGGGGACAATACGCCGGCTGTGATTTTGTGGGATATGACTGCAGGAGAGCACGTGGAGATTACCGTGGCACCCAAAGGTTTCGGCAGCGAAAATATGAGCAGCATAACGATGCTGACACCTGCTCAGGGCCTTCCCGGCGTGAAGGAGACGATCCTTGCAGCCGTCAGAAAGGCCGGCCCGAACCCTTGCCCTCCGATCATCCTGGGAGTCGGAATCGGAGGAACAATGGATATGGCGGCGCGCCTTGCCAAGCTGGCGCTGCTGCGCCCGGTCGGAGAGCATAATCCGCTTCCGCATATCCGCTTGCTTGAGGAAGAACTTCTGGATGAAATCAACAAGCTCGATATCGGGCCTGCCGGTTTAGGCGGGAAGACTACGGCACTGGCTGTAAATATTGACACATATGCGACGCACATTGCGGGTCTGCCTGTTGCGGTTAACATGAGCTGCCACGCTACACGCCATGCGCGCATATGCCTGTAGGAGGGTTCAGATGGCACAGAATGAAGTATCAAGGAAAATACTGCAGCTTCCCATTACACGCGACACAGCGAGGCAGCTGCGCGCGGGAGAACTTCTTTACCTGCGGGGAACGATCTATACAGCGCGGGATGCCGCGCATAAACGCATGGTTGAGGCAATCGAAAAAAATGAAAGTCTTCCATTTGGACTGAAGGACTGTGCGGTCTATTATGCCGGACCCTGCCCGGCGAAACCGGGCAGCGTAATCGGATCCGCAGGACCGACGACAAGCTACAGGATGGACGCCTATGCCCCGACCCTGATCTCCCTCGGGCAGACGGTCATGCTGGGGAAAGGTCTGCGCAGCCGGGAAGTTATTGATGCAATGAAGACATACGGGGCCGTGTACCTCGGAGCAACCGGAGGAGCCGGCGCGCTGCTGTCCCAGCGCATTGTCTCGGCTGAAGTGATTGCATATCCCGATCTGGGTGCAGAGGCGGTCTGCCGTCTCGAGGTATATGATTTTCCTGCGATCGTCCTGATTGACAGTCTGGGGACCAGTCTGTACGACCGGCAGCCATAAACCTTTCATGCAGCCAGCCGGTATGACTTGCACAGAACGGCAGATAATGATAATGTAATCAGGGAATAGAAATCAAATTGTTTACATGGAGGACTGGATATATGACTGTTACCAAAGATATGTACATTTCGGATGTTCTGAATTTAAATCAGGGAACAATCCCGATTTTCCTGCAGAATGGGCTGCACTGCCTTGGCTGTGCGATGGCAAGCGGAGAGACAATTGAAGAGGCCTGCATGGTTCATGGACTGGACTGTGATGCGCTGATCACCGAACTGAATGAGTTCTTCTCCCTTCAGGATGCTTCGGAGGCGAAAGCCTGATACGCTCCCTGTAAGGGATGCGCAATGAAGATAAACGACTAAATAGAGGAGCTGCTGCAAATTTGAACAGGAATGTTCAGAATGCGGCAGCTCCTTTGACTTGCTGTGAATCGGCTGTTAGGACAGGGCGGGAAACTGGACGTGAAAGGAGGATCCTTCCTTTTCGCGGCTTTCCACCCATACTTTACCCCCATGTTTTTCCACAATACTCTTTACAATGGCAAGGCCAAGACCGGAGCCGTTTTTCCTGCTTGCCGAATTGGATGCCCGGTAAAAACGGTCAAAGACATATGCGATTTCTGATTCAGGAATGCCGCAGCCGTCATCTTTGACGATAATGTGTACTTTTTCGCTTTCATCCGCCGAGGTTTCACGAAAAGCCCTGATTTCAATCCGCCCATTGTCATTTGTATAGCGCATGGCGTTTACAATAAGATTGTCCAGAACGCGGATCAGGTTATTCGGATCTCCCATAACGCTCAGTGAATCGTTATCCGGAAGGCTCATGGAGATGGATCTGCCTGAATTGCGGCACTCGGCATCGTAAAGTTCATACAGGCTGTCGATGATCTCCGACAAACTGAGCGGCTGCATTGTGAGGCTGCTTCCGCCGGACTCAAGTCGGGTGAGCTGCATCAGATCCTCGATTAACTGTTCCATTTGCATACAGCGGGTATGCATGTTCTTAATGTACGTCTCACGGGTCTCGTCGGTCATTTTGGACCCTGCATTCAGGAGAAGCTCAATATAACCGCGGATTGCGGCTATCGGCGTGCGCAGGTCATGAGATACATTTGACATCATCTTTTTGCGGGCTTCTTCATTTTCAATAAGTTTCTTATTTGCCTGCAGCAGTTCTGCATTCACTTTTGCTATGTTCCGTGTTTTATCCTGTACTGCCTGTTCAAGTTCGAGCGTGAACCTTGATACGCGGTTATACGCGCTTACGTAGCGGACCGTAAAATATATGGCTGTTGCAAATATCATGAGAACAATGCCGATGGAGTGCAGGGGAATGAAATAGATCGGCTGTGACGGCACCTGCATGGTCAGGAAAATGCACAGCGCCATAATTGCCGAAAACACATGAAAAATACCGTATTCCGGATGACGGAGCGTCATAAAAATTACTCGCACCAGATTATAAAGACTGATCAGGGCAGCAAACGTGGAGTATATCCATATTGAAGCCGGGCTGAACAGGAAATCCGGCCGCATCCAGAAGGCCATCAGGAAAATCGTGACGAGAAAAAAGATAATATGAATATCCCAGTTCTTCAGCCGGTCAAGGGAGAATGAAAGATCCCTGGGGTAAATTGACGAAAAGTAGAGGGCCGCCAGGAGCGCCATCAGAAGAAAGAAAGTGACCTGAAGGAGACTGTTCCATGTTCCGGGCATCGGGTTGAAGGACCTGTCGCATATCTCATACGCTATGGACATGGAAATTATAAGGATGAAGTAGTAATACTTTTTCTTGCTCTCAAATGTGAAGGAAATATAAAAACCTGTAATAATAACCAGAACCAGTAGTGTGAATACACTTGATATCCACATTTTTGAAATGGTGTTGAGACTATAGATCTGTGTATCGGTTCCGATTGCCGGAGAACATGCAATGCCGCCGTAGGGAGAAGAATAGTTGGAACAGTCAATGACGATTTCTATGAGTCCCGTGTATGTCGGCATGAGTTTCAGTGTTGCCGAAGCCTCTTCGCCCACATAACCGTTCCTGTCAGTCGTGACTTTTCCAAAGCTCTTAAGCAGATTGCCGTTGACCCAGATCTGCGCGGCCTGGTTGATTTCCGGGAAATCAACGGCCAGGCTTGTTTCACCTTCCGGTACTTTTATCACGATCCGGTACGTGCCGTAACCGAATGCTTTCGTTTCAGGGGGCGTTACGGATTTGCTGCTCCATACTGCCGCGGCTCCAAGGTCCTCCCATCCGGAGGTAGTGATGGTGACATTGCTGTAGTGCGGAAATATGGAAGAATCATAGCGCGGCAGACTGCTGTCGGTATTCGGGCTGTTTTCATAGAAGTCAGGAGGGGTCAGAAGCCGGCCGGGATAGAACTGCCAGCCGGCTTCCAGATAATCATTGCCATTTTTCCCGAAATTCCAGGCGCTTAAATCAACGGCCTGCGTTTCATCAAGACCTGTGTTCCTGGCATGCCGCTGATTAATCGTGTAAATCAAAACAAAAACAAAAAGAAGAATAATCAGGCATGCTGCAGACATAAAGAACATCTGAACAACGTTCTTTACGCGTATTTTTGGGTTGCTTTCATCTATCATCGATGACTCCGATTGTATCCCGGATATTTATTCAGCACGCAGCGTGTTGCGCATCGGCGGATAAGCAAAGGAGTATCCGTTGCCCCATTCAGTTTTAACAAACTGAATGTCCGGAGCTGCTTTTTCCATCTTCTTCCGGAGATAGCTTATGTTAACCATGACAAGATGGTTGTCGCACATTCCGTCATCGCCCCACACCAGGGAATATATTCTTGTGAACGGAACGATTACATTTGGTGTCTCGGCAAGGAGGCGCAGAATATCAAATTCACGGTTTGTCAGATGAACAACGCGGTTGTTCAGGACGACTTCTCTGGATTTCAGGTTGATCGTGAGAGGAGGGAACTCCATCAGGAGACCGTCGGATGTCATATTCCGGCGGATATGGGCGGCAATTCGCGCGGAAAGTTCCTGCAGGCTGTACGGCTTTGTCATATAGTCGTCGCCGCCGACCTTGAAGCCGGTGATCTTGTCTTCAAGCTGATCCCTGGCGGAAAGAAAAATGATGGGGGCCTTTGTATAGACCCTGAGTTTAACCGGAAGGTCATAGGCGCTTCCGTCCGGAAGCATGATATCAAGTACAATGCAGTCATAGGAGTTTGTTGCAACTTTTTCAAGAGTCTGCGAAATCGTCATGGCAACACTGACTTCGTATCCCTCATTTGTTAAAAGGACGCGGTTGACCTCAAGTATATCCGGATCATCATCTACTAATAAAATACGTTGTTTCGCCATGTGTATACCACCTTCTATCTGCCGCATCGATCACCAGGCAGATCATTGCAAAAATTTTGATAATTATAGTTTGTTTTTATTTCTTCAATTATATACCATCTTATCTTTTGTGAACAGAAATGCAAGAGTTCCGGGGAGATATGTTGCGGAAACAAACGCTGTATGATAAGTTTGAATGGAAACAAATGTTCGGAATCGGCGGCAGATATGTGATTTTACGAAGGAGACAGGGCGGCAATGGAGCGGAAGATTCTGCATGTGGACCAGAACTGTTTCTTCGCGTCCGTTGAGATGAAAAATCATCCGGAGCTCAGGTCGGTTCCCATGGCAGTCGGTGGGGACCAGGAGCAGCGCCACGGGATCATTCTGGCCAAAAATCAGCTTGCAAAGGGATACGGAATCCAGACGGCAGAAGCTGTATGGCAGGCCAGGCAAAAATGTCCCGGACTTGTCATTGTTCCCGGACATTTTGATGAATACACTTACTATTCTCGCAGAGCCTTTGAAATATACTGCCAGTACACGGACCGCGTGGAGGCATTTGGCCTTGATGAATGCTGGCTCGATGTAACGGATATCTCCGGAGGGCCGGATCTGCGGATCCTTGCCGACGAAATCCGGAGCCGCATCAGGGATGAGCTTGGGCTTACCTGCTCGGTGGGCGCAAGCTTCAATAAAGTTTTTGCGAAGCTTGGATCCGACTACAGAAAGCCTGACGCAACAACCCTGATTACAAGAGAGAACTATAAGGATATTGTCTGGCCGCTTCCTGTCGGTGATCTTCTGTATGCCGGGCATTCAACGCAGCAGCGCCTGGCAAGGATAAATATCCGGACGATCGGACAGCTTGCAGCCGCTCCGCTTGGCTATATCCGCAGTTATCTGGGAAAGAACGGTGAGCAGCTGTGGATGTACGCAAACGGGCTCGATGATTCGCAGGTCTGCTTATCTACCGACCGGAGGATCATCAAATCGGTGAGCAACAGTACGACAACGTCCCGCGATATGACGTGCGAAGACGATATATGGAAGACGGTCGTTACGCTGTCGGACCAGGTGGCAGCACGGCTGCGCAGGTACAGACTGGTATGCGGCACAGTGCAGATCCAGGTACGCGACACCGAACTGCATGTTTTCGAGAGACAGCAGCATCTTGCCGCACCGACAGATATTGCCGATGAAATTTCCCGCGTGTCCATGGATCTTTTCCGGCGCAGCTACAGTTGGGAAAAACCGGTGCGGAGCATCGGAGTCCGCGCCGCCCAGGTTTTGCAGGCCGACTGCCCGCAGCAGATCTCTTTATTTGATGCAAATTATGAGACGGATGAAAAGCGCAAAGTAGCGGAAGTCGTTGACAGCCTCCGGCAGCGTTTTGGCAAACAGGCTATACGCAGAGGAGTCCAGCTGGCTTCAAAGAGCGATTTACTCCCCGAGGGACAGCTGGGCTGGAATGCAGGCGGCTTTTCTGCAGGCAAGAGCCGTGAAGATAAATCGTGAGAGACACAAAAAAAGAGAGATGAACACATCAGAAGAGCAATCGGAAAATGACGGATGCTGAAAGCATGAATAGCCTCCCACTGCATGGAACTGCCCGGGATAAGCATGTCCGCGAGACTTTATTATGCGTTCGGAGCAGGAGAAATCCGGATGTCATTCTTCAAGGAATACGCCGAATTCGGGGTAAATGCCGATATTCGAAAAATATGATTTCTCGCCGCAGTACGGGCAGTAGAGTGCTGAATCCGGAATGTCGGCGTTCGGCCCTTTGGGGCATTTTAGATTGACACAATAGTTTTTGCCGATCTGCTGCCCGCAGTTCTGGCAGAATCCGGCACCTTCCACATGATCCCTGAATCCGCATTTTGGACAAGTAATCATAGAAATCACCTCCGTATAAAGTAATTATACCACCAATATAATCCGGGCTGAGATCCTTGATGCCGGCTGTTTCAGAAAGCTGTCCCCTTCCTGATCCGCGGACTTATCTTTCCAGCATGCCCTTTACATCTTCCTCTTTTTCGAAAAGCAGGCAGCCGCCTTTGTGCTCGCCGGCGAGTAGGCCGGAGGCACGGAGCTTTTGAAAAAGGCCGGAATCCAGTACTTCGAGAAGACTTCTCCCGCGGACGTTCATATCGGAATAGGGTGAAAACGGACATGGTTCCGCACCGCCTTCCGGATTAATATGGAAAAATCCGCGTCCTGCGGCAAGACAGCCGCCGGTGTATTTCTCATCCCCGGGAAACGAAAGAAACAGGGTTTCCGGGTAAGAACTGCGAAGACTGTCCAACTGCTTTTCAAGGTATGCCCGCTCCGGTTCGCCCGGTGCAAGATGACCGGAAACCGGAGTGACCGGCACATACTCAACATAGAAAACAACGCTGCAGCCGATGCCGGCAAGTGAACCGACAAACGAGGGGGCCGTCACGGAAACCAGCGTCTCCGTTGTCACGGTTATGGAGACGCCGTACAGAATATGCCTGCTGTGCAGTTTTTGCATGGCTTCCGCTATTTTGTCATAAACACCTGCACCCCGGCGCTCATCCGTCTGCCTGCGGCTGCCTTCGATACTTAAAATGGGAACGATGTTCCTGAAACGGTCAAAAAGGTTCAGGTAATCATCGGTAATCATGGTGCCGTTTGTGAATACGGGGAACAGGATCTCCGGATATAGAGAGGCGTATTCGATTACTTCCTTCCTCAGAAGCGGTTCGCCGCCTGCGAGAAGGATGAAGGAGATGCCAATATCCCTTGCCTGCGAGAAAATATCATTCCAGGCAGAGGCCGGCATCAGGTCAGGGGCCGGCGCCTCCGTACAGGTGCGGTTAGCCCTCGCATAGCATCCTTTGCAGAACAGATTGCAGCGGGATGATATGCTTGCTATCAGAAATGCCGGTATGTGCCTGCCGGAATCCTCATAAGAAGCGCGCACTTTGGCCGCGCGGCGGGAAGCCTGCGAGAATTTCATAATAAATGCAGTCTCTTTGGGATTGCTGAGTGAAGCACGAAGTGCACCGGATGCTATGTTCCTGATAGAACGGTTGACATATTCGGATACGCTGAAAGCCTGATCCATTTCATGTTCCTTTCCGGATAGGGAAGCCTGCAAAAGAAAGACAGCCGTTTATTACTTATAATCTATGTTCCATTATATTGCACATGTCAATCTGTCAGTGTTGCCGAAACCTCCGAACTTGCAAAAAAATTGCAGACACTTCTTTACAACGTAACAATGTTTTGTTACACTGGTGACAACGGAGGTGGAAACATGGAAGAAATTCTGATTTCAAAGAAAGAACTCCTTGAAATTACAAATATATCCTATGGACAGCTTTACCGCTGGAAGAGGAAAGGCCTGATCCCCGAGGCCTGGTTTATCCGAAAGTCCTCATATACGGGCCAGGAAACCTTTTTCCCGCGCGCAAAGGTGCTGGGCCGCATCGAAAAAATCAAGAATATGAAAGAGGATATCTCCCTCGACGACCTTGCCGATGTTTTTTCACCGGCCGCTTCGGGAGATACGGGCATGAGCACGGAGGAAATGGTACAGCGAAACATTGTTTCACCGGAAGTGCTTAAATTATACCTGTCTTTCAGCGGGCCGGCAGATGTTCTTGATTTCAGGGACATGGCATCAGCATTTATCCTGAACAGGCTGATTACCGCGGGGGATATCAGCATTGATGAAGGGCTGACACTTTTGGAAGTCCTTCAGGAAAGCAGAATTTCATTTGAAGGCGACCCCTGCGAGGTATTCCTGACGAGAAAACTGGGTGTCTTCAGCTGCTTTGCCGTTGCCCCGCCGGGCAGGATATATCTTGATAAAGGCGTTCGCCTGATTGCAGGGATCAATACTGCGGCGGCAATGGAAGAATTGAAATTGAAAATGATCTGACCGGTACGAGGAGGAAAAAGATATGGATATGAATGGAAAAGGTGATCTGAAAATAGATGGTTCAGGATCTGCACCCGGAGGTGAATATAACAGCGTACGCATAAACGGGGCCGGTAAAATCATCGGGGATATCACGTGCAGGGAATTCAGGATAAACGGTTCGGGAAATGTTGACGGCAGTCTTGACGCCGATGACGGAAAGATATCCGGCACCGGTACGATAGACGGGATTCTGACGGCAAGGAAGTTCAAAGTCAGCGGCAGCGCGCAGATGAAAGAAGATGTGAAAGGGGACAGCCTGGTTATTTCCGGTTCTGTTACGGTCAGCGGGAACCTTGACATGCAGAATGTCAAAATTGAAGGATCGGCAAGGGTCGGCCGTGACTGCAATGCGGAAGTTTTTCAATCCGACGGGTCTTTTGAGATAAACGGACTCCTGAATGCAGACGACATCAGCATCGGCCTATACCATGCCAAAAGCAGGGCAAGGGAGATCGGCGGAGGGAAAATACATGTTGCACTGGGATCAACGGCCGGATTCAACGTATTGAAAACGATCTTTACACTCGGCATGTATAATCCTGTCCTGGAGGCGGATACAATCGAAGGCGACGAAATTATTCTCGAAAATACGATCGCCAGAGTCGTACGCGGCACAAATGTCACGATTGGGAACGGCTGCCGGGTTGAACTTGTTGAATACAAGGGCACACTGCAGAAAACAGGCGATGCCAGGGTGACGGAAGAAAAGAAGATCTGAATCCGCGGAAGCATCCGTAATTTTTATTTCTTCGCCGCAGTGGTATAGTATCTTTACCGGTAATAAAGATGAGAAACGGCTGATATATCCGGCATTAAGCGTAAAGAAGGTCAACATATGCCCTATTCATTCCATCTTCATTTTCCGACAGGCATAGATGCGGAAAAGGCAGCGGATAAGATCATGTCCGAACAGGGATCCGGGAAAAAACCGGACCGGCACGGAAGAGACATAACCCTTATGTCGCAGGACGCCGCACAGGCACGCAGGGATCTGACTTTCCTGCGCGGGATCGCAGGGGCTGCACAAATTCGGGTCCGCGACGAAGATGGCTGGGAATGCGAAGAAATCGATCTGATGGACGAATCGGAGCGAGAGGCCCTCTGTACCGGCATGTCGGCCGGACAGAACATCCGCGGAGACTCCGGTTTGCATTCCGGGACCGACCAGGGACAGGAGACGCCGAAGACAACGGCATCTCCCCAAAGTGCTCCCCGCCTTGTCCTTGCCAGTCAGTCACCGCGGCGGACCGAACTTCTCGGACTCATCGGAATCCCGTTCACGGCTTCGGCTGCAGATGTGGATGAGAATCTGCTGGCGAGGGAAGCAGGCGCCCGGTTCGAAGATAAGCCGTTCAGCGTCCGTGCCGCATGCACCGTTATGACACTCGCTGCGGCCAAGGCCCGAAATGTACTTTCGGATAATCCCGATGCCGTAGTTATCGGGTCAGATACAATCGTAACCATCGACGATTCCATACTGGGCAAGCCATCTTCTCCGGAGCATGCGCTTGCCATGCTGCACCGTCTTTCCGGGCGTGACCATCATGTTTTTACCGGCGTCAGCATACAGACCCGCGGCAGGGAGGAGACATTTTTCTCCGGCACGCGGGTAGGCTTTTATCCATGGTGCCCATGTGAAGAAGAACTGGCACGCAGGTATATCGCTGGCGGTTCTCCTCTCGACAAGGCGGGCGCTTACGGTATACAGGATCTGGGGGCACTTTTTATCCGCGGGATAAAAGGTGATTATTATACCGTAGTCGGTTTCCCGGTCGCCGAAATATACAGGCGCCTTCAGAATTTCGGATTCATCAATCCGAAAAAGTAAAGCAATGAAGAGATGGGATCTGTTTTTTACCATTTGCGCAAAGTAAAATAATATTGACATGCTCTTCTATAACCTGCATAATGCGGACAGGAAGGCTGCCTGCCCGCAGAACGTTTTCAGGCATAACTTTCCTGAACCGGTGAAGTGGAGGGATACAGGCTATGTCGGGAAGAGTACGGATTTCAGCGATCTGTCTGGCCATGATCATTCTTAGCGGCTGCAGCGCCGGAAGACAGGAATTATCCGCAGTTTCGACGGCCGGCGCGGCGATCGGTTCACAGGATGAATCGATCGCTGAAAAGACGGTGCAGACAGCAAGGACAACATCTTCGGCTTCGTCGGAGGCGTCTTCCGCGGCTGACACAACGGTCCCCGCAAACGGGATGATTTTTCCTGAAAGCGACACCAGTCTGATTATGTGGAAAGACCTGATTGTTCTTTCACCGGAAGACCTTGCTTTTGCACGCAATGATTTCTATGCACGGGGAGGATATGCCTTTGTGCAGCAGAAATATATTGACCGCTATGCGAAGATGAGCTGGTACAAAATCAACTCTGATTTCAGCCAGGATAATTTTACCGAAATCCAATGGGCAAATATAACACTGATCCAGACTGCCGAAAAATATAAGGCGGGGGAGCTGATGCTTATCCCTTCCGGAACGAAGCTTGACTATGATCAGGATGGATCCCTTGAAATCCTGTCTTACAGCAGTGCGGATGAGTGGCACATGAGCCTTGTGCTGCAAGACGGCGCGGAGACGGAAAACTGGGATATCCTCTGTGAACAGCCGACCGGAAACATGTATCTTGGAGATATTGACAGTACGGACGGAGTACTTGATTTATTCGCTGACGAATTCGGACCGAGCGATGATTTGCAGTCATATGTATCCGCAGTCAGGACGAACGGCCTGCTGCAGCGGGACACGATTCCCGGGACAGGCCCGTCACTTATAGTTGACGGAAGCGGATTTATCAGTACGGAGAGGCGTATGCAGATTCTGATGACATGGTACGCAAAGGTCCGGTATGGGCTCAATGGTGCCGGAAAACTGGTGTTCGTGCCGCAGGACTCATATTCGATGGACAACTTTGCCTGCTCCACAAAAACAGACATCCCTCTGAGAACGACAAATGACAGTGCAGGCACAGTTGCCTTTGTTGTACCGGCCGGAACATCTGTTAACCTTGTGTCCACAGACAATATTGCGTGGATTGAGATTTCAACACCTGCAGGAACCGGATGGCTGCAGATGGTAAACGGCTATACTCTCGCTGACCCGAACATTACCGCATATGACGCTTTTGAAGGACTGATTATCGCGGATTAGGCAGATTCGAATACTGCGTGCAGTATTTTCTGGATACGCCCGCACAGAGCTAAAAAAGGAATGAATTCCTGTGAATTCATTCCTTTTTTTGTCCTGTGCGGATTTGCTTTTTACTTTATGGACGCATAAGCTGCTGCGATGCGGGCGCCGACACGTGCGTTGTTATACACGAGCTCGAGGTTTGCCTCAAGACTTTTGCCTTCTGTCCTTTTGACAATATTTGCCAGAAGGAAAGGCGTAACATCCTTGCCGTGGATGCCCCGGCGTTTGCTCTCTTCGATTGCCTCATCAATAATACCGTTGATATAATCCGGCTCCAGGGAATACTCTTCCGGAATGGGATTTGTCACCAGAACACCGCCTGACAGGCCAAGTTCTTCTTTTGTGTGAACCATGGCGGCAACTTCTTCGGCACTGTCTGCTTTGAGCCTCAGTTTCAGACCGCTTGTCCTGGTATAGAATGCAGGCAGTTCGTCTGTCTGGAACCCTACGACAGGAACACCCTTGGTCTCCAGATATTCCATCGTACGCGGCAGGTCCAGGATTGCCTTGGCGCCGGCACAGATGACTGTGACAGGCGTCATCGCAAGTTCGTCAAGATCTGCGGATACATCCATGGCCTCTTCATAACCGCGGTGTACGCCGCCGATCCCGCCGGTAACAAAAAATTTGATTCCGGCCATGTGTGCGCAGATCATTGTTGTGGCAACAGTTGCAGCACCAATCTGCTTTTTTGCAACTACATCTGCAATATCGCGGCGTGAAACCTTGACGGCATGGTCTGTGGTTGCCAGGATCTCGAGGTCCTCGGGTGTAAGCCCGATTTTGATTTTCCCGTCCATGATGGCAATCGTTGCAGGGACAGCGCCGTTTTCACGCACAATGCCTTCGACCTTGTTTGCCATCTGCACATTCTGGGGATAGGGCATGCCATGGGAAATAATTGTTGATTCAAGTGCAACGACGGGCTTTCCTGAAGCAAGAGCCTCTGCGACTTCCGGCTGAATGCTCAAATACTTTTCCTGATTCATTTGTTATTCTCCTTTACATTCTGTTCCAGTATCTGTTCTGTCAGGTTCTTCCTGACAGACTCCTTTACCTTTATTGTTTCAGAGGCATTAACTGCTCCGTAACATACTGCTTCATTGAGGGGCCTGCCTTGCAGGAGTCCGTAAATTACTCCGCCGGAGAACGCATCCCCGGCACCCGTCACATCTTCAATTTTATCCACCTTAACGGCCGGCGCTGTAAATATTCCGGACTGGTTTCCGAAGGCATAACCGTTTTCTCCGGCCGTTACGACAACATTTGACAGACCTGCTCTTTCAATCCATAACTGCGCAAGCAGCCGAATATCCGTTTCCTGCGTCATGAAATATGCCTGTGTCTCATCGCGGTTGAAGACACCGAGGTATATTCCACGCAGGTCGCGGGGGAGCCGTTTCATCTTGGGTGCGGAAACACCGATAACCGCAAGGTCCGTTTTCTCTTCCCTTGAAAATGCAATCAGATATTCGAGGCCGGATAAAGCGGCATTGCAATCGGCAACAATCATCCGGCTGCCCTGCAGATGAATCCTGTGGCTTGCCATCCATTCGCGGTTCATCCGCTCATAAATATCCATATCAGCAAGTCCCATCATCAGATTGCCGGTCTGATCGAGAATCGCCATGTAACTTCCGGTGGCAGCGCCCGGCACACGGTCAGCGGCATGCAGCTTCATAATCTGCCGGGATGCCTGGATAATCTGCTCACCGGACAGGTCGTCGCCGAGGAGCGTCATAAGTGACACGGAGCAGCCAAGTCTGCCAAGGTTTTCCGCAATATTGTGGATGACTCCGCCGATGGACATCTTGGAGGAAACAGGGTTTGACGTATGCGGTACGAACGTCTCATTGAACTGCAGTTTGTGATCCAGGTTCGCAGCGCCGATACATGTTATGTTCACATGGCTGTTCAGCACATATCCCCTGCCAAGTATATATCCCCGGTCCTGAAGGCCGGACAGCAGGTTGGCAGTCGCTGAACGCGACAGGTGAATCCTGTCCGCAAGTTCCTTCTGACTTATGAAGGGATTAATATCCAGAATATCAAGTATGCTTTGTTCTTTCTCGGACAGAGACATAGGCAGCTCCTTTGAGCAAACAATTGTTTGCAAGATAAACTATTGTCTTTCCTACATTATATGCCGCATTTTGTCTCATGTCAATCCTGAATAATCCGCAGACAGGGGAATGCCCCGCGATTTTTAGTTCACAGGGCATTCCGTCATGAAAAATCATATGGTACTGCCGGACAATTATCCTTTTCTGGAGTTTTTGCGATGTTCACGCAAACCGAAGAACAGCAGCATGCCGCCGGATGCTGCGAGCAGTATAAGACCTGCGATAATATCAGAAAAATTAGAATTTTCGCCGGTCTTTGCGGCTCCAAGGACACCGGTGGTCGGAGCTGCGGAAGGTGTGGGGGTAGGCGTTACTGTCCTTACGACCCCGAGGACACTTGTTATTGTAAATGTTGCTGCATCAAATGCAATTACCGATGTCTTTTCCGCGTTAAGGGTGGATGTCTGAATTCCTCTGACAGCAACTGCGTTGTAACGTGTCATCGCAGCATCAGTCGGAGCCGTATCATATACATAGGTGATCGTGACAGCTTGTCCGGGAGTCAGGCTTCCGATTGTTAAGGAAGCGAGTCCGCCGATTCCGGACACCCACTTCGTGAGCGTACCGTTGACGGCTGCATTGGATCCGACAGCAACCGCGCTGTCTGTGACTGTTACATCTGACAGATCGACGTTGCCCGTATTGGTTACAAGCAGAGTAAACAGGAAATCATCGCCTGCAGTACCGGCCGAAGCCTTGCTTGCCGCTCCGGCGGTTGTTATGTTCTGTGCTGTCTTTGCAATTGTAATAGCGGGAGCGGAACCGAAATATGAACTGTCATCGGTATCGGAAATCGTACCGGTCAACGTGCCGGATATCGGAAGCTCAACATCCAGGAAATCGCGTGCGAATACTGCGGACTCCCCGATTTCCGGGTTCAGTGTATAGGTTCCGGCCGCCGTGCCTGTATTGGCATATGCGCCCGTAACGGCTGTTCCCGTCATCGTAAGCGTTTGCGTTTCGTCCGGTGCCAGAACAGCGATTGTTCCTACTGCACCTAGGTCTGAGTCAGTCACCGTAATGTCAGTCAGTACTATATTGCCTGTGTTGGTTACGTCATAAGACCAGGTGACTGCGCCGCCTGCAGGGATAAAAAGACCGTCAGAACCGTTTGTTGTCTTATTAATGGTGATTTCCGGCACAGCGCCAAAATAGCTGCTGATGTCACTGTCTGCAACATCCTGACCTACGGGGGGAGTTCCTGCTGCCGTACCTGTATTCGAATAAACACCGGCAGCGGCAGTGCCTGTGTGCGTGAGTGATGCAGTCTCTCCGGCTGCAAGCTGCGGGATAGTTCCTACTGTTCCGATCATAGGATCGGAATCCGTTACGGCTATATTGGTCAGAGTGACATTGCCTGTGTTGGTTACTTCATACTTCCAGGTAATCGGATCTCCGGCGAGAATCATAAGACCGTCGCTGTCATTGGTCGTTTTGTCGATGGAGATACCGGGAGCAGACCCGAAGTAACTGCTGTCATCACTTGCCGTTATGGTAGGACACAGCGGGTTGCCGAGAATCAGGGAAATAAGCGGGCAGCCAAGCGTGTATGTGCCTGTGGCTGTACCGGTGTTTGTATATTCGCCTTCCCGTGCCGTGCCGGAGAGAGACAGGGTCTGTGACATACCGGGGGAAAGGGAAGCAATTGTTCCGACCGATCCTTCTTCGCTGTCTGTTACAAGGATGTCGGTCAGCAGGATATTGCCGGTATTCTTTACTTCATAGGTCCATATGACGGTCGAGCCTGCCGCTGCAAAAGAACCGTCCTGCCCATTCGTCAGTTTGCTGATGGAAATGTGAGGATCGGCACCGAAATAGCTGCTCGAATCTGCTGCGGAAACGTCCGGACCGATAGGAGGCGTGCCGTAAACGGTTGCTGTATTCGAATAATCACCTTTCATTGCTGTACCTGTTTTGGTCAGTATCTTTGTTTCAAAAGGTGCAAGCGAGGCGATTGTTCCGATATCACCGGCTTTATCGTCGGTTACACGGACGTTTGTAAGCGTTGTATTGCCCATATTCGTTACCGCGTACTGCCATATAATCGGTTCGCCGGCAAGAATGGTAAGACCGTCGCTTCCGTTCGTTGTTTTCGAGATTCGGATGCCCGGCGCGGAACCAAAGTAGGAGCTGCCGTCGCATGCCGATACAGTCGGAAGGGGCGGGCCGCCGGGGATCGCGATTGCCGGTGAAGCACAGAGCGAGTAACAGCCTGCAGCTATGCCGATATTCATGTACGGGCCTATATGTGCCGTGCCCGTTTTTGTAAGTGTCTGGGATGCGCCGGGGGCAAGGGAAGTAATTGTTCCGACAAATCCTTCGCTGCTGTCTGTTACCAGAATATTGGTCAGTTCAACATTGCCGGTGTTGGTTACCGCATAGGTCCATGCGACGGTTGATCCTGCCGCAATAAATGGTCCGTCCAGGCCATTTGTCAATTTGCTGATGGAAATTTGAGGATCGGCGCCAAAATAACTGCTGGAATCTGCCGCTGTAACGTCGGGGCCTGCCGGAGGTGTACCGTATACGGTGGCAGTATTGCTGTAATCGCCTTTTACGGCCGTGCCTGTTTTGACAAGCGTCTTTGTTTCATGGGGCGCAAGAGATGCGATTATTCCGATATCACCGGATTTGCTGTCGGTGACGCGTACATTCGTGAGTGTTACGTTACCGGTGTTGGTTACTGCGTAAGACCATGTGACAGGGGCTCCGGTAAGAATCATAAGTCCGTCACTGCCATTTGTTGTTTTGGATATGGAGATGCCGGGAGCCGATCCGAAGTAACAGCTGTCATCACTGGCGGTTACCGTACCGGAAGCCGGTATGCCGGTTGGCGCGCATCGGAGTGACGGATCGGCCGGAGCAAAGGAATAACTGCCTGAAGCTGTTCCGGTGTTCGAATAAGCACCTGCTCGGGACGTGCCCGCCTTTGTAAGTGTCTGTGACATGCCGGGCTCAAGTGAGGCGATCGTTCCGATAAGTCCTTCATTATTATCCGTTACCTGGATATTGGTCAGCGTGATGCCGCCGGTATTCGTAACGGCATACTCCCATGTCAGCGGAGCACCGACCGGAATATTTGCACCGTCGGTACCGTTTGTGGTCTTACTGAGGGAGATTGCTGCGGCAACGCCTGTATAACTGCTGGTATCGCTTGCCGTTACCTGAATCGGATCCGGAACGCCGAAGGGAACATATGTGCATGCTGCCACTCCCGTGTTCGTATATGTACCGAGGACAGCTGTTCCCTGCCTGGTCAGCGTATGCGAATGCCCGGCGGGAAGGGCAGTGATTGTCCCGACAAGACCGATTGCCGGGTCAAGGTCGGTAACAGAAATGTTCATAAGTTTGACATTTCCGGTATTGGTTACCTTGTAGCTCCATGTGACAGCTGAGCCGGCAGCAACGGTAAGACCGTCACTTCCGTTCGTAGTCTTATCAATGGAAAGATTTGGAGCTGCAGGAACCGGGGAAGGGGTGGGATCATCGCAGCGCGACAGCAGCGAAGCATACGCTCCACGACGTGCTGCGGAATTACCTGCTGATTCCGCATGCTGATATGCAGCAGAGGTAGAGCTGGTCTTCGTAATATCTGCTGTACCTGCAGCGCTCAGGGAAGAGAAATTGCTGAACAGGAAAATCACGGACAGAAGAGCAAACAGAAATCTCTTTTTTGAGGTCCGAATATAAGGATAGTGAGTCGACTTCTTATCCATACTGACTGCCTCCGCTTAACCATTCCATTCCTATGCTTTTGCATAAAGAGCGAAACAATAAACAGAGATGCGGCGGAAAGAATATCTTACCTGCTTTCAGGCAAACTTTGCCTGGTTTTGAATCATTTCAGATGTGATTCATCAGGAAATTCATTCTGACCCGAAATAATAACGAAACGGACAACAAGGCAGCCGGACGATCATGGGAGGAAGTCCTTTAGATTCCTGGCTTTGCGCAGCTGTGCTTTTGCACAGGTTACCTTTTTCAAGATGCTTTCCCGATTATTGGGTATTTCTCGTGCATCTCCGCTTTAAAATTCTGATACCTATTGTTGAAACCTATGGATCAAGCGCCGCCGGCTGAAACAATAAAAAGAGCGGTAAAAATGCAATCAAACAGTCACGAAAATTTAACACTATCTTAACATGAAAAACATAAAGAATCAAGTCGATTACATCTTAATCTATAATTAAAATCAAATATAATTTACAAAAACCGATAACAGTGATAAATCCCGGTTTGCATGATATGCTTGTGAAAAAGGATATACAGGACAATCATATGAGGATCATGAATATGAACCTGAAATCTGTTTTCAGAGATAATCCGCAGCATACCGCGGGCTTAGGGGCGAAGGATATACTCAAATACCTGGGGCCGGGCCTATTGGTTACGGTCGGTTTCATTGACCCGGGTAATTGGGCTGCGAATATTGCAGCCGGCTCGGAGTTCGGCTATAAGCTGCTCTGGATGGTAACCCTGTCGACGGTCATGCTGATAATCCTGCAGCACAATGTAGCCCATCTGGGTATTGTAACCGGAGATTGTCTTGCCGAAGCAGCCATGAGATATCTGAACCCGCATCTTGGGAGAATCATTCTCGGTACAGGCATACTGGCTGTCGTATCCACGGCACTGGCAGAAATTCTCGGCGGGGCCATTGCGCTTCAAATACTTTTTGCGGTTCCGCTCCGTGCAGGGGCAATTATTGTCCTTCTGACCGTCCTGGTTCTGCTGTTTACAAATACGTATACGAAACTGGAAAAAATTATCGTGGGATTTGTATCCGTGATCGGATTTTCTTTCCTGTATGAACTGAGTCTGACGGCGATCGAATGGCCTGCAGCCGTAAAAAGCTGGGTAACAGTCAGCATACCAACTAATTCAATGATGATCATCGTCGCTGTACTCGGAGCTGTCGTCATGCCCCACAATCTTTTCCTCCACTCGGAAATTATTCAGAGCCGCGAATGGAATAAGGAAGATGAGGACACGATAGCCAGACAGCTGAAATTTGAATTTCTGGATACGAGCATTTCCATGATAATCGGCTGGGCTATAAACAGCGCCATGATTATCCTGGCTGCCGCCGTATTTTTCAAGGAGAATCTGCATGTCACGGAACTCGGACAGGCCGGCCGGCTCCTCGCTCCCCTTGTGGGTTCGAGAGCATCGATTATATTTGGTGCTGCGCTGCTCTTTTCCGGAATTTCATCAACGATTACAGCCGGAATGGCAGGGGGAACCATATTTGCAGGCATGTTCAGCGAACCGTATGACTTAAAAGATGCACATACCAGAATTGGCGTGGCATCTATTTTGTCTGCAGCCACGATTCTGATTTTCCTGATTTCCGATCCGTTCCGGGCACTGCTGATTTCCCAGATGATCCTTGGCATGCAGCTGCCGGTCACTGTTTTCCTGCAGATATACCTGACATCTTCCGCGAAAGTCATGGGGCGTCATAAGAATACAAGACTGAATAACGCCGTGCTTGGCGCAATCGGCATTCTGATTACTGTGCTGAATGTCATGCTGGCAGCTTCATCCATCCATTTTTAAGTCCGTATGTATATCCGGATTACGCATGAAAAAATACTTACAGCGCCCTGCTTTTCCTGCGGTTGACGAATCGGAAATTACAGAGTGAATCGCCCCGGGCGATCGTCTTCGTCCGCCGGAATGCAACTTTGGAAGACAAAGGGCTGTAGCGAAGTTCATCTGTCCTGCAGAAGAGCGTGCAGATTTCCGGACACCCGCATCGCGTGGCCGTTTCCCAGAATATGCAGCGGGAGACGTCAAAGGAAGTCTCTTCGCTGTCATAGCGTTTCCACGTGGTTTTCCAGCCTTCAGACGGGTATTTCTTCTTCATGGAATGGCGGGAGTAAAATCTGATAAAGCCATAGATACCGGGAAAATATACAAGACACCGGTATATCCGAACATGCGGACGGATAGCTTTTCTAATCTCTCCTTCGAGAAAATCAAAAGCCTCCCCCGCGGGAAAACCATCTTCAATAAGCGTTTGGTACAGCGCGATGCAAGGGTATATATGTCTTGCCATAAGTCGCCTTACAGAGGTATCTTGAGGAACATTATCACTCTTCAGATATTCGATCAGGGAGCGCTCCGCCTTATATAGAAGAAAAGAGCCGCGGGACTCGCCGAATTCGCAGCAAAGATCTTTGGGAATGGAACGCAGTGAAGTGGCTGCATATCCTTGTTTTGCCATAAAGGCCTCCTGTTATGAGAAATGTAAAACAGTCACAGTAATCAACTGGACATAATAATATTACAATCACATAGACATATCAAGAATAACTTGCATAAATATTATATATTAAGTAACTGCCGAATATACAGGCAATTCATATTCAGCTCTCAACCAGGGCACTGGCCAGACATTCATAATCGCCGGGCACGGTTTCCGTCTGAAAAGAGAACACAACGTTCTTCCCCATGTGATGCAGCGACAGCCATAGATGGGACATGGCAATTCCTATGTCAATCAGATTCATATGTTCGAAGGACTGCGTCTTGAGATAAGGCTTCTCCCTGCACACAAGGATATTCTGCAGAGTCCCGCTGAAAAACCATGGCTGTGAATTGCCCGCTGACGGCGCGAGCCGCACCGGTTCAAGCAGTTCGTCTGCGCCTGCAATCCGGGAAATCGATGACATATTTTTGCGGTTGAAAACGGAGGTATCTGACCTGTGAAGCAATTCGTCGGTATTGCCGAAGCAAAGCATAATGACATATTCGAGACCTTCGGGCGCAATTACCTTCCTTGACGGTTTGGCCAGACCGAGCCAGCAGCTCCCGAGATTGCATGCCGAAAAATACAGATCAATCTGCTGCAGAATAAATCCGGCATTAATCAGGTAATTATCCTTTTTTTCGGAATAAAAGCAGATATAGTGGGGTGCCTTAACCGGCTGCCTGTTTATTACATCGTCAGGACCAATGAAAACAAACGCATACCGTATATTCTCATCGAGTCTTCTGACCTGGCCTGTAAATTCCTTAAGTTTATTGAGGGTTGTTTCAGGCAGGGGGGTTACATCGTATTCTCTTATGGATTTCCGCATGAAAATGGATTGATACAGTTCCGATTCCATCATATGCCGAGCCCTCCAATGTCTTATTAACGATTGCAATGCCTCATATATATGATATACCGGATCAAATACAAATACACGCTGTTTTTGAAGAGGGTCGGAAATATTTCCGGCTGCTTCCTGAAGGAAGATTATATGCTGCGGCTATATTGGAATGACAGAACAGGCCGCCCCGGAATACCGGGAACGGCCTGTCAAATACATTTGAAAAAACGGACAATCAGGTGTTCTGCTCAGGGACATCTTCTTCCGCAGCAGGGGCTTCCGCCATCCTGACAGGTCTGACCAGCGCGTACATTTCCTGATCCGGGTCGAGCAGCTTGAGATTAGCCGGAACAATAAAATCAGCGGCAGTTATTGCATCCCCCGACATCTTGCCGGAGACATCAACAGCTACGGAATCGGGCATGTCCGAAGTTTTGCCGGAAACGTTGATTTCTGTCTTGAGGACATTAATCTGCAGCGATCTGCGCTCAAGCTCATCACGCCCATGGAATGCAAGCGGAAGCTGCATTTTGACTTCCTGGTCAGCGGATACCAGCTGGATTGCAATATGAACGACATTCCTGTCGACCGGACTTTTCTGAATTTCCTTGACGAAGCCGAATTTTTTGTCGTTTCCGATCTCTACCCAGAGCTTTGCATTCGGTCCGTGCTTAGTAAGTATTTTATTCAAAGCTGCCGCCTCAAATTGTACAGAGGCAGAAGCTGTCCCCGGACCATTAAGAACACCGGGAATAAAACCTGCCGCCCTGACTTTTTTTGCGCTTTCGCTGCGTACCATAGTTTTCAGTACTGTCTCTTCCATATTCAGGTCTCCTTTGATTCCGCATCAGCAAGCTGACACAATGAATCTGCATCATAAACAGATGCGGATTCGATAAACATTAAATAAACAAAATCTATATAGTATTATAGCACCATTGCATCCGCTTATCCGAAAATGCAATAATGAACCGATACGCAGTATCCGGCACAGACACTTTTGCAGGTACGGAAGAGGGACAGATGATTCGGATTTTTTTATTGGAGACGGAGGAGAATACGGATCCGGAGGTTATGAAGGACCTTCTTTCCCTGCTTTCCTGCGAGAGGCAGGAGCAGGTCAGACGCATGCGTTTTGAAGCGGATAAAAGACTTCTGGTTTATTCCTCAGTTTTGCTCAGATGCCTGGCATGTGAATATTTATCCGTTCCCAACGGCAGTCTGCATTTTTCTAAAAACGAATTCGGGAAGCCCTGTCTGCCGGATTATCCCTCATTCCGGTTTAATATTTCCCATACAAGAAACGCGCTTGCTGTCGGTCTGAGCGATACGGAGATCGGCGTTGACATAGAAAAGAAGAACCGGGCAGATCCCGCTGTCGCTGCAAGAGTGTTTTCCGGCAAGGAAATTTCTTATGTCTTTGACGGAGAAAATGACAGGGACATACGCTTCAACGAAGTCTGGACACGGAAAGAAGCGCTGGCGAAGCGGATCGGTACGGGCTGGTCCGCGGATATGAAGCAATTGGACGTGCTGTCCGAACCTGTGTCTGCCGAAATGTATACCGCCCATATCAACGGTTATACGGTGTCGGTATCTTCAGCAGATGTGCAAAGCCTTTCTGAAATAACACATGTTTCAGAATATGACTTCTTTTATATGGTTACGGAAAATATTTTCCATGGTTCCGGATGCGCGTATATTCCCCGCAATCAATCAGGAATTCATTGAAATCCATCGGCAATCGTGTACAATAATATACAAAATACTTGCGCTTTACGAAATATATAAAAGCCTGATCATAGTACTTGACGATTCTTCATATCGTTCAATATACCGGTTTTGGTTTTTTGCAGGTTATTCATCACAGTCAATCCGAAAATACATTTGCCTGCATGAAATATTTTACCATGAAAGTATCTATGCCGGCAGAAAAGAGATTATATGGACATTCGTTCAGACTTTCATGCGTTGTCGCAGCCGCAGCAGTCAATCTGGTACCTTGAACAGAAATATCCGGGCACATGCATGAACGTTATAGCCGGAACCCTTCGATTTAAAGGAGAGGTCGACTATGATGCGCTTACAGAGGCGATCCGGCTGCTGATAAAGAACAATGACGGACTGCGCATACACTTCCGTGAAACAGAGGGTGAGGTCAGAGAGTATCTGACATCTTACGAAGAGAAACATATCGATTTTCTCGACTTCAGCCGGGGACAGGGTTTTGAAGACCTCTTCAGGTGGGACGAAGAAGAGACCCATATCCCGTTTGAACTGATAGACTCGGATCTATATTATTTTGCGGTCCTGAAAATTGACGGGAACAATTGGGGATTTTACGCAAAACTGCATCACCTTATCTCCGATGCGTGGACGATGAGCATCATCGGAAATGAGGTCATGCGGTATTATGAACTTCTGAAGAAGAATATTCCGGTTGAGGAAGCGAAAAGGCCGTCCTTTTTTGAACACCTTGCGAATGAGGAGAAATATGAGCAATCCGAACGGTTTGCCCGCGACAAAGAATACTGGAATGAGAAATTTGACGAATACCCGGAACCGACGGTCCTGAAACCGCAGGCACTCAATGATAAGAACATCATGTCCAGCCGGAAGACTTTTGTTGCTCCGCAGAAACTGTCCCGCAAAATCAGGGAATACTGTGCGGAACACAATACGAGTGTTTTCACACTTTTCCTTTCTGCTTTGTCGATATACATCAACAGGGTAACAGGAATTGAAGATATTATCATGGGGACCACGATCCTGAACAGGATCAATTCCAGGGAAAAAGATACGATCGGCATGTTTGTCAGCGTTGCGGCGCCGATACGGATCAGGATGGACAATACCCGGAATTTCACGGAATTTTCCGGGGATATGGCAAAAGAGAGCCTGGCAATCCTTAAACACCAGAAATATCCTTACAACTATCTCATCAGGGATCTGAAACGGAAGCATAAAGTGACCGGCCGGCTTTTTGATATTGTCCTGAATTACCAGAACTCCAAATTTTCAAATCAGAAGACCGAAGGCGGAAATGTCAGCCGCTGGCATTTTTCCGGATATCAGGTCGAATCTCTTGTCATCCATGTGAATGACAGGGATGACGAAGGGAATTTTGTTATTGACTATGATTATTTGAATGAAGTATTCAATGTAAAGGAAATCGAATATATACATCAGCATGTCATCAGTCTCCTGTGGCATGCTCTGGATAATCCGCTCAGACCGGTCGCACGCCTGGAAATGCTGTCCGAGAAGGAAAAACATCAGATCCTCGATGAATTCAACAATACAGCGGTCGATTTCCCGCGTGACAGGACGCTGCAGGACTTCCTGTATACACAGGCAGCCGAAACCCCGGACAACACCGCAGTAATCTTTAAGCAGGGCCGCATGACGTACCGCGAGGTGAACGAAAAATCCAATCAGCTTGCGCGTGTGCTTCGTGATAAAGGCGTAACGGCAGATACCGTTGTCGGAATATCCCTGTTCCGTTCTTTTGAAATGATCATCGGCATTATGGCCATCCTGAAAGCGGGCGGCGCTTACCTTCCGATGGACCCGAATTACCCCTGCGACCGTATCCGGTATATGATGGAAGACAGCGGTGCACACATTCTTCTCACGCAGTCGGCCCTTACGGACAGATTTGCTTTTGACGCGGACATTACGGCCATTGACGATGCGGGCCTTTATACCGCTGATTCCTCCGACCTTGATAATAGCAGCGGACCGCATAACCTTGCATATATCATCTATACATCCGGATCAACAGGAAAACCGAAAGGCGTTATGATCGAACATGCGGGTGTTATTAACCGTCTGAACTGGGCATCCGGAAAGTATCCGATTGATGAATCGGACATTATGCTCCAGAAGACGCCTTTTACCTTTGATGTTTCCGTCTGGGAACTATTCTGGTGGACATTTGCCGGTGCCTCCGTCTGCATGCTTGAACCGGGCGGTGAGCGGGATCCGGAAACGATTCTGAAGACTGTCGAGGAGAACAGGATATCCCTCATCCATTTTGTCCCGTCCATGCTGGCCGCTTTCCTGAGCTACACGGATATGACGGCGTGCGCAGGAAGAATGGCAACGGTAAGGAGATATTTTTCCAGCGGGGAAGCGCTGACGGTTCGCCTTACCGACGCTTTCAACCGCATCCTGAACAAGCCATTCGGCGCTGAACTCCACAACCTGTACGGACCGACGGAGGCGACCGTTGAAGTATCCTATTTTGACTGCTCCCCCAAAGTGACGCTGAAAACCGTGCCGATCGGGAGACCGATTGACAACATACGGCTCTATGTCATGGATAAAAACAGAATTCTGCTGCCTGTAGGCATTCCCGGTGAGCTTTATATCGGGGGAGTCGGCGTGGCGCGCGGATACATCAATAATCCGGATCTGACGGCGGAAAAATTTCTGCCGGACCCGTACTATCCCGGCGAAAGGATTTATAAGACGGGCGACAGGGTGCGCTGGTTCCCCAAAGGGGACATTGAGTATCTGGGACGTATGGATTTTCAGGTCAAAATCAGGGGATTCCGGATTGAACTAGGTGAAATCGAAAGCCGTATGATGAAGCACCCTGCCATCAGGGAAGCAGTTGTCGTCGGAAGGATGCACAACAGTAATACGTACCTCTGCGCGTACTTTACGGCAAAAAAGAAAGTGCGGATTTCAGAGGTTAAGGATTTCCTCGCAAAGGATCTCCCTGACTATATGATTCCCGCTTTTTTCGAAGAACTCGACGAGATGCCCCTGTCGACGAACGGAAAGGCTGACCGGAAAGCACTTCCTGCACCGGACTTTTCCAACATCGGTGAAGTGGAATTTACGGAACCGGCCAATGAGACGGAAGCCAGGCTTGCGGATCTCTGGTGTACGATGCTCCGTCTTGACAAAGTCAGCGTAACCGAGAGTTTTTTCCATCTTGGAGGGGATTCCCTGCATGCCATAACCCTCATCACGGAACTGCACAGGAAGTTTAACGTCGATATGCCTGTCAGCGAAGTGTTCCGACTGAAGACGATACGAAAAATCAGCGAATTTGTTCTGAATGCTGAAACGAATCAATATCTCTCGATTCCCCCGCTTGAAAAGCAGCCGGGCTATGAAATGTCATCTGCCCAGAAACGCATGTATGTCCTGCATCAGCTTGATGAGGCTGATCTCAGCTACAACCTGCCGGGTGCCATGCGGATTGAAGGGGATATCGATCCGGACAGGCTTGAAAAGGCATTTGCTGCCCTCATTGAAAGACATGAATCCCTCCGCACATCCTTTGCACTCGAAAACGGCAGTCTTGTCCAGAATATTCATGACGGCGCCGATTTCAGCATTGAGAACGTTGCGTGCGGCGAACAGACGGCGGATGAGGCCATAAGGAATTTTGTCCGGCCATTTGACCTTGGCAGAGCCCCGCTTTTCCGCGTAGGTCTGCTGACGCTCGATAACGGCGCGCGCTTTCTGCTGTTTGATATGCATCATATTATTTCTGACGGAGCTTCGATAAATATTCTGGTGCGGGACCTTTCCGCACTGTACTCGTCAAAAGGCCTTCCGGAACTGAAGATCCAGTATAAGGACTTTGCAGCCTGGCAGGCAAAACGGATGAATGATACGAGCATCCGGAGCAAAGAGGAATACTGGCTCAATTTGTTTGCGGGGGAGATTCCGATTCTCAATCTGCCGACGGATTTCACGCGCCCTGCAAGGAAAAGCTTCAGGGGAAGAAAGGCCTCGGTTTCCATTAACGGCGATGTGCCGCAGAGGCTGAAAAAACTGTCCGACAGTACGGGGACGACGCTCTGCATGGTTATGATGGGCGCCTATGACGTTCTTCTTTCAAAATACTGCTCACAGGAAGACATCATCGTGGGAATGCCGGTAGAAGGCAGGCTGAATGCAGATGTCAAGGATCTTATCGGAATGTTTGTAAATACGGCAGCAATCCGAAGCACGCCTTCTGCAGATAAGACTTTCCTGCAGTTCCTGCAGGAAGTTAAGGGTACTCTCCTGGCGGCTTTTGAAAATCAGGAGTATCCGTTCGAGGAGCTCGTTGATAAAGTCGGCGCAAAAAGGGATCTCGGCCGGAATCCGCTGTTTGACACGGTATTCATCCTGCAGAACATGGATATTTCCAGAATTGAGCTCGGCGGTGCCGTGCTTACGCCGTACGCATTCGACAGCGGGACGTCCAAATTTGACATCACCGTCGAAGCATATGACAGAGGAGACACCATTGAACTGACGGCAGAATATTGTTCCGACCTGTTTGAAGAGACGACTGTCAGACGGTTTCTGTCGCATTATGCTGCAATTCTTGCGGATATTGTCCTCGATCCGGGAAAGCGGATAGCGGATATCAACATGCTGTCACAAGTTGAGAGACAGCAGCTTCTGACCGACTTCAACCGGACGGATGCATCGTTTCCCCGGAATATGATCATCCAGCAGATTTTCGAAGAACAGGCTGAAAGGTCACCGGACCGCATAGCTGTCACTTTCCGCGGGGAATCCGTGACGTACCGCGAACTCAACACGAAAGCCAATCAGATGGCGTGGATCCTTCGTGAAAAGGGAATCGTCCCCGACGATATAGTCGGTCTGTGTATCTCGCGTTCCATTGACATGATTGCCGGCATCCTTGCCGTGCTTAAGTCGGGAGGGGCCTATCTGCCCATGGACCCGGATTACCCGGTATCAAGGAACCGGTATATCATGCAGGACAGCGGGGCAAAGCTGCTTCTGACCGAGGACGAATTTCTCGCGGAATGGAAGGATGAAGCAGATGCCGTTTCCGTTCAGGACAAGCGAATTCAGGAAATGAGTCCGGAAAATCCCGGCCGGGTCAATACACCCGGTGATCTGGCCTATATCATCTATACTTCCGGCTCAACCGGCAAACCGAAAGGCGTTATGATTGAGCATGCCAATGTCGTGCGGCTCCTTTTCAATGACAAATTCCAGTTTGCCTTCTCAAACGAAGACGTATGGACCATGTTCCACTCCTATTGCTTTGACTTCTCCGTATGGGAAATGTACGGTGCCCTTCTGTACGGCGGCCGCCTCGTTGTGGTATCGAGGGAAGATGCCCGGGATACGGAAAAATTTTACGATATCGTCCGGAAAGAAAAGGTTACGGTGCTTAACCAGACCCCCGGCGCTTTTTACAACCTGATCCGTAAGGATCTTGATACAGAAGGGGACGGCATCTCGCCGCGGTATGTCATATTCGGAGGCGAGGCGCTGAAACCGATTATGCTGAAGCCGTTCCATGAAAGGCACCCGGATACCAGGCTGATAAACATGTACGGGATTACCGAGACGACGGTGCATGTGACATATAAGGAAATCGGCAGGGATGAAATAGATCTGAACATAAGCAATGTCGGGAAAGCGATCCCGACACTTCGGACTTATATCACGGACAAAAATCTGAACCTTCTTCCTGTCGGTGTTCCCGGTGAGCTTTGCGTATCCGGTGCGGGCGTCGGACGCGGCTATCTGCATAATGAGGAGACCACCAGGCAGAAATTTGTTCCGAGTCCTTTCTGTCCGGGTGAACGCCTTTACAGGTCGGGGGATCTTGCGCGTGTCAGACCGGATGGCGATATTGAATACTTAGGAAGAATCGACAGCCAGGTTAAGATCAGGGGATACCGCATAGAGCTCGGCGAGATTGAATCCGCAATGCTCCGGCACCCCGGGATCCGGGAGACTGTCGTAGTCCCGAGGGAAAACCAGGCCGGCGATAAGAGGCTCTTCGCGTACTACGTTTCGGACGGGACTATCAGCCATGACGATCTATGCATCACCCTGAAAAAGACCCTCCCGGATTATATGATCCCATCGCTGTTTATCCATCTTGATAAAATGCCGCTGAACAGGAACGGGAAAATCGACCGCGCCAGCCTCCCTCAGAATATCGAGGCCGCCGCACAGCAGGACTATATCGAACCGAAAGACGGTACTGAGAAAATGATTGCCTGTATCTGGGCCGATGTGCTTGAACTTTCGAAAGTAGGCCGGGCGGATAATTTCTTTGCGCTTGGCGGAGACTCCCTGAGCGCTATCCGCGTGATTGCAAAGCTCAACGAGAACAACTGTCCGGTTTCCCTTGTGGAACTGTATAATAACCCGACGGTAGAACAGCTTGCAGCGGAAATCCGGTCCGAGACGGGCGCTGACGCGGACAAATTGCTGATACGACTCACGCCGGCCCGAAAATCCAGCAAAATCAATATAATATGTTTTCCTTACGGGGGCGGAAATGCAATCTCCTATAAGCACCTTGGGGATGCGGTATCCGTGATTTCTCCGGATTATTCCCTGTATGCAGTCAATGTCCCCGGCCATGATATCGGGGCGAAGGAAGATCTTCTGCCTGTTGAAAATGTGGCGGAGATGGTTTTCAGCGACATCAGAGAAAGTATTGACGGCACGTTTGTACTATATGGTCACTGTGTCGGCAATGCCCTGCTTGTTGAGACGGCCATCCTTATGGAACAGGCCGGAATGGATCTGCATACGGTATTTTTCGGAGCCATATTCCCTCCGAAGCATGTAAGACTATACGGAAGCTTCTTTGACCCCTGGATGCTTCGTTCCGATACGGGAATTATCTCATACCTGAACGGTATCGGACTTCCCGGCACCTCCATGCAAAATGAGTACGCCGATTTTATCATTAAGGCTTTCCGGCATGATGCGAGGAGTTATTACCGTTATTTCTATAAATACAGCAAAAAGAGGCTGCCGCGGATTAAAGCGCAATGCCTATGTATTGTGGGAGAACATGATGCCATTACCAAAAATTACATGACAAAATATCATGAATGGGAAAATTGCTGTGCGGATGTAAAACTGCATGTAATAAAAGATGCAGACCATTACTTCATCAATTCACATGCCGGAGATCTGGCTGAAATAATCTGTGAGGAAGTAAGCAGACAGGAAACACAGCAATAATCCTGACAGCTGAGCCCGGAGGAAGACAAAGATGGATGCTGCAGTCATTGCTAAAATATTGATTCATGTTTCCGCATTTCTTGTCCTTCTGCAATTTTTTGCCATTGTAAAGATGAGAAAAAAGCAGAGGATTCACTACGTTTCACTGGCTCTTGTGGCGCTGATATTTATCTGGAACATCAGCCTGATCAGCGAAATGTACGTGCAGGGAATTCCGGGTTACTCCGGCATGGTTCTTACGAATATCTGCTTTTCAGCGGTTTCCTATGTGTCGGTTTGCGTGTTCTACCTCGGCTTATCCTTTGCATCTTCTTTTGAATTCAAAAAGAGATACTACCTTTTGCTTGTATTCCCGACGATTACCAACATTATGCTATGGACCAACAACCTGCATCACCTCTTTTTTGTCAGGTATTCCCGGGAAAGCAGTGAAATCATACGCGGCCCGGCCGCGTATGCGCAGCTTATCTATGCATATGTCGTACTTGCCTGCGGGCTTGCTCTCCTTGTTTACTTTTCCATAAAAAATGCCGGGTTTTTTTCCAAACAGTCCGTCCTTATCGCCATCGGCACGGCTTTGCCCGTTGTTGTGGATATCGCGTTTGTATTTCAGCTTGTACCTTCCTTTTCTATTTACTATGAACCGATCTCTTTCTCATTTGCGGTTTTCTGTTATATGTTTGCCATCCTGAAATATGATTTCCTGAGTGTGGTTCCAATGGCCCTGCAGACGGTTGTCGACCATATTTCTGACAGTTATGTGGTTGTTAACGAGAATTTTGAAATTATTGACTACAACAAGCCGTTTTTCAATGCTTTCGCGAATGTCGCTGCTTTCAGGAGAAAAACAAGTATATGGTCGCTGCTTGAACAGATTAAGGATATTTCGACAGATCATTTAAGCCAGTTCATGCTTGCACTAGACCAGACGACAAAGAACCGCGAATCAACTTTCTGCGAGGAACATTTCGTAAATAACGATTTTGACAGGTATTTTGCCGTTGAAATTACTCCCGTTATAACAAATCAGAACCGTTATAAAGGCACAATCATCCTGTTGAAAGATATCACCGAGCTTACCAGGTCATTTGAACTTGTTAAACAGACGCAGGCCCAGCTTATTGAACGAGAGCACCTTGTCACACTCGGTCAGCTGGTCGGGGGCATCGCACATAACTTAAAGACGCCGATCATGTCAGTTTCGGGGGGCCTTGAGGGACTCAGCGACCTGATAACGGAGTTCGACGAATCGATTGATGATCCCAGTGTTGTCAACGAGGATTACCACAATATTGCTGCCGAAATGAGGGACTGGATTAAAAAAATGAAAAGCTACAGTTCTTACATGTCTGATATAATTTCTGCTGTCAAAGGACAGGCGGTTCAGCTTACGGCATCCACGACAGACCAGTTTGAGCTCAATGAATTGCTGAAAAGGATAGAAATCCTTATGAATCACGAATTAAAAAAATATGGTTGTAAACTAAATGTAGCATGTAATGTCGAAAAATCCATTATGATAGGGGGAGAGGTGAACAGCCTCGTCCAGGTAATCAACAATTTGATAAGTAACAGCATCGATGCATATGAAGGAAAAGCAGGCGTTATCGATTTTACGATATCCCGCGAAGATGCAATGCTGCGGCTTTCGGTCAGGGATTACGGCTGCGGAATGCAGGAAGATGTCAGAAAGAAACTCTTTAAAGAGATGATTACAACAAAAGCGAAAAAGGGAACAGGACTTGGCGTATATATGTCATATTCGACAATTATAGGGAAATTTGGCGGTCAGATGTGGTTTGAATCTGAAGTCGGCCGGGGAACGAATTTTATTATTTTGATTCCATTGTCGTCATAATCGTTCTGGAGGGCGTTCACCATGAGAAGGAAGAAGACAGAACCCTTATCACAATATAAAATCATCGTTCTTGACGATGAGGTTGGCATAATAGATTCATTGTCTGTTGTTCTTTCGCGCAGCGGGTATTCCGTAAAAGGCGTGACGTCCCCTCTCGAAGCAATTGAACTGATCCGCAGCGAGCATTTTGACCTGCTTATTCTGGACTATATGATGGAACCGATCAACGGAGACAAAGTGGTCGCCAAGATACGCGAGTTTAACACAGAGCTGTATATCCTTCTCTTAACCGGACATAAGGACATGGCTCCTCCGCTTGAGACAATAAAGGCGCTTGAAATACAGGGTTATTGTGAAAAAAGCGACAAATTTGACCAGCTTATCCTCCTTGTTGAATCAGCCGTCAAGTGCATTATGCAGGTCCGCACAATCAAAAGATTTCAGGATGGCCTGAACAAGATTCTTGAAGCTGTTCCGAAGATTTACCAGCTCCAGCCAATCGGAAGCATCCTTGAAGGCATCCTGATTGAAGTCATGACATTTGTAAACAGCGAAAATGCTTTCATCCTGGTTGACAGCACGGAAGGGATGAACAGCACACATAACAGCATTTTTAAAGGTATTGGTCAGTACAATACCAGCATTGAAGATTTCATGCCGATGCTTGCCCCGGAACTGATGGAGAGAATCGGTTATGCCAGAACGACCAGGAAGATAGAACGTCTGGAAACAGGTGTTGTACTGCCGCTGATAAATGAATACAAACAGACGCTCGGCGTAATTTATATTGAGAGTGCGGACTTTGAGAGTGAGATCAAGCTGTTGGAGATTTATGCCAGTCAGGCAGCTTCCGCTTTGAATAATGCCTTCCTGCATTCCCTTGTCAACATAAAGAATGAGGAATTGAACAAGACGTACGCGGAATTGAAAAAGACCTATATTGATACAATCGAGGCCCTCAGGCTGACCGTCGATGCCAAAGACGAGTATACATGCGGTCACTCAGACAGGGTCTCTTTTTATTCCAGAAGAACAGGACAGGGATTCGGGCTTTCTCAGAATGAAATTGACCTGCTGACAACAGCGGGCATTTTCCATGACATCGGAAAGATCGGGACGGCCGATGATATCCTGAAAAAGAGTAATAAGCTGACCCGGGAGGAATATGACGTCATTAAACAGCATCCGCTGAAAGGGGCGCATATCCTTTCTGCACTGTCGATGTTCAGGGATGTTGTGCCGATCGTCAAATATCATCATGAATGGATTGACGGTTCCGGCTACCCGGAAGGATTAATGGGGAACGAAATTCCTTTTCTTGCACGCATACTTACGGTCGCAGACGCGTTTGACGCCATGACGTCCAACCGGCGGTACAGAACCAAACTGGATATGAAGCATGCAAAAGAGCAGCTCATCAACGGAGCCGGTACTCAGTTTGATTCGGAAGTCGTAGACATGTTCATTAAAGTCATAATTGACGGGGCGGACAACATAATACCGCAGATAGAACCGACATATACGCTGCTGCTTGCCAAAGCAGAATCGGTGTAAAGGCGGGGATGCCGATGATATCTTATGCGGAGTTTGAAAAAATTCTCAGTGAGATAGCCGATGAGATGCCTGCAGAATTTTTTGTCAGTCTGAACGGCGGCATCCGACTCCTTCCTGATGTAAAAATGCATCCGGAGGCGGTGAACAACGACCTCTATATCATGGGCGAATATCACTATGATTCTGTTATGGGCCGCTATATTTCGATTTATTACGGTTCTTTTGCAAGGACATCCGGGCAGCTTGGCCCGAATGAACTCCGGGAAAAAATCACACACACCCTGAAACACGAATTCCGCCACCACCTGGAATCCCTGGGCGGGCAGCGGGACCTGGAAATCACCGACTCAGTCAATCTGCAGAAATATAAAGGCAGCATCGAAAAACGTGTCATCCGCGGCGAACCGGAGAAGGGACACTATTCGAAGGACTAGGGCTGCGTATGCATGGATTGTCAGGCTTGTTGACATTGCATGCAGATAAAATACAATAAAGACAGATGACTGTATCCTTTTCCTTCAGCGCTCTTTGCATTATTGAAGGAGGTACATGATATGCATCCGTTTTATGGACCGGGACTTGTATTGCTGGCCGACGGGAATTTCTGGCTCGGCATTGCTTCGATGGCAATGTATCTGCTTTTCTGGGCTGTCGTTATTATCATCGCAATCAGACTCTTTAAGAAATATCTGCCGCTGTTTACCGGATTCGTTAAAAAAGGAGACACGGCGGTGTCCATCCTGCGCGAAAGGTATGCGAGGGGGGAGATCGACGCGGAAACGTTCAGGCGTATGAAAGCTGATCTGGATCAGGAGACGCATGCCGCGTGACCGGACTTTTTCCGCACATGCAGCAGCCGGAGGTGGAGCATATGCGATTGGATTCCCTTATCAAACTGTCTTTCAGGGGGATCTCGGCTGTTATTTTCGGGTCGGAAAAACCCCTTCTTGGATCGGTCATCATAACGGATAAATGCAATTTATCCTGCCTCCACTGTGCGGTCTCAAATGTCACGTCAGTCATTTATCCGCATGCGCAGGTCTTGTCCGATATGCAGGAACTCTACTCTGCAGGCGCCCGGATTCTTCTGCTGTACGGAGGCGAACCCTTCCTGTGGAAAGACGGGGGGTTATCTCTCAGAGACCTTGTCATCGAAGCGAAGCATATGGGCTTTTTGCTTGTTAACATTGTTACAAACGGCACAATTGCAGCGGATTTGCCGGAGGCTGACCTCCTGCTGGTAAGCCTCGACGGCGTCAGGAAAAACCACAATCTGATCCGCGGCGATACCTATGACCGCATCTTTCAGAATATCCGGAAAGCGTCTTCCCGCAATATCTGCCTCTATATGGCCATCAACCGAATGAATAAAAACGACATTGAATCCGTCTGCATGACAGCTGCCGATACACCGAACGTCAAAGCTGTTTCCTTCAATTTCCATACACCGTATCCCGGCACGGAATGCCTCCGGCTCACCCGCTCGGAAAAGCATGACTGCTGTGACCGGATCGCGCATCTCATAGACAGCGGCAGTCCGATTCTGAATTTGAAAAGCGCCCTCCCGTACATTGCGGACAACCTGATCAAAACACCGTGCCGTCAGTGCATGATCATGGAAAACGGACAACGGTGGATTTGCGGGCGATGTTCGGAAATAGAAGGTCTCTGCGCAGAATGCGGTTACTTTTTTGCTTTTGAATTTTCACTGCTTTTCAGCGGCCATTTTAAGACAATATGGGATTTTTTGAAGACATATGCTGCATATTTGTAGGAGGAAAGAAAGATGCGCACGGCATCATTCCTGAGGATTCTGCTGACCCGGTCCTTTAAGCCTTTCCTCTTTGAGGGGAGGTTCCGGAACAGCCTGGACTTCGAAACACTCCCGGACCTCGGACTCTATGTGCATATTCCTTTCTGCCGGTCGCTGTGCGGCTTCTGCCCATACTGCAAGGTCCTTTATGAACCGTTAAAAGCTGCCGCATATAAGGCGGCTCTCTTAAAGGAAATCGACCTTGTCTGTGCGCATATGACAGAGAAGAAACCGGTTACGAGCCTTTATTTCGGCGGTGGAACGCCGGCTCTGATGATCGATGACCTGAAAGATATTATTGACAGACTGAAATGTCATTTTACGATTGCGGGAGGCATCGGTGCCGAGCTCCATCCGAATGATATAACGGAGGAAAATCTAAGAGCGCTGAAGGATGCCGGAATAACAATGGTGAGCATCGGTGTCCAGTCATTTGAAGAATCCTGTCTTGCGAGACTGGGCAGGAGCAATGCCGGTATTTACGGCAGACTGCAGCTTGTCCGGGATGCCGGCTTCGATACTATTGATGTCGACCTGATTTTTGCGGTGCCCGGACAGACCGATGAGATACTGGCACGGGATATCAGCACTGCTTTTGCTCAGGGTGCGACACAGGTCTCGACGTATCCCTTTATCGATTTTACTTTCGCTGACAATACGTACAAGCCGATGAGTAAGAAAGTTAAAAAGAGGATGCTGAATAATCTGACGAAATACTGCCGTTCCATTCATATTAACAGGACTTCGGTCTGGACGTTTGCCAGGGAAGGCACCGGCAAGTATTCTTCCGTCACGCGCGAAGCTTTCCTTGGGTTCGGCGTATCTGCAGCATCCCTACTGAAGGACAGCTTCAAGATCAATACATTTTCCATTGAAGCCTATATAGACCGTATTAACGGCGGATGTCTGCCTACATCGCTGACCCTTGATTTTACCAAACGGCAGCGCGCAGCATATTTTCTTTTCTGGAGCGCATACGGCATGAAGATTGACCCTGCTGAATTTGAGAAAATAATCGGGACGAAGCTGAGGAAAATGTACCGTTTCGAGCTTTTTGCTGCAGAAAAACTGGGTTGCCTGCGCCGGGCAGGAGAGATATATTATATTACGGATAAAGGCGCAGCCTTCTATCACGATATCGAACAGGTTTATACGACGGCATATATCGACAGGATGTGGAACGTGTCACGGATAGAGGCATTCCCCGGACGGATCATCCTGAAATAATCCTCAAAACAGGAGGATATACCGACAGCAAAAGCCGGGAAAGACGAAGGATAATATGGACAATTATACGGAAACCAATGCAAAAGCTTGGGACAGATGGGTAGAAGACGGCATTGAATGGGGAATCCCCATATCGCATGAAGATTATGAAACTGCCCGGAGCGGCGAATGGGGAGTGTACCTTACGCCAGTGAAGACTGTTCCCAAAGACTGGTTCCTTCCTTTTAAAGGAGCGGGAATATTGGGCCTTGCCAGCGGAGGCGGCCAGCAGATGCCTGTTTTTTCCGCACTCGGCGCGAAATGCACGGTCTTCGACAATTCCGTAAAGCAGCTGGAAAGTGAACGGTTTGTCGCGGAAAGGGAAGGCTATGCGATTGAAATTGTTAAGGGGGACATGACAAAGCCGCTGCCTTTTGCGGACAGCAGCTTTGATATGATCTTTCATCCTGTGTCCAACTGCTATATTGAGGATGTTTATCCTGTCTGGAGAGAATGTTTCCGTATTCTGAAAAAAGGCGGCGTACTTCTGGCCGGTATGGATAACGGACTGAATTTTCTGTTCAACGATTACGACAAACTGATTGTGGAAAATAAGCTGCCGTTCAATCCGCTCAAAGATCCCAAACTCTATGACATGCTGGCGGCAGATGACAGCGGAGTGCAGTTCAGCCATACTCTTGCGGAACAGATCGGCGGTCAGCTGAAAGCGGGCTTTCGTCTGACAGACCTTTATGAAGATTTTGACAGACCCGGCAACGGACATCTGTGGGAATATGCACCGACATATATTGCGACAAAGGCAGTGAAGGGGTAGGAAGACCGCGGAGCGCGGAAAGCCGCAGGGTCTATTCGGGATGGACCTCCGCCTTTTCTGTTTCCTCTTCCTGGGTATCGAGACAGCAGCTGCTGCGTGCACAAGTGGATTTACTGTAATATTTGCAGTACACGCAGTCGCGCTTCTTTACGTCGCTCTTCTTTAGCTTCATCATGTTTTTTCCTTGTTAACTTTCCAGCAGGCGTACTTGCTCTAAAATGTAATCCTTAACCTGATCCTTTGGTATTTCGAGCGGAACTGCCAGCTCGCCATAGAGAAGGTCTTCCGCCATACGTAAAAACCGCTGGTCTTTCTCGCCGACGGATTTCTTTTGCTGAACGCGTTCTTCCATGCGAAGATACAGGGTTTTGATGATGCGGATCCATTCATAGCAGCTATATGTATGCAATGCCTGGAGGTATTTCTCCTCACGTGCTTTCTCACTGTCGTCCCAGATTGTCTCTGCTGAAGGAATCCTTGCAATTAATTCCTGAGCTTCTTCTTTTGTGATGACCCTGCGCATGATGACCCTGTCATTATCAATGGGAGAAAAAATGGTTGATCCGTTCGTGTACAGGGGCCGGAGCATGTAATACTGCTTGGATTTATCAAGACCCTTGATATCCGGCACACAGATGTCTTCGATGACGCAGGCGCCGCTGCCGCCATATACTACATAATCATCAATTTGAAATTTTGTGTTCAGCATAAAAATAATATTTCCTCTTTCAAAAAAACAACCGCAGCACTCATGCAGAGCGAAACGGCTGATCAAAAATGCATTGTTTTTGCTCCTGTAAATACTCTGTGCTGACATACGAAAACTTAATAATGTAAGATTATTATAGCAGAAAACAGGGCAGTTATGTAAGTTATTATTTCCTGCGTTCTGATTTTTGGCGGAAATCACTAATTTGGACGAAGAACGACCTGTGCATTCTGCACACCCTTACTTTTCAAGCGAGGCGCAGTCCATCGGCTTTTCACGCAGCATAACAAGCGCATGCTCGAGTGCACCCGATACGGATGAGAAGTTTTCCTTTGCGGCTTTCGGGCTGCCGGGGAGGTTAATGATCAGGGAGTGTGCGCGAATTCCTGCTATGCCGCGGGAAAGCATGGCTCGTTCGGTGTACTGCAGACCGCGCATGCGCATGGTTTCGGGAATGCCGGGGATCAGGCGCGTGCACACGGAAGCGGTTGCCTCGGGCGTGACGTCACGCGGCGCGATGCCGGTTCCTCCTGTTGTGACGATAAGGGCAATGTCGAGCTGATCAGCCGCTTTTTTGATTGCGGATGCAATACGGTCCTGTTCGTCGGGAACCACGTCCCTATGGACGACGTCGTAGCCAAGCCCGCTGAGGAGCTGCGCTACGGACGGGCCTGATTCATCTGCACGCTCCCCGCGGAAGCTGCGGTCGCTTACGGTAATAACTGCTGCTGTGTACATATTCTTATTTCCCTTCTATTTTAAAAGCAGGATATCCTCCGGGGCAATGCTGATGATTAGTCTGCCGCTTTGGATTCGCCGCCATTCTTCCTTTGGAAGTTCCATGCGCAGCAGGGGTGCATCTTCATCTGCCCCCTCGACGCGAAGCATCAGAATCATGGAAAAAACGTTCTCGGTCGCGTGTAGGACAACTGCCGGAATCCTGTTGACGTCACCTTCTGCAGCTGCATGCAGATAGTGCGCGCGGATGCCGATATACTGCGATTCACCGAGCGGATGCGGGCAGGAGAGGAGGATGTTCCACGCAGGAATAAACAAGGTGTTCAAGGCTCCCCCCGATGTAACCCGAGCATAGTTTTTGCAGCCGGAGAGCCGCGCGGCGCTCATGGTAACGGGATTCGAAAACAAAGTCTTTACATCTGTAACGGGTTCTGACCTGCCGTTGTCGATAACGCAGACGCGGCTGCAGTTACGGTAGATTTCGTCACGGTCATGCGATACCAGGACGGATGTGCCTCCGAAGGCCTTCAGCGTATCTGCCAGTTCCATCTCCATCTGCCACCTCAGGTAACTGTCAAGCGCTGAAAAGGGCTCGTCAAGAAGGATCAGCGCAGGGTCATTCACAAGGATGCGCGCAAGGGCCACACGCTGCTGCTGACCGCCGGAAAGCTCATGCGGGCGGTGATCCTGCATGCCTTCAAGCTGCAGGGCCCGGATCTTTGCGGCCGCGATTTCCCTTTTCTGTCCGCGGTCTTTGCCGCGTATTCCGGCCGCGATATTCTGTGCAACCGTCATGTTGGGAAAGAGGGCGTACTGCTGAAACAGATACCCTACATGCCGCTGCTGCGGTGTCAGATTAATCCTGCTGTCACTGTCGAAAAGTACTCTGCCGTCGAGTACGATCCGTCCCTCGTCGGGCTTTTCAATGCCGGCGATGCACTTAAGCGTCATGCTTTTGCCGCAGCCGGATGCGCCCAGAAGCCCGAGTGTTTCATTTTCTGCTTCGAAAGCGGCATCAAGCCGGAAATTTCCAAGGGATTTTCTAATGTTTACGGAAAGCGACATGCTATACATCCCCCTTCCGTGTGTTTTCTTTTCTGCTTCTGAAACTGCCGTTCTCTAATAGATTCATCGCCATCAATACTATAAACGATATTCCAATATTCACCAGAACCCATTTGCATGCCAGCTCATCATTATCGGTGCGCCAGAGCTGATAAACGGTGGTGGAGATGGTGGCGGTCTTTCCCGGCGTATAACCTGCGATCATGCTTGTCGCGCCGTATTCGCCGAGAGCCCGTGCAAAGGCGAGGACCATGCCGGCCAGAATTCCCTGCCGGCAGTACGGCATGCGAATCCTCCAGAAAATATATGAATTCGAAAGTCCGAGGGTCTGACCGGAATAGGCAAGCGTCTTGTCGAAGGATTCGAATGCGCCCCGTGCCGTACGGTACATAAGCGGCAAGGAGACAACAGCGGCGGCAAAAATAGCGGACCACCAGGTCATAACCATTTTGATGCCGAAAACATCCAAGACCCATGCTCCGATAATGCGCTTCGGTCCGAGTATGCGCAGCAGCAGGTAACCTACAACGGTAGGGGGAAGGACGAGAGGGAGCGTCATGAATACATCAAGGATTCCCTTGACGAAGCGGGGCATTCTTGCAATATAATATGCCGCCAGAATGCCGAGAAAAAAAGTGAGCACAGTCGAGACTGTCGAGATACGCAGGGAATTGAAAAGCGGAAACCAGTCCACGGCATGCCCTCCTGTTTAAGGAACAGGGCATGTGCGGGAGACTTTTCCGCACATGCCCGCAGTTTAATCAAACGGTCAGTCGGCCATGAGAAATCCGACTTTCTCAAATACCGCCTTGGCGTCATCCGTCTTGAGGTAGTCCAGGAATGCCTGCGCTGCTTCCGGATTCGACGATGTATTCAATACGGCAGCCGGGTATGTTACCGGCGTCTTCAGCATGTCGGCGGGGGCTTCGGCGGCAACCGTAAGACCTGCCGAATAAGCATCGGTTGCATAGACGATACCGCAGTCAACAGCCGCTTCACTTACGGCGGATGTTACTTCCTTGACATTGCTGCCGAAGGTGACCTTGCTCTGTATGGCATCCCAGATACCCATGTTCGTTAATATCTCCTGGGAATACTGGCCGACGGGAACATCCGAGTTGCCGAGTGCGATCATGGATACTTTATCGGCTGCAATGTCATCAAAACTTGTTATCCCTGCGGGATTGCCTTCCGGTACAACGAGCACGACTTTATTTTCAAGGAGGTTTGTGCGGGAACCTGCGAGTACAAAATCCAGGCCTTCCGTGTTGACGGACGAATCTGCCGAGATATCCAGCTGGTTCATCTGCTTCTGCGCGGCGGATATGAAAATATCGCAGTCGGCGCCTTCCTGGATCTGCGTCTTAAGTGTACCGGACGAATCAAAATTGAAAGTAAGGGTAACATTGGGAGCTGCTTCCTTGTACATACCGGCGATTTCCGTCAGGGTTTCCGTCATGGAGGCGGCTGCAAAAACAGTCAGCGAAACAGGGGCAGCTTCGGTTGCTTCCGGGGTTGCTTGTGCGGCAGTGGTTTGTGCGGCGGAGGATGTTTCGGCAGTTTTGGCTGAGGCCTTTTGTGCACAGCCGGAAAGAATGCCTGCTGCCATCAGGCATGCAGCCAACAGAGCGGTGAGTCTTTTCATAGTTTTTTCTCCCTGTATGTTATTTTTGCGCTTCCGCGCTGAGGGAAGTAGAAGAGAATACCAAGAGCCCCGCTTCCTTCGAATAATTGTTACATGAACATTATATACTTTTTGCAAATAAAGATCCCTGTTCGGCAGGTAAAATTCACTTGCCGAACGGACAGACAGGATAACGGCACGGCTTGCAGCCAAGGCAGAGTCCGCCGTTGCCGAGCTTTACAATATCCGCCTTTGTGACGGGAGCGCCTGCCGCAATATACGGAAGAACAATGTCGAATATGGTTGCACCGGCATACATGACGCAGCCGGGCAGCCCCATGACCGGCATGCCTTCCGGATAATAGCCCAGAAGGAACATCGCGCCGGGGAGAACCGGCGCGCCGTAAGTCACGATACGCGCACCGCTGGCCCGTATCGCACCGGGGGTATTGTCGTCGGGATCTACACTCATGCCCCCCGTACAGAGGATCATGTCAACGTCTTCTGTCTGCATCTGCCGGATGGCGTCAAGGATGTTATCCATTCCGTCATCCACCGTGATATGCCTTGTCATATGAATGCCGTACATTTTTAGCTTTTCTTCAATAACCGGGGTGAATGTGTCTTTAATGATGCCGTGAAAGACTTCGCTTCCGGTTGTGATTACACCGGCACTGCAGAGCTTGTATGGGACAAGTTCCAGAATGGGCGTGTCTCCGGCGATTTTTTCGGCCTCAATGAGCTTTTCCTCTTCGATGACAAGCGGGATGACCCGCATGCCGGCGAGTTTATCGCCTTTTTTTACAGCGGTGCCGCCTCGGCGCGTTGCGATCATGATATCGTCTATGGAGTTGACTGCATCTAGGCGGGCCGTATCAACAAGGAACAGTCCGTCGCAGGAAGCAGTGAGTTCAATCTTGCCCTCCCGGACTTCGCCTCTGTCCATATTGACGTTACGGGTTATGCCCCAAAGCCGTTCCGCCGCGTCATTCTCGTGCAGGATGCCTTCCTTCATTTCCCAGACGTAGATATGTTCCTTGCCCATGGAAAGGAGCATCGGGATATCCTCCTCCCGGATAATATGCCCTTTGCGGAACTGCGCATCTTTGTATTCACCTTTGACTATGCGCGTCATGTCATGGCAGAGTACCTGGCCGACCGCATCCTGAACCCGAATTTGTTTCATGTTCATTTACTCCCGTATGCCGGCTGTGTTTCCGCCGTGATCGGATCGCCTGCTCTGACAATTCCTTCTTCCAGGACAACTGCGAAAATACCTTCTGTCGGCATCACGCATTTCCCTGTGGCGCGCTGGATGGCGCAGCCGTCGTTATGGCAGTCTTTCCCGATCTGCGTAACTTCAACAAGTGTCTCCCCGATCCGGAGATGCGTGCCTACGGGAAGATCCTTTAAGTTGATTCCTTCAGTGACGATGTTCTCTGCAAACGATCCTGACGTCAGGCCATTCAGTCCCAGAGACCGCATTTTGTCAACACTTTCATTGGCAAGAAGGCTGATCTGCCTGTGCCAGTCGCCTGCGTGCGCGTCACCAACAATTCCGTGGTGCAGTTTTAACTGTATTGCAGGCACTTCATGTTTGCGGGTGCCTTTTTTTTCGCTGATATTTACACTGCGGACTTTTGCCATGATTTACTCCTCTGCGGAAAAATTACCGCTCTTGCCGCCTGTTTTCTGTAACAGACGGATATTTTCAATTTTCATATCACGCTGGACTGCTTTGCACATGTCATAAATGGTAAGGGCAGCAGCCGACACGGCCGTCAGCGCCTCCATTTCAACGCCGGTTTCTCCTTTGCAGTGTATCGTGCTCCTGATCCCGATGCCGCAGGGATTCTGACTTACATCAAAAGCAATATCTGCGCCTGTGATAAGGATAGGGTGGCACATGGGGATAAGCTCATGCGTCCGTTTGGCGGCCATTATGCCTGCCACCTGAGCGACACTCAGCACATTGCCCTTCTTGATACGCCCTTCGGTAATGCAGGCAAGAGTTTCGGAATTCATGGATATGAACCCTGCAGCGGATGCGGTGCGGTGTGTGGATTCCTTGTCCGTCACATCAACCATTTTTGCGTAACCCTGCCCGTTAAAATGCGTAAGTTCCATTTTCAGCCTCCAATCTCGTTCATGCTGCGGCAGGTATCGCTGCAGCCCTGATCCATGTGATGCCGCTCCGGCTTCTGCAGGATACAGTCTGCAATGGCTGCCCGGAGCGCATCGCCCGACAGGCCGCGGAGCGGGATTTCAGCCGCCGAATGCAGGCAGGGCTTCACCATGCCGTCGGCTGTCACGCGAATGCGGCTGCATTCATCGCAGAAGCTGCCGCTTATCGGACTGATCAGTCCGACAATCCCCTTATAGCCTGGGACCCGGTAATGCCTTGCCACGCCGGAACCGGGAACCGGCTCCAGAGAAGGGCTTTTTTTTAATACTTCGTCCGTACTGATAAAAAGGCTGCTGTCCCACGCGGCGCATTCACCCATGGGCATCAGCTCGATAAAACGCACTTCCATAGCTTTGTCCTTAGTCAGCGCAATAAAATCAGAAATTTCATCGTCGTTGACGCCTCCAAGAAGCACTATGTTGTATTTCATATTTGTAAAACCCGCGTCCTCAGCAGCACGGATGCCGGAAAGAACGTCGGAAAGTTCTCCGCAGCGTGAAATCCGCCGGTATTTCTCGGGATTAAGGGAGTTCAGACTGATGTTCAGCCTTGATATGCCGGCGGCTTTGAGATCCTTCGCATATTTCGTGAGCAGGGAACCGTTTGTGGTGAGGCAGAGTTCCTCAAGTCCGTCAATTGACGCGATGTCGCTGCAGATTTTCAGAATGTCCGGGCGCATCAGGGGTTCTCCGCCGGTCAGGCGGATCTTTCGAATGCCGCAGTCTGCAGCTGCACGTGAAATAGCCGTCAGCTCTCCGGCAGTGAGAAGATGTTCCGGTTTGCAGCTTATGAAACTGGCTTCGGGCATGCAGTATATGCATCGGTAATTGCACTGATCCGTTACGGAAAGCCTCAGATAATTTATTTTCCGGCCAAATTGATCCTGCATATTATTCCTCAAATCACCGATAAATTATTCTTATTATACCATGTTCTCACAGTCTGTATTTTTATCAGATAAAAAATGATTTCAGTGCGGATATAACGGCATTCGTTACTTTATCGTTTATAATGAGGATATATATTTCAGGACAAAGGAGGTGCAGTATGCCCGAAGACAAGGATATTGTTTTTTGCAAAGGCGGCGGATGTACGGCAAAGCTCGGCCCCGGAGTCCTTGAGAAAGTTCTGTCGATGCTTCCCCGGGTTACTGACCCGCGGCTCCTTATCGGGTTCGAAAGCTCCGACGATGCTGCCGTATACCAGGTGACGGACGACTTGGCCATTGTTACGACACTTGATTTTTTCCCTCCGATGCTGGACGATCCGTATACGTTCGGGCAGATTGCAGCGGCAAATGCGCTGAGTGATATCTATGCGATGGGCGGGGATGTGCTTACAGCGCTGAATATCGTCTGTTTTCCGGAGACCTGGGACTTGAATATTTTGGGGCGGATTATGCAGGGCGGCAGTGAAAAAGTCACGGAAGCCGGCGGTATCCTCGCGGGCGGACACTCGATCAGCGATACGGATGTGAAGTATGGCCTTTCTGTCACAGGAACAATCAATCCGAATAAAATTCTGCCGAACAATGGATGCCGAATCGGCGACAGACTGATTTTGACCAAACCTCTGGGTGTCGGGATTGTGTGTACGGCCAACCGCGTCGGAAAAGCTTCAGCGGATGCCATGGCGCTTGCCGTAAAGTCCATGACTGCACTCAACCGGTATGCGTCGGAGATAATACGCAGGTATCGGGTACATGGCTGTACGGATGTGACGGGGTTTGGATTCCTCGGGCACCTGAACGGGATGCTTGGTGACAGATGCGGTGCCGACATTGATACGCTGCAGATTCCGTTTATCCGTGAGTCGGCGAAATATGCCAATGATTTCCTGCTGACCTCTGCGGCGCAGCGTAATCGGAATCATGCGGAGAAGTTTGTTGATTTCCGCGGCGTGCCGTTCTCCATGCAGGAAATACTGTTTGATGCACAGACTTCGGGCGGTCTTCTGGTCAGTCTGGAAGCTGCGGACGCAGATGCCGCTCTGGCGGAGATTGAAGCGCTTGGCCTGCCGTGCGGTATTGTCGGAACAATTACAGAGAAGCAGGATAAGAAGATCATAGTCCGCTGATAACAGCAGTGAAATCATGAAACCTTTTACTGGACTTGGAAGAAATTCGAAAATCAGGATTCCGGAAATCCGGGAACCCGAAAACGAGGAGGATGACTATGGCTAAAAAACTCGATTGCATGGGGATGGCTTGTCCTATGCCGGTTGTTGAGACCAAAAAGCTGCTTGAAGGGATGGCGGCGGGGGAATCTGTCGAAGTATCCGTCGACAATTTGATTGCAGTGCAGAATCTGTCCAAAATGGCGGTACAGAATAATCTCGGATTTTATTCCGAGAAACTTACCGACAGCCATTATGTGGTGACGATTACGGTAAGCACCTCGAAAGCGGAACCGGATGCGGATATGGATTCCTGTTACCCGGTCAGGCGTCCGGAAAATGTGGTGGTTGTACTGTCGTCCGATAAAATGGGCGAAGGTGATGAAAAACTCGGAAAAGCACTGATGAAAGGATATATATATGCTTTGACGGAACAGAATCCCCTGCCGCAGACTGTGGTGATGTACAATAACGGCGCCAAGCTTGCCGTTCCGGGCTCGGATTCGCTGGCAGACCTGAAGCTCCTCGAATCCCAGGGAGTTGAGGTAATGACGTGCGGCACCTGTCTCAATCATTACGGCCTTACGGAGAAACTAGGGGTCGGGACGATAACCAATATGTATGCAATCGCTGAAAAATTCACGGACGCAACAAAGGTGATTCGCCCATGAATTCGGATCGGCTGGTTATTGTCCGCGGCGGCGGGGATATCGCCACGGGAACGATCCAGAAGCTATGGCGTGCCGGCTTTCAGACGGTTGTGCTTGAGACTGTCCGGCCTTCTGCAATCAGGCGGAATGTGGCGCTCTGCGAAGCTGTCTATGAAGGTGAATGGACTGTTGAAGATGTTACGGCCGTCTGCGTAAAGGGACTTGACGAGGCGATGGCCGAAATTGCAGCGGGAAGGGTACCGCTTATGATTGACCCGGATTGTGCCGTGCTTCAGGAGGTACATCCCCTTGCACTTGTGGATGCAATCCTTGCGAAACGAAACCTTGGAACGAATAAAAATATGGCAGGCATTACAATCGGGCTGGGCCCAGGCTTTACCGCAGGAGAGGATGTTGATGCCGTCGTGGAAACCATGCGCGGCCATAACCTCGGAAGACTGATTTTGTCCGGTACGGCGCTTCCGAATACCGGAATGCCCGGTATGATCGCGGGTATCGGCAAAGAGCGTGTGATACATGCTCCGGCTGCAGGCTGCATGCATAATATCCGCAGCATCGGCGATACCGTTCAAAAAGGCGAGGTAATCGCAAGGATAGGCGATACGCCGGTGAAGGCAAGCCTCGACGGCATTATACGAGGCCTGATCCGGAATGGTTATTTCGTTGAGGAAGGACTGAAAATAGCCGATATCGATCCGCGGGTATCAGAGAAGGCAAATTGTTTTACGATTTCCGACAAAGCAAGATGCATCGGCGGCAGTGTCCTCGAAGCCGTGATGATGCTGGCCCGCCGTCAACAGGATCCGGGCAGCGGCGCTGCAGCCGCATACAATATAAAAACGGGATATGAAGATGTTGAATGACAGGAAAAAAAGTGCGAAGCCGGCCAAGCCGGTAATCTATCTTGACGCTGCCGCGACGAGTCTTCTGAAGCCGCCCTGCGTGGCCGAGGCTGTCACCGCTGCTTTTTGTTCGTTCGGAAACAGCCAGCGGGGGGCTCATGAAGCCTCCCTTGCTGCCTCACGCATCATTTTTCAGACAAGGGAAAGAATCTGCCGCATGTTCGGCACCGGCACGCCTGACCGCGTGGCGTTTACCGCAAACGCTACGGAAAGCCTGAACATCGCGATTCAGGGCCTTGTCCGGCCGGGCGGGATTGCCGTGACTACGGTCCTTGATCATAACAGCGTGCTGCGGCCGCTGTATCTTCAGGAGGACCGCGGGGCGGAACTGCATATAGCTGGCTGCGATGCAAAAGGCCGGGTTACGCCGGAGGCAATAGAGGCGGAGATGCGGCCGGGAACAAGTGCGGTCGTATGTACGCATGCATCAAACGTTACGGGCAATGTTCTCCAAATCAGGGAAATCGGCGCACTGTGCAGGCGCAGGGGAGCTCTCTTTATTGTGGATGCTTCACAGACTGCGGGACTTTTTCCGATTCATATGCAGGAAGACAATATCGACGTGCTTTGCTTCTCCGGCCATAAAGGACTTATGGGCCCCCAGGGGACGGGGTGCATCTGCATACGGGAAGGGCTGGAGATCCCTCCTCTTCTTGTCGGCGGTACCGGCGTGCAGAGTTATTCGCGTACACAGCCGGCGGAAATGCCTGTGTCACTGGAAGCGGGAACACTGAACGGTCACGGCATCGCAGGACTGAACAGCGCACTCGGCTATATTTCCGGATATGGAATTGACCGGATCAGAACAGAAGCGCAGGCACTTATGAGGCAGTTTGTTGCAGGGGTCCGTCAGGTACCGCAGGTGATAATTTACGGGGATCCGGATGACTCGGACAGAGCGCCGGTGGTCAGCCTCAATATCAGTGAGCAGGACGCAGGTGAGATAAGCGACATATTGGCGCAGGAATATGGAATTCTGACACGGCCCGGGGCGCACTGTGCGCCGCTGATGCATAAAGCACTCGGGACCGAGGGACAGGGAGCAGTCCGATTCAGTTTTTCCCATCTGAATACCGCGGAGGAAGTATGCACGGCGGTGCGGGCCGTACGGGAGATTGCAGGTCAGGTGAGCGGGCAATGAGGGTTAAAGAGAAGAGACTTATCGTCACATTCCGCACAACAACGGATGCGATGGCTTTTGAAGCTGCCGGCAGGGAATACGGACTTGGCGGCCGGCTTATTCCGGTTCCGCGCGCCCTTACGGCCGGCTGCGGCCTGGCATGGAGTGAGCCGCCGGAAAGACGGAGGGACATGGAAAGACTGATCGGAGAAGAAAAACTGACGTATGAGCAGATTGCGGAGCTGGTGATTTGAATGCATGTACGAAAGCAGCAGTCCGGAAGCTGGGTTCCGGTAAAGACCCTTAGCGAAGCACTGGACGTGGATTTTTCCCGGAAACAGGTTATTTCGGCAGTCGGCGGAGGCGGCAAAACAGCTGCGCTGCATTGTCTGGCGGAAGAACTTGCTGCATCAGGGAAAAAGGTTATTCTGACGACTTCCACACATATGATGATGCCGGAAACAGCAGATATCCTGACATCTGATCCGGCTGTCATCGCGGGGATGCTGGAGGAGAATCATTTTGCCATAGCAGGGATACCTGCCGGAGACGGGAAAATGGCAGGAATTCCCGAAGGGAATATCAACGATCTCATCACACTTGCTGATGTTGTGCTGGTCGAAGCTGACGGATCCCGTCAGCTTCCGCTTAAGCTGCCTGCGGATTATGAACCGGTCATCCCTTTTGAGACGACACACGTGCTTGTGCTGGCCGGGATGAATGCCATCGGCCGGCGGGTCTGCGATGTGTGCCACCGGCCCGAGCGGGTCAAAGTTCTCATTAAGGCGGAGGATAACCACCTGATAACTCCCACCGATGCGGCATTGATTCTGAAGGAGGGCTACTGGATCCCCCATGTTGAAAATATGCACCGGACCGGCACGGTCATTCTAAACCAGGCTGATGACGGAACGCGGTATGCGGATGCTGTTGAGACGGCGGCACTCCTGAATCCAATACCCTGCCTGATAACACAGCTGAAGGAGATGAATACTCATGAAGACATACGTAAAAGCCTTGCTTGAACAGATGCAGCTTCGAGGTTCCGCCCGCACTGCAGTATTTCTGGACGGTTCGCATGCAGGCGAACGCCTGCTTTGGACAGGACAGCAGATCATCTGGAGTGATCCGCGGATGCAGCCGGTATGGACAGATTTTCTGAATCAGCTGAACGAGACGCCTGCCGGTGAGATACTTGCCGTGGGCGGCGCCTATATTTTTGCGGAACATCTGGTATCCGCCCCAAGGCTTGTTATCCTGGGAGGCGGTCATGTCTCCCTGGCTGTAAGCCAGATCGGGAAGATCCTTGGCTTCTATGTAACAGTTGCCGACGAACGTCCCGAATATGCTGATCCGGGACGTTTTCAGGCAGCGGACGAGGTGATCTGCGGCAGTTATGAAGAAGTTCTTGCGGGGATTCCGGAATATGACAATACATATTATGTGATCGTAACGCCGGGGCATGTGAAAGACGAACTGTGTGCAGAACTTCTGTTTCGCCGGGAATATGCATATCTGGGCATGATTGGAAGCAAGGCCAAGGTCGCGAAGACCCGCTTGAATCTCCGGGACAAAGGCGTATCAGAGGCCAGGCTCAATACGATGCATGCACCTGTCGGACTTCCGATCGGCGGAGAAACACCGGGGGAGATTGCAGTCAGCATAGCAGCGGAGATCGTACAGGTAAAGAATCAGACGAGATCTTCGGAGCTGCCGCAGGAGCTGCAGGCGGCCGCAGCCTCCGTACAGGGTCCGGCCATCCTGGCGGTAATTGCGGAAAAATCCGGATCATCGCCCCGCGGTGTCGGAAGTCGGATGCTTGTCGGCCCGGATGGCCTGATCAGCGGAACAATCGGCGGCGGTGCGGTAGAATTTGCCGCAGTCGGGGAATGCCTAAAGATGCTTGATGAGGGAAGACATTTTGCGTCTGTTCAGTATGATCTTTCTGATTCGGCTGCCTCAACGCTTGGAATGATCTGCGGCGGGCAGGTCAGGGTGCTTTTCGAAAGAATCTGATTGTGTATGGTGTGTGTATATATGCAAGTATGCTGAAAGATATGCTGTATTGTCTGTTCATGACGGCAGGTGAAGGGATATTATATAGATAGACAGTCCGCATACACAGATACCCTTCATTTTGTGCATGAAGCCCGATCCATTATGCAAAAAGGAGATGGCAGTCATGAAGATCAGCATGAAGCCGGAATCAACACTCGGTGCAGTATCAGTAGGACTTAATGCTTTTTCCGTACTAACCGGAATTATCTTATATATCCTTGCGGGAAGGCTGAAAATCGTTACTTCTGACCTGCTGATCGGAATATTTGCCATGACAGCTGTAATTGCTTCCATTGTAGCTTTTGCAGCAGCATTCCTTGCGGTTGTCATTCGGGGGGAACGGTCTGCATTAACATTTCTGTCTTTCCTGACAGGTCTTGCTGTTGTGGGATTTATTGCGGGAAATTTGATTGGTGCCAGAGTCTGAATACCGGACGCTGCATGGAGCCGGATGGTGTTTTTGTTAGTCCGGTGTAAAAGAAAGAAGGCAATTTTATGTCAGTTCCAAGAATCAGGATCATAAAAAACGGACCCTATATCGTAACCGGAAATGTCCTGTTATCAGAGAAATTCATCACACCCAAAGGACCCAGTTATGAATTGAAGAATGGACGTCAGCTGCCGCAGAGCGAAGAATATGCACTGTGCCGCTGCGGAAAGTCAAAGAATCCCCCGTTCTGTGACGGCTCCCATGAACATATAAATTTTGACGGAACAGAAACCGCTTCCAGGAAACCATATGCAGAAAGGCTCGAGGAAGTTGTGGAAGGTCCGGATCTTATTCTGCAGGATGACGGGCGGTGCGCCTATGCCCGATTCTGTCACCGCGCAGACGGCAATGCCTGGACCCTCACGGAATTTTCCGGCAATCCGAAGTATAAGGAAGAAGCGATTCAGGCTGCCTTCGAATGCCCGTCCGGCAGGCTTACGGCTGCGGATAAAGAAGGAAAAGCGTATGAGCCCGGTTATGAGCCATCCATAGAGATCCTCCAGGATCCGCAGAATCAGGTAAGCGGTCCGATAACGGTAAGGGGCAGGATTCCGATTGAGTCTTCCGACGGGTATACGTACGAAGTGAGGGAAAGAGCTGCCTTATGCCGCTGCGGAAGATCAAGGAACAAGCCATTCTGCGATGCTTCGCATGTCTCCGTGCATTACCGCGATAAAACAGGAAAGTAAACATGCGCGGCTGAACGACGTCTCCGTTTTCTGAAAATACAATCGCATAAGGTGATATAATATTTTCGAAATAAACGGGAACCATATGTCACCAGGCAATGGCAATCAACAGGAAAGAGAGAAAATGCAATGAAAAATATTCCTTTGTATGAAGTAAGAAAAATCACGGATCTTCGCGATATGATGGCGCAGAGTATGGTCCGATACAGTGATCATACTGCCTTTCTTGTCAAAGATACGAGAGGCGGGGATTATAGGCCGATTAAGTTCTCTGCATACAATGAGGATGTTGAGGCATTCGGAACAGGGCTTCATGACATGGGCTTCGCCGGCTGCCGTATAGCCATTATCGCTGAAACCCGTTATGAATGGTATGTCACATATATGGCTGCTGTGAATGGCGTCGGTATTGTTGTGCCGCTGGACAAAGAGCTGCCGCCGCATGAACTTGCCAGCCTGCTGAACCGCTCGCATGCAGATGTCCTGGTGTATTCCCAGGCAAAGGCAAAGGATGTAGCGGCTATACGCGGCAGCATATCGACGGTGCGCCGGTTTATCTGCACGGAAGTACCTGCGGAAACAGATGCGGATACCGTTTTCTTCGGCGATATCGTTTCGCGCGGGCAGGAGCTGCTTGCTAAAGGAGACCGGCGTTTTGCCGGATACCCGCTTGACCCGGAGGAAATGCGCATTCTTCTTTTCACCTCCGGTACAACAGATCAGGCAAAGGCGGTTATGCTGTCCCACAAAAATATCTGCGCCAACCTGATGGATATGAGCAGCATGATTTATATCGGCACGGAGGATGTGTTTCTCTCGGTCCTGCCGCTGCATCATACATATGAATGCATCTGCGGATTCCTCTGCCAGATCTACCGCGGTTCGGCCATTGCCGTATGTGAAGGTCTGCGTTATATCCAGAAAAATATGCAGGAGAGCCATGCAACAATCATGCTTGTTGTTCCGCTGATGATGGAGGCACTTTATAAGAAGGTTATGAAGACGATCAATTCCGATCCTGCAGCCGCAAAAAAGTTCAGAACGGGAATCCGGATCAGCAATACGCTGCGGAAGGTTGGAATTGACCGCCGCAGGCAGTTTTTCAAACCGATCCATGACAAATTCGGCGGAAAAATGCATCTCTTCATCTGCGGCGGTGCGCCGGTCGACCCGAAAATACTCCGCGGCATGCGCGATATGGGGATTCTTTGCGTCCAGGGTTACGGCCTGACGGAATGTGCGCCCATCCTTGCCGTTAACCGTGACTGCGATTTCAATGATATGTCTGCCGGTCTGGCTTTGCCGCATGTTGAAATCAAAATCATCGAACCGGATGAAAACGGCATCGGGGAGATATGCGGACGCGGCGAAAATGTCATGCTTGGCTATTACGAGAATCCGGAGGCTACAGCAGCGGCAATCGACGGGGACGGGTTCTTCCATTCCGGAGACCTTGGTTATATGGATGAAGAAGGCTTTGTCATAATAACCGGCCGCAAAAAGAATGTTATCGTGACGAAGAACGGCAAGAACATTTTTCCGGAAGAAATTGAGACACTGCTCGGACGAAGTGAATATGTTTCGGAGTGCCTGGTTTCCGGGATACCGGATGAAAGCGGCGAATGGACGGTCCATGCAGAGATTTTTCCGAACGAGGAGGCCGTCTTGGCGGCACTCGGAGAAAAAGCGGAAGATCCTGAGGCAGTCCGCCTGCTGATTGACGAGGAAATCAAACGCGTCAATCATATGCTGGAGACTTACAAATTCATCCGCGCCTACGATATCCGGACAACGGAATTCGAAAAAACAACTTCAAAAAAGATACGCAGGAAATACGCTTAATCATGGAAACGTCCTGAAAACAGGATTAACAAATCGTTTCTTGTATTTCAAAATCAACGGGATAATAATGATACTGTAGCTTACTGTACGGCGCTTTTGTGTATATGTTTCGCGGCTGGATTGTTTTTTAGACAGGCAGCAAAGGAGGAATATTACATGTCAGGAAGATTGGCCGGTAAAGTTGCGGTTATTACAGGGGCTACTTCCGGAATCGGAAAGGCATCCGTGAAACTTTTTGCAGAAGAAGGTGCAAAAGTAGTATTTGCAGGCCGGAGGGAAGAGAAGGGAAAAGCTGTCGAAGAGGAGCTTACCACCCTGGGAATGGATGTAACTTTTGTAAAAGCAGACATTACCGTATCCGAGGACCGGGCAAACCTTATATCGACGGCAGTGGACACATACGGACGAATTGATATTCTGTTCAACAATGCCGGAATTTCGATCCCCAAACGTTTTGAAGACCTGACGATGGATGAATACGACCAGATTTTGGACCTTAATATGCGGAGCTATTTTGCGGTCTGCAAACTCGTTGTCCCGCTGATGGTCATAAACGGGGGCGGGTCCATCATCAACACATCCTCTGCGGGGGGCATTGTAGGTTCGCCGCTGATGACGCCGTACAATGCATCAAAAGGTGCGGTCAGACTTTTTACAAAAGGGCTGGCGGCAGAGGTTGCAGAGCAGAACATCCGTGTAAATGCATTGATGCCGGGACTTACGGCAACGGAAAAGAAAACGGGCGGTGATGAATTCATGGCACTTGCGGCCGCAGGCATTCCGATGAAGCGTGCTGCGGATCCGAAAGAAATTGCGTATGGTGCGCTGTTCCTTGCCAGCGATGAATCCAGTTACATGACCGGTTCCGAGTTGATTATTGACGGCGGGTTTACTGCTGTCTGAATAAAGAGGACGGCCCATATGAATGGCCGTGCGGAATTACCCGAAATAATAGCCGTCCTGCTTGAACAGGACGGCTATTTCTGTGTTCATACTATTTGGGAATCGTCTTTTTGTGTTACGTTCTCCTGCCGCGTCTTACTGCAAGAACTGCGAAAAGACTAAACGATGCGCCGAGCAGCAGGCAAAACGGAACTGCCTGCAGGGGATTGGCTGCTTCGCCTGTTTTTACAACTGCAGCAACTGCGGAATCGGTATGTACTGCGGTACCGGCGCTGGCCGGCGAGGCATATGCGGTTCCGGTTTCGGCAAGGCGGGCATAAAAGGTGTTGTCACTGTTTGCAGTGAGTCCGGTAAACACAGGACTCGCCTGCCATGCTCCGTCACCGGCCTTGTACTCTGCACCTGAAATGGCTGTCAGGGTAACGGAGACGGCAGTTTTAGAGGAAACCGATGGAGCCGGCGGAGCTGCCTGGGCGGATTTGTCAGTGAACACTGCGGTGCCGGCACTGGACGGTGATGCAAATGCGGTCTCGGTCTCGGCAAGGCGTGCATAGAAGGTATATTCGGTATAGGGTGAGAGTCCCGTGAACACAGGGCTTGCCTGCCATGCTCCGTCACCGGCCTTATATTCTGCACCGGTGATCGTCTCGAGCGTTACTGTTGTGTCGGTTTTTCCGGAAACCGCCGGAGCAGCCGGAGCAGCCGGCATATCCTTGTCGGTTGCTCCGGCAGTACCAAGACTGACATCACTGGCAGGCAGATCTGCCGTTGCCGCATAGCGTGCGTAGAATGTATACTCGGTAGCGGGGGAAAGGCCTGTAAATATTGGGCTTGTCTGCCATGCTCCGTCATCTGCTTTATATTCAGCACCTGTAATGGTCTCTAGTGTTACCGTTGTGCTGGTTATGGCGGAAACGACCGGAGCATCCGGAGCTGTCTGGACAACCCGGATATATCCTCCTCCGCCGTTATAGTAATTATTGATAATTTCAATCGTTATTGCGTGTGATCCTGCTTCAACATAGAAACTGCCGTTGCTGTAGGTCGGGTCGGCAAAAGCCACTGCCGGGTCACTTGTGGTTGAATCGTCTGATATTTCGACGGATGGGGTGGTGCCGATAAGAATTCCGTTGTCATACACATTGAACTGATCGCCTTTCATGAAGGCGTCGGTGATATCTACACGAACTCTGTAACTGCTTTCAAACGTGAATGGACCGTTTTCGGAAAAAACCGGCTCGCCGCTGTTCCATATAAACTTTGGCGGCACTTCAGCGGTATCTGACCAATTGACTCCAATAGTAATCGGAGGATCACCGCCTTCACAGTCTTGCTGCCCATTGTCCGATGCAGCTGACAAACTGCCTGCACATACGGATACACAAACAGCAGCCGGCAAAATCCACATAATCAAATTTTTGAAAAATTTCATAAACAAACATCCTCCTTACTTCGGAAACAATGCCATACTATACGTAAAAATTTGTCGTCGGGAAATTATCGTCTGTAAAGACCGGGTAATAAAAGAATGCGTATATTTCCTGCTGCCTGCTGATTCACCCGCTTTCTTAATTCTGCTGCATGCATATACCGGGATACAGCTGACAGCTTTTGCGTCTTATCAGCATATCAGAATAGGCGCAGTTTATTTTTCATCAAGCATATTTTATATTATGTTATAAAAAATTCAAACTATTTACAATAATATTCCTGATAATAATAAAATAATTATCTTCTCAAGGTCTGGAAGCTGCGGCAATCTCTTTACGTACAGCAGGTTTCTTTATCTTTTTTTATAAAGCATAGTATAATGTTAAAGAGGTTACTTTAATGGATCTTTTGGCGTGGAAGGAGAACAATATGAACGAAAGTTACAAAAAATTGTTTGAGCCGATTATGATCGGCAAGGTTCAGGTCAAGAATCGATTTTTTATGGCACCTATGGGCACAATCGCGGAGGTTGACGAGAATGGTGCTTACACACGCAGAAGTATGGAATATTATACGATGAGAGCGAAGGGCGGAGTCGGAATGATCATTACCGGCGCGCATTTCGTGGATAATGATGTGGAGAAACATGTACTCACGCTGTTTCCCAATCCGACAATAATGCCGGAGATGTATGAAAAACGAGCCAGGGAAATGACGGACAGATGTCATGCATTCGATGCTAAAATCTTCATGCAGATTACGGCAGGACTTGGCCGGTCTGCACTTCCTACAGCTATGCACGGGGAGTGCGTAGCTCCTTCGCCGACCACAAACCGCTGGGTTCCAAGTGTGCCGTGCCGGGAGCTGACAATTGATGAAATACATCATATCACCGAACAGATGGTGAAGTCGTCCGCCATTGCAAAAAGATCCGGATATGACGGTGTTGAAGTACATGCTGTTCATGAGGGTTACCTTCTTGACTGCTTCACGATGACATTTTTTAATCAGCGCACGGATGAATACGGCGGGAGCCTGACCAATCGCCTACGCTTTGCAACGGAAATTGTGCAGGGAATCAAGAAGGCCTGCGGCCCGGACTTCCCCGTTATTCTGCGGTTCAGCATAAAGAGTTATATCAAAGCTTTGCGGCAGGGCGCACTGCCCGGCGAAGAATTTACGGAGCTCGGACGCGATATGGACGAAGCGCTGGAAGCAGCACAAATCCTGCAGGATGCCGGCTATGATGCTTTTGATGCGGATGCCGGTTCGTATGATTCCTGGTACTGGGCACATCCGCCTATGTATTTCAAGAAAGGCATGTACCTTCCGCTGGCCAAAAGACTCAAGGAAACAGCAAAGGTTCCTGTACTTGTTGCCGGACGCATGGATGATATGGATCTTGCAGTTTCCGCACTGGAAAACGGAAATATTGACATGGTCGGTCTTGGCCGGCCGCTGCTGACTGATCCCGATTACTGCAATAAAGTGCGTGCAGATGACGTGAAAGACATCCGGCCCTGCCTGGGATGTCATGACGGCTGCTTCGGCCGCCTTCTCGAGGGCGGTATCGGCTCCTGCGCAGTCAACCCGGAAGTCGGCAGAGAGAGTTTTACCGGCATAGAACCAGCCGTTGCGAAGAAGAGGGTGGTTGTCGTCGGAGGCGGTCCCGCAGGTATGGAGGCAGCCCGGGTCAGCGCAATCAGGGGTCACGATGTGACGCTGATTGAAAAAGCTTCCGCTTTGGGCGGCGAACTGATTCCCGGAGGCATACCGCCCTTCAAGAAAGATGATCACAGACTGATCAGCTGGTATGAAACGGAGCTTGAAAAATATGGTGTAAAAATATACCTGAATACGGAGGCAGACCCGGATTTGATTGTAGGTCTGCGTCCTGACTGCCTGTATCTCGCAGAAGGCTCTGAACCTATACACCCGGCACTCCCGGGTGCCGACGGCACCAATGTGCTTGACGCAGTACAGGTGCTGCGGGATAAGGATCTTGCCGCGGGGAACTGTGCCATAATCGGAGGCGGCCTTGTCGGCTGCGAGCTCGGCCTTTACCTTGCCGTGAACGGCCGGCAGGTTACGATAATTGAAGCGCTGCCGGATATTCTCAAGGCGGGGGCGGCCATACCCCCGATGAACGAGTGGATGCTCCGCGATGAACTTAAATTTCATCATGTGGCAGTTGAAGCAGGCGCATCGCTTACCGAAATCACGCCGGAAGGTGCCGTGATAGAAAAAGACGGACAGAAGCGGCTTATTCCTGCGGACCATGTCATTATGGCCGTCGGTTACAAACCGAAATCCCCGCTGTATGACGCCCTGAAAGATGATTATCCGCAGGTCTTCCGTCTGGGCGACAGCAGGAAAGTAAGGAATATCCGCGCTGCGATCTGGGATGCCTATGAGGTCGCCAGAAGTCTGTAATATTCTGCTGCAGTCTTCGGAGATGCTCCGCGTCGTCTGTTATATCCGACATGTACATGCAGACAGCCGCTTACGGGATGGAAAGACCATCCCGGGAGCGGCTTTTTTCTGCTGCAGATGCGCTTTTTCTATGCCGTTTTTTTATAAAGAGTCAGGTACATGGCATCGGATGCGCCGGTTGACCGTACGCAGTCAATGACTGCATATTGCCTGTTGATTTCCTCTACGAATCCCTGCTGATACCCCTGTCCTGCAAAACCCATTGTCACGACATAATCCGGAACGCCTTTTCTTATGTAGTCTGTCTGGGTGTTCAGTATATCGGGAAATAATTCATAACTGATGATCGGTGTCTGAAAGACCTTAACCTGCGGTGTTGTATTGACAAGGTCATATAGTCCGATGTCATAACAGTCGTACATAAGAATGCACGGGTCCCTGTCCGTTTCAGCCGGAGTCCAGGATGTACGGATACAATCTGCTATCTGTTCAATGCCTGTTTCATCAGCCCGCAGTAATTTTGAATCCAGCACCCATGTGTTGGATGCCGCTGTCACGGCAATGATGCATCCCAACATCAGGAGTATAGGTAATTTGATCGTTTTCACATTATAATCAGCGGATACTTTGTTCCTCTTATTATCATAATATCTTTGCATCATCAGGTACGTTCCGATGAGTCCGACTCCGGCAAAGCTGAGCAGGGGAATAAAAGTATAATTATATGGCCTTCCGGAAATATTGATTATACAAACCAGTGCGGCACACGCCAGTGATACGGCAGCCTTTCCGAATTTTGCAATACGGAACCGGCCAAGAAAAATTGCCGCAAATCCGAAAAGTATCATGATCGAACTAAAAAAATTCATCATGAATAATGCCAGGCCGGTGTCTGTAAACGAATATGTATATATCTGATCTGATGCATATTTCATATTGAATAGAATGTACATATTCCAGAAATCGGTAAAGCTGTCTGTAGCTGCAAAATAGAGCAGACAGGGAAGAGAAGCAGTAAATAGGCCGAGCAGATACAGTGCTGCCGCACGAAAGAAGGATGCAAATTTTCTTGTGTACAGCAAATGCAAAAAAATCATGCCGCACCCTGCCATAAAAAATACGGAGAGGCTGATTTTCGTTAATATGACGATGCCGGAAAAAACGCCCTGAAAAAAGAAATCGGACAGGACATTCCTGCCGGCAGTTTCTGTCCTGTCCGGCGCTGTATTGAAATATCGGAGGAGAAAGTACAGTCCCCCCATGAATACAGGCAGGAGAAATTCCTCCGCTGATCCGCCTGCCTGCCAATAGGTTAATTTATTCAGCAAAAGGATCGGAAAAAGGAGGCATATGATGAAGCCGGCTTTCCCGGAAATATAAAGTCGTGCCATCCGGTATAAATATCCAAGGGAAACTGCAAGCGCAATACACTGCCATATATACATACCGTTCATGGAATAGGGTGCGATCCGGGACAACAGAGAAATTACAAGCAGAAACAGCGGGCCTTTCTGCTCAAAAACATCCCGGTAAAGAACGGCGCCTTTACTGACAGCCCTGCCGACATCCATATAAATATTTGGATCCGGCAAATCATTAAACACATAGAGCGGCGAATTTTTGGTGCAGAGCAGAAGCAGGAGCGAAGCATATAAGGAAAAAAATGCCATTCTCAGGAAGACCCCCGTTTTTGTATCCTGCAGAATTTCTCCCCAAAACTTCTTTCCAATCCTGGTATCAGTGAATCGATAATCGTTCTGCACGGGCACTCCTATCCGGTCATACTGCGGAAGCATTCGGTACTATCATTTCGGTTTGTAAAATATATCAAAAAATGATACACGCTCTTCTGCTGATTTTCAAGCAAAAAAGGAATTGTCATTCCGGGAACGCAGGAAAGTTCTTTCGGCACATAAGGAGATTGGACGAGTATAATCATAATAAGTGCGGACAACCTCAAATAATTATCCGAAGGAGAACCTCACATGGGCATATTCCGTTTTTTGAAGAATTCAGAGAAAAGAAAAAATGCCGATATTGATCTGGCGGAGGCCCTTCTTACTGCCAGGTTTTCACCGGCTGAAGGACAAAACAACAGCCGTCAGGTTGAAAAGTTTCTGAAGAAATATCCCGCACGGGAGGCTGTCATTGAGAAAGTGACCGAATTGTGCGGGGAACCGGTAACGTCCAGGCAAAGATACATCCTTGCGGACGCCTGGATGCGCTCCAAAATCGAAAACAGGGATAAGGCCATCGCGTATCTGGAACTGTACCTGGCAAACCAGCCATATGAGGGAGCCTTCAGAAATGCGCATCATTTCCTTGGCAGCAGGTCGTTCACGCCGGATGAAGAGAAGAACATTCATCTTGCCCATATGTACTGTCATCTAGGCAGGGAATACGAAGGAAAAGCCTCATATAATCAGGCATTGGCAATGTACAGGAAGGAAATGGAACTGACACCCTTCTATGCAGCGCCTTCCTGCAGGGCGGCAGCAACGCGCGTGAAGAAGAACCAGATGGTCGAAGCGATGAATATCCTGGCAGGCGCAAAGCGGTCCCATTATTACATCCCGGTCAGATACACCTCCGCATCCGGGGAAATCATGACGGAGGACACCTTCAGGAAAACAATTGACAGTCATATTCTTGAACTTGAGAAGAAGATCAGGAACGGATATGCGTACATACCGAAAAAGAAAAAGGCATAAGGGAGTCATTTGCGTTATAATAAAAGCGAACTTAAATCGTATTGTATCTGACAGCGAATCTGTCTGCCATACTGACCTGATCATATGAATTTATTTTTTCTTATATATAGACTGAACATTTCGGCTTATCCCGCCTCGACATTATTTCTCCGTCCTGTCATATAATGTCCCATGCATCCATTTGTCTGAACTGGGCTTACACATTCTTGCATCCGAAAGCGTACCGTTATGCTTTTACTAAGATGAAGGGAGATGAGCACCATGTTGACACACTCAAATGCTTTTATTCCCAGGATGAACGAAGAGGAACGACAGTGCTTTGACGACTATGAAGGACAGGCTTTCACAATTGATCTGCAGATAGCCGTCAGGCCCGGTGCCATGCAGGCACCGGATATCAGGGAACTTGAGAATGCGCTCTATAATCTGCTCTTCACCTGCAACAAGTACGGGTGCATCAGTCTCGACAAATCGGCCAGCTTCAGCCTCGCCGTCAAATCATCAAAAAACAGGATCCTCTATATGACCCGTCACAATCCGCGCGAAGAGCCTCAGATGACTCTGTGGGACGAAAGAAAGCTTTGGCCGGACCTGCCGGATGCGTATGCGATCGAGCTCAGTCTGGAGGACTGCTGCGGCAAAACACACGATTTCTGGCACTGGATGGAGGACAGTGAAGCTTCTTTTTGGGACGACATTGAAATGAAGGGCTTTCTGCACTGCAGCATGGACCATGCCGTTGCGTGCTGCTTCCGAAAAGGCGGCGGGCAGGAGGACGTATTTGTAAGTACCCTTGATATACCTGCGGAGAATGCAGCCTGGTTCGACGGAACATATGAGGATGATTCGATGACCGCAGACTGGTTTTCGATGAGTATCGACGTGTACAGCCAGAGTCTTTGGGATAAGCTGGTCCTTCCTGTGTTTCAGATTGCAGCATTAAACCGGGTAAGCCTCAGGCCGGATCTGTCCCTTCTTGAAAAAGTAACCGATGCGGGGAGTACTGAAGAAGCAGCGGCTCTCTATGCCCATCATGTGATCTGTTTTTATCCCCGCGTAGAGGTAGGCGCGGGCAGCAAATTCCTGCTTGAAAAAGCAATCCGTGAAATCCTGCATCTGCTTTCAAAAGCAGATGCAAACCATTACGGTGCGGAAACGTATACCGGGTATTTTTACAATAAGAAGAGCCTGTATCTGGAAATCTGGGACTTCAATCCGGATACATTTGAACTGGTGATTTCACATACCATACCGCTTAACCGGCCGAAAGAAACCGCCTGATGAACGCGAATGTAAAACGGCTGTCTGCCGCATAGAACGCTGCGGATTTGTGAACTATGCGCATAGTACGGCTATGTTTTTTTATGCAAATGGCCCGGTACGCAAATCGAAAAGACATGATTTATAATATTGGGAGTATGGAATATGCATGCAGCAGGGATCAGGTCCGGCTGGCTTTTACGCATACTCTACAAGTGAGGTGGGCTGCTTGCATTTTGTCAATAATTTTATTCCGGTACTTCATTCGGAAGACAAAAGATTATTGAGTTTTCCGGATTGCATACATCTTTCGGAGCACGGGAGATGCGATATCCTGACCGTATCATCCTGCCGGGGGGAGACATGCTCTTTTCTCCAGAGCCCGCTGACTGCAAAAACCTGCAGCGCACAGTGGAAACAGCGATTGCAGCTCCTTGATGCAAAGAAGCAGAAGAAAATAGCACACAAATATTATGGGGGAGCTATGCCCTGGAAAGAATAGTTACGGTCGGGGCATGCAAGTACGGCATCTTTCTGTCAGCAAAAAAGAAAAGCAGGGAATAAAATGGAACAGCTGTCAGCAATACCCGCAAATGAAAAGGTTGAGGTGTCGTATCTGAAGTCAGGTGAGAAGACACATATTGTTACAAGTAAGGGTAATCGTTCCGAATGGATTATTTATCGGGTTCAAAAAAGCGGGAAGCTCGATAAATTATTTACCGGCAATTCGCCGGCGGAAGTGGAAGGCAAGGTCTTTGATGAAGACGGAAAGTAAATATGTTTGCAGTAAATGATTATGTAGTCTGTAAAAAAGACGGTGTATGCAGGATAGCCGATATCAGGCCCGTATCAGGCAGAGAAACGAAGGCGGATCTGCCTTTCTATATCCTCGAGCCTTTTTTGCATCCCGGAGATACGGTCAGCCTGCCTGTCGGAAGTGATCTGATTGCACGCAGGATCATGACACGAGAAGAAGCGACTGAAATACTTGACAGAGTGCCGTATATCCGCACGATTCAGGCTCCCAGAGAAAAAATACGCAATGAATTCTATGCGGAAGCAATGGACAGTTTCGAATGCATCGAATGGATAAAAATCATTAAGACCGTTTACGTACGAAAAAAAGACGGACTTCTGTCGGACACCGAATTGGCATATGAGGCAGCGGCGCAGAAATATTTCTACAGCGAACTTGCCGTTGTACTTGGAATTCCTTATGATGCAGTAGAAAAATACATTGTGCGGTACGTGAAAAATAGTTTTAAATAGAAAGAAATCACAGAAATTCGCTTTGGATGTTTCTGTGATTTTCTGCGTTTATAAGGGAGAGATGCATGATCAGTGCAAACCGGAGCTATACGGACGAAGATTTTTCGGATGAAGTCATAGATGAGACAGAACTCACGAATATTACATTTACAGGGTGCAGGTTCAGACGGACAGACTTTTCAGACGTGAAGACAATTTTTAAGTGTACTTTTGACACATGTGATTTCGCAAACGCACATCTGAACGGTGTGGAAATCCTGAACAGCTCGTTCCTGTCATGCACATTTCGCGGTGCTTCGCTGTTTGCGGCCAAATTCCGTACCTGTAAAATGACTGCATCGGATTTTAAAGACTGTGAATGCGCTTTGATGCAGGTTGAGGGCGGGGACTGGTCGTACGCCAATCTGTACAAGCTATCTTTTCAGAAGCAGGATTTCTGCGGCATTCGATTTATCGGCGCTGACCTGTCATATTGTCATTTCAATCAATGTAAAATGAACGAGTGCGAATTTGACGATGCCGTCGTCCGCGAAACAAGTTTTTACAGATGCGATATGAGGGGATCATCGATGCGGGGACTGAATCTATTTGAAGTGAGTCTGAAAGAGGCACAGCTGGATCTTAACCAGTGCGTGGCTGTCGCTGAAAATTTCACGCAGTGCAGGTTTACGCCTGAACCCGTGAACGTCTGATATTTCCGTTAACAAAAATCCGGATGACGGGACCGCTTTGTGCGGATATTTCGCTTGTTAACGGACTGCCCGAAGTGGTATTCTTTTCAGGTACAATTGTTTGAAATTACAGATATGCAGGGGTAACAATGAAAGCCGTAATATTTGATTTTAACGGAACGATGATTTTTGATACGAAAATGAATGATATAGCATGGCGCGAGATGCTGAAAAAATATTGCGGACGGGTGATCTCGGATGAAGAGATGGATTCGTATGTGCACGGACGGCCCAACGCCGATTCAATCCGTCATTATATCAACAGTGAACTGACGGATGAAGAAGCGGAAGTGTATTCGGAAGAAAAGGAAATAATTTACCGCGCTCTGTGCCTGAAGGAGACGGAGCTGTTCAGGCTTGTCAAAGGCCTTGAGCCGCTTCTCGACAGGCTGAAAGAACACGAAATACCGTTTACCATTGCGACGGCTGCCGGAAGGAATAATGTCAATTTTTACTTCGAACATCTTGGACTCTCCCGATGGTTTTCTATTGACAGGGTAGCGCTCGCCGATGGAACGCTTCCCGGAAAACCGGAGCCTGATGTCTATTTGCGTGCATGTAAAATTTTAAATGTCGATCCCGGTGACTGCATCGTAGTAGAAGATTCCATGGCAGGATTAACGTCCGCAGCGCGTGCAGGAATCGGTAAAATTATTGCCGTTGCGTCAACTTTTGATGCGCCCCAAATACGGGAACTGCCTATGGTATCTGCAGTCATAGAAGATTTTGAGGGATTTGAGGAGGCTGCCGGACTGGTAATGGATTAAGGCGGAAGGACGTCTCCTGCCGGAGAGATATCCGGACAGCCTGTATTGCAAAGAAATGCAGGCTATTTCACATCTTCCGTAATTTCTTTCAGGGGGGTCTCAAGCAAATACGGATTATCCAGGTATTTCCTGAACAGTGTCAGCGAATTGGCCAGATACAGTCCGTCACAGATCCTGTCATCAAATGTGTAGCCGATTTCACAGCAATTCCGGACAACAGCCGAGTCATTTTCTGCGGCAGGCATTTTCCCTGTCTTCCCGATTGCTGCAAAAATGCCGGATGTCCCGATATTGTATGGGTGATGGTAGACATAATCCGTGTTGATGGACTTCAGATATGTTAAAAATAAAGTCGTATGAAACGGGCTGACTTCCAATATGTTCCTTGGCAGCATATTATGCCTGTCGAGGAATTTTATGAAGGAAATGAGGGCCTTTTTGGTAAATCCGGGCATGGACATAAGTCTGGCAACGAGCTTGTCTGCATCGTCCTGAACGCCCGGTTTTTTGGCTTCACCAATGATGCGGTTCATTACATCGATCACGTCGAATATGTTTTCATGGCCGGAAAAAGGGAATTTGACGGTCGTTTCCGTACCTTCGTCATCGAGTGCATGTTTGACAACCATGGATATAAATATTCCGCTTCGTGCATAAAGCCGACTGTTCATCACAAACCGGTTAAGCTTCGGACGCTGCGCAAAGACACGCACATAAGCTGCGGCAAACACATGCAGATAACTTAACTTAATATTCTCAAGACGCTTCTGACGGATATACGCATCAATTGTGTCGGTATAGATAACCTGTTTTGAAAACACCTGTGCTTCACTCCGCCGGGTGAGAAGGTAAGGATACAGTTGGTCAAAAGGGCTGACTGATTTAAGCCGTCTTCCGTCATATCGCTTCACAAAAAATTACCTCGCATGCCAATTTTATGTCATGGATTTATTTAATTATACTATACGTATAAGCCAAAATACGTTGACGGCTTCCGGACTGTATTATATAATTCTTGCGATAGCAATGACGAAGAGAAGTAGCGCAGATTATCGTTTCCAGTGAACAGGGGACAGTGCGAACCCTATAAAGTGAATTTGCGTGAATAACACTTTACCAGCTGCAATCTGAACGTCAGGTTACGCCGTACATTTCTTTCAAACAGCAAATGTATGCGATTTCAACGATTAGTAGGTGCGCCGTACGCTGTGCGATAAACGGCATGGTTTTTAACCGTTGAGTGACTGTGAGTCAGTAATTCAGGTGGTACCGCGGACAGTGTCTGTTCGTCCTGAACTTTCGTTTTGGATGGGCAGTTTTTTTATGCTCAAAGAGCAATAAAGGAGAAAATCATGAATACATCTAACATTTACCGCGACCGGACACTCGACAACATACACGAAGGTGACGTAGGCAAATCACTTAAGATAGCCGGATGGGTTGAAAATATCCGTGACCACGGCGGTGTGTCATTTATTGATCTGCGCGATATGTTCGGCGTGATGCAGGTTGTCATGCGGAATACGAGCCTCCTCGAAGGAATCAGCAAAGAAGACTGCATATCAGTCGAAGGCGTTATCGACCATCGTGATGAAGATACATACAACCCCAAAATTCCTACGGGGACAATTGAATTGGATGCCCATTCCGTTGAAATCCTCGGTAAAGTATATAAGCCTCTTCCGTTCGAAATCATGACCTCAAAGGAAACAAGGGAAGATCTGCGCCTCAAGTATCGTTACCTTGACCTCCGCAACAAAAAGATCAAGGACAACATGATCTTCCGTTCAAACGTAATCAGTTTTCTCCGTCAAAAAATGACGGAAATGGGGTTTTTGGAGATTCAGACGCCCATTCTGTGCGCTTCGTCGCCGGAGGGAGCAAGAGACTATATCGTTCCTTCCCGTAAATATAAGGGTAAGTTCTATGCGCTCCCGCAGGCTCCGCAGCAGTACAAGCAGCTTCTGATGGTATCCGGATTTGATAAATATTTTCAGATTGCACCCTGCTTCCGCGACGAGGATGCCCGTGCTGACCGTTCACCGGGTGAATTCTATCAGCTGGACTTCGAAATGAGTTTCGCAACACAGGAAGATGTTTTTGAGGCAGGCGAAGAAGTTCTTACTGCTGCTTTCAGAAAATTTGCGCCGGAAGGTTTCGAAGTGACCTCGGCTCCATATCCCGTAATCAGCTACCGGAAAGCTATGCTTGAATTCGGTTCGGATAAGCCGGACCTGCGCAATCCGCTGCGGATCGTTGACGTAACGGACTTTTTCCAGAGATGTACATTCAAGCCGTTTTACAAAAAGACAGTCCGTGCGATTAAGGTTCATGCAGACATGTCCAAGGGCTTCCATGAGAAGCTCCTGCAGTATGCGCAGTCAATCGGCATGGGCGGTCTTGGCTATCTGGAAGTAAATGACGACATGACATACAGGGGACCTATCGATAAGTTCATCCCGGATGATATGAAGGGTGAAATTGCAGAAATTGCAGGGCTTTCCGCCGGCGATACAATATTCTTTATCGCAGACAGCGAAGAACATGCCGCCCTTTTTGCCGGTCAGCTCCGTAATGAGCTTGGACTTCGCCTTGACATCTGCGAAAAGAACGCATACCGTTTCTGCTTCGTAAATGATTTCCCCATGTTTGAGTACGACAGGGAAGAGAAGAAGATCATATTCACCCACAATCCGTTCTCCATGCCGCAGGGCGGCCTGGAAGCACTGAATACGATGAATCCTCTCGATATTCTGGCTTACCAGTATGATATTGTATGCAACGGTGTGGAGCTTTCATCCGGTGCCGTAAGAAACCACAACCTTGACATCATGATAAAGGCGTTCGAGATCGCAGGCTACACCGAAGAAGACCTTCAGCTGAAATTCGGCGCTCTGTACAATGCTTTCCAGTACGGAGCACCGCCGCATGCAGGTATGGCTCCGGGCGTTGACCGCATGATCATGCTTCTTCGGAATGAAGAGAACATCCGGGAAGTCATTCCGTTCCCGATGAACGGAAATGCCCAGGATCTCATGTGCGGCGCCCCCAATGATGTAACCGAGACGCAGCTCAGGGAAGTCCACATTAAAATCAGACAATAAGAACAAATGGATGGAATCACAGAAGGCAGCGGGACGGAGCGTCCCGCTGCCTTTTTTACATGCGTACTGTCAGAAAGTACAGCTGCAATACTCCGATAAAGGATTTCAAAAAAAATGAGCTGCCGCAACGCGATATTTCTGTCATCGCACCTTTGCAACAGCTCATTTGTCTTGAAACAGGGAAGGGAAATCAGCACTCGGCTTTAAAATTGCGGATCATTTCCATGAGTGCAGGTTTATCGTTATGCAGCTTCAGGATGGCGCTTCCGACAAAAGCACCGTCAGCACCGGCTGTCCTTACCATCGCCGCATCTTTCGGAGAATGGACTCCGACTCCGCAATAGATCGGGTTTCTCAGCCCTCTTGAACGCAGGTACCAGATGCAGTCCTTGAGTTCCGGGTAACCGGGGTCTGCCTGCCCGGGTGCCGGAACTGCCTGCAGATAGACAAAACCATTGGATTTCAGAGCATAATCGACTTCGTCGGCCGGCAGGTGGAACTGCACATAGCAGCTTACCTTCAGGCCCTTATCAATGAATGCATTTTTGATTACTTCATCTTTTAATCCGACAAGGATTACGTCAAGGAGGTTATTTTCAAGGGCAAATGCAATGAATTTGTCTGTACCTATTTCCTCAACGGTGTTTTCATACACCATGAGGATAAACTTTGTGGAGGGCAGGGACTTTTTGACTGCAGCCATACTTTCCATATATTTGTCGTAATCACCGCATACCTCAAGCGCCTTGGCCATGCGGCCGGCAATATATTCGCTTTCCAAAAAAGGATTGCGGGAAGGGAAGTCGATCTCGATAATATCACAGCCGGCTTCAACGTAGGTTTTGGCAATCTGTGCGCTGTCCTCGAGTGTGGGATAGCCGTTGGAAAGGTAACATATCAGATTCATAATATTCTCCATTCGTTTATTCGTAATCAGCCGCAGTATATGGTCTTGAAAAGGCCTGCCATCTGCTCGTGCGACGGAATGATCGGGTTGGTCTTCGTGCATCCGTCTGCAGACGCCATATCAGCCATGATATCAAGCTTCTTCATGTATTCGGCTTCATCGGCAACTGCCGGTTTAATGCAGGAGGCGATTCCTACCTTGCTGTTCAGGTCTCTGACAATCTGCGCGAGGTCATTGCCGCCGAGTTCTTTCGCAAGACTGTCATAGATGGATTTTGCGCGGGGATCGGCGCTGTTGAAGTCAATGATGTAGGGAAGGATGATTGCATCGGCGAGACCGTGCGGGAGGTGGAAAATCCCGCCAAGGGTATGTGCCATGGAATGAACAATGCCCAGGGATACGTTTGTAAAGGCAAGCCCGGCCGTCATGGACGCATTCAGCATGATTTCGCGTACCTTGATGTTGGAGCCGTCGGCACAGGCCAGAGGAAGGTTATGGATGATATCCCTGGCTGCCGCAGATGCAAGGATGTCGGAAAGATAATTTGCGCGGTTGGACACAAGGGATTCCAGCGCATGTGTCAGGGCATCCATTCCGGTCTCCGCAGTGATGTGGGGGGGCATGGTAAGCGTTACCTCCGGATCACAGACGGCAATATCAGGCATCATTTCCATGTTCCCGAGGCCGTGCTTCAGACCGGTCTCATCATCGGAAATGACGACGGAACGGGAGACTTCGCTGGCGGTTCCGGCAGTGGAGGGTATGCACAGGAAGCGGGCCTTTACATGAAGTTTCGGGAAAGGCTTTGCTGTGAGGACTTCTTCAAGTGTCGTAAGTTCGGGATGCTCATAATATACCCACATGGTTTTTGCGGCATCCATTACAGAACCGCCGCCGAGCGCTGCAATCAGGTCCGGCTCAAAAGCCTTCATTGCATCGGCGCCCCTTTTCACGGTTGCAAAGCAGGGATCCGGCTCAACACCCCTGAATACGGATGTTTCCACACCGGATTCGGCAAAAAGATCTTCGACCTTCTTAAGGATGCCGCTCTTTTCGATGCTGCTTCCGCCTATAACAATCATGGCTTTTCTGGCAGGAACAGACTTGATATATTGAAGGCTTCCCTCCCCGAACATCAGTTCATTTCCGGCTAGTTTCATTGGTCTCATCATAAATATATTCTCCCTTTCATTCATGCGGTATAGCGGTCCTGCGAAAAATCCGGTCATCAGAATTATTTCTTCAGTCCGTCGAGCAGTTCGCGGACGAGTTCGTAGGAAATCGGGTTGCTGAGGATGCCGCCTTCTTTAAGGCTGCTGCCGACAATCGCTCCGTCTGCTATATGCAGCTGTTCATTGATGTTGCCCGGTTTCACTCCGCTTCCGGCGATTACCGGGATCTTTACAACCTTCTTGACTTTTTGGATCATTTCGATCGGAGTCTCCACACCGATTGCAGATCCTGTTACGATGATCGCATCGGCACCGCATCCGGCGGCTGCTTTTGCGGAGGATTCAACAGTAACGTGGGGCAGGACCATGTTTGTATGCTTGACCTGAACATCGGCAAGGATCATGATGTCCTCCGCGCCGAGCTTCTTCCTTGTCTGCATGCACAGCCTTGCACAGGGCTTGATGAATCCCCCATAGAACTCTACGGTATCGACAAGGACAGGGATACGGACAAACTGGCATCCTGCCATCTTTGCGATGGAAAGGGAAGCGACGCTGTCACAGAATGCGGCGTCTACCCCTACGGGAATCTTAACGGCTTCCCTTACGCGGGCCGTTGCGATGGCGAGACCGACAACCTGCTCGGTTTCGAGCAGAGCGGAAAAAGGATCGTCGCCCATGTTTTCGACGATGAGCGCATCTACGCCCGCTTTTTCAAGGGTAAGAGCATCCTGCACGGCCTGGCTGACAATTTTATTGCAGTCTCCGTCAAATCCTACCGTACCCGGCAGCGGCAGGCAGTGCACCATGCCGATTACGAATTTCTTGTTGCAGGCGATGATTTCTTTAATATTCATTGTATGTACCATCCTCTCTATTTGCGTTTCCGCTGTTATGATCAATGACTGCGCGGTCATCCGGGATTATGCGTGCGCCGTATGATAGCGGTACAGTCCCTCGAGGGCTACGCGGCAAAGAAGATCTTCCGCATCGACACGCTCCTGGCCTTTCAGCGTGTCCTTCAGGTTCTCGAGTACGGTTGTCATTGTTACGACGCAGGTCTTAACGCCCATCAGCCGCCCTAATGTAAGCATGCAGGCTGATTCCATATCGATACCGGTAACATGAAGTTTTTTCAGTTCTTCAAAAGTCTTATTCATGTCAATTCCGGTCTCCCTGGAGAATTTGGAATCATGCATCTGGCTGTAAAACCCATCCATCGTGCAGTTGATTCCGTTTAGGTAACGTTTGCCGAAGTCTGTGACCGTACTGTTCATAATATTTACAAGTTCGATATCCGCTGCCGCGGGATAGCTTTCCTCCACATACGTCCTGCTCGTGCCGTCGCGGCGCATAGCCGCAATCGGAATAATGAAGTGGCCGAGCATATCATCCTGCAGGGACATTACCGTGCCCATGCGTACGGCAACTTTCATACCGGCTTCATACATTTCTTCCATAGCGATGGCTGCGGAGGGGGCACCGATGCCGGTTGACGTAACAGTGACCCTCATACCCTTATAGGTACCTGTATACGTATTGAATTCGCGCTTGAAAGCAATATGCTCCGGTTCGTCAAGATATTTTTTCAGTACATCGACGCGCCACGGATCCCCGGAAAAAATTACATACGGAGCGGTGTCTTTTTCTTCCGCACCTAAATAGAGTGTTGGCATGTATCTGTCCTCCTTATGGATTGCATTTTTTATAATTTGTGAAGCGCTTCATCAGCGCATCCGGCGTCGGTACATTCGTGCAGCAGCCTTCCTTTTCAATCGTGAAGGAGGAGAGGGTGCTGCCCATTCTGCAGCAGTCCGCGATTGGCATATCCCGGAGATATGCATAGAGGAATCCGGCAATGTAGCTGTCACCGGAGCCTGTGGCATCAACGACCTCCGTACAGTCGCAGATGGGGATGCATTTGGATTCGACTGAACCGTTTTCTCCGCGGAGATAATACGTGCTGCCCTTTTTTCCGTATGTTGTGATAATGATTTCGGCATTGCCGAGACGGAACAGATCCGTGATGTCATGCAGTCCGAAAAGCTTCTCAATTGTCGCCCGTTCCGCCTCGTTCGTGAAAATAATCCTGCTGTAGAGGAGGAGTTCTTTCAGAAAGGGTACCGGGAAGGCGTCAAAATCACATTTCATGCCAAAAACCAGAGGCACATTGTGCTTCCTGCATTTGTTGAAAAATTCCTCGTTGTCGCTGTGCGCTGCTACGGTGATGACGCCCATGCCGGCATTTTCAAAGATCTCATCATCAAGCGGCTCTGCATATTTGCCGTCCATGGAACCAGGGTAGAAGATGGTTATGTGTTCTCCGTTGTTGTCCTGGATCAGGTAGCAGACGGAGGTGATTTCATCCGCCACATGTGTTGTTGCTTCCGTAGGGACGCCGCCCTGTTCAAGAAAGTCCTTGAACCCTGTTTCTTCATAATCATCGCCGACACGCAGTATCGGCATAGCTTTCAGACCAAGCCGGCAGAGCGCATATGCAATATTGACGGAACAGCCGCCATAATAAATTTTCGTGTTTGTCTTGTTTTCAATGATAGAAGTGAAGCCTATAGCTGCGGGAGTTTTGATCTTAAGCATATGATCCATGCTCACGTAGCCGCTTGTAAGTACATCATACTTTTTCATTACAATTCCCCGCTGTCCAGTTTCTCGAAAAATGCTTCCTTATCCATTACCGTTCCGAGGTATTTGCTGATATCTTCAAGGTGCACCCGGTTTACGGTATCGGAATTGGTTGCGACGCATTCCCGGATCACGATCGGATTGTAGTTCAGGCAGTAAGCGTCCGTTACCGTTGCCCGGATACAGCAGTTGGTTTTGGTCCCGACAATGACTGCATTTTTGATGTTGTTTTCACGGAGCACAAGGTCAAGGTCGGTTCCGAAGAACCCGCTGTAGCGGCGCTTTTTAATGACATAGTCTTTTATCGGATCCACTTTAAGCATCGGGTCAATTTCGTCCCCGCCGGTTCCCTCCACGCAGTTCGGACGCATGGCGGCAGCTTTTTCATCGATCTTTCCCGCACGGTTGCTGTGACGGAGGAAAATGACGAGTTTTCCTTTTTCACGGCACTTTTCAAGCACTTCCGCGATTCTCGGAAGGATTTCACGGTTCTGCGGATAAAATACAAGCCCTTCCGGGTCGGTGAAATCTTTGACCATGTCTACAATGATCAGAGCTGTATTATTCATACTGAAAACCTCTTACCTTATTGTTTTTGTGCTTGATAATCGAAACAACGGCCAGCACGCAGACCATCATGACGTAGGGAATGATGTCAAAGAGCCCGGCTGCAGGTCCTGCATAAATACTGAGGTTTACTGCGAGGGAACGGGCCAGTCCGAATAGGATTGCATATACGGCCGACTTCGTGGGGGAACCGCCGCCGCAGTAAATCGCAGCGATTGCAATGAATCCGCGTCCGGCTGTCATGCCGTTGGTGAAAAGTCCGAGACGCTCCGTTGAAAGGTTTGCACCGGCCAGTCCGCAGCACACGGCGCCGATCAGGATTGCGATATATTTGTAGAAATCCGTTTTAAGGCCAAGGCTCTTGGCGGCGTCTTCATTTTCCCCGACAACGCGGACATAAATGCCGAACTTTGTCCTATACATCAGAAGCCACATCACGAGGATTCCCAGAAAACTGATGTAGGTTATGATCGGGTGGCCGCTCAGAATTTTGCCAAGAAAGGGAATGTCCCTGATGAAAGGAATATTGATCTGGAGATCGGCGATATTCAGATAACTTAACGTAATGTTTGACGTCTTCATCTGGATCAGTACGAATCCGGCAATAGCCGTTGCAAGGAGGTTGATTGCCAGACCGGTAATGATGACATTTCCTTTGCAGGTAACGCCGAAAAAAGAGAATATCAGGCCGAACAGAGTTGATGCGAGTATGGCCAGCAGCACACCTAAAAGAACACTGTGCGTGAAGAAGGCGGTGAGTGTGGACACGAACGCACCGATCAGCATCATACCCTCGAGAGCTATATTCAGGACGTTTGCCTTATAGGCAAAGATTCCTCCAATGACGCACAGGATAATGGGTGCGCTGTGGTAAATTGTGTCGTATAAAATGCTGTTAAGCAAATTCATTTATTCTCCCTCCCTGCCTTCCGGTTTGTCAATTTTGCAAAAAGCGATCTGATCTTCGGACCCGTGACGGAATTTTCACTGAGGAATTTTATGGACAGGAAGAGAATGATCAGACCCTGGATAACGGCAACAATCTCTTTGGGAACCATGGAGTAGAGATTGATATTGTCGGCTCCGGTTTTAAGAGCTGCGTAGAAGACCGCCGCAATAAGAATTCCGACAGGGGAGTGGGCACCCAGGAGTGCGATAAGCATACCGTCCCAACCGAGTCCCGGATTGCCGGAAAAGTCGAGGGTGAATTTGAATTTTTCACTCATCATATATCCTGCGCCGGCAAGACCGGAAAGTGCTCCGCTGATTGCCATAAGCATAAGAATTTTTTTGTGGACTTTCATGCCGGTTGCTTCTGCAAATTCGGGATTCTTTCCGATTGCTGTCGTCTCATATCCGAGTTTTGACTTGTTCATCACAAAGTACATGACGGCAAATGCAGCGACGGCTATAAAGAAGAAGGCAGTAATCCGGGAGGAACCCAGACGGGAAAACATGGCGTTTTTCTGGATGGTTGGGGTGCAGACATAACCGGCTGTTATGTCGCGGAAGACCCCGGTTGAAAGAAATTCAAGGATTTTTATAATTGCGTAGTTCAGCATCAGCGTAACGACCATTTCGTTAACCTTGAAGTAAGCCTTTAACACGGCGGGAAGCATAGCGGAGATGGCTCCGCAAAGGACTCCGACCGTAAGACAGACAATCTTTGCCAATACGGAATTCATGCCTGCAGGCAAATATGCACCGATAATTCCGGAAAAGAAGGCGCCGAGCAGCATCTGTCCTTCAACGCCCATGTTGAAGATATTTGCTTTAAATGTAATAGCGATGGCCAATCCGGTAAGAATCAGGGGAGAAGCATAATGGAGCGTCGTCAGGAAGCCTTTTGAAGTCAGCAGTGACTTGCTGAGAAGAATTCCATATGTATCCAGAGGATTTTCACCAAGCATAGCAATGATGATTCCGCCGATAAGGAAGGCCAGCAGCACAGGCAGAACAGAGTTGGCAAGATGCACAAAAGTGGATTTGATCTTCATATGTTTGCCTCTTGTTTCGTTAATTTTTGATGCCGGCCATCAAAAGGCCGATTGCAGTTGTATTTGTTTCCTTAGGGTTGACTTCACCTACGATTTCGCCTTTGTACATAACGGCAATGCGCGTGGACAGGCTCATGATTTCTGAAAGTTCACTGGAAATCAGAATAACTGCATTGCCCCGGTCGCGGTATGCAAGAATCTGTTTATGAATGAACTCGATCGAGCCGATATCGACCCCTCGTGTAGGCTGGCAGGCAATCAGAAGCTTTGAATTGCTTTCAAATTCACGGGCAATAATGACCTTCTGCGCATTTCCGCCGGAAAGCTGACCGACGCTGCCGTCAATGGATCCGACCCGGATATCGAAATTTTTGACGAATTTGTCACGCAGTTCGTTGATTTTTTTGCGTTTCATGAAGCCGGCCTTTGAACATACCTGCGGATTGCTGTGGTATCCCGCAATGCAGTTGTCGGACAAACTCATGTCAGCGCAGAGTCCCTGTGCATACCTGTCTTCCGGTATGATGCCTATACCGTTTCTGCGAAGCTCATCCGGCCACTTATCCGTGATATCTTTACCATCTATCGTTAGTTTACCTTTTGTCGTTTTCATGATGCCGGTAAGTACCTTGACCAGTTCGGACTGGCCGTTTCCTTCAACTCCGGCAATTCCGAGGATCTCGCCTTTCTTTACGGAAAAGGAGATATTATGGAGAACTTCCTTGCCATAATCGTTTATCGTGCAGATATTTTCCGCCTGATAGGCGGTTGCGCCTGAAACAGGGCCGTTCTGCTCGTTCTTAACCGTGAGCATGACATCCCTGCCGACCATCATCTGGGCAAGTTCCGCTTCGGATGTGTCTTTTGTAAGTACATTGCCGACAACTTTTCCCTGCTTGATAACAGTTACGCTGTCGCTCAATTCCATTACTTCACGAAGTTTATGCGTAATGACAATAATGGTTTTTCCCTGGCCGCGCAGTTCGCGGAGATTTACAAAAAGATCATCAACTTCCTGAGGGGTAAGAACAGCTGTCGGTTCATCCAATATCAGGATATCCACGTCCCGGTAAAGCATTTTCAGAATTTCCACGCGCTGACGGCTGCCTACAGAGATGTCTTCGATTTTGTCCAGGGGATTCAGATCAAATTTATATTTGTCTATCAGTTCCCGTACTACTTTGATTTCTTTCTTATTATCAACAAATACGGAATTTTTCGATTTCTTGATTTCAGTTCCAAGCATGATGTTCTCATAAACGGTGAGGGAGTGCACCAGCTTAAAATGCTGGTGCACCATCCCAAGACCGTTGGCAATAGCCTGGACCGGACTGTTAATTACAGTCTCCTGATCTCTGATGAGTATCTTTCCACTCGTGGGACGCAGTAATCCATAGAGCATATTCATAAGGGTCGTTTTTCCTGCGCCGTTTTCACCTACGATGCATTTGATCTCCTGCTTGTCAACAGAAAGATTGATCGCGTCGTTTGCTGTGAAATCCCCAAATTTTTTGGTAAGGTCAACTGTTTGTATAATACTCATTTCAATCCCGCCTCTTGCCGCTTCAAATTTTGATGATTACTTAATGGTTACGTTCGGGCATGTTGCCGGATCAAATGTCTCGCCGGCCTGCGCATTCACAACCTTGATATCAGAACCGATTTTGGACTGGACATCGGCGACTTCTTTCTGAATTTCTGCCCACTTTGCTTTTCCTTCGTCAGAAGTAATTGCTTTTGTGATTTCAGCAAGATCCGTGATTCCTGTAGCGCCGGAGGTCAGGGTGTAAGACTGGAGGTTTTCCATTCCGGAGAGTTTGCCGTCTACAAGAGCCTGGCAGATTGCGAGTACGGGAACATTCGTATTTTTCAGAACGCTGGTGAGGACATAACCGGGCTGCTGACTGTCTTTGTTGGCATCAACCTGAATTGCAAGTTTGCCGACTTCCTTGGCTTTGGATGTTACGCCGTCACCGACGCTGCCTGCAACGCCGTATACGATATTAGCGCCTTCTCCGTAGTATGTTCCGGCAACTGTGCTGCCGAGTGCGGAATCCGTGAAGCCTGCGTCATATTTTGCGTAGTAGTCATAATTTACGCCAAGTTTTGCCGCTTCATAGTTGATTCCCTGGATGAAACCGTAAGAGAAAACCGTGATGCCGTTGGAGTTTGTTCCTCCGATAAATCCGATGGCGCGTCCGCCGTTGTCCGGCGCTGTGAAGCTGTAGCCGCTGGTGCCGAAGAGTGTTGCGGCATTCTCGTTGACCAGGACGCTGAGCGCACCGGCAAGGAAGGACGCTTCGTGTACATTGAACATTACGGAAATAACATTCTTGAACTTGACGCTGCCGTCATCGTTCACATTCGGATTGTCATTGAAGATAACGAAGGTTGTATCAGGATACTGCTTTGCCAGAGGCTCTGCACCGCCGACACCGTTGATAAGTGCGTCAAAGTCATATTCGAGACTGAAGATGACATTGTATCCGTCTTCTGCAAGTGCTTCCAGAGCGGCGGGAACGCCGTTTGTCGGCTCAACGACCTTGTATTCGAGGCCGAGGTCAGAAGCGGCCTGTTTGGCGCCGTCAACTGCGGACTGGTTATAGCCGTTATCATTCTGTCCGGCTGAGGAACATACAACAGCGATCTTCTTTCCGCTGCCTGCCGCACCTGCTGTCGTTGCTGTCGCGCTTTTGCCGCATCCGGCCAGGACTGAGAGGGACATTGCAGCCGCCATAACGATGACGGCGAGTTTTCTCCATGTTTTTTTCATTTCTTTTCTCCTTTTTCTGCTTTCATTTTCTATATTTTCAAAAAATGGGAAACATTAATAAAACAGGGTACTTCATCGACCTTGCTGGTTTGGAATCATGATAGAAATGGACGGGCTTCTTTTTTACTTGACCTGGTTGATGTAGAACTTGAATTTGTCGCTGCGGTAGCAGCACTTGAAATTTTCAATCGGAAGTTCTTTCCCATTCACAATACCGTATGTTATGCAGCTGAACAGCAGTATCGGAATTCCATCCTGAACTTCCAGGTACTTAGCCGTATCATCCTTGGCCAGAATCGCTTCAACGCTGCGCTTGGCCTTGGTAATCCGGACTCCGTATTTTTCCTCCAGAATATTGTAAAGTGACTCCTTGGAAAAATCGTATTTTTCAATTCCCGGAAATAATTTGTAGGGAAGATAGGTTGTGGTAAGGTTGATTGTTTCTGTGTCTGCATAGTAGGTACGTTTGAGACGAAAGACTTTGTCGTTTTCGGTGAGTTCCAGGTTGTGACTGCGTTTTTTGTCAACGGGGATAATCTCCGCGGAAATAACCTTCCTGCTGGGTGTCATGCCCAGATTGATCACATCCTGCGTGCAGCTTGTAATGGAAATAAGGTCCTGGCTGTATTTGTCGGTCTTGACGTACGTGCCCTTACCCTGAACTTTATACAGGTACCCTTCGCTTACAAGCTCATCGATTGCTTTGCGCACGGTAATACGGCTGACATTATACATGTCAATCAGTTCCCGCTCGCTTGGAATGGCTTCGTTCACTTTGAATTCTTCCTGATCGATCTTCTCGATCAATTGCTTCTTGAGAACGAAGTACTTGGGCATCATCCCTTCTGTCATTGTTTCCTCCTTTGTGGTTATGTCAGCATGTCGTCATGACCAGTTACGTTTTTATTATGTCCTCTTTGCATTGACAGTCAATATGCCAAAAGGAACAAAATTGAACGGAATAATTGTGCATGCTGCACAGATTGCCGGGGGAGGTCAGGTGAGCATATCATACAACATGAATCCGACGGAGAGCTGGAGACGAGTATCCAGTGTGGAGATATCCATACCCAGCACTTCACCGGCTTTGCCGATTTTGTAATTCACGGTATTTCGGTGAAGAAATAATTCGTCGGCCGTGGCCTTCACGCTGCCGTCATGCTTTAGATAGCTGCGAAGAACAGGTGTGAGATCGGAATCATTCTGATCATCATACAGGAGAAGCGGAGACAGAACTGCTTTATAGTATTCGACCAGGATATCCTTGTCTTCAATCCCCATAAGAAGCTTGTAGATGCCCATATTGTCATAGGTTATCAGAGACTTGTCAACTTTATGATGTTCCTGCAGGCGCTGTATGGAAACCGCCTGGTCATAGCTCTTATTTACACAACGGATGCTTTTTGTACACTTGCCGATTCCCAGAAAACTTTCTTCGTTTGCCCGTAGAAATTTTTCGGTGTAATCCTTCAGATCACGGACAAAGCGGGTAAGCAGAGGTTTATCGTACTTGCCGAGAACCAGTACGACCTGATTCTCGTTATGAAAAACGGCATAATTTTCGTAACGGCGATGCCGGAAATAATCATGCAGAGAAGAGCAGATTTCCTCAAGTCTGCTGCAGGATGAGACGGAACCCGGCCCGGACATGACTTTCAGGGCACATACATGGTAATTCCAGTTTACCTGAAAACCCAGCTGAGAGAGGGGGATCACGTAGAGTTCCTCCTGTCTGGGAAAGAAAATCGCATTTTTGAATGCTGCGGCAGTCTCCATCTCGCTCTGGTCGGATTTAGTGATCGTATAACTGATAATCTGAATGATCTGTGCGATGTGTATCTTCCAGGGAACCAGAAAAATGGGAAAGTCATGTTCATTGCCGAAATCAATGACTTCTGCTGGAACGGACTCGATAAAGGGACCTACGTTGAGCACCGCGGCTGCTACATGGTTTTCATACAGAATCTGGATGAGGTCGAGTAAGTGAAGGCTGCCGTTCAGACCGATCCCTGTCGTGAAAGCGATCTCTCCGCCCTGAAGAAAAGTAGACGCTTCCGCGGACTCGACCATATGCACCCAGCTAACAAGGTTATTCATGCCTTTTTCGCCTGCCAGCAATGTTATGTCTTTATGGGATACTTTCTCAATCAGGCGGCATAATTCAATTGCCATTAATTATCATCATCCTTCAAATAAAAAAGGCAAAGGCGCCGGATAGCGTCTTTGCCTTTTGTTTATGTTATGAATCCGATTATAGCATACCGGATCTGCCTTTTACAAATATGCGTTTTCATACGGGTGACAGGCTTCGTTTCTCACTGCGGATTTCCTGCCGTGTACCGGGAAATTCGGAGTTGCTGAAAGAAGCATTAGGCTTCAGCACAGACAAGTATATGCCCGGGATTATTGTTTCGGAAAATCACGTCGCTATAATTTCGTTTATAGATTAATTTCAGCAAACAGACAAACAATGACGAAGGGAGCCCCTTATTATGAATGCGCAAGAAATAAAAAACAACCAGACGGATTATGTGCTGCAGTCCTGGAGTAAGCAGAAAGGCCTGAATCCGATTCCTGTCGAAAGAGGAGAAGGCATCTACTTTTATGATTATGACGGCATCCGCTATTCCGATATGTCTTCCCAGTTAGTCAATATGAACCTCGGATTTGGAAATAAGGCTATCGGCGAGGCAATCAAGCGCCAGGTTGATAAATTCTGCTTTGTAGGTCCCTCTTATGCCGCCGAATCGAGGTCGACACTTGCAAAAGCGATCATCGACTTGCTTCCGGATTCCTTTGGAAAAGTATTCTTCACAAATGCCGGCGCCGAGTCGAATGAAAACGCGATAAAAATGGCAAGGATGTATACGGGAAGGCAAAAAATCTTAAGCCGGTACAGGAGTTATCATGGATCTTCCTTTGGCGCGGGCAACCTTACCGGCGAACCAAGACGGTATCCGCTTGAGCCCGGTATTCCAGGATTCGTGAAATTTTTTGATCCCTACGTATACCGCGAACCTGTTGCATTCGAATCGGAAGAAGAAGCGGCAAAATACTATCTGCATAAATTGAGGGAGCAGATTTGTTATGAAGGAGCCGGAAGTATCGCGGCGATCGTCATGGAGACGATAACCGGGTCGAACGGCGTTATCATTCCGCCGAAGGGTTACCTGCCGGGTGTGCGGAAAATCTGCGATGAATTTGGCATTCTGATGATTCTCGATGAAGTTATGACAGGGTGGTGCAGGACCGGTAAAATGTTTGCTTTCGAAAATTTTGATGTTGTTCCCGATATCGTTACCTTTGCAAAAGGCGTGACCTGCGGGTACCTGCCGCTTGGCGGCGTTGCGGTCTCAAGCAGGATAGCCGGGTATTTTGACGATCACTATTTATCCTGCGGACTAACCTACAGCGGGCATCCCCTTGCATGTGCAGCAGGAACTGCATGTGTCGAATATTACCATGAAGCCGATATCCTCGACAACGTGAACCGCACCGGTAAGGTTCTCGGCGGGATTCTCGAGAATCTCAAAGCGAATCATCCGTGTGTCGGCGACGTACGCTATATCGGACTTTTTTCCTGTATTGAGCTGGTAAAGGATAAGGCATCAAAAGAACCGCTTGTACCTTACGGGAAAGATCCGGAGGGTGTCATGGGTAAGATTGTCGGAATGCTGAAGGCAGCCAGGTTCATGACGTATTCCCATGAGAATATGATCCTGATCTGCCCGCCCCTCATTATTACGGAAGAACAGATCATAGAAGAGATGGCGAAGATGGAAGACGTGCTCAGTATTGTCGACGACGCATTCATTTGATTCAGGAGGAATACACATGGCACATTTTGCAGTTCCGCGGCATATTTATGTCGGGAACAATGCTCTGGCGGAATCCGTTCCGGCGCTGCGCGAATGCGGCAGTAAAGCGTTGATAGTGACAGGACCCCACGTAGGAAAATCATCCATGATGGACACGGTAACTAAGACCCTGAAAAATGAGGGGATCGGCTTTGTTGTCTTTGACCGGATAACAGGGGAGCCGACCGTGAAAATGATCGCGGAAGGGGTATCCGTGTTCCTCGAAAATTTCTGCGATTTCTGCATCGGCTTAGGAGGAGGCAGTCCTCTCGATGCGGCAAAGGCGATATCCTTCATGTCGGTCGGTCCCGGTCGGATTTCTGATTACTGCGGCAAAGAAATCAAACTGGAGGCACCGCCGGTTGCAGCAATTCCGACAACGTCTGGAACAGGTTCCGAGGCGACCCGGTTCACGGTCATCACGGATGAGGAACGAAACATTAAGATGCTTCTTAAGGGCGACTGTATCCTCCCGCGGATAGCCATTGTCGATCCCGGATTTACGATTGATATGACCAAACCGGTTACGGCAGCGACGGGACTTGATGCGCTTACGCATGCAATTGAAGCGTATACATCGATAAAGGCAATGCCGCTGACGGATAAACTGGCGGAATCTGCAGTCGGGCGGATTATGAAGTATCTTCCGGCAGCATATGCCAACGGATCAGATGCCCGGGCGAGGGAAGAGATGTCGATTGCGGCGCTCGAAGCCGGCATCTGTATCAATAACGCAAGCGTTACAATCGTACACGGTATGAGCAGGCCTGTCGGGTCGTTCTTTCACGTACCGCACGGGCTTTCCAATGCCATGCTGCTGAAAGAATGCCTGGCCTTCGCCAAGGATGGCGCATACGACCGGTTTGCCGCTTTGGGACGCTCCGTCGGCGCCGCATCGGAAGAGGAATCCGACGCGGAAGCATCCGGAAGATTCATCGAAAAGCTTGGAGAGATCTGTGCTGTCTGCGAAGTGCCCTCGTTTGAGAGATACGGAATTGACAGGGCGGCATACTTTGCGGCAATTCCCAAAATGGCAGAGGATGCAGTCGCTTCCGGCAGCCCGGGAAATACGAGAAAGCACGTCTCTGTTGATGACTGCATGAATATATATAAAAATTTATTCCGGTAAACCGGGCAACTATTCCTGTGTTGCAGCACAAAATGGTTTGTGCTGAGGCGCATTGAAATCAAAAATGCGTCTCGGTATACTTTAAACAACATAAAGACGGCAAGGCAACGGAGCTAATTGAAGACTCCTGCCCTGCCGCTTTTTTTATCAAGGGAGACAAGAAGATGACGGACGTAATGACAAATGAGAAGAGGGAAATCGAGATTCGGATCAAAGACCTCGGAATGTTATTCAAGGACAGCCGGGGCGGCGATATTGCCGCTTTAACCGGAGTAAATCTTGATATTTATAAGGGGGAATTTGTTTCCCTCCTGGGGCCTTCCGGATGCGGGAAAACGACATTGCTCCGTCTGGTGGCAGATTTGCTTGAACCGACGGAAGGAAGCATCCATATCGGCGACCGTCTTCCGAGGGAAGTGCGCCTTGATCAGAAGCTTGGAATGGTATTTCAAAGCCCCGTGCTTTTTGACTGGAGAACGGTAAAAAAGAATGTGGAGCTCCCGCTTGAAGTCATGAAGTTTGAAAAGAACGAACGGTCGAAAATAGCAGATTCGATGCTTGAGATGGTTGGCCTGACGAAGTTTGCGAATCATTATCCGAATCAGCTCAGCGGAGGTATGCAGCAGAGGGTAAATATTGCACGGTCCCTGGCTGTCCGGCCTGAACTGCTGCTGATGGATGAGCCCTTCTCGGCGCTCGACGAATTTACCAAGGAAAAACTGCACGAAGATCTTCTCCGCATCTGGAAGAAGACAAATAAGACAGTTATCTTTGTTACCCATAATATTCAGGAAGCCGTATTCCTGTCCGACCGGGTCTGCGTTCTGTCCCCCCACCCGGGGAGACTGTCCGGGATTGTAGATATTGATCTGCAAAGACCCCGGGAAATCGGAATCAAAGAGACAGCCAGGTTCAATGAACTGGTTACGAAGGTCCGGAATACTTTTGACGGTGGAAGTCTATGAAGACTATTAACAAAATCACATCACAAAAATGGTTCCCCATGCTTGTATGGCTGCTGGCTGCCGCAGTGATCTGGGAACTTGGCGCCGCGGTCGTCGATGCTTCAAAAAGAACGCCGGAAAATGTGCTTCCGCACATTTGGCAGATTGTCGGGGCAGCGTACAGCAGCAGGAGGGTGAACAGCGGACAGACCGCAGCACAGCTTGTGTTAGCCAGTGCGGGGAAGACACTCAGCCGGGCGGCAGTCGGATTCCTGATCGGAACGCTGTCCGGGTTTGTGCTGGCGCTGATCATGAAGATCTCAAAGATCGTGGAAAAGACCATTTTCCCTTATCTGATGATCATCCAGATGATACCGATCCTCGGAATGGCGCCGATTATTCTCTCCATTACCGGCGATATCAATACAAGCCGTGTTGTTATTGCAGCCATCCTGACTTTTTATCCGGTTGCAACGGGAACGCTGGCAGGATTTAACAGCGTAGAGCACGAAAAGTATGACCTGATGTACAGTTACGCTGCAAACAAGTTCACTGTGTATACCAAAGTGCTGATTCCCTATTCGATTCCTTACTTTTTTACAGGCCTCAAAATTGCTGCTCCGATGGCCATTACCGCTTCCATTCTTGTCGACACCCTGCAGGGGGACGGCGGTCTCGGGACGTTGCTTTCACAGTCATTAAAGCACGCTATGTCCATCTATGTCTTTTGGCTGATTGTTATATTTGCAGCCTTTGTCGGTATATTCAGTTCCAAGCTCATGGAAATTATCGAGTATCTGGTTCTTCCGCATAAAAGAATTCGAATATTTGGAAAGGAGGCGGCAGTATGGGCAGCAGACGCAAAAGGGAAAAAAGTTTTTTGCGGAGAGTTCATGAGAATACGCAGGTAAAGGCTGCCGAGACAGTCACTCTTCCGGTTCTTCTCGGTGTGCTGATACTGATTCTTTGGGAGACAGGGATTCTGCACAAAATCCTGCACACCGATACTTTTACATTGCCGCTGCCGGACCGGATTCTGATGATTATGGCGGACAATGCAGGCAAGATCACGGCAAATGCCGGTGCAACCGTTGCGGTTGCCGTGATCGGGCTGACAGCCGGATCGGTCATCGGATATGGAATTGCCGTCCTGGCCGCTCTTTTCAGAAAATGGGGCACCTCGGGAATGGGCATCGTAGCTGCATGCAATGCAATTCCGATCGTGGCACTGGCTCCGGTTATGACAAACTGGACGAAAGATGTCAGCAGGGATGCCAGCATAAGAAGCATGGCTGCCAAAATCCTCGTTGTCACGATTGTGAGCATTGCGAATATGAGTTTTAACGCGTTTCGGGGACTGACGGAATTGAAGCCTTTTTCGGAAGATCTGATGACCTCCTATGCGGCAACAAAAAGGGAAACACTGATCAGGCTCCGGATACCCAATAGTGTCCCCTATATTTTTACCGCGCTCCGGGTTGCCGTGCCGTCTAGCGTAATCAGTGCGCTTGTCAGTGAATATTTTGCCGAATACATTATCGGCGTAGGCAGGCAAATCCGTGAAAATATCGTTCTGGCACAATATTCATCAGCCTGGGCATATATTGTCGCGGCCTGTCTGATAGGAATCATACTGTATGGAATATTAATGATTGTTGAAGGTGTCGTTCTGAAAAAGCATGCAAAGGCGTGATTGTTCAGTGCAATATAGAAAAAATCAGGAGGAGAACAAAATGAAAAACGTAAAGATGAAATTACTCGGTACACTGTGTGCTGCAGCACTTTGCTGCGGGATGCTGAGCGGGTGCGGAGCATCCGCTCAGACAAAAACGACATCGGTAGCTGCGGAAACAGCCGCAGGAGAAACAACGGCTGCAGCTGCAGAAACCGATGCTTCTGCCGGCACCGGCGCCGCAGCCGTGTCAAATGAAGATATTGTCGTCAAAGCTGCACAGGACGGCAAGGTAGGCAACTGGGGCCTGGGAAATGAATATGAGATTCAGGCGCTTCTCCAGAAATACGGCCAGCCAACGACTTATTTGAGCCAGGCATTCGATATGGACGGGTTTGATGATGATTCCATCACTCTGGCATCGGCTATGACATACAACGAGCTGGGTCTGGTAAAGAATGATTACGACGGCGGGTACGGATACGGAGACAGCGTTGGAATCATTGACATGAATGACGAGGGCGTGGCTATGCTTGAGGACAATATTTTCTGTACAAAGGATTTTGCGGAGAAGAATCCCAACACGGTAAAAGCCTTCCTGTACGCTTCCATGAAGGGCTGGGAATATGCCTGTGAAAATCCCGAAGAAGCGGCTGAAATTGTATACAGCTATGGCTCATCCGTATCGGCTGATCACCAGGCGTACATGGCTGCCGAGGTTAAGAAGCTTGTAGAAACGGATATGAATGGAAATGCAGTCACAGCCATCGGGAATTTGGATGAGACTGCCATGCAGCAGACGCTGGACCTTGCAAAAAAATATATTCAGCTTGACGATGCCGTAGCTAAGGATGCTCTTGCCGCAATGACACTTGACAGCATCAGGGATGCATCCTACATCACAGATGTCTTCGCATCCGAGGACGGCAATTTCGGCACACCGGAGAAAACGGATGTTTCGATTCAGCTGAAGTGGCTCCCCCAGGCACAGTTCATGGGTTATTATGTCGCACTCGACAAGGGATACTACAAAGACGCCGGCCTGAATGTCACGATTGTTCCGGGCGGCGGCGATATCAGTGAAACAACGGCAGTAAACAGCGGCACAGTGGATTTCGGCGTAACGTGGGTATCCAACCTCATCTCCGCAAATGCCGGCGGCATGAATCTTCTTGAAGTCGCACAGGTATATCAGAGATCAGGACTTGTTCTTGTGTATAAATACGCAGACTTTCAATAAACATATAAGGAGCAGATATTATGAGCTTACTTATAAAAGGCGGTATGGTCGTTACACCGACAGAAAGCTATGAAGCGGATGTTTTGGTCAGGGACGGAATTATCGCAGCAATTGGTAAAGATTTAGAAGTATCTGTGGATAAAGTAGTCGACAGCACCGGTAAGCTTGTCTTGCCGGGTGCTGTCGATGCCCACACCCACATGGCCATGCCGTTTGGCGGAACCGTATCCGCAGACAGTTACCTGTCCGGTACAAGAGCTGCAGCGTGCGGGGGCGTGACGACGATTTTTGACTATCCCGTCCAGCATAAAGGCGAGACGATACTGGGACTCATCAATTCCAAAAAGGAAGTCCTGGAAAAGGAAGCCTGTGTCGATTACGCCTTCCATTGCTGTATCACAGACCTGAACGGCGGAGAGATTCTTGACGAGATGGAGCTTGCCGTAGAAGAAGGTATAACGAGTTACAAATGTTTTCTTGTCTACAAAAAAGAAAAGATGATGGTGGATGACGCGACTCTCGTCAGGCTTCTCATCCGTGCTAAGGAATTAGGTGCAAGGATTAATGTCCACGCGGAAAACCCCGACATTATCGATCTGAACATCGCGAATTTCCTCAAAGAAGGAAAGACATCCGCCTGGTATCACTATCTGAGCCGGCCGGAATTTGTAGAAGCAGAGGCAGACAAACGCGCGGTGCACTGGGCCAAAAACTTCAATACCTCCCTGTATATTGTGCATATGGCGGATAAGGAAGGTCTTGAGGCATGCATTGAAGCAAAGAAACAGGGCTTTGAAATCTATGTTGAGACCTGCCCGCAATACCTCGAGTTCACCTGCGATGTCTATAAGAGAAAAGACGGGAGGAACTTCGTCTGCTCTCCGCCGATGAAAGGCCGGGAAAGCCAGGATGCTCTCTGGACCGCTCTCAAATCTGGATTTATCGATACAATTGCAACAGACCATTGCCCTTTCCAGAGTTATGAAAAAGACTGGGGAAAAGATGACTTTACGAAAATTCCAAATGGATGTGCCGGTGTTGAAAATATGTATCCGTACATGCTTGATGCGGCCAACAGAGGGAAAATTCGTTTTGAAAAAGTTGTGGAAGTCTGCGCAGCAAACCCTGCCAGGATATTCGGATGTGATCACAAAGGATCTCTTTCTGTCGGGAAAGACGCAGACATCGTCATTTATGACAGGGAGAAGGATTTTATCGTCTCCGTAGACAAAATGCATTCCGACTATGACCATACGATCTGGGAAGGCAGGAAATTTCACGGGTATCCGGTACAGACATACCTCCGCGGCAGACTTGTATACGATAACGGGGAATTTGTCGGGAAACCGGGAACCGGAAAATATATAAAAAGAAGTGCAGTGAAATAATTGCGGGCGGAAGAAGGGCAGATAGTATGACTTACAAAAGACCGGAGTTAAAAACAGAAACGGGAAGATGTCTGCTTTGTCATGACGCCCCCTGCACAAAAGCCTGTCCGAATCATGTACCTGCAGCAGGGATCATTCGTTCCCTGCGCTTCGAAAACGAACTGGGTGCATCGGCAAGGATTGCGTCCAATCTGTCCTGCTTTTCGTGTGAAAATCCGATTTGCATGGATGCCTGCATCCGGGCAAAAATGGATTCCCCTGTCGATATCCCGGCCGTCATCCGGACAGCCGGGATATCCGGTGATAAAGAAGACGCCGGAATAGCGGATGCACCGGCGGATCTGTCGATTGATTTTTGCGGCGTTCATTGCGAAAATCCATTTTTCCTGTCCTCTTCCGTCGTTGCGAGCAGCTATGAAATGGTGGCCCGGGCTTTTGAAATGGGTTGGGCAGGCGCTGCGTTCAAGACGATCGGCACCTTCGTGCCGGAGGAGGTTTCGCCAAGATTTGATGTCCTCGGAATAGAAAACGGATCTTATGCCGGATTCAAGAATATTGAACAGATTTCAGACCATACCCTGGTAGAAAATATCGGGTATCTGAAAAAGCTGAAGAAGAACTATCCGAAGAAAGTGATCATCGCTTCGATCATGGGACAGAATGAATTGGAATGGACCTACCTTGCATCCATGATGGAGGAGGCGGGGGCGGACATCATCGAATGTAATTTTTCGTGTCCGCATATGAGCGGCGAAGGCCTCGGCAGCGATGTCGGCTCGGATCCTGAACTTGTGAGGCGATGTACCGAGGCGGCAAGAAGAGGTTCGAAGCTGCCGATTCTTGCCAAAATGACACCCAACGTCACCCATATGGAAGTTCCGGCAATTGCTGCGGTGCATGCCGGCGCAGACGGACTCGCTGCCATCAATACCGTTAAAAGCATAATGAACATCGATCTCGATACATATGTTTCTGGTCCGGATGTTCTCGGGACATCAACCGTAGGAGGCTATTCCGGCAAAGCCGTAAAGCCGATTGCCCTTCGCTTTATACATGATCTCAAAAAATACGGAAGCCTGAAGGATATTCCGGTCAGCGGCATGGGCGGAATCGAAACCTGGAAAGACGCGGCAGAATTTCTGGCACTCGGATGCCGGACGGTCCAGGTTACCACTGCGGTCATGCTCTACGGATACCGCTTGATTGACGACCTGACGGACGGCCTGTCCCGTTATCTCTCGGGACATGGTTATGCATCGGTATCGGAAATGGTCGGGAAAGCGCTTCCGAATCTGATCCCGGCAGATAAACTGAACCGTCATACAATTGCATATCCGGGTTTTGACAAAACGAAGTGTGTCGCCTGCGGAAGGTGTTACATTTCCTGCTGTGACGGAGGTCATCAGGCAATAAAGGCAGGCAGCGGCGGCAAGCCCGTTTTGGATGGAAAAAAATGTGTAGGATGTCAGCTTTGCCGGCTTGTATGCCCTGCGGGTGCGATATCCTCCGGAAAAAGAATTGAGATATGAGAAAGGGATGTGATCATTATGTATACATGCAGTCTTGAAAGAATGAAGGATAAAATACAGACAATGAGTAAATACGGGGATGCCGGACATGGGGGAATAACCAGATACTCGCTGTCCACTGCGGATATACTGGCCCGGAAAGAATTTGTATCCAGAATGAAAGCGATCGGTGCGGTCATCGAAACGGATGACTGCGCGAATATATATGCGACTATTCCCGGGTCTGATCCGGATGCGAAAAGAATTGTTATGGCATCCCATTGCGACTCTGTAAAAAACGGAGGCAATTACGACGGGATTCTCGGTGTTATGTCGGCGATGGAAGTTCTCGAAACGGTCACCGACAGTGCCATTTTGCACAAACATCCGCTTACGGCCATGATCTGGACAAATGAAGAAGGTTCCCTGTATCCGCCGGCCATGATGAGTTCGGGCATCGTCTGCTATGATTATCTGCCGGAAGATATCCGCAGCAAATTCAAATTCGAAAATATGATGCAGTCGAAAAGCATACTTGATTCATCCCAAACTTTTGGAGAAGCCCTTGAAAGTTCCGGCTTTAAAGGTCAAAAAGAAAACCGGCTGAATCCGGAGAAGTATTTCTGCATGTTCGAAGTACATATTGAACAGGGACCTATCCTCGAGGACAACGGGAATGATATCGGTGTTGTGGACTGCGTGCTAGGAATGTTCAATTACCGCATCCGATTTTTCGGTCAGACGACGCACGCAGGTACATTCCCTATGCCAAAACGAAAAGATGCTTTCTTCGCGGCGTCTGAGGCACTTTGTTATCTGCATGAAGAAATCGACAAACTTGGAATTCCTGACCTTGTATATACTACGGGGGAAGTTGTCTGTCATCCCTGTGTCCACACCTGTGTGCCGGATTATTTCGATTTTTCTTTTGATTCCAGGCATGAAGATCCAAGGGTCCTCGGGAAGGTGCTTGCAATCGTAAAGAGCTGTACGGAAAAGACCTGGGCTGGATGCACGTGCGAAGTTGAAAAGGCCTGGAACAGGGATACCGTGTACTTTGATAAAAAACTTGTCTCATATGTGAAGGCCTCCGCAGAAGAAGCCGGAGTCAGGCACCAGTACGTCCATTCCGGTGCGGGGCATGACGCGCAGTTCGCTGCGTATATGCTTCCGACGACGATGATATTCGTACAGTCAAAGGACGGTCTTTCCCATTGTGAACCTGAGTTTTCAAGTGCGGAACACTGCACGGAAGGTGCAACGGTTCTGCTCAACGCGGTTCTCAAAGCAGATGCGGATTAACCGGGCTCGGGGAGGATATGGGAATGAAAAATTATATCATAACCGTTGCCAGGGGATTTGGAAGCGGCGGTAAGGAGGTCGCCACGAAGCTCGGCGAACAGCTGGGCATTCCCTGCTATGACCGCCAGCTTCTCACGATGGCATCCGAGCAGTATGGAATTGATGAAAGTATTTTTGTGGAAGTCGATGAAAAGCTCCGCGGAAAATATATCGCGAATTTTCTGCGTGCCATGCCATACTCGACGGTTCTCGAACCGCGTGAGAAGGATTTTGTATCCGATGTGAATATTTTCAACATCCAGGCAAAATTGATCCGCGATCTTGCGAAGACCGAAAGCTGCATCATCATCGGAAAATGCGCAGACCATATTCTCCGGGACTTTGATAATGTTATCAGCATCTACATCGAGGCCCCGCGGGCTGCCTGCGTTGCATCCATCATGGAAAAAATGTTCGTCACCGAAGAACGTGCAAACCAGATTATCCACAGCACCGACAAATATAGAGCCAAATACTACAATTACTATACATGCGGCAAAGTGTGGACCAACCCGATCAATTATGACCTTGTTCTGAACAGTGCCCGGGTTGGCAGGGACAAATGTGTAAAGCTCATACATGCGTATATAAATATTAAGTTCGGGAATGAGGCAGACGCATGATTCTGTATATGAAAGAGAAATGGCACAAAGCGAAATCCTTGTGATCCACGGATAGACTAAATCTCTTCAGCTATCCTGTACCCGACACCAATTTCCGTGAGAAGGTATTTGGGCAGCGCCGGATTGTTCTCGATTTTCCTGCGGATATTTGCCATATTGACGCGAAGGGCCTGATTGTCGTTTTCGTAAGGCCCCCATATTTTTTTGATAATAAAGTCATGTGTCAGGACTTTGCCTGCATTTTCGGAAAGAAGCACAAGGATTTTGTATTCAATGGGTGTCAGATGAACTTCGTTCCGGTCTACCTGGACCAAACGCTTTTCATAATCGATTTCCAGAGTTCCTGTCCGGAATATTTTGCTGCCGGTCTGTTTGCTTTGTTCGGAATTGCGGCTATGCCTTAATGCAGTCCGTATCCTTACCAATAATTCAGCTGTGCCGAACGGCTTGGTCAGATAATCGTCTGCACCGGCGTCAAGCGCTTCGACTTTTTCCCGTTCGCGCCCTCGTGCAGATACGATAATGACGGGGATCTGCGACCACAGACGAATGCTTTTCAGAACATCCAGGCCGTCCATATCCGGAAGTCCCATATCGAGGAGAATTATATCCGGGCAGAGGGAGGACACCATAGAAACGGCTGCATTCCCTGCTGCTGCGGTCTGGACGGTATAACCGTTTGTTGTGAGGATCGCTTTGATAAAATTGCAGATCCCGTTTTCGTCTTCTACAACAAGTACAGTCGTCTTATTTTCCATCTGCATTCCCCTCTATCGGAAGAATAAACCGAAAAATGGCACCGCCGGATTTCCGGTTAAATACTTCTATGCTTCCATTATGTGCTTTTATTATTGACATGCAAATAGAAAGCCCGATGCCTGTGCCCCGGGAGGAATCGGTACTCCTGCTATGCGCGGTAATCCCGTCAAAAATATAGGGGAGGTCCTGTTCAGGAATACCGTCACCATCATCGATTACCTCAAATACGGCATTGCTGCCAATCTTTTTTATGTCTACGGAAATGTGCGTGTTTTCTCCGGAATGCTTGATTGCATTTTCGATCAGATTGATGAGTACCTGTTCAATAAGGGTGCCGTCCATAGGTACAACGAGCAATTCATCCGGCACTTTAACGCTGATATCCCTTCCAGGCAATCTCGCTTTGATTCGTCCGACCGCTTCGGCGACTATTTCTTCGACTGCTTCGGGTGATTTGCTGACGTGCATGGTACCTTCGTTTATCCGGGTGACGGAAAGCAGATTTTCGACCATCCGGATCAGCCATTGGGAATCTTCCTTGATGCCTGTTAATAGCTTGAAGCGTGTGCTGCTGTCAAGAAGATCTCCGCTTTCGAGGATTGTAGAACTTGCTCCCAGGATTCCTGTCAGTGGGGTTCTTAGGTCATGTGAAATGGCCCGGAGGAGATTGCTCCTCATTTTCTCTTTTTCAGCTTCTACCTGAATGCTCCGCTGTTCATCCGATAAACTTTGTCGTTCAAGTGCCATTGCAAGCTGGGAGGACAGCATGCGCAGGATAAACCGGCTGTTCTGACTGAGATCCTTCTGGTTTGCACACGAAATGCCGATTACGCCGAGGACCTTTTTCTGTGAAATTACCGGAAGGTAAAATCCCCCCGCACCCATCAAAGTATCGGTTCCGCGGCCTGCCTTCTTCTGGTTGAAGAATGCCCAGTGTGCTACGGCCTGTTCATCATCAGAAGTCATAAAAGATGAATCAGGATCTTTGGGTGACTGTCGGAAGAAGAATGCTTTTTCGATGGCCGGGTCTTTCGTGTAAATAATGGATGACCGGCTGAAAATATTGATCAGGTAATCATTAATAAGATTAACTATATTTTGGATGCCGCGCGCTGCCAGCAGCTTTTTGTTGATCTCATACAGAATTTCGGTTCTTCTTTCCCGCTCGGTAGCCAGTTTGGCCTGCGTCTTAATCCTCGCGGTCAGGGCACTTGTTATCAGGGCGACCATCATCATAATCAGGAAAGTGATCAGGTATCCCTCCTGAATAATTGAAAATGTATAAAACGGCTCAATAAATAGAAAATTGAATGTTAGTGCACATAAAACGGCGGATGATACGCCATAGAAATAGCCGGAGGTGGTTCTTGAGATGATAAGGACAGACAGAAGATAGACCATTATAATGATTCTGTCAGTAATTCCTATTTCTCGTAAGCCAAGGGATATAAGAGTAGCAGATATGAGGAGAAGAAACATAATAACGGTGTCCCTCCAGGAAAGGACAATGCTTGCAGTGATGGATGCCCGGAATGTCTTTCTGTATGGAGTTGCGGACGCGCTGTCCGAAATGATATGAATTTCTGTTTCATCCAAAAGAAGGAGGAGCTTATCTTCAAAATCGACTTTGAAATAATTCAGAATATTTCTTTTTTTGCGGGACTTTCCGATCACAATATTTGTTATTCCTGACAGTCTGGCATATTCCGCAATAGCACTTGCGGCATCGAATCCTGCGAGTGTGACGATTTCAGCGCCCAGCCTTTCCGCAAGCTCCAGATTGGCCTGCACGGCCTTTTTCTTTTTGTCGCTTGGATCAGAGCCTTCGGCAGTATCAACATAAGCAGCTGTCCAGGGGGCATGGAACGCCTCTGCATTCCGCGCTGCCCAGCGGATACATTTAGCCGAAGAGGGTGAGGCGCTGATGCAGACCAGAAATTTCACTTCTGATGTTACACCAGATGCAGGGTTCTCGTTTTTTGTGCCATGGCTGACTCTGTCAGCCGTTTTGCGCAGTGCGATTTCGCGGAGCAGGCGTAGCTTCTCTTTAGTAAAAAAATTCTTCATTGCGGCGGCAGCGCGGTCTGAACTGTAGATCTTGCCGTCTGTAAGCCGTTTTAAGAGTTCATCGGGCTCAATGTCGATCAGCATGACAAGGTCCGCTTTATCAAAAATATAGTCGGGGATCGTCTCGCGGACATAGACATTGGTGATATCCTGAACCACGTCATTCAGACTCTCTATATGCTGCACATTGACAGTCGTATATACGTCTATTCCGGCATTCAGAAGCTCTTCAACGTCCTGGTAACGCTTCCTGTTGCGTACACCGGGCGCGTTCGTGTGTGCAAGTTCATCGACCAGTATGATCCTGGGCTTGCGGTGCAGTGCTTCTTCAAGGTCAAATTCTTTGAGCCGGATATTCCTGTAATTAAGTTCCCTGGGAGGAAGAACGGGAAGTCCTTCCAGCAGGCCTGTCGTCTCCGGCCGTGTGTGCGGTTCGATATATCCGACAAGTACATCTGCGCCGCTTTCCAGAAGCTGGTGCGCTTCATCGAGCATCGCATATGTTTTTCCTACTCCGGCAGCATAACCCAGAAAAATTTTCAGCTTGCCGCGTACCGCATCATATTCTTCATGATACTGTTTGAGAAGTTTATCAGGATCCGGCCGTATATCATCAAATACCATCATATAATTACGCCTATCTTCAGACTTTGCTGCTTCACCGTGATTTTGGCTGAACGGACTGGAATATGTGCTTAAAGAAGTCCGTCCAACGCCAGGTTTACTTTAAGGACATTAACTGCAGGTTCGCCCCAAAATCCCAGAAACCTTCCGGTTGTGTACCTGTCAATAACGGCACGGACATCGGCCGCGCTGATTCCTCTTTCTGCAGAAATACGTGCGACCTGGTATTCAGCTGCTTCCTGCGAAATATTGGGATCAACACCGCTTCCTGATACGGTAACAAGATCAGAAGGAATGTCTGCCGTATTATTCGGATCAAGAGCCTGCAGCCATTCCGCACGTTCCCGGACAAGCGCTTCTTCCTGTTTGCTGACTGAAGAAAGATTGGACGGACCGCTGCTTCCTGTCAGGTTTGGTCTGCCGATCAGATATTGCGGTTCCGTGAATGTCTGGGCAATCAGTTCAGAGCCATAATCTTTTGTCGATCCATCTTTCAGTGTTACTGTAATTATACTTCCGTTCGCCTGATGCGGGAAAAAAATCTGTGCGGCACCGGTAATTATGAGCGGATAAATTACTCCGCACAGCAGTGTCATCGCAAGAAGACAGACAGCTGCGGGCCTGAAAAATTTTTTGATTTCCTTATTCATATACATTCCTCCTCATACAAGACCGCATATGGTCAGCAGTATATCAATGCCCTTGATTGCAATGAACGGGGCGATAAGTCCACCGACACCGTAAAAGAGCAAATTTCTGGCCAACAGCTTTCCGGCCGGCATTTCCGTGTACTTTACTCCCCTCAGAGACAATGGTATCAGGGCGATGATTATCAGCGCATTATAGATGATTGCAGAGAGGATGGCACTTTTGGTACTGGTAAGTCTCATAAAGTTGAGCACGGCAAGCTGCGGATAAATTCCAAAAAACAGTACGGGGATAATTGCAAAATATTTTGCAACGTCATTTGCAACGCTGAATGTAGTAAGCGCCCCCCTTGTCATAAGAAGCTGCTTCCCGATTCTGACAATATCAATCAGCTTCGTTGGATTTGAATCCAGGTCAACCATATTTCCTGCTTCTTTGGCTGCCTGTGTTCCTGAGTTCATTGCTACGGCAACATCTGCCTGCGCCAGAGCAGGGGCATCATTTGTTCCGTCACCCGTCATGGCTACCAGATGCCCTTTGGTCTGGTAATCACGGATCAGGGCCAGTTTGGCTTCCGGGGTGGCTTCTGCAAGGAAATCATCGACACCTGCTTCAGCAGCAATGGCAGCTGCAGTCATCGGGTTGTCACCGGTAATCATGATTGTTTTTATTCCCATTTTTCTAAGATCTTCAAACCGCTCTCTGACACCATTTTTTACAATATCTTTTAAATAGATAACGCCAAGGACACGCCCGTTTTTTGCAACAACCAGGGGGGTACCGCCTTCGGAAGCCACGCGTTCGACCAATTTGCCGCATTCCTTCGGATAGTCGCCTCCCTGATCAATGACATAATTTTTTACGGCCTCCGAAGCACCCTTCCGGATGACATTATCGTTGTAATCGATACCGCTCATTCTGGTTTTGGCAGTAAATTCAATAAAATTGGCATGAAGTTTGGACAAGTCCCGTCCCCGGATGCCGAACCTCTCTTTTGCCAGAATTACGATGCTCCGCCCCTCCGCAGTCTCATCGGCAATGGAAGAGAGTTGGGACGCATCGGCAAGTTCCTGTTCCGTAACACCGGAAAGCGGAAGAAATTCACTGGCCTGACGGTTCCCGAGGGTGATGGTGCCGGTCTTATCAAGGAGAAGGACATCCACATCGCCTGCAGCTTCAATCGCACGACCGCTCATGGCAAGTACATTTGCCTGATTGAGACGGCTCATACCCGCAATGCCGATGGAGGAAAGAAGTGCCCCGATCGTAGTCGGTGCAAGGCAGACAAGCAGTGCTATTACATTGGTAACAGAGACGGCAGTTCCGGCTCCGGCCAGCCGGCTTGAAAAACTTGAAAAGGGGAGAAGGACCGAGGTTACAACGAGAAAGATAATTGTCAGGGATACCAGAAGGATCTGCAGTGCTATTTCATTCGGCGTCTTCTTCCTTGAAGCACCTTCCACCATCGCAATCATCTTATCCAGGAAGCTTTCCCCGGCTTCGGCTGTGACCACAATAACAAGCCAGTCGGATACAAGTGTGGTGCCGCCGGTAACGGCGCTTCTGTCACCGCCGGATTCGCGTATGACAGGCGCAGACTCCCCCGTTATGGCGCTTTCATCGACGGAAGCCGCACCATCGATAACTTCGCCGTCCATAGGAATCTGCTCTCCTGCCGCAACGAAAATGATATCTCCTTTTTTTAGGGTATTTGACAACACTTCCTTGTATTCGTCATGGTTTTCCATCGATGACAGGATCTTTGCTTTGACATCTTTCCGTGCACCCCGGAGGCTGTCTGCCTGTGCACGCCCCCTGCCTTCTGCTATTGCCTCAGCAAAGTTGGCGAAAAGAATCGTAAACCACAAGATCAGTGCGATGGCAATTATGTAACCGGAATTTTCATCCCGGATCCCTGCAAAAGAAAGAAAAAAGAGGCAGGTTGTAAGAATTGCACCGATATAGACGACAAACATAACGGGATTTTTGATCTGGACTTTAGGATTCAGTTTGGTAAATGACTGCCGTATGGAATCATATAGGATATCGATTTTTTTGTTGGCATTTTTCATTTTGTTCCCCTCATTTCAAAGATGTAAAGAAATCAGCAATCGGGCCAAGCGCAAGGGCAGGCAGGAAGCTTAAGGCACCGACTAAAAGGATTACCGCAAGCAGAAGACCGGCGAACAGTACATTCCTGGTGGAGAGTGTGCCCTCACTTGCAGCCACGATTTTTTTATCTGCGAGGTTTCCTGCAAGCAAAATAGCAGCAGTCATCGGTACAAAGCGTACGATAAGCATGATCAGTCCGCCCAAAACATTGGTGAAAATCGAGTTTGCTGCAAATCCGCTGAAAGCACTGCCGTTGTTGTTGCCCATTGAGGAAAAGGCATATAAAATTTCCGAAAAACCGTGTGCGCCTGCATTCGTGAGCCAGGAAGCGGACTGCGGCATCATTACCGCGGCTCCTGTTCCGAGAAGCGTACACAGCAAAGGAGTCAGGACAATCAGACATACCATTTTCATATCAAATGGTTCTATCTTTTTACCCAGATATTCCGGCGTGCGTCCGACCATGAGGCCGGCTATGAAAACAGTAAGAATGACGAATGCGAGCATACCGTACAGTCCGCTTCCGACACCTCCAAAAACAATTTCACCAAGCTGCATCAGAAACATCAGTGCCAGGCCGGCCAGAGGAGTAAAACTGTCAAGCATTGCGTTCACCGAACCGTTGGATGCTGCCGTCGTTGCTGTCGCCCAGAGGGAAGACGTCCCCACACCGCTGATAATTTCCTTGCCCTCCATATTGGCAGATGCGGCTGTACTGGTGAGTACATGGGCCAGAGACTGCTCGCTGAAAGTAACCAGTGCAAGGCTGGCGATAAACAGAATCAGCATGACAGAATAGATGGAGATGCCCTGCTTTGTGTCCTTTACAGCCTTGCCGAAGGAAATACACAAAGAAGCCGGAATAAGAAGGATGGACAGAAGCTGAAGAAAATTGGACAGTGCTGTCGGATTTTCCAGAGGAAACGCGGAATTAAGACCGAAGAATCCGCCGCCATTTGTTCCAAGCTGTTTAATCGCGATCTGGCTTGCTGCCGGACCAAGCGGAATAATCTGTTTAATAGCATCCTGTAAAGTTGTTACATCTTTATACGCGCTAAGTGTCTGAACAACACCCTGGGAAACCAGGATTATTGCAAGAATAATGGACAGCGGAAGGAAAATATAGAGTACAGATCTTACAAGATCATGCCAGAAACATCCGATCGTCTTTTGTTTCTTCAGGATAAATCCCCTGATCAGTGCAAAAAGAACGGCGACGCCGACTGCTGCCGATACGAAATTCTGAACAGTCATCCCCAGCATTTGTGTCAGATAGGAAAGTGTTGATTCGCCGGAATAGGCCTGCCAGTTCGTATTCGTTACAAAGCTTGATGCTGTGCTGAAAGCAAGATCCAGACTGACGCTCTTCAGCCCTTCCGGGTTGAAAGGCAGGCTGTTTTGCAGCAGCTGGATCAAAAAAATGGCAAAGAAGCTAAGCGCGCTGAATATCAGGACCGATCCGGCGTATTTTTTGGCGCTCATCTCATTGTCGGTTTCTACGCCCATTAATCTATACATGAATTTCTCAACAGGGGAGAGAAAACGGGACAAAAACACTTTCTGCCCGGTCATTACTTTGTTTATGTAAATCCCGAGGGGAATCGAAAGACATATTAAGACAACGATAAAGAACACATCCTGTAAAATTACATAATTCATAATTTATCACCTCGGAACAGAACATAAAACAGATAGATGAGCAGCGCTGCTGCAATGCATCCGATACAAACCAACACAACCTCCATAAATCGGCTATCTCCTTACAATTGTTATTCTGATTATGTTGTACCAGAATGACGATTAAGCCGGTGTTAAGAAGTGAATTACCGGCGTTAAGAACCCGTTAAGATAGCTTTATTTTTTTGTATGGAAATACAGAGATATCTAAATATTACAGATCGCAGAAACTTTGTGCTAATATGGATAATTATATATGACTCTTCCATGAATGCGAAGGTGCGTTATGAGCCGGCACATAGACCCGAAAAATGTCAAAAGCATTATTTTGCAGCTGCTGATTATCGTTGCCATACTTGCGGCCGTGTCTCTGCTGGCTATTGGTATTCGCGATAACGGATTTCCTGCGGGCAATATCGTTGTTGTATATGTGCTGTCTATCCTTCTGGTTGCAAGATTTACACATGGATATATTTACGGAATACTCGCATCAATTATTGCAATCATCTGCTACAATTTCTTTTTTACCGAGCCGTATTATACGCTGAACGTATACCATACGCAGGATACGATTACGATTGCGGTTATGCTGACGGCTTCCATTCTTACGAGCACCCTTACAAGCAAGCTTCTTCGCTCATCCAAATTGTCCGCGGAGAGGGAAGCACAGACAAATATGCTTTTTCAGATTACAAGTTCTATTGCCAAGGCATCCGGTGTTTCGGACGTGGCGGCAGTAGCTGTTCAATATCTCTCGAATCTTATGAACGATGATGTATCCTGCATTGTAAATGCCGAATCGGAAAAGAAGGTCATGCTTTATTATTCGCACCCGGGAGATCAGCATGTGCAGTCACTGGAAATAGATCATGATCGGATGGAAGAATATACGATGGAGAAAAAAATCGTTCCGATTGGAGATCAGAGCAGGCAATACGGGCTGCTCTGCCTGCCTCTGCAGACGGCTTCAGAAAAGCATATACAGGACGGATTTGTACACGCTATTGCCACGCAGATCCTGATCGCTATGGAGCGTGAAAAGTTTTCAGAAGAGAAAAAGCTGGCGAAAATAGAAATTGAACAGGAAAAATTCCGCAGCAATCTTCTTCGTGCCATTTCACATGACCTGCGCACTCCGCTTACAGGTATTTCCGGAACGGCGGAATTGCTGATGTATAATCTTGACCGGGAAGAGGACAGGAAACAGGCGGAAGGCATATTCCGGGAAGCCAACTGGCTTACACAGATGGTGGAAAACATCCTGAGCCTGACTAAAATTGCAGAAGGCCGGCTGATCCTTCATAAGCAGACGGAGGCGGTAGAAGAGATCATTGCCGAGGCGGTCAAACACGCAAAAAAGATTGCCGGCGGTCGGAATATTATTACTGATATTCCGGATGATGTGCTGTTTGTGCCGATGGACGGTAAACTGATTCTGCAGGTTCTCATTAACCTTATCGATAATGCCATCAAACATACGGAACAGGATGGGACAATTACAATACAGGTAAATCAGATAAGCGGACGCGTATGGTTTTCGGTGTCGGACAACGGGACCGGCATCAGTCAGGCAGATTTCCCGCATCTGTTTGAGCCTTTCTTTGCTGCACGCGGTGCAGTCCGTTCCTCGAAGTCAGGCGCCGGGCTTGGCCTTTCGATTGTAAAAGCAATTGTACAGGCTCACAGCGGCCGGATTTTTGCAGAAAATAATGAAAGCTGCGGGGCTGTTTTCAAATTCTATCTTCCGCTGAAGGAACAGACGGAAAAGACATAACGAATCTTATAGTCATTCAGGGAAACAGACAGACTCGAATCAATCTGCTGCAGAATGAAATTGCATCTCTGACGGTATTCTTATCTTAATACAAACTTTATACCTCCCCTGTTAGGATTATCTTGATCAGGGAGGTAGAAATATGGGTTTTTTTCATGGAAAGCCAAAGGAGCATATCATCGTTGTGGGCTGCGGACATTTTGGGTTTCCTCTTGTCCGGTTCCTTCTGGAACAGAATCTCCGGCTGACGGTTATTGACAGCAATTCCGATGCGTTTATGCAGGTTCCCGTTTCCCTGAACGGAATGATGATTACAGGTGACGGTACAGATCCGGATACGCTGGAAGCGGCCGGTATTTTTCACGCTGATGCAGTTATAGCCGCTACGAACGATGATGCCGTCAATATTATGATTGCGCAGCTGGCCAAACAGAAATATCACGTAAATACGGTCATTGCAAGAATGTATGACGCATCAAAAGAAAAGACGTACCGGGAACTCGGAGTGCAGATGATAAGTCCTGTTATGCTTTTTACAAATGCATGCCTGCAGATGTGGAATACCGTAAGTAATGGAGTGTGATATGAATATTTTGCTTGTCAACGGATTTCAAAAATCATATTTTCTCGCAAAAAGTCTATGTGGGCAAGGCCACCATATTACGCTGATCGCAAAGAATCAGAATCTCTGCCGAAATCTTGCCGAATCCGTTGAAATTGTCTGCATTCTTGGAGATGCAGGGAATACATCGGTTCTTGAACAGGCAGAAATTAAAAAAGCAGATATAGTGATTGCTCTTAGTGACAGTGACGCGGAGAATCTGATGATTTGTGAACTTGCCAAAAGAAAATATCATATTCGTCTGGCCGTTTCTATTGTAAATAACCCGGCAAATATAGAATTTTTCGAGCAAAACGGCATTGATTACTGTATAAGTGAATCCGATCTCATCGATTCACTTATACGGAAAGAAAACATGGGAAATAGTATCCGCAGGTTTCTTCCAGCTTGTTCCGATATTGTTGTGAAGGAAGTGACATTGACCGCGAAATCCAAAATTCTGGATAAAAAGCTGTGGGAGATTCCTTTCCCACCGCAATGCACGGTTGTCTGTATCATTCGAAACGGGACTGCCGTAATACCCCAGGGAACGACCGAGTGCAAAGAAAACGACAAATTAATTATCCTTGCACCTTCGACGGCTATGGAAGAGGCAGCGGCGCAGCTTGCCGGATCGTAATATTTCGAATATCAGCGGCCGGTGCTGCGGTTTTTTTGTGCGTAGACCAGAAAAAGAATCAATGCTGCAGAGACGATGCCAACCGCCGTCAGTATTTTCTCAATTGGCAGGCTCCCGCCGCGTTCTGTGCCTGCATTTTCAATAGTCAGACGGTTACAATGAATATCCGGTTCACCGCCGTGTTCATGGCATGCGGAATAAAAGACGCCGGTTACTGTTATTGTATCTCCGGTATGCTTGTAGTCGCCGTATACCCCGATACGGCCTGCATCATCTTTTGCCATCCAAATTCCAATGGCATTTGAGCCGTCGCTTATATTGATCCAGCAGCCGTTCTGACGTGCAAGACATTCCCCGATTGCTTCCCCGGTGACTGTAATTTCCCGGCCGTCGTATGCTGACATATTGTTAAGCATATCATTTATGCTGACAGGATTTCCGGAGGCGGATACCGGTACGGAAGCCCACAGAATGATCAGGAAGCACAGAATGACAGTTATGGGAAAGCCGGTCAGGCGAGATATTTTTTGCATACTTTTTTCACTCCTGCAATAACGAGTCCGATGAGTGCGAAGACGGAAAGAAATTCCAGTCTTCCCAGATACATGGCAATAATGTAATAAATTTTCAGGACAGCCGGCATGGCGGGAGTGGTAACTCCGATTGTCAGTCCGACATTTCCGGTTGCGGATGCGGCTTCAAATGCAGAATCTGCCATGGAATATCCGCAGAAGGTACCAAGGACTGTACCAATTGTAAAAAGAGCAATATAGCACATGATGATCAGCGCGCTGCTTCGAATCACGCTGTCTTCCAAAACAATATCCTTCATGTAATGGAATTTATCGACTTTCATACTGCGTTCACATCTGATCAGCTTTTTTATATCGCGCATAATGCCTTTGAAAACGATACCCACGCGCAGGCCTTTAAATCCGCCGGCTGTTGAACAGGCAGAACCTCCTATGAGCATGACAATGACCATAATAAGAATTCCGGCGTCGCCCCATTGCTGTGCAAACTGCTGCGCATAGACGGATCCGAGACCGGTCGTTGTGTGCGCGGAAAGTATATTGAACACAACGCGCCGGAACATCGATATGGCGTCCGGATAAAGGCCTGTTTTGGATAGAGCCGCAATACCGAGGACACAGCCAAGAAACGAAGTGACTGCAAAACTCTGGATTTCTATATTTCTGATAAACTCTTTTCTTTTTCCCTGCCAGATCGCGTAGTGCAGGCCAAAATTGAATGATCCGATAATAAAGATGACCATGGCTACAGATTCATACAGAAGACTGTGGTAGTACATGATATTTTGTGTGTTGGGAGCAAATCCGCCTGTACTCCAGGAAGATTCAAACATATAGAGTGCATGAAAAAAAGCAGAGACCGGCTGCAAACCAATGATAAGTCCCGCAATCCAAAAGACAAAAGTACCAAAAAGCAGGTAGATCAAACTGATTTTCCAGATGATTCGTGCCGTTCCTTTGACATTCGGAACAAGTGCGATATCTTTTCCTTCTCCGACATAGAATTTATAGGCCCCGCTGCCTTCCTTGACAATAAACGAAAGAGCAAGAACAACCATCCCCTGGCCGCCGATGAACGTGAGCATATGGCGCCACATATTGAGGCTGATGGAAAGGTGATCGAGATCCTGTGTGAGAACAAGTCCTGTGGTTGTAAACCCGCTCATTACATCAAAGCAGGCATCAAGGTATGATTTGCTGTGTCCGCTTAATAAATACGGCATTGCGCAAATGAGCATAAGGATTATCCAAGCCAGAGCGGCAACGGCAAATCCGTGTTTCCACTGCACGCGGTCCGGATGGCTTTTAACGTCTCTGCCAAACAGGATCAAAAGGAATCCAAGACTCGCAGCAATACCCATGCTGATTATGAAATCAAACAGGGGTTCCCACTCCGCCTGACAGACAGCCGTTATGACCGGAATAATCATGAGGGCAGATGTGCCGAGCACAATGAATCCTGTGTAGTAGCTGATTATTTTAGGGCTGCTGATGGTCATTTCCGCATTTGTCATTTATTGCCTCGCAAACAGGAAAGCAATAGCAAAAAGAATAATGAGATATGCCAGAACTCCGGCAATTTCTACGAACATCCCGATCCATTCCGTCCTGCTGAGCTTCATGCCCCCACCCCCGTGTGATGTATGTTTTTCCTTAGAGCTGCAAGTGCCTTCGGATTTGTGACAAGAAGAACCTTATCACCGCAAATGATTTCCGTGTCCCCGTGCGGATAGATTATTTTCTCGGCACGAAAGATCGTCGAAATAACACAGTCAACCGGAAGTTCAAGAACTTTGAGCGCTTTATCACACCAGGGGCTGCTTTTCGTGATATTCACTTCCGCCAGCAGCATTTTTCCGCGCTCAAATGCCTGAATCACATGATAATCGTCTTTTTCAAGTTCATTTTCAATCAGGTTGGCAATAACCTCTGTACTGCATACGATTTTGTCAATTCCAAGAGATTTGAACATCTCAATGTTCTTGGGGTTATTTACACGCGCGATCGTCTGGGATACGGAAAAACTCGCTTTTGCGATTTCGCATATAACAAGGTTTGCTTCATCACTTCCTGTTACCGCCGCTGCAACATCTGCTTCAGAAATTCCTGCATCGATAAGAATATTGATATCCGTACCATCCCCGAAAATCACATCCACATTCAGTTCTTCTGCAATCTTCCTGCATATGGCTTCATCTTTCTCAATCAGAGTTGCTTTGATTCCCCGCTCGTGCAGCGTGCGCATAAGATAATATCCGATTTTCCCGCCTCCGATGATGATAGAAGACATTTTATCCCTCCTTGAAGAAAGCCCGTGCAAGCTTTTCTTTTGCTGCATTTGCATAGGCGCAGACTAGTATGTCCGCTGTTTGGATCTTCATCCCCGCACTCGCAAATTCCGTCTTCCCGTTCCGCTTTACAAGAATAATTTTGCAGCAGAAATTTTTCTCGAAGTCCTCCGCCGACGTTGTTTGCGGTCTATCATATTTCAACTCGGATATGTTATATCCGGAATCAATGAATACGGTATGCATGGCATGACCTGACAGCAGACAGGATTTCAGAATCTCCGCACTTAGCTGCGTCGGATTAATGACTTCGATCCCCAAAGTTTCGTAAATATATGTCCGGGCAGGATCATTTACGCGGGCAATAATTCTGGGAACGTGATGTATTTTGGCGGCTACCAGACAGACGGTGATATTAATGTTGTCGTCGGGAGTTAATGCCAGCAGTACATCGGCCTGATGAATTCCCCCTGAAAGCAGATTGTCATTATCGAATTCGATTCCCTGAATCCGCTGCCCGTTAAACCCGGAACCGAGGTTCCTGAGTTTCTCGGCATCCCGGTCTATTATGCAGACATCGTGTCCGCTGTTGGCAAGATCCTGTGAAATGGTGCTTCCAAGATGGCCGCATCCAATAATCAAAATATACACAGTTACACCCCTTCGTACTTCTTAAAGACAGAAGTATATTCATCCGGCTTCATGTGAAGATTATCATGACGCATATAAAGATTGTATTAAGACAAATTCCCCCGCAGGGAAGGGCAGTCGGGGGGTAAAAACAACAATTCTTTACACAAACTTTATGCCGTTCCGACTACGATGACTTTAGAAGAGAGCGGTAAGGAGATGTTTAGGATGAAAAACGAATATCAAATTGAATATAAGAACGAATATGGAAAACCATTAACCAGCCGGGTATTTGCATCGGATGAGGAAGATGTCAGAAAGATCTTCCAAAGAATATTCGGAGACCCGAGTGAAATTGAAGCAATTATCAAACACGAAAGAAAAGAAGTAGATATACTGGATTTCGATTGACACATGCATATTCAATAAGAAGACAGCCTGCATTCGATATGATAAGGAATGCAGGCTTTTTTATGCTTCAGATGATTCCGGGCTGCGGAACTGTGCTTTATACTGCGTTCAATCCGGAATATGATATTGAAAAAAGAGTGGAAGTAGGCGACAATATTATTATATATATTCCTGTAGACGGCGGGATTGTCTATCCTGTCTGATGCATGGAATTTTAATGAACGGCAGATCAGCCGGCAGCGTCATCACCGCATTATTTCGGCGGAAGAAGCTGCGGCTGGACAGATATATGAGGAGATAAAACTATGAAAGCTTTCAGCCTGACCAATGTGGATGTGCTTGCCTTTATGAATGCATTGGACTCCTGCAAAGGGGAAGTGAAGCTGATGACCGATGAGGGAGACTGCTTCAATCTCAAGAGCAAGCTCAGCCAGATCGCAGGAATCATGAATCTGATTGAGTGCGGTAAAGAAGTCAATGCGCAGATATGCTGCTCTGATCCCGCAGACGAAGCCATGCTGCTTCATCTTGATTTGTTTGAAGCGCCGACGGAGATGGATGTGAAATAAACATGCTGTCTCCGGCAGGCACTGCTGAATCCGTTTCGGGTTACATACCCCGGACGGATTTTTTTATCGCTTTCTCCGGGAACCGTGCCTGCAAGGCGTGATCCTTAAGCTGAAACGGTTCAGTACTGAAAATACGAGCATTTGTCGGAACTTCGAATGAATCGGCTCGCATTCGTCAAAGATTTAAACGTTAAGTAGACAGCTGTTGTTGACATTGCACAAAGCGGTTTTTATACTGAAGGCAATAACAGCTTATACGTTTAAGCAACTTTGAAGGAGTAGAGACGTGAACATACAGGAAAAGGTAATTCCAACCGGAAATGAATATATTTCACTGCCGATGATCCGTGAAGCGGATGGAGCTGTTCTCTCGATGAACACACTTCATATGCAGCATAAGGGACTGATTTCCTTCTATGGGACGGACAGCCTGCCTTTTTTGAAACCGGTTGTAACGGTTAACCAGAACAAAGCAGAACTTACAGCTTTTTCCTGGTCGCTGCTTAACAATTGGATACCGAATTTCAGTGCTGAGGCGGAAGGTTATCCGCAGCTGAAGATTCGCGGTACGATTCTGACTCCGATCGGCGAACGGGGATTTGTTTATCATTTTTCCGTTGAAAATACAGGAGAAGACTGCGATGTACGGATTGGCCTTACGGGATGTCTGGAGAAGGCCCTGCATGAAATCAATGAGAGTAAGCCGATCCGTGCGGACAGGGAGATTTTTACATCCGTCTGGAGCGGCATGTGGTGTGTTGAGCTGCGCAGTTCCTTTTCCATAATGAGTTTTGCCCCGGATTATACGGAAGGTTTGGAATCGACTTTTTCAAAAGCCGGAGAAATTATTCAGTACGGCGTCTCCCGGGAGGTTCATGTCGGCAGCAACCGGACAATAGAGTTTCCGTTCTTCTTCGGAGCGGGATTTGAAGAAGTTGCCGCCGTGACTTCCGCTCGTGAATTAATCCGCAGGGGATATGACGAATTGCTTCACACAACAGTATCCTGGCTCGGGAAAAGGACCCTCACAACAGGAGATGCAAAGCTTGATACGGTCATGAACCGCAATCTGTTTTTCTCCCTTTTCTATTCGTCCGGGCGCACGCTCGATACGGAAGAGCTTGTGCTGGTTACCTCAAGAAGTCCCCGGTATTATGTGAGTTCCGCGTATTGGGACAGGGACAGCCTCTTATGGAGTTTTCCCGCCATGCTTCTTGTCGACAGGAAGATTGCTTTTGAAGCGCTGACGTATGTATTTACCAGGCAGATCCGGAATGTCGGAATCCACAGCCGCTATATCGACGGCACAGTTCTTGAACCGGGATTTGAACTCGATGAATTATGCGCTCCGGTTCTCGCTCTGACGCGTTACATGCAGGCATCCGGGGATTATTCGATCCTGAACAGGGAGCCCTTTGCATCCGGCATCTCCAGGATTCTGGGTATTCTGAACACAAAGAGGCATGCCGCAGTGATGCTGTACAGTACATTCCTCCAGCCTACTGACGATATGAATGAACATGAATACCTGACGTATGACAACATGCTCGTATGGAAGACGATATCGGAACTGGCAGGTGCAAGGGCGGCGGCAGGTCAGCAGGATGCTGCCGGGATACTAAAGGAACAGGCCGCACAGATACAGGCGGCGATCCGGGAGAACCTGATCAAAACAGTGGATGGTGATGATATTTTTGTATGGTCTGCCGATCTCGATGAGAGCGGTAAAGCAGCGGAGTTCAACATTTACGATGAAGCTCCCGGAAGCCTGGTGCTTCTGACACACTACGGTTTCTGTGAGAAAGATGATCCCGTATACCGTGCGACCATTGCCCGCATCCGCAATCCGGAATATGCATATTCTTTTGCCGGCTGCCCGTTTGCAGAACTCGGAAACGTCCATGCGCCGCATCCTTGGATGCTGAGCGCCGCCAATTCACTCCTGCAGGGAGAAAAAGAAAATGCATTTCATATTCTCACACAGGCTTCCATGGATAATGGAATCGTATGCGAAAGTATCGATGAGAATACAGGTGAATGCGCTACCGGCGAAGCTTTTGCAACATGTGCGGGTTTTGTCGCCTATGCCATTCATGAGGCATTCGGGCAGTAGATAAGTACCGGAATCGGATTCTTAGAAAAAAGGGACGGCTGGCCCCCTGTATACGTGCGGCCCGAATTGCAGAAAAATTGTGAAAGAGGAAGGACATACAGATGACAGAGATGGAGAAGAGGAATCAGCAGAATAATTGGATCATCCGTCAGACGAAGTTTGACGAATCTGAAGCTGACTATTCCGACAGTATTTTCTTCCAGGGAAACGGATATGTCGGTGCCCGCGGATTTCAGGACGAATGCATAACATGCGAAGATTATAAGAGGACGACATTCATTAACGGAGTCTTTGAATATATTAAGACGAACATAACGGATATGGTGAATACGCCGAATTTTTTCTCGATGGAAATTCATGCAGCGGATCAAGAAGGAGAGATCCGTCCGGTGACCCCTGCCGCAGCTATCGACGGCACATACAGCCGTACACTTGATCTTCGGACCGGCGTCGTGTCCAAAACATACAGGACCATGACGGCGGGCGGCACCCTCGAGGTAAATATTGACAGGTTTCTGTCCCTTCAGGATGTGCATCTTGCCCTCCAGCGGCTCAATTTGGTTTCCGTCGATTTTGTAGGAGACCTCGAAGTAATTCTCTCAATTGACGGGGATGTGAGAAATAACACGATTCATGACGAACAGCTGAAAAAAGAGACGAATCCCGTATCTCTTCTGGAATGCATGCGCTGTGAAACGTCCGGCGATTTTTTTCTCCTCACGGAAAGGACGCGAGAGTCCGGGATTACCCTCGCAGAAGCAGCCGGAATTGATGTTTCTCCGGAGAGCCGTGCTGCGGAAATTACTTCCTATATCAGTGAAAGCGGGAGGTGTATCTCCTGCCGTGTCCGCCTGCATCTTGCGCCCGGGGAGACAGCCGTAATCTGCAAAAAGATATGTATATGCACGTCAAGGGATCCGGAGTCGTGGGAGGATCCGGAAAAAGCATGCCTGACCAGGCTTGAAGGGGTTTCTTCCTCTGACTGGAATGAATTGTCTGCCCAAAACGCATCTGCCTGGGCGTCCAGGTGGGCTGACAGTGACATAGTAGTTGAGGGCGACGATAAATCGCAGCTTGAACTCCGGTTTGCCGCTGCAAATCTCATTGCAAATTATCCGGTAAATGATCCGAACTGCAGCATCGGGGCGAGAGGTCTGACACACGGCAGATATAAGGGCTGCTATTTCTGGGATACGGAAATTTACATGCTTCCTTTTTACCTGCTGACAAATCCGGAAAGCGCCAGAAATCTTCTGATGTACCGGTATAACACACTGGATGCATCCCGGGCAGAAGCCAAAAGATTCAACTTAAGCGGAGCCCGCTATTCCTGGATGTGTACGCTTGACGGCAGGGAACAGTGCGAGACGTGGGATACCGGATCAAGCGAAATCCATATAACGGCGGATATCGCATATGCGGTTGACCTGTACTGGCGTGTGACGGGCGATGATGCGTTCGCTGCGGAGTACGGCCTGGAAATGATCATTGAAATCTGCCGCTACTGGCTGAGCCGGTTCAGTTATGACGAAAAGACCGGCAAATACAATCTGCTTTGGGTGAAAGGCCCCGACGAGTACGGCGGCGTTACAGTCAACAACACATATACGGTAACCATGGCTGTCTACGGGTTTGATACAGCCGGAAGAATGCTGGAGACGGTTAAGGGACAGTATCCGGAGCAGTACCGGAGGCTGACCGCGAAAATCAATTTCCGGGAAGAAGAACTTGCCGCATGGGAAAAGCTGACAGGGAACGTCTGCTCCGGCTATGACCACGATACGAGCCTCGTACTCGAAGACGACCTCTTTATGCTGACGGAACCTGTTGACATAGCTTCCATGAAGCTCGGCGACCAGCCGCTGTACAAGACAGTATGTTTCGACCGGCTGCAGAGGATGCGCGTGCTGAAACAGGCGGATGTCCTCTTGCTGATGGCGCTCCTTCCGGAAAAGTATTCAGCGGAGGAAAAGCAGGCGGCCTGGAATTTCTATGAGCCGATTACCCTTCATGACTCGACATTGAGCTTTGGTTCGCACAGCCTGACCGGCGCCATGTTCGGATATACCGGAAAGGCATACGAATATTTCCGGAAAAGCGCCGGACTTGATCTGGAGGACCTCATGAGAAACACGGCGGAGGAGGGTCTGCACCTGGCGGCCTTCGGCGGTACGTGGATGTCGGCGGTATTCGGGTTTGCAGGGCTGTCGCTGAGGGACGGTACGATTAAATTCGATCCGCATCTGCCGGCCTCCTGGAATTCGATATCCTTTCCGTTCTTCTTTAAAGGCAGAAAATACATATACAGAGCGGACGCGGACGGAGCTTCCGTTCAGCAGGCTTCACAGGAGGAATCTTGATATGGGCAGGCGGATGACAATCAAAGACGTGGCCAAGGCGGCAAATGTTTCGGTGGCTACCGTCTCATATGTCCTGAACGGGAAAGACAATATCAGCGTCGAGACGCAGCAGCGCGTCAGGGAGGCCGTCAAACGGCTCGGCTACGTGACGAATCTGTCTGCAAGAAGCATGGCGACTAACGAGTCGAGGCTCATCGGCGTCATTATTCCGCAGACGGAGCCCGGCGAGCGGCTGCTTTTTCATAATGCCTTTTACAGCGAAATGGTCGGAAGCATTGAATTTCAGGCCAGAAAGCAGGGATATCACATCCTTTTAACCGGATGCAATGCGGATGAAGATTACCTGAATATTGTTAAGCAGAGGGACCTTGAAGGGATCATCATTGTAGGGATTTACCCGGATGCATTTTATTCGGAACTCAAGAAATCGCAGATTCCGATCGTGCTGGTCGACAGCTACTGCCAGGATTTCTATTTTCATAATGTGCAGATCAACGACCGGTACGGCGGATACCTTGCCACCAGACACCTGCTCGAATGCGGGCACACGGATATTGCGATCGTGACATCCACGCTTCGTTCAGGCGGCGTCAGCGATGCACGGTTCAACGGATATAAGGATGCATTAGAGGAGTTCGGCGTGCCGTTCCGGCAGGAATATGTATTCGAATCAAATATTGACTTCGAATCCGCCAAAGAACAGGCAAGAAAAATCGCAGGTTCCAGACATCCGATCACGGCAGTATTTGCATATGCGGACCTGATGGCCGTCGGGATTATCAAGGAATTCAGCAGCCTCGGCGTCCGTGTGCCGGAGGACATATCGATTGTCGGTTTTGATGATCTGGACCAGGCAAAGTTCTGTATACCGAGCCTTACTACCATCCATCAGAATATTCAGGAAAAAGGCGCCAAGGCAGTGGAAATACTGCTTTCTGATATAAAGGGCACGTCGCAGGGAAAGCAGGAAGTAGTATTGCCAATCAGTCTTGTCCGCAGGGATTCAGTAAAAATGATCCGCGAAATGAAGCCGCATGAAAAGGAGGTAAACGAGGGAAAAAAGTCGAATAAAAAGACCTGAAAACAGTGTGCGCTGCTTTCAGGTCAAAAGGAAAAAGAACCGTAAGCCAATTCCATTTCCGCTTCGAGTTTACACGTACCGGGAAGGGAATTCAAGGAAAAATGAATCAGCACTTGAAAACCAAGGAGGAATAAGATGAAACTGAACAGAAAGATATTATCATGTATTCTCGCAGCTGCCATGGCGCTGCCCATTCTTGCTGCCGGATGCAGTTCGACAACAGCCGAAACAACGGCTGCAGCTTCTGCTGCGGCAACGACCAAAACAGAATCAACCGCCGCAGATACAACCGCCGCAAAAGAACCCGTAACACTGACCATGGAAGAATTTTCCAGCTCAGGCGGCAATGAAGATACACTTGCCTCGATGCTTGCCGCATTTGAAGCAAAGTACCCGTATATCAAAGTTGATCTGCAGACGATCGGATATGACGACTACTTTACACAGCTGCAGACGAAAGTATCCGGCGGCAACACGGCGGACCTTTTTGAACTGAATTATGAAAATTTCGTCGCCTATGCATCGGCCGGCGCCCTGTATGACCTGAATGATGCGATCAAGTCCTCCGGTGTAGACCTTTCCGGATTTAACGAAACAGCGCTCAAAGCCTACCAGTACGAGGGAGACCAGTATGCTATCCCGAACAGTTTCTCAAACTGCATCCTTGTATATAATAAGGACTTGTTTGACAAAGCAGGAATTGCATATCCGACAGATGACTGGACATGGGCCGACGTGACAACGGCCGGGAAGGCAATCCGTGCCCTTGGCGATGATATCTTTGGATTCTATCGCCCGCTTACCTTTAATGAATTTTACAAGGCATCAGCCCAGAACGGCGGATCCCTCATCAGTGCGGACGGAAGCAAATTTACCATCGACACGCCGGAAAACGCGACAGCCCTTTCCGGAATGATTGACTGGGTCAAGGGAACCAATATTATGCCTACGGATGAGCAGCTCGGCGGTATGGGAGACTGGGATCTCTTTGAGTCAGGGCGCCTCGGCATGATCGTTACCGGCATCTGGAGCTTCGGCACATTCAAGGATGCATGCGATTTCAACTGGGATATCTCCATGGAACCCGGCAATACAGCGAAGGCTACACATTTCTTCTCCAATTCATACGCGGTAAGCGCCAACTGTGAACATCCCGAAGAAGCCCTTCTCCTTGCACAGTTCCTTGCAGGAAGCGAGGAAGCAACAACGCTTCGTGTCGCTGCCAGCTGGGACCTTCCGCCTGTCACATATGAAGATGTTATCTCCTCTTATCTGAACCAGGATTATCCTTCGAACAGACAGGTTGTTTATGATTCACTTGATTACCTGATTACTCCTCCTGTTGTTAAGCAGAATTCCGAACTCCAGGAAATCATCAACAACTACCTCAGTCTTGCCCTTTCCGGCGATCTCACTGTTCAGGAAGCACTGAAACAGTGCCAGGCCGAATGCGAATCAAAAATTGCCCTGAGCTGAATGAAAGTCACAGAATGAATAAGGGATCCGGCAGGCATACGCTGCCTGCCGGATTTCACAAATGAGAAAAAGAGGAATGTTCATGAAACTCCGAAACCGGAACCAAGGAATTCTGACCGCTCTTCCTTACCTGCTGCCAAGCCTGGCAGGAATGGCTGTTTTCAGTGCCCTTCCCATCGCGGTTTCCTTATGCATCAGCCTGACAGGCTGGAGCGGAATGACGCGGGTAAGCATTTTCCATGGATTTTCAACTTTCGTAAAAGAGAATTTCATCGGAATTAAAAATTATATAGACATCGTAAAGGACGGGGAGATCTGGTCTGTACTCGGACATAATGCGTACTTCCTGATTCTGTATATGCCGCTTATGGTCATCATGTCCCTGATCGTTGCCCTCCTCACCGGATCAAAGCACAGAGGAGTCGGGGCCATCCGGGTTATCTACTATATTCCGGTGCTGACTTCCTGGGTTGCCGGTGCCCTTATCTGGAGATGGGTGTTAAGTACGCAGTACGGTCCCATCAATGCAATTCTTGAGATGGTCGGAATACAGGGCCCCGCATGGCTGCAAAGCAAAGTCTGGGCCATGCCGGCAATCGTCCTTGCAAGTGTCTGGAAGGATATGGGTTTCTACGGCATGATTTTTATGGGCGGCCTTCAGGGCATCAGCCCCGAATATTATGAGGCGGCCCAGATCGACGGGGCAAATTCCTGGCAGAGGTTTCTGAAAATTACACTCCCGCTTTTGTCGCCGACTACGTTTTATGTTGTCATGCTGTCTCTGATAAATGCTTTCCAGATCTTCCCGCAGGTCATGGTCATGACAAATGCCGGACCGAACGGAGCCACACAGGTCATGGTAGAGCGGATTTATACATATGCATTCAGTTTCGGGAAAATGGGATATGCTTCCGCCTACTCGTGGATTCTTTTCGTCATTATTTTCGTGATAACCATATTCCAGAACTTCATGCAGAGAAAGTGGGTGCATTATGAGTAAAAAATGGCTGAGGACGCTGTCGTTCTATTTCATATCCTCAATAATTGCCGTTGCCGTACTTATCCCGCTTTTCTGGATGATCAGCACATCACTGAAAACCAGAGGCGCAATCATGGCGCTTCCGATTCAGTGGATCCCGAAAGCGCCGACACTTGACAATTTCAGAGACCTGTTAACCACGGAAGGTTTCACGGGCTCAATCAGCAACAGCCTGATTGTGGCGGTCGGTTCCGTTGCCGTTACTTTAATCAGCTCGACACTGGCGGCATTTGCTTTTGCCAAAATCAATTTCCGCGGCAGAGAAGCGGTGTTTATCCTGTATCTGACATCCATGATGATTCCGACACAGGTTCTGTTCATTCCGCTTTATCTGGTTATGTCGGAGCTCAAGCTGACGGACTCCCTGACGGCACTGATTATTCCGGGCCTGTTCAAGGCATTTGCAGTATTTATGCTGCGGCAGAAGATGAAGACAATTCCGAATGAATATATGGATGCTGCTTCCATCGACGGTGCATCGCTTCACAGGACGTTCTTTCAGATCATCGTCCCCATGTGCAAGGGGACAATTGCCACACTGACAATCATCCTTTTCATGGATTCCTGGAATGATTACCTGCTTCCTCTTGTCATGCTTCAGTCAAAAGCCAAATTCACACTTCCGATCATATTGAATTCGATGATAGGGCAGTTCAAGAATCAGTACAATCTGATGATGGCAGGCGCACTGGTATCGATGATTCCCATTCTGATCCTGTATGCATTTGCACAGAAATATTTCCAGTCCGGACTCCAGGTCGGCGGTATCAAAGAATAAGGGGAAAAACATGCTTATAGATTTAAATCAGTTTGGGATGAGCGGCACCTTTTTCTCAAGCGCTTCGGAAAAAAATCCATTCACAGTCAGTATCGAGCGAAGAGCCGACGCTGCCGTCATCCGCATATCGCGGACATACAGTCATGTCTTCGGACTCGGCGAGTGCTTTGATACACTCGATCAGGCAAACAAAAAAAAGAAGATACGCGTAGAGGAGAAATTCACGGAACAGGGCGCGAAAACATACCTTCCGGTTCCCTTTTTCTTTACGGATACGGGGTTCGGCGTATATATCGACACCCAAAGAATCGTCGGCTTTGCATCTGGCGGCATGATCACCATGGACCTTCCTTATGCGGCGGAAGAGAAGCTTCCGGATATGCACTGCTTTACCGGCACTCCATCTGAAATCCTGCAGGAAATGTGCGGCCTTCTGGGCGCATCACCGCTGCCTCCGCGCTGGGCCTTCGGCCCCTGGATATCCGCAAACCGGTGGGACAGACAGGAACTTGTGGAATCCCAGGCGGAGATCACGCGAACCTGCCATTTTCCGGCATCCGTACTCGTGATAGAGGCATGGAGCGATGAAGCGTCCTTCTACATCTGGAATGATGCGGAGTATAGGGCGACGTCGGGAAAGGAACCCCTGAAATATGATGATCTCTCTTATGCGCCGGATGCCAGATGGCCGTCCCCGCAAAAAATGATTGAAAAGCTGCACGAAAACGGAATCCGGCTGATTCTCTGGCAGGTCCCTGTGCTGAAGAAGCTGGAACCCGGACACAAATGTCTGCAGCATGAACGGGATATTACATATGCGCTGAAAAGCGGCTATGTGGTAAAAAATGCCGACGGTACCCCGTATGTGATTCCGGATGGACACTGGTTCGCCGGTTCCTATGTGCCTGACTTTACATGCCCGGAAGCAAGAGCATGGTGGTTTTCCAAACGCAGGTATCTTACCGATATGGGCGTGGACGGATGGAAGACGGACGGCGGCGAATTTATACAGGACGAAACAGCCCTGTTTTATGACGGACGGACCGGAAAAGAGATGATCAACGAGTATCCGGCACTTTACACGGAAGCATACTCGTCGAACAACAGTCCGGATCAGATCATATTCAGCCGCGCCGGGTATACCGGCTCGCGCGGGACCCCCATACACTGGGCGGGCGACCAGGTCTCTTCATGGGACGAAATGCGTCATGTGCTGACAGCAGGCCTGTCTGCCGGTTTGTCAGGGATCCATTACTGGGGTTTTGACATCGCCGGATTTGCCGGACCGATGCCGGATCCCGAACTCTACTGCCGTTCCGTGCAGTGGGCGGTATTCGCTCCGGTCATGCAGTGGCATTCAGAGCCTCTCGGCGGTCAGTTTTCCGAACTGATGAAATCAACGGATAAAGTGAATGACAGAAGCCCCTGGAACATCGCTTCCTATTACGGAAGACCGGAACTCGCGGATCAGCTGCGTTTCCATTTTGCCCTGCGCATGAATCTCCTGCCGAGCATTTATTCCTATGCCGTGGAAAGTGAAAAAACAGGACTCCCGTTGATGAAGCCTCTGATGCTTGATTACCCGGAGGACAGCCGTGTCTATGAAATGGATGATGAATATATTTTCGGGCGTCTCCTGATTGCGCCGGTGCTTGCCGCGGACGTAAAGGACCGGTCTGTGTATATTCCCGAGGGCACCTGGATCAGTCTCTGGACGGGAGAGGCAGTAAACGGAGGGTCATCCGTCCGCGCGGCTGTCGGTATGGAAAGAATCCCCGTATATTTGAAATCCGGAAAAGCGCTGCTGCTTGATCTTGATGACGGGTGCGAGCCCGGAATCTGGAACAAAAACGGATGCGCCGATATGCCTTCACAGCCGGATGACTTATATCTGGCACTCGGAGGGGCTAAGGGAGAAGACATCCTGTATCTGGACAACGACAGGACACTTCAAATCCGGTGGGATGAAGAGATGATACATGTCCGCGAAAGCAGCATTTCACGGCATGAAGAACAAAGCACCGCTATTTCTTTGAAAGACACGGAGCCGGTTAAACAGGGCTCATTCGGCGTTCCTTTATATGCGATAAAGGGCCGGAAATAAGAATCAGACCAAATAGATTTCAGGAGAATACTATGCAAAATTATACTGGCGCCATCTTTGATTTAGATGGGGTCCTGGTTGATACGGCCATTTTTCACTTCATGGCATGGCAGGAACTCGCGAATGACCTCGGGATACCCTTCACTTTTCAGGACAATGAGCGCCTGAAAGGGATAAGCCGCATGGAATCCCTGGCGATTCTGCTTTCACTTGCCGTTCCGGGTTCAAAGAGCGACCGAGTATATGAAGAGGACGAACGCCGCAAGCTCGCAGACAGAAAAAACAGCATCTACGTTGAAAAAATACACGGAGCCGCAGACATGGTTCTGCTGCCCGGCGTAAAAGATACGCTTTACGGGCTGCGTCAGATGCATATACGTACCGCAGTCGGCTCATCAAGCAAAAACGCGCCGCTGATTATCGAAAAACTGGGCGCAGCCGGTGCCTTTGATGCAATCGTCGACGGGCTGCAGATCACGCATTCGAAGCCGGATCCGGAAGTGTTTCTTCTGGCAGCGAAGAAAATCGCGGTTGAACCCGGCCGGTGTGTTGTTATCGAGGACGCGTCAGCGGGAATCGAGGCTGCAAAACGAGCGGGCATGTATGCCGTCGGAATCGGACTTGCCCAAAACCTGCCGGGAGCGGACATGGTCATGCCGCAGATGAATCCGGATCAGGTACTTGCGTTATTTGCGCCGGTTATGTCGATACTCTGAAAAAAGGGATAAACGGCAAACCGTTCTCCGCCTTTTACGCAGTATGAAAAATCTACGGGAACGCCGTCCGCAGTGATTAAACCGACTTCCGCATACGGGACGCCAAGCGAATCAATGACATCCTTTATCTGTGACTGCCCGCTGACCGGAATCTTAAAAGAACGCTGATGCAGATGTGGAGGAAGGTGCCGGTTAAGCCGGGCATAAAAACGAATCTGTATGATGCTCATATGAATACCTGAAAAGAGCGGACACAGGCAGAAGCGACGCAGCGGGTATGCCTGCTTAATCGGAGGGGCAGCTGCTCGCAGAAGTTAAAACTTCTTTCGGCTTTTGCAATCAGTTTATCATTTAAAGTTATGCAATGGCAATCCAAATGACCTGATTATCCTATTGATTAAAAAGTCTATGCATTTATTTATTAGAAGCAACAGTCAGAAGAAAATAATGAAGTCATCTGCCTGGATAAATTTCACTTAATAAGTAAGCATTCCCTGGTGAAAAGAAATGAACTAAGAAACAAAGGCGATGTAAAACATAAAACCACAATTGAGGCACATAATGTATGCCCCGCAGCTTATATGGCTGTGGGTCTTTTTGCATATTGCAGATTATGACTATAACGTTCAGTAAATGAAGATTGAATAATAATTGTTAGTTGTATTTTCATTCTAATTAATTATTGCAATGTTAAAATTGAACGAGTATTATGACGATAAATAAGAAAATAAAATAATAATATTAATTGACTAATGGTCTAAAGTGTTAATTCATTATACTTTCATTTATCTCATTTTTGACATAACGGGGGGAGTGAAATGAATTTGGACATACAGACATTTGAACCATTATGGGGACAATGGCGAGTTGATTCTCTTATCGGAGAAGGCAGCTTTGGTCGAGTTTACAAAGTATTTCGAGAAGATTTTGGCTCAACATATTATTCTGCCGTGAAGCACATCAGTATACCGCAAAACCAGAGTCAGGCAGATATGGCCTTTGAAGAAGGATATGGAACGGACCAGGACACATTAAAGGAATACTTTCGTGATATAGTTCAGGGAATCGTTTCTGAAATTGAAATTATGAATAAGCTGCAAGGCGACAGTCATATTGTCAGTTACGCAGATCATTTAATAGCTGAAAAGAATGGAGCAGTCGGATGGGATATATTTATCCGAATGGAACTGCTTACGCCAATCAGTAAATATTATTCCAAAAAACCTTACACAGTGCAGGACATTGTTAAATTAGGAATCGACATTTGTTTGGGACTTGAACGCTGTCAGAAAATCAACTTAATTCATCGGGATATTAAGCCATCCAATATTTTTGTATCGGATATCGGTGATTTCAAATTAGGTGATTTTGGTATTTCTCGGCAAATTGAAAAAACTACAGTTGGACTATCCAGAAAAGGCACCCCTTTATATATGGCTCCTGAGGTGTATCTGGGCAGTGCGTATAATGCTTCTGTAGATACATACTCGTTGGCTCTTGTGCTATATCGATATCTGAATAATAACCGGCTGCCGTTTCTCCCGACAACCGGCAGATTTAAGCAGGATGACAATGATAAGGCTCTGGACCGCAGAATCAGTGGTGATGCTATACCCGCGCCGGTGTTTGCAGACAGCAAACTTTCCGGGATAATATGTAAGGCCTGTTCGTATTCACCGAAAGATCGGTATGAAAGTGCAAAAGAATTCAGAGCAGAACTTGAAAGTGAATATGCGCTTATTTTCAGCAGCACTCCGGCTGTTATTGGCAATGTAGATTGCGATTCCGCCGGTTCTGACTCTGCTTCATGTATTGGCTTATCTCAAGGCGCTGAATTTACCGCTGCAAAAATCGAAACGGAACCAAAGCGGGAAGGGACAGTACATCTTTTTGCTGCGGATGTCTCCGCAAAAAAGCAGATCACCTCACTTGCAGAAAATGAAAGTGATAACAAAGCAGATGAGAGTTCAGTTCCTGAGCCGGTCATTCCAGATACGGATGCAGAAATTCCGGTTAGAGAAAGTCCTTTAAAACATATACTTTCAAGTATCAAAAACACAAAAAGAAAGACGCTGCTGATATTCATACCGCTGCTAGTCGTGCTTGTTGTCGGTTTGTCTATTTTTGGTGCTTCCTTACTAAATAACCCTGAAAAGACTGTTTCCATGACTGCCACTATATCGGAACTAACAGTTGGCGAGACTTTTCAACTTAAGGCAGGAGATACTGATAATCAAGAGTTGAACTGGGAATCAAGTGACCCGGCAATTGCTACTGTTGACGCAAACGGAAATGTTTTAGCAATAACTCCCGGTAATGTAATTATTACAGTTTCAGTCGTTGGCTCGGGATCAGGCACGACTGCTGCCATAACTATTCTGCCTGCACTGAAGAACATAATATTGAACAAAGAGACAACTACTATATTAATCGGTGGACAGGAACAATTGAAAGTGATGTCAGATCCAATTGGTCTGAAGATCCCTGAACTTATATGGGAGTCCAATAATCCTGCTGTTGCTTCTGTAGACAGCAGTGGTCTTGTAACTGCGGTGTCCGAAGGAATAGCAGAAATCAATGTCATTGCTAAAAGTGGTGTTTTCAAAGCCGAATGCTCGGTATCGGTTCAGGCCACGGCCATTCCAATAACCGGAATTCAGATTGACCCCAATACCATATCCGGCATGGTTGGAAATCAAATGAACCTTACCTGTCAAATTACCCCTTCCAATGCAACAAATCAAAATATTGTCTGGTCTTCAAGTGCCTCTGCGATTGCTTCCATTGATTCAGTGGGTGTTGTTACAGCTGTTGCTCCGGGAGATGCCGTGATAACCGTTCAAACCGCTGACGGAAATATGAAATCAACCTGTCTGGTTCACATTGACCCTATGGCGGTTACTTCTGTACCAACCGCAATACCTGTTGCACAGGCTGCGTCATGGTCCGGCTGGACGGCATCTCTTCCCGCAGGTGTGACGGATTCCAAATACGCAATAGAGACAAAGACCCAGTATCGTTCCAGACAACAAATTGCTGCAACAAGTGACTGGTCTGCCTGGCAGTCGAATGATCCCTCAGGAACGAACAGATCAGTTGAAAAGCAGTATCAGGTCCGAACCAAGGCGTATACGACCTCCACTGCAGGCTCGATGGATGGATGGACGCAATATGGCACTCCGGCGGTAACGTATGGAGAATGGAGTGGTTGGAGTACGACGGCAGCGACATCTTCGGCAACGCTGGGCGTTGAGAGTAAGGACGTATCAGTTACTAACTACAAGACAGTTTATAACTACAACTCATATAAATACTGGAATCCTAATTACAGTGCCTATTATTATAGTTTTGCATATAGTGGTTATGACGGACAATGGCTTTATAAGACAAGTGATTCACGCTTGGCAGTATATAAATATGTTACTGATGAATCTGGGGGATCTCATGCGGCCTACTATGCGGACGGTATTCTTTGGTATAACGAAACATCATCTCAGGTAGAAAATGGTTCCACAACACACAAAGAATATCGAACGCGGTCGATCACGACCACATACAATTACTGGCAGTGGAGTGCGTGGTCGGGTTGGACGTCCGGGGATTATACAGGCACCGCTGCCGATACAGAAGTAAATTATCAATATAGATATAAGGAAACGACAACGAGCTGGGGGAATTGGTCTTCATGGAGTGATGCAGCAGTTGCCGCTTCAGATACAGTAGATGTTCAGACGCAGACCCTATATAGATATAAAGCAAAGTAGGCGCAGTGCATATAGATTTTGGAGTGGAAAAATGCAAGTCACATTAATGAGAGAAAATGAAATTCTCACACAAATTCTGCCTCAAAAGACAACCGGCCAGTTTACAATATACGGAATGGTTGGAAATGAGCAGACTAAAATTATCTCGATTGAAGCCATTAATGAGAAATGGACACTTAAGTCAAGCAATGAGGTCCAGATAATCAATGCGGATGGCAAGTCTGTCAAAATGTGCCCGCTGATCGAAAATACATTTCAAACAATAATAATTAAAAGGAATAACGAGAAAGCATTAGTATTTGCTGAGCCGGTGACAAATGACAGAACTATATACTGCAAAGTAATGTTCCCGCTTAGGTGCCATATAAAAATCGGACGTGATCCAATCAGTGACATTGTATACAGGAATAAATACGCCTCATCAAAACATGCTGAGATTATATGTGAAGATAATCGAGTCACGTTGATCGATTTAGGCAGTCTGAACGGAACCTATGTAAATGGCAAAATAACAGGACAAGCAGAATTGCATGTTGGTGATGTCATATATATTATGGGTTTAAAAATTATCATCGGCAAAGGATTCCTCGCCGCGAATAATCCGGATGGTCTTGTCAGCTTTAATTATAATTTATTTTCAAAATGGAAAACACAAATCAGTGCATTTGATGAAGATCCCGATGATGAGAATGAAGAAGAAAGCGACAAAAATGTCTTTTATCGTTCTCCGAGATTTAAAAGAGACATCAAAACATCGGTATTAAACATTGATCCGCCCCCGATGCTTTCCAATGGTGAGGATACGCCTCTTATGCTGCTGCTGGGGCCATCCATGACAATGGGAATGGCGTCGCTTTTTACCGGGATATTCACAATAAATAGTGTACTAAGCTCCGGAGGCAACGTTACTTCTGCAATGCCGACATTAGTTATGTCAATGAGCATGTTGCTGGGTACCGTGCTCTGGCCGCTCTTAACGAAGCATTATGAGAAAAAAAGAAAGATCGCCAGGGAAAAAGACAGACAGCATAAATATTCTTCATATCTTGAGGGTATACGGAAGGAAATAATTAAAGAAAGCGGCTATCAGTCGGAAATTCTTCATGAAAACAATGTAACGATTGAAGACTGTGCCAAAAGAATTGAATTGCGTCAGCGAAACTTATGGGAGAGAGCGATTGGCCATGATGATTTTTGCACAATACGATTAGGCATCGGAGATCTTCCTCTTGATGCTGAAATTAAATATGCAGAGAGAAAATTCACTCTTGATGATGACAATTTGCAGGATGAAATGCTTATATTAGGGGAAGAACCTAAAGTCCTGAAGCAAGTCCCTATTACAATGTCACTTTTAAAAGATAATATCTGCGGAATTATTGGACCAAGAAAAGAGACGGTCAATTTCGTAAAAGGCTTAATTATTCAGCTTTCCGCACTTCAAAGTTATGACGAAATGAAGCTTGTTTTTGTATTTGATAAAAAAGAAAATGAGATCTGGAGCTCAACAAAGTGGCTGCCGCATGTTTGGGATAACGGGAAGACTATCCGGTTTATTGCTGCGGATCAGAGTGACGGGAAAGAATTATCTGCATATCTCGAAAAAATACTGCAAACAAGAGCTGACATGCAGGAAAATAACTTGTCGGAAATAACTCCTCATTATGTAATTTTCGCCTGCAGTAAATCAGTTGCAGAAAAAATGGAAGCAATTAATCAAATATTAAAAAGCAAAGCAAAATGCGGATTTAGCGTCGTTGCTCTCTATGACGAGTTAAATAACCTGCCTAAGGAATGCTCTAAGGTAATCGAACTTAGTAAGAATATTTCGAAAATATATGATAAGAACGATATTACAGGTAAATATACCAGCTTCAAGGCGGATATTTTCGATTTTGATGAAGATGAAATTGCGCTCAAACTTGCAAACATACAGTTAAATACACTTTACAGTCCACATACTTTGCCCAATATGCTGACTTTTTTGGAAATGTATGGAGTGGGTAAAATTGAACATCTTAATATTTTAACAAGATGGAAAGAAAACGACCCGTCAAAAACACTTGAAGTGCCAGTCGGCGTGGATTCAATGGGTGAAATCGTTAAGCTTGACCTGCATGAGAAATATCATGGCCCTCACGGACTGGTCGCCGGCATGACAGGTTCCGGCAAGAGTGAATTCATTATTACGTACATTTTGTCTCTTGCCATTAATTATCATCCGAATGAGGTTGCGTTTATTCTCATTGACTATAAGGGCGGCGGAATGGCAAAAGCATTCGAGAACCTGCCGCATACCGTCGGGATCATAACGAACTTGGACGGAACTGCGGTTAAGCGTTCCCTTGTATCTATTCAAAGTGAACTGAAACGAAGGCAGGCAATATTCAACAGTGCAAGCAAGAGCATAAACGTTAGCAACATTGACATATACAAATACCAGAAATTATACAGGGATGGAGTTGTATCCGAGCCCCTTCCGCATTTGTTTATTATTTCGGACGAATTTGCAGAACTCAAAAACCAGCAGCCGGATTTTATGCAGCAGCTTGTCAGCGCCGCCAGAATCGGTCGTAGTTTAGGCGTTCATTTGATACTTGCGACACAAAAGCCATCCGGAGTCGTGGACGACCAGATTTGGAGCAACTCGAAATTCAGGGTTTGCTTAAAGGTACAGGAGAAAGCAGACAGTATGGATATGCTGAAGCGTCCGGATGCGGCTGAATTATCTGCAACAGGCCGGTTCTATCTGCAGGTTGGCTATAATGAACTTTTTGAAATGGGCCAATCTGCCTGGGCGGGTGCTCCCTATTTTCCGTCGGACAAATTGGAAAAACAAAAGGATGAGAGTGTCGCAGTCATCGATAATTTAGGTAAAGTTATCAAGCAAGCATCGATTGATAACAAGAAGACTTTGAAATCCACACCTTTAAAGCAGATTGACGAAATTACAAGATACTTGGCAATACTTGCGGCAGAACAAAAAATTGAAGTAAAGCCATTATGGCTTGAACCAATTCCTGCTTTAATTTTTATCGATGAACTTAAGAAAAAATACGATATCAGTGAAGTCAAGAACAAGCTAAATCCAATTGTGGGAGAAGTTGATGACCCTGCAAACCAAAGGCAGCTGATCATGCGTCTGCCTATTTCTGATGAAGGGAATATTGTTGTATACGGGGCAGCAGGAAGCGGAAAGACGACATTTATTACAAGTATGGTTTATTCTCTTATCAGCGAGCATACACCGGAAGAACTGAACCTATATCTATTGGACTTTGGCTCAGAAACATTGAAAGTGTTTAAACAAGTTCCGCATGTCGGGGATGTTCTTCTCTCGGATGACAGGGAAAAAATCCATAATATGTTTGGCATGCTGTTATCGGAAATGAACCGCCGAAAGAAAATGTTTTCAGATTTTGGCGGTGATTATGATGCTTTTCTTAGGTCATCGGAAGAGCAACTTGCATCGATAGTCGTTGTTATTCAAAATTATTCAGCCTTTTCTGAAGCACATGAAGAAGAGGAAGAGATACTTAATGTACTAACACGGGAAGGAACAAAATATGGCATATACTTTATTATTACCGCAGCAGCAACAAATGCGGTTCGTTATAGGATGCTTCAAAACTTTAAGCAGCTAATTGTACTGCAGCTAAACGACACTTCTGAATATTCCGGGATACTTGGCGGGACAGATGGTGTTTACCCGTCCAAATACCCGGGAAGAGGTATTTATAAAGCGGATAAGGTATATGAATTTCAAACAGCTAACATCACCAGAAATAAAACAATACGAGAATCAATTCGACATTTCTACGGGGAAAGTCCGGATAATTTGATATGCAAACAAATCAAAGATTCCCCTTCGTTGCCGGATGTCGTTGACACACTTTATCTGGCAAATTATGTAAATGATTGTGAAACAGCTGCATGTCCGATTGGAGTAGAAAAAAACAGCCTGGATGTTGCATTTTACAGTTTTGATAAATCCTATATCAATCTTGTATTATCGCAAAATGCAGTAAATGTTTCCTTTTTAAGCGGCCTTGCTGAAATAGTTTCATTGAAAGACCAGACCGATGTCATCGTTCTTGATGGTGACGGACGTATGTCTTTAAGCAGCAGCTATTGCTGTGTTTCCGAAAGTGCGCTGCTGAATCAAAAGGTAATTGACCTTTTCAATACTTTGGTCGAACGAAATAACATAACAAAAGGTTCATTGGAGAAGGGTGAGGTTCCGCCTCGATTTCCTGCAATCATTTGCATAATTAATTCTTTTGTAGAATTGAATATTAAATTGACAAAGGATTCTCAAAGCAAATTGAATGTTCTGCTGGAAAAAGGAGAAGCAACCTATAATGTCTTCATTTTTTTAAGTGAAACGTCTCCAAATCTTGTTTCTTTTTCAAACAGAAACTGGTTTACCAGACATGTTACTCCCAAAGATTGGATATGGGTTGGAAATGGAATACATAAACGGTATCAGCATGATATTACGCAAAATGAAGATGATTATCAGGATACAATAGGCGATGATTTTGGATATGTACTAAAAAATGGAAAACCAACTCTGATCAAGCTGCTTACATCAGTGGGTAACAAAGGGGAGGTTGGATATGACAGATAAAATTCTGGTTGATGTATTTCTGCCGGCTGCAAACAGCAGCTACGATGTATATATTCCTCTTAATTTGAAGTTGTTTCAGATAACAACTCTTATGTCTGCAATATTAACGGATTTATCAAGCGGATATTTTACTGCAAATTCGGAAACCGTTATCTGTGACAAAGAGACAGGTGATATTCTCGACGTAAATTTATCAGCTAAAGAACTTAAACTGTGTAATGGATCCAAACTGATCATCCTATGAAGGAGGGGGAAGCTATGGGAGTTAAAATTGTTGTTGATACGCAAAATTTATTATTAACAAACAAATCAATAATTGAAAAGGCGGATGCTTACAAAAGACTTGCCGGTAATCTTTTTAACGAGGTTGACAATATGGGCAGTAACTGGCAGGGTGCAGACAATCTGGCATTTGTTAACCAAATAAATGGATATAAAGACAACTTTGAACAGCTTGATAAGCTTTTGAGGCAATATGCAGAAATGCTTCAAATCGTTGACAAAGAATATCTCAAAACCTTAAACGATAGCTATGCTATTGCAAATTCGATTTAAGGAGTGATTATATGGGACTGACTAACTTTTGGGCGCAGAAAACAAGACTGGATAATTTGCAGGACGACCTGACGAATATGAGGCTTTATGTCACCAATGTAAGCGGATGTATATCGGAGTTAGACGCCTGTTGGATCGGCAACAGAGACAAACAAAAAATTGTAAATACAATTACCTCACATCTGCATATCGTAAATAATGCTAATAGTGATATAAATGTTTTTAAGCAAACCGCAACCTTTGTACTCGTAAAAATGAATGAACTGGGAAGTCTAGTCGGACTCTGTGTTCCCTCTGTTACACAAATCTGCCTGCCAGGTATATACGATTGTTCCAGAATTAACCCCAGGATCCAGATTGATACAACTGCACTAAGACTTGTTGCTGACAAAATTGAGGGTGAACGGAAACATCTGGATAACACTTCGTCTACCATAAATAACACGCAAAATATTATAGATAATTATATACTGAGTCTATTTGGATTGAATAATCTGATAAATAGAATTGACAGGCGTGTCGCTGAGCAAAAACAGGAAAACCAAAAAATCGTTAGTGGCATACGTCAGATTTGTGATTTATACGAAAGAACCGAAAAGAGTCTGAATGAAAAAATTGCTGCAATGGCAGGGCTTGGAACAACTGTTGTGGCTGATCCACCTGTTGTTACAACTCCGACTTTGGTAACAGATAAGACACCAGATATAGTTTCTGGAGGGACGAGTACAGGTGTGGAAGCTGGCAAAATAAGACAAATTATTCAGCAATGGGACCCGAATGGAGGGAATCCAGATTATGATCCTTCTGTATGGGGAATATATGATCAATACAGCAAAAAAGCTTGCGGTGTTGCTAGCGCATCAATGGCATTATCATGGTTGGGTATAGATATGTCACCACAAAAAATATGTGAACTTAATGTTAATAATGGATCAGGAGCAGATTTTATGTCTTCCTGGGATCAAATGGGATGCATATGTAAAAAATATGCCACTGAAGGGTCAACTGAAGATATTGACTCAGCAATTAGGCTATTTAGAGATAATCCAAGTACATACTCCCCACCCATTATGTATCTAACCTCACCACATTTTGTAGTAATTATGGGAGAGACAGATACGGAATATATAATACGGAATCCTGGCTTCCCTGGTGAACGGAGACTTTCCAAACCCGCATCATACACCGAAATCAGACAGTTTTCATTGACATAGAAAAGATTTTATAGGTATTACACACTGTAAAACAGCGTGAATATAAAATTTTGAGGAGGAAAAATCAATGGCAAGAAGTATTACAGTTGACCCGCAAAAATTGGAAACAGCTGCAACAGCAATTGACAACCAGGCTGCTGACTATGAGAAGAGTTATAGACTATTGTTTTCTGAGGTTGATGCCATGGCTGCAGCATGGCAGGGCGTTGACAATCTTGCTTTCACGAGTCAAATCAAAGGCTTTGAAGATGATTTCAAAGCAATGGCTTCCCTAATGAAGCAATACTCTGAGTTTTTGAAGACAAGTGCCAAGACGTATAAAGAAACGCAAAATGAAATCGTCGGTCAAGCTAAAAAATTAGTAAATTGATGAAAGGGGAACAATAATATGGCTACTGAGGGAATCAAAATCAGTTTAGGTGAAGTTACCAAGACTGCCGGTACAATCAGGTCTTTAAACACGCAGTTGGACGCTAAGCTGGCAGAAATTAGAAAGCAAATGAATGATCTGTCTCAGACATGGCAAAGCGATTCTTCAACTACGATCCGCGACAAGTTCAGCGCTTTAGCGCCTAAGTTTGAAGATTACAAAAAAGTTGTTGAATCCTATGCAAAATTCCTGGATGTCACTGTTCAGAGCTATGAAGCTGCAGAATCATCCGTTAATAGTAATGCAAGCATGTTTAAGTGATTTATAGCGTCAAGACAGCGTGCGGTTTCTGACTGCCCGCTGTCTTGATGCTAGTTTTTAATGATATAGAAAGTAATAAGACTAAAAATGAAGTGCATATTATTCCTGGCGAACGTTCTCATTACACTGAAGGAAGATAACGCTAATGACAAATCAAATTCAAATCTCCGCTGTCTCGGACACTGGCTATGTCCGAAATAATAATGAGGATAACCTGTATGTAGATGGACGGTATATGCAGCAGGGAAAACAAGGTAATTTTCAACTATCGAAAATTATTGAAACGAAAAGTTTTGTATATGCGGTCTGTGATGGGATGGGCGGAGAAAAGAGCGGGGAACGAGCCTCGTTTGAAGCAGTAAACAGGCTCAATTGTGCAGCAGCAACATCTGCCTTTTTATCCATGACTCTTCAGGAAAAAATCCAGGACATCAACAAATACATCGAAGAGACAAATTCAGCTATTAATAGTATGTCTGCCATTTCTTTTGACTTAAAGGGGATGGGCACAACTTTCGTATGTCTTGTTGCTGCCGATGATCAGGCAGCAGCAATGCATGTTGGTGACAGCCGGGCGTATCTACTCCGTGAAGGCATCTTTACCCAGCTGACGCGGGATCACTCAGAGAGCGAGCGTCTGATTCGTTTGGGAATTATTACACGTGAACAGGCGAGAGGACACAAGAGCCGGTTCATGCTCAACAGACATTTAGGCATGCCGCCTGAGGAGGGTCTTCTTGAGGCGGATACTTCAAATATCATAAAGCTCCAGAAATACGATACCTTCCTGCTGTGCAGCGACGGACTTACCGATATGGTTGAAGATGAAATTATAAAAGATATTCTGTCTGACAGAACGGATTCAAAGACAGCAGCGCAGATGCTTGTTGATGAAGCCCTGAAAAATGGGGGTAAAGATAACATTACGGCTGTTGTAATTAAATTTTTAAATATCGAAAGTTCTGTTATTCTGCCGACTTCACGTAAAGAAGAATACAGGAATTCACAAAGACAAAAGATCTTATTAGCATGTGCTGTTGTGTTCCTGGCTGCCTTAGTGGTTACTGTTGCTCTGTTATCAGGAAATCTGTCAAATTGAGAATAAACAGAAGCCCCGGAAGAACCCCTTCGGCCATAACTCCGATTCTCTTCTGCTTCAGCCCAGAATCCCGGTATATAGCGAGTGCTGCATGTGATACACGGTAATATACCCGACATCGTTTTTCACGATGAAGGAGTCCCATATGGAATATCCTCGTGCTTCAAATGCCCGAATATACGTATCAGAAGCACCGGCCGGAAGGAAAAAATAGAAATCATTCGTCAGATTGATTTTGGCTCCGCCGAGAAGGCCCTCCGTGGTGCAAAGAATGGACTTCGGAACAAATGCCCCTTTTGTATCCCCGTCGTATGTTCGTCTCTGGTTGACAGGATCCCAATAGACCGCGTTGTCAGTTTTGTGAATGCTTCCGAAAAGGTAAAATCCGAACCAGTCCTTTTCCACGTAAAGAATGCTGTCATTTTCGTTCAGGTTCATCTCCCGGAGAGCTTTGTCGAGCAGATCATCCGCATACGAATAAGTGCGGTTGTAAACATACATTTCACCGATATAATTCATATTAAAAGAATCGGGGTACCATACAGCTGTCGGCGAATAGATGTACTGATATCCTTCGAATATTTTCGGGCTGGCATATGTCAGAACCGGGTCCAGATTATGATAGGACTGCGCCAGAAAAAGAGCCGCGATGCAGCTTATCAGAAGGCCTGATGTGATTTTGTTTTTGAAAATGGAAGTGATGGAAAGTACGCTGACAAGACTGAGCGGCAGCGCGTAGCATACCGAATAACGCGGGCAGAGATTTGTAATGAACAGGCACAGGAAGATGAGATAGGCACAGGAGCTGATTATGATACCTGCGGCTATGGCAACATCGGGTCCGGAAGATTCACCGGCATCCCTTCGGGATGCATCCGCCTGATTCGCCATATTGCTGCCGGAATTTCGGCGGAGTCTCTTCTGTTTCAGCAAATAAATACATGCAGCGGCCAGTCCCCAAAGAGTAATAACCCAGAACAGATTATAAATCAGCGCCTGTGAAAGCCTGGCTGAAATATTGGGTAAATTGATTCCAAAACAATGAAATCCCGTGCTGTCCCAGATCAGAGGGGAATGATGCGTACTTGCTTCCTCAAAAGTGATATTTCCGGAAAATTTGTAATAGAGGACAAATAGAATCGGGGCCGCGCCATAGATTAGAATTCGTTTGGGCAGGAGGTAACGCATGGCCTTTTCCCGGAACCCGGATCCACTCTCTTCACGGATGCGCAGAAACATGGCAGAAAGAAGAAAAGACGCAGCAAAGAGTATACCGGTTTCTTTGGAAAAACATACAAGTACGGACAGGAATGCGGCCAGATAATCGAGCCTCCTGGCAAAACACCAGATCATGATGACGAACAGCATGAGCAGGTAATAATCGGGCGTTGTATACGAAAAAAGTCCGAGGACATAGGGACAGAAGGCAAAAACCGCCGCCCCCGCCGACTTGATCCAGGGCGAAGTCCGGGGAAAGATCATTCCCATGATGCCGTACAGACAAAAGATCGCAGCTATGGTCAGAAGAAGCGACACACCGTATACTCCCACGCTCTGTCTGGGAAAAAGCATCTCTCCGATTGCGATCAGGAAGGCAAATCCCTGCGTCGGGTGGCTCTCCAGGCAAAAATTATGCAGCAGCGACTTCAGTGTGAACCTGAATTTCTCTGTTCCCGTAATCAGGCTTGAATAATAAAGCTGTGAATCATAACGCTGTATATAGCCAAACTGGCGCAGTGCCAGCACGACAAAGAGAAGGACAACCAGAAATATCGGAAGCAGGGAGATTAGCTTCTTCCGCGAGAAGGGGCTGCTGTCTGCCCTATCGGACAAAGATGATTTGCGGTAATTCGGATACAGCAGGACTGCGAGTACGGCACACGTCAGTACGCCGCCGTTCAGTAAGAGGAAGGCAGCAGCGGCAGCCCTGCCCGACAAATTGATTATGCCCCGGAATACCAGGGCCGCGTCAAAAAAACCGGCAAAAGGCAGCAGGATGACCGCCAGCTGCACAGCCGTCAGAAAACCGTACCCTTCGTGCTTTTTGTTATCTGTAAACATGAAAATACAATCTCCTGAAACCGCGGTATTTTTTTCAATTATAGAGGCTCGACGGTCTTGAAATGAGGGGATAATGAGGCAAATAGCATGGACATGCAAAATAGCCGGTGCGACAGAGGACAATAATCTGCGCGGCATCCCGAAACCGGACAGATGAAAAATCTGCCCTGCATCCGGAAAAGGCAGTCCAATTTTGCATGAAAACAAGTACACTGAAAGAGAACGAAAAGGTTCTCATTCGAAGTAACAAGGCACATGTGCCGCATCCGGTAATTGGATAAGGCGCTTTCCGGAGGAGGCGATAAGATGAATGATCTGCGTGAAATTATTAAAACCAGACGAAGCATCCGGAAATTCCAGACAGACGAAATTTCGGACGCAGATATCCGCGAAATGATTGAAGCGGGCATGCATGCCCCGAGCGGCTGCAACAGCCAGTGCTGGCAGTTTGTCGCCGTGAAGGATAAGGTTCTCATGAATGAAATAGCAAACGCAGCGGAAGACGGCGTACGGGAATTTTACAGGGCTGCCGATTTTGATCCGGAATACCTCGCAGCCAGGGCCCGTCATACAACATTTTTCAAAAATGCGCCGCTCGTAATTTTTGTGTTTATGACGCACCTCGAATATTATGACGAGCGTGTCACGGACTTTTATAAACAGGCGGGATTCACATATGAGGAAATGATGCGCGCCCTGGGATCCCCCGACATCCTGTCGATCGGTGCGGCCGTGCAGAACATATTGCTGACGATTCACAATAAAGGTCTGGGTGCCTGCTGGATGAACGATCCGACGGTTTCCCGGGCGAATATTTCGAGGGTGCTTGGTGTCCCCGCTGACTGGCGTCTGATGAGCGTAATCCCGGTCGGTAAGCCGGCCTATATCCCGCGTCAGAAACAAATGCGGGATATAGAGGATGTGCTCGAGATAAGGTAACGGCGGCGCAGTTTATTGCTGTACAGCGGTATGGAATCTTTCATTCATACTGCCTGTCCGGTAACCGGCCAGGTCAGCTGACGTATACGGAAATCCGAGAGTCTTGAAATACTGATATATATTCTCCCTTAAAGCGGGATCCGCTAAACGGGAGAATTCAGCCGGAAGAATTTCAATGCGGGCAATCTCATTATGATGCCGGACGCGGACCTGGGTAAAGCCAAGATCAAAAAGATACTGCTCGGCTTTTTCAACCTGTCCGAGCTTTTCCCGGGTAATAGCTTCACCGTAAGGAAAGCGTGAAGACAGGCAGGCAAAAGACGGTTTGTTCCAGGTTGGAAGACCAAAATTCCGGGACAGGATGCGGATCGTCTGCTTGTTCATGCCGGCTTCGCGAAGCGGACTTTTGATGCCTAAGGCTTCCGCAGCCTTGAGACCCGGGCGATAATCCCCGTTATCATCAAGATTGGAACCTTCCGCAACCGCAAGGAGGCTCAGCTCCCGGGAGAGGCTGATCAGTTTCGTGAATAATTCCTGTTTGCAGTAAAAACACCGGTCGCGGCCGTTTTGCGCAAAGCCTGGGATATCAAGCTCTTCGGAATCAATCTCCAAATGGCGGATACCAATCAGCTGCGCTGCATTACGGGCATCACGAAGCTCCCGTTCCGGATAAGTCGAAGAACGGGCAGTAACCGCAACAGCCTTTTCTCCCAGTGTATCGGCTGCTGCCCTGCATAAAAATGTACTGTCGGTGCCGCCTGAGTAGGCAATCAGAACAGAGCCATATCTGCGCAGGATTTCCTGCAGTAATTCATATTTTTCCAGTGCCGCTGACAGTTCCGCTTGATCTGATATCATATTTGTCCTGCCTTATTATTCCTATAAGATTAGTAGGATTATAGCACGCAAAAAAGCAGATTACAACCGGGGAGGGTGCAGGGCATCCTGGTCTCAGGCACGGTAATCTGCATGCAGTCTATGACAGGAATGGGATCAGGCCTGTATAATTTCGTTCGTCTCAAGATTGAAGAACGTCACGCGGCCGTCTTCCCAGAGCGCGCAGGATTTGCTCCCGTCTTTCGGGATTGTCGTGCTCCCGGGATTGATGACGGTAATCCCGCCGACTGAATCAAGTACCTTTACATGCGTATGTCCGGAGGCAAGGATGGTCGCCTGCAGCTGCCGCGCCCGCTCCAGACGCTGCGCATCTGTCTCCCTGAAGCCGTGCACCAGATAGACGGTCTGATCACCCACATGGACAAGCCTCTCACGCTCGGAGAGGTCCTGTCCGGTAACCATCTCATCGACATCTGCGTCACAGTTGCCGCGGACATAGGTGATGTCGGTGCGGTCTTTCAATAATTCTGCGAGTACTTTGGGGTCATATGTGCCAGGTATATTGTTTCTCGGACCGTGATAGAGGACGTCCCCGAGATGAAAAATCCGGTCGCATCCGGAAAGCCAAGCAAGTGCCCGTACAGTATCCGTAAATCCGCCGTGCGTATCGCTGATAAATCCAAGTCTCATTATAAAAACTCCTTACGAATCGAATCGGAAAGCGTCCGGGAGAAACCGGGTCAGCGGAATGCGTACTCCTGACGTTTACCTGTTTATTTTGCAGAAACAGTCCATACCTGTCAATTGTTTCCGTATTTACATTACCTGCTGCATATGGAACTGCGGCATTCTGCATGTAAAAGGCAAATATCAATAACGGCATATCGATAAAGGAATACCGATATGCCGTTTTAGTGTCTTCTTGCATCGTCTCTTCCGTACTACCATTTTGGTATAGACAGAAGACACAAAGACACGCAGGGAGGTCGGAAAAAACTATGAATATGAGAACAGCAATCTGTTATGAAAAAAGCAAGCCTCTGCATATAGATGAAGTAGAATCCGTGTCCATCGGTGCTGCCGCAGGACTGCAAGGATCCATGAACATCCCGGGAAGGAACCTGAAGGGTGTGTATACCGCCAGTACGTTCTTAGCCCGCATTGACCAGATGAAAGTAAACAATCCGGATAATGAGGTAGCGATCCGCAGAGGCAAAAAGGTCGTCGTGATCGGCGGAGGAAACAGCGCAATAAAGGCAGCCCGCTGTGCCAGACGCCTCGGTGCCGATGTTACGATTGTGAGCCGGCGCGCAGAAGCTGCCGAAGATGAGCAGGCACAATGCGGGGAAGTCCGATATGCACGGGAAGACGGCATCGATACGATGTCTCTGACAGGTCTCGTCCGCATTTCCGGCAACGAGCGCGGCTGGGTCTCCGATATCATCTGCCAGGATATGATGCAGATTAAAGATCTGGATCAGACCGGAAGAAGAAAAGTGATTCCGATATATGAGACGGAATTTGCTATGGAAGCCGACTGTGTTATCCTCGCGGATGACAGCGGTAAATAAAGGCCGCAGGCAAAGTACGGCCATTTGATAATATGCAGCAGAAAGAGAGCCCTTCGCGGTTTTTTCCGGACTGCTTTCGATATGCAGGTGCAACAGATGCCCCTGCATATTTTTTTGCCGACGCCCGGATTTTTCCAAATCCATTCGGAGAGCAGATAAATGATGCACTTTCCTGTAAAAAATGATAAAAATAATTGATTATCTAATCAAATCTTTATATATAAAGTATAATCTAGGTGATATACGTACATGTCGGATCCTAATGGCAGACTGAATCCCGATCGGATGCAACAGTCACGATGTTTTTTTCAGACACGCAATGCAAACGGAGCCGTTTGCATAGGGAGGTATGAAATGGACGAAGTTAATGCCGGCTGCGGGTTCTGCAAAAATCAGGAAGAGCATAAGCTAGGTGAGATTACAAACGTCATTGACCTGTACAAAGACAAGGAAGGGAGTCTGATTCAAGTCCTTCACCTTGCGCAGGAAATATATGGATATCTTCCCCTTGAAGTCCAGAAATTCATTTCTGCAGGCATGAATATTCCTTTGTCCGAAGTGTCCGGAGTTGTTACCTTCTATACCTACTTTTCGACTGCGCCCAGAGGTCAGCACACGATCCGGGTCTGTCTCGGTACGGCCTGCTATGTAAGAGGCGGCAAAAAACTCGTTGAACGCCTGCAGGAAATCCTTAACGTGAATATCGGCGAGACAACGCAGGACGGAAAATTCACTTTTGAAATTGCGAGGTGCATCGGTTCCTGCGGACTTGCCCCTGCCATGATGATCGACAAAAAAGTATACAAGCAGGTTAACGTGAACAAACTGGAATCCATATTATCCGAATATTGATTCCTGGCATGGCAGCAGGGAGTGACGATTATGGAAAATCAGGTAATTTCCGGTGTTGAAGATAAAGATCCGGCAGCAGGCGGAAGCGGGCTTATTGCAAGCATTTCCGATCTCGAGCAGATTAAGAAAAAGTATAACGAAGACTTGGCCCGATACCGGTACCAGATCCTGCTCTGCAGCGGCGCGGGATGTATTTCGTCGAACAGCGGTGCCGTGAAGGCGGCTGTTCTTGATGCGGTCAGGCTCCTTGGCCTGCAGAGCGAAGTGAAAGTAATGGAGACAGGCTGCATGGGTACCTGTGCGGCGGGCCCGGTTATGCTTATTCTGCCGGACCGCATATTTTACACTTCACTGACCCCTGAGACAGCAGGGGCAATTATACGTAGTCATATCGGCAAGGGCGAAATTCTGCCGGAGCATACTTTTTATGACAGTTCGCTGCACAAACATGTTCCCCGAATTGACGACATTGACTTTTTCAAAGAACAGGTCAGAATCGTGCTCCGCAACTGCGGATCCATGGAATACGGGAGCCTTGATGCATATGCGGCAAGGGACGGATACCTCGCTGCTGCGAGGGTCCTTACAGGCATGACCCCTCTCGAAGTCATTGAAGAAGTGAAAATATCCGGGCTGAGAGGCCGAGGAGGAGCGGGGTTCCCCACCGGTGCCAAATGGGAAGCGGGATACAAGGCGAAAAGTGACCGGAAATTCATTGTCTGCAATGCAGATGAAGGGGATCCCGGTGCCTTTATGGACCGAAGCATTATTGAAGGGGATCCGCATTCCGTCATCGAAGGGATGATCATCGGCGGGTACGCAATCGGCGCCGGCATGGGTTATGTATATGTCAGGGCGGAATATCCGATTGCGGTTGAGCGCCTGACGGCCGCAATTGAAGAGGCGCACAGGCGCGGGCTTCTGGGCTGCAGGCTGTTCGGAACGGATTTTTACTTTGACATGGAAATCCGGATCGGGGCCGGTGCTTTTGTCTGCGGCGAAGAGACGGCGCTTATGTCTTCCGTAGAAGGATTGCGCGGGGAACCCAGACAGAAGCCTCCTTTCCCGTTTCAGCGGGGGCTGTTCGGGAAGCCGACGATTATTAATAATGTGGAGACGTTTGTGAATATACCGGCCATCCTGCTGCATGGCGGGAAGTGGTATACGCAGTTTGGCACGGAAACCAGCAGAGGGACAAAAGTATTTGCTCTTGCGGGCGACGTGGTGAACACGGGAATTGTCGAAGTGCCGCTCGGCAAACCGCTTGGCGATATTCTCTTCAATATCGGCGGCGGCATGCAAAAAAAGAAAAAATTCAAGTCCGCCCAGATCGGGGGACCGTCAGGAGGCTGTATTACGCAGGACAACCTGAATGTTCCGACCGATTATGAATCCATTACGAAGCTCGGCGCCATTATGGGTTCCGGAGGCCTCATCGCAATGAGCGAGGATTCGTGCATGGTGGATACCGCGCGGTTCTTCATGGACTTCATCAAGGATGAGTCGTGCGGAAAATGTGCGGCCTGCCGTCTCGGAACGAAGCGCATGCTTGAAATTCTCGAACGGATTACACGCGGTGAAGGCAAAGACGGGGATATCGAGCTGTTGGAGGAACTCGGGGAAACGATCAAAGACACGGCTATGTGCGGTCTCGGTCAGACGTCCCCGAACCCGGTGCTCGGGACCATCCGGTATTTTCGAAATGAATACGAGGAACACATCCATCAGAAGCACTGCCGCGCGGGAGTCTGCTCCGACCTGTTTATTTCCCCCTGCGAAAACGCCTGTCCGGCGAACATAAATGTCCCCGGCTACCTTGCTCTTGTTGCATCCGGCCGCTTTATTGACGCGTACAACCTGATCAGGCAGGAGAATCCGTTCCCTGCCGTATGCGGCCGCATCTGCACACACCCGTGTGAAAGCAAATGCCGTCGTGCATCGGTCGACGAGGCGCTTGCCATCTGCGACCTTAAGCGGTTTGTAGCAGACTATGCACATAAAAATGAGAAACCGTTCCGAAGCGACATCGTATTCCCGCGTAACGGGAAAAGCGTGGCGGTTATCGGCGCGGGAGCTTCCGGGCTCACATGCGGTTATTATCTGGCACGAATCGGTTACACCGTTGATGTCTATGAAGCGCTGCCTGCCGCAGGAGGCGTTCTGGCGTTCGGCATTCCGGAATACCGGCTGCCCAAGCAAGTGCTTGCGCATGAGATTGCTCTCATCGAACAGGCCGGGGTGAATATCATTCTGAATGCGGAAGTCGGCAAAGACAGCAATTTCGCAGATCTCAAAGCAAAGTACGATTCCGTCTACATCGCGACCGGAACGCAGTTCCCGCAAAAAATCAATGTTCCGGGAGAGGACCTACCCGGAGTCGTGCACGGAATCAATTTTCTCAAAGCTGTAAATCTGCATCATCCTGTCTCGGTCGGGAAAAACATGGTTGTCATCGGCGGCGGCAACACAGCCATAGATTCTTCGCGGACGGCACTCCGGCTTGGCGCGGAGAAGGTAACGATCCTGTACAGGCGGACGATTGACGCAATGCCCGCATACGAGAATGAAGTGCATGAGGCAATCGAGGAAGGCGTTGAAATCATGGATCTTGCAGCACCTGTCCGCTTCATAGCGGGTGCGGACGGTGCGGTAGCGCAGATAGAGTGCATCCGCATGGAGCTAGGTGAATTCGACAAGACGGGCCGGAGGAAATCCGTACCGGTGGAAGGCTCGAACTTCCTGATCAATGCCGACATGGTCATACCCGCGGTAAGTCAGTACTCCGACCTGCCGTTTATCAGAAAAGACGAGATCGGAGTCACTCCCTGGGGCACATTCATGATCAATGACGATACGCTGATGACGACAATGCCGGGCGTTTTTGCCGGAGGCGATGTTGCGAGGGGACCAGATACGGTGATCCGAGCGATCGCAGACGGCAAAAAGGCGGCAGTCTCAATCGATAAATACCTCGGAGGAAAAGGCCGCCTCAACAAAGGAAAAGAAATAGAAATCCCGGAAATTTATGATGAGGACGAAATTGTCACCCATGGACGTTTTCCGCTTGAAATGCTTTCGCCCGACAAGAGGAAGGATAATTTCAACGAAGTCATCGAGGGCTACCATAAGCTGAATGCCATGGCGGAAGCCATGAGATGCCTGCACTGCGACAGAAGGTAGGTGAAGATACATGGTTCACGTGACCATTAACGGAAAAGAGATCTCCGCAGCCGAAGGCAGTACCATCATGGAGACGGCAAAAGCAAACGGCATAACCATACCGAGCCTTTGCTGGCTCGAAAATGTCCATCAGTTCGGGTCCTGCAGGATCTGCGTCGTCGAAGTGAAAGGCGCGAAAACCCTTTTAGCCTCCTGCATGACGGCGGTTGCCGAAGGCATGGAGATTTATACCCATACCGAACGGGTCCGCAAGGCACGCAAAGTCCTGTACGAACTTCTTCTTTCGGACCATGACAAAGACTGCCTCAACTGCAGGCGGAACCAGAGCTGTGAGCTGCAGGAGCTCGGCCGCACGCTTGGAATCGAGGAGACCCGTTTCGAGGGCGGACATTCGGAGTGCTGCCTGGATATAACCGACGCGATCACGCGTGATATGTCGAAGTGTATCCTGTGTCGGAGGTGCGTCACGGTTTGTAACCGGATTCAGGGGACGGGCATTCTGAATGCGCAGAACAGAGGATTCAACACCGTAGTCGGGCCTGCCATGAACCTTGCGCTAGGCTCTGTGAACTGTGTCTTCTGCGGTCAGTGCACAGTCGTCTGCCCGGTCGGCGCCCTGCGGGAGACGGACGGTCTGAAGAGAGTCTGGCAGGCGTTGAACGACAAGAGCAAACGGGTCGTTGTCCAGACGGCTCCGGCGGTCCGGGTTGCGCTTGGAGAGGAATTCGGCTATCCGGCCGGCACGCAGGTAACCGGCAAAATAGCCGCGGCACTGCGGGCTATTGGGTTTACGGATATTTTTGATACGAACTTTGCGGCTGACCTTACGATCATGGAAGAGGGAACGGAATTTCTGGAAAGGCTTACCTCGGCATTTACCGGTGCCGGCAGCGTCCTCCCGATGATTACCAGCTGCAGCCCCGGATGGATAAAATATATCGAGCATACGTATCCCGGTCAGCTTGCACATCTTTCCACCTGTAAGTCGCCGCATATGATGCTCGGGGCGCTGGTCAAGTCTTACTACGCGGAAAAAATCAATATTGACCCGAAAGACATTTATATGGTATCGATCATGCCGTGTACGGCGAAAAAATTCGAAATATCCCGCAGTGAGCTGCGGAACAACGGTCTCCCCAATGTGGATGCCGTTCTGACCACCCGTGAACTGGCTGACATGATCCGTGAGGCAGGCATCGATTTCAGAGGGCTGGCCGAGGAGGAATTCGATAATCCGTTAGGTATGTCAACAGGCGCCGCAGACATTTTCGGCGTCACCGGAGGCGTCATGGAAGCAGCTCTCCGTACGGTATATGAGCTTGTCACGGGCAGGGAACTGCCGTTCGACGGACTCCATGTGACGCCGATTGTCGGTTTTGATCAGGTGAAAACCGCAGAAATCACGATCGAAAATCCAGTCGAAGAATACAAATTCCTTGACGGCGTCACGCTGAAAGTTGCGGTGACCAGCGGCCTGAAAGGAGCAAACCAGCTCATGGAGCAGGTCCGGCAGGGAGTGTCTCCATATCACTTCATCGAGGTAATGGGATGCCCCGGAGGATGCATAACCGGAGGCGGACAGCCCCGGTCAAAAGATCCCGAAGTCAGGATCAAACGGCTGCGGGGAATATACTGTGAGGATGAAGGCAAGATCCTGCGGAAGTCCCACGATAATCCCTATATAACAGCACTGTATAAAGAATACCTCGGCCGTCCCTGCGGCAAGAAATCCCATGAACTGCTGCATACACACTATGAGAAGCGCGGAATATTTAACGAACTGACGCCGGAGGGCTCATCTGCGCAGATTACATCCGTAAATGTGCATCGAACACCTGATGCAATACAAAAAGGCAAATCGGCATCCGCGCAGTCCGGCCGGAAACTTCATGAGCAGATGGAATCGGAGCAGGTTCTGGCGCTGGAAGTCGAAAATGCACAGCTTAAGAAAGAATTGGCAAAAATGTCGAAAGCTGCGGAGCCGCAAAATCAGGCAATGTCGGAGGGCCGGGAGATTCAGAAGGATCAGACGGATCGGGCGGATATTGAAGATCCGGCAGTTCCGGCAAAGCCGGAGGATACTCCGAGCTGATAGCGGAGAACACCGACACCTCGAGCGAACGGCTTTAACAACTGTATGAGGAATGCTGGTGCTATGCGCGGTTCAGGCCGGTCAAAATACCCCCAACGGGAAATGAAGCGTATATTATCTCCCCACTTTTCCAGATCTCTGTCATGGGCGGGTGTCCATCGTATTAAAGCCGCGGCATTCGTCATATGAGATTCCCGCTTATGCATGCGTACAACAAATGACGACAGCTTATCAAATACCAGTTCACATCCGGGGAATGCATCGCGCAGCATCAGGACAAATTGTCTGACCTGTGCCTCGTCAAAGTAAGAGAGGACCCCCTCGGCAAGGATGAGGCACTGCTCATCGGGCGGAACTTCTACAAGCGTCATCCAGGACGGATCGAAAGCCGAGCACGCAATCGACACTGCTCTATCAGATTCCCCATACAGCTGCCGGCGGATCGAGATGACTTCAGGCAGATCCAGATTGTACCATTTCACGGATTTTTCTTTCATGCGGCTTGCGCGGTCACCGAGCCCGCATCCGATTTCGATCACAATCCCAGATGGGTGCGCGGACAGGAATACCTGGGCACACCTGTCAAACTCACGGCAGCGTATCATCGAAAAGACACGGTCTGAACGGAGTTTTTCAAATTCCGAGAAATTATAATCAATCCGGTCAACAAGAGCCAAAGCCTTTTTATCGAAGACAATCGGATCGGGTTCTTTTGATTCAAGTGCCCTGTAGTACAGCGGGATTAGCAGTGTTTTAGAAATTTGAGACAAGGAATCAATTTTTAATTTCGGCATAAACAGCCTCCTTCAACAGAGGTTTACATCGACTTGGGGTCCCATGAAAAATTATCCGGGCACGCTAAAATACGCACCTGAAGTGCCCCGCAAAAGGCAGGCCACACTTGCTAAACAGCCTTAAGCACTCTGCAAAAATTTGGCCGATTCAGTTACGTATATTTTCGGGAAGACTCAGAGGATAATATTTTTCAGGTCCTTTCTCGGTCGTGGTCCGGGATGCTCATCTGCATAACCGATCGCAATACCGGATACAAGCTCAAGCTCGGGATGTCCGATAAACGAGCTGATCTCCTTATCGGCTACATCGGTATCCCGCAGCCACAGGGAACCAAGTCCCAGGTCGGTTGCCCGCAGGCAGATATGTTCTGCGGCGGCACCGATGGACAGCAGGTCGCTTGTTTTCCAGTATTCGTTCTTCTCACGGAATATCAGGATAAGGACAGGGGCCTGCCGGATAATATCAGAAGAATAATTGACCCATGCTGCCCATCCGGGTAATTCCGATTCGGCTTTCTCGAGCTGCGCAAGGAGAAGGTAGGAGAGCTTGTCTTTCTCCTCTCCCTTAAGAATTTTGAACAGCCAGGGCTGCCGGTTCTTGCCCGACTGGCAAAGGCGAGCCGCGTCAATAAGCTCCATCAGGATCGTTTCATCAACCGGCTTATCGATATATTTCCGGATACTTCTACGGTTCTCGATCGCATTTATCAGTTCCATATGCATACCTCGCTATATCGGCTTCCATGTAAATTAAGTGTAGCATAACAGGAAGACAAAAATCAAAAAATTTTGTTACAATGACAGACAAAATCAGAATAGTCCTGCCCGTTTTCCGGAATCAATCTCGCTTCCGGGCAGCTGCAAATTTGATGCATCAGGATGCGCGTGGCCGTAAAATGCATTAAAATGAATAGTGGGATGGCATGCACATACCATGCCGTTTTAAAAGGACAGGAGGCGTGCATTTTGCAAAAAATCATTCTGATTCCGGACTCGTTCAAGGGGACGATGAGTTCCGCTGAAATCTGCGGCATTATGAGCAGGTCCATAAAAAAGACGTATCCTGAAGCCCGGGTCATATCGATACCGCTTGCTGACGGAGGCGAGGGAAGTGTAGATGCGTTTCTCTCCGCCGCCGGAGGAATCAAGCAGTACGTTACGGTCAAGGACCTTTTTTTCAAGGATATGGATGCTTTTTACGGCATCATTGACCATGGACAAACGGCAGTCATCGAGATGGCAGCCTGTGCGGGACTTCCGCTCGCAAAGGACAGAAAAGACGTAAAAAATACAACGACCTACGGCGTCGGTCAGCTGATTGCCGCAGCCATACAGAACGGCTGCCGCAAAATCATCATGGGGCTCGGCGGAAGCGCGACCAATGATGCGGGGGCCGGCGCTGCGGCAGCATTAGGCGCGAAATTCACCGATAAAAACGGCAAAGAATTCATACCTGCCGGAGGCACGCTGGCCGATGTTGCCCATATTGATATAAGCGGCATGCATCCCGCACTAAGAAGCGTAGAAATCGTAAGTATGTGCGATATAGATAACCCTTTCTACGGGAAGACGGGGGCTGCATATATCTTTGGCCCGCAAAAGGGCGCAACGCCGGAAATCGTAACGGAACTGGATGACGGGTTAAGGCATATTTCTGAAGTAATCAAAAAAGATCTGCATACAGATGTCTCGGACCTTAAAGGCGCCGGTGCGGCAGGCGGCATGGGCGGAGGAATGGCTGCGTTTTTTCATTCGAAACTGCAGATGGGCGTGGAAACTGTCCTTGATGCCGTGGATTTTGACGAAATCGTCAAAGATGCGGATCTTGTTTTCAGCGGTGAGGGGAAAATCGATTCCCAATCACTCAGAGGCAAGGCTGTTATCGGAGTAGCCAGACGGGCCCAAAAGGCAGGCGTGCCGCTTATTGCCGTCGTTGGTGATATCGGAGATGATATCGAGGCCGCGTACGAAGAAGGCGTCAGCGCAGTCTTCAGCATAAACCGTGTGGCTGTTGACCGGAATACCGCAAAAGCCAGGGCAAAAGATGACCTGGCGCTTACGATGGACAACATCATGCGGTTCATATACAGGCTGGAAGCAAAATAGGTGCTGACGGATCCCGATTGCCGCATCGCAGTTTTGTAAAAGATCAGGTTGATTCGCGGATCAGGAGGTCGGGCTTCAGGACAATGGTGTGGACATAATTGTTGTCCGCGTCATCCATAATATTCAGCAGGAGCTGTACACCCAATTCAGCCATCTTCTGGACCGGCGGAGAAATGGTGGTAAGCGCAGGGATGAGATATTTGGATTCGCGGATGTTATCGTTACCGACGAGGGCGATATCTTCCGGTACTTTCAGTCCCGCTTCATACGCATAGCGTATAGCGCCTATGGCAATATCGTCATAACCGCAGAGCAAAGCAGTGGGTCTGTCTTTCCGGGAAAAAAGTTCTTTCATGGCCGCATAGCCGCCCGCCTCGAACCGCTCTTTGGAAAAACAGCAATAGCTTTCATTGAATTCTGCGTTATGGCTTTGCATCGCTTCTTTAAACTTTGCATAACGATAAGTCAGGTTGTGTATATCCGTAATGAATCCGATCTTTGTATGGCCCTGTTCCATCAGATGCTGAATCGCCAGCCCCATGCCATAGCTTTCATCAATCATGACATAGCTGCAATTATCATATGGATTAAGAACTTCCAGACAGACAGTGGGTATCTGGTAGTTTTTCCAGGTCTGCTCGATAATCGTCTGTGCATTCGGATTAGAAGGTATCAGATACAGGATGCCGTCTGTATGCTTCTCACAGAAGAGGTCAAACCCGGCCTGCTCCATATTCGCGTCAAATGAAGTAACATATAAAATCGGAAGATAACCAAGTTCCAGCAGCTGTTCCTGCAGATTGGCCACAAGTGCCGCAAAAAAGTTGCTCAGAATTTCCGGAGTCAGAATGCCGATAAGTCTGGTGCGCTTCATTGCCTTATTTCTGGAAGATGGAATGTAATGGAGTTCTTCGGCTATTTTGAATATTTCCTGTCTTGTGGTTTCGGAAATTCCGCTGCTGCCGTTCAGTGCTTTGGAAACCGTGGAAATATTCACGTTGGCGGCATGAGCAATATCTTTCAATGTGGCCATTTGTATACTCCTATGAACTGTTTTTCTTCGATTTTAACACAGGACTATCGAAAGCTCAAATTATTTAAGGAAATATTTCCTGAAAAATCCGAGAAAAACAGTCCTGATACAATGAAAATACAGTGTTTGCGTGTAAACATGCACAAAAAATGTTCCGGAATATTTTGCTATTTGGTAATTTTCAAAAAACAATTGACAGAATAAGGGAGGATGCTATACTGATGACGCAAAGGAAAGTTTCTTGAAATTGCAAAGAAACTTTCCAAAAGACAATCGAAAACAGCAGAAAAATTATGGAGGTCAACTATGAAAAAAATTCTTGTCTCGATTCTTGCTCTGGCCATGTGTATGTCTCTCGCCGCCTGCGGCGGCACTTCCGGCAAAACTGCCGCAACCACGGCATCCGCAGTATCTGCCGATACATCATCAGCCGCATCCGCAGCAACTGCTTCATCCGATTCCGTGAAGCTTGGTTTCCTGGCCCCGACCCTTCAGTCGGAGTTCTTCATTGGCATCGATGACAGTCTGAAGGCTGACTGTGAGAAGCTCGGATGGGAATATACATCCGTCAGCTTTGACGGTGACTCCGCAACTGCTGTTACCAACATTGAGAACATGGTCACCGCAGGATGCACCAGCATTCTTGCCATGGTTTCCGACACTTCCTGTGACGATGCTCTGAAGGCCGCTCAGGATGCCGGCGTTTATATTATTGAGTGCGGCGTTGTAACGGATGTCTATGATGCTGCGATCAATACGGATCAGTATGTCATCGGCACGAAGATTTCCGATATGGCTGCAGACTGGATCAATAATGATATGGGCGGCAAGGCGAACATCGTTGTGTATACTACCCTTCAGAATCAGGATATGCAGAACCGCGGACAGGGCATACAGGATGAAATCTTAAAGAAGTGCCCTAACGTCAACATTCTGGAAGTTGTCGATATCGGCAAGGACGTCGTTGGTTCAGGAACCACCACTACCGAGACAATGCTGCAGAAATATCCGCAGATGAATTGCATTCTCTGCTACGGCGATGCAGCGGCTACCGAATCTGTTGAAGCCGTCAAGGCTGCCGGAATCGATGCAAAGACATTCGGCATCTTCTCCTGCGACGGCACGGCAAATGCCATTCAGAATATCGCTGACGGTCAGATGCAGCGCGGTACTCTTGCTTTTGGTTCCGTCGCTGACAACACGGTAAAACTTGTTCAGGGACTTATGAGCGGAGAGAAATATCCCGATTCGATCGATTTCCCGGTCAATCCTGTCACAGCAGCCAATGTTGCTGATTATCAGAGCTAATTTCCCGGCATAACCATGTATAAGAGCGGCACCATCCGGTTTACCGGATGGTGTCGTTTTAGGAAGGAAGGATTTCATGTCTGAAAATGTCATTCTGAGCGTGAAAGATATAGTAAAGACCTATCCTGGAGTAGTGGCTATCGACCATGTTTCCTTCGATATCCGCGAGGGCGAGGTTCACGCGCTGATTGGTGAAAACGGCGCGGGTAAATCCACTCTGATTAAGACGCTGTCCGGTGCAATTACACCCAACAGCGGAACCATCACCATTAACGGAAAAGAATACAGTTCCATGACACCGAAGCTTGCCAAGGAGCTCGGAATTGAGGTCATATATCAGGAGTTTACGCTGGTACCCGGCATCAGTGCCGCGGAGAACGTATTTCTCGGAGAAAAAACAAGTACCGGCGTGTTCGTCAATTTCAAAGAGCGTGAGCGCCTCACAAGAGAATTGTTTGCGCAGCTGCATGTGGATATTGACGCGAGCAAGCCGGTCCGCAATCTTTCTCCTGCATGCCAGCAGATTGTTGAGATTGCAAAGGCTGTCAGCAGGAACGTCAAAATCCTGATTATGGATGAACCCACGGCACCTCTTACAGTCAATGATGTAGATACCCTGTTCGAGATCATCCGGAATCTGAAGAAAAAAGGCGTAACGATTATTTTTATCTCTCACCGACTGGAAGAACTGTTTATTGTGGCGGACCGCGTAACGGTTATGCGGGACGGCGCTTATGTCGGCACGGAGAACATTGCCGATATCGACCGCCAGAAGCTGATTGCCATGATGGCGGGACGCGAGCTGAAGGAAAGCTTCCCCACGCGCCGGACGGAAATCGGCGGAGAGGTCCTGCGCGTAGAAAATCTGACCGGCAACGGCGACCGTGATATATCTTTTGCTCTGCATAAGGGCGAAATTCTGGGCTTTGCAGGTTTGGTCGGCGCCGGGCGCACCGAGCTGATGCGCGTGATATATGGTGCCAATACTTTGGAAAGCGGCAAAATTTTCCTGGACGGGAAAGAAGTCCATATACACAGCTGCGGAGACGCCATCAAAAACGGTATAGGTCTGATTCCCGAAGACCGCAAGAATCAGGGCGTATTCCTGCGTATGTCCATAGCATGGAATACGGTCATTAACAATATCCGGGGATACTCCAACGGAGTTTTCGTGGACAGGAAAAAAGAGAAAGCCGCCGCCGAAAAATATCAGAAGGCTTTCCAGATCAAAACACCCACTCTGGATCAGAAAGTCGGCAATCTGTCCGGCGGCAACCAGCAGAAGGTCGTCCTTGCAAAGACACTGGCCGCCAATTCGCGGATTATCATTTTCGATGAGCCAACCCGCGGTATTGATGTGGCTGCCAAGCAGGAAATCTACAAACTGATGAACCAGCTTGTGAGCGAAGGAAAATCGATCATCATGGTTTCCTCCGATATGCCGGAGCTTTTAGGCATGTCGGACCGCATCGTGGTCATAGCGGAAGGCGTGAAGACCGGCGAGGTGGAAAAGCAGGATTTCAATCAGAACTATATTCTGGATCTTGCGTCCGGCGGAAAAATGAAAGGAGCAATTTAACAATGAAAACAAGTTGGATTGATATTTACAAGAAATTCGGTATTTTCATCCTGCTGGCGGCTGTTTTTGGATTCTTTGCCTTTGCGGCGCCAAATTTTCTGTCCGCAACGAACGTGATCAATATTATCCGTCAGTGCTCCATGTTCGGCATCGTCGTTGTCGGTGTGTCCATGGTTATGATCGGCGGCGGCATGGACCTGTCTGTCGGTGCCCAGATGGCTGTTGACGGCATGCTCGTCGGCTACATGATGGTCAATTTGAAAATGCCCATCATCCTGGCCTGCATCATTACCGTTGCTGCCGGCTGCATACTCGGTGCCATGAACGGCATCATTGCAGTAAAACTGCACATTGCACCGATCATCGTTACGCTTGCCAGCATGCTGATTTTGGGAGGCGTTGCATACCTGATCACCGGAGGTTATCCCATCACAGGCATGCCCAAAGCCTTTACCCCCATCGGCCAGGGTTATGTCGGCGTTATTCCCATCCCTGTCATCATTTTCATAATCTTTATCATCTTCGGCTGGGTCGTTATGAACAAGACGTATCTTGGCCGGTATATCTACGGGTTGGGCGGCAACAAAGAGGCTGCCCGTCTGGCCGGCATCAATGTCGACAAACTGACGGTCCTTGTGTACACGTTCTGCGGTTTCGCAGCCAGCATTGCCGCACTGATCATGGTTGGACGCACCAATGCTTCCCAACCGGGTGCAGGCAGCAGCTATTCCTTCGACTGCATGACTGCAGCCTGCCTCGGCGGTGTTTCCATCTACGGCGGTGAAGGTAAAGTCAGCGGTACGGTAGTCGGCGTTCTGATTTTGGGGATGCTGGACAACGGTCTGGTCCTGATGAGCGTCAACTCCAACTGGCAGAACGTGATAAAGGGCCTGATTCTTCTGGCTGCCGTTGCAATCGACTGCTATCAGGGCAAGCAGAAAAAGTCAGCCTGAGTACAAATACATACAGGGAAAGGAGCAACGCATGCTCTCTAAAACGATGCCCTATTACGAATTCCGTAAGGGCATATTCGAAATCGATGAATTCGACTGCGGCAGTATTTTTGTTGTGGTTGGTGAAGACCGGGCACTGCTGCTCGATATGGGTACGGGAATCGGCGATCTGAAATGGGTCCTGGAAAACCGTATTACCGACAAGCCTTATGATGTGGCCGTAACACACAATCACGGTGATCATATAGGCGGTGCCGGATGGTTTGATAAGATATGGATACATCCCGCGGATATGAACTGGAGTGATCCTTCTGTGGCACCCAGCCTGACATTCCGTAAAGGTTATGCGGAGACAATCCGTAACAGGGAAGGTTTAAACTATGCATACGATCCCGATACGGATATCCGCCCGTGGCCCCAAAGCCCGGAACTGCTGCCACTCGAGGACGGCCGCGTATTTGATCTCGGCGGACGCAGGGTGACGGCATACCATTGTCCGGGTCACACGGCGGGGGAGATGGTCTTTATAGATGATCTTACACATACGCTGCTGTGCGGCGACGCGTTCAACCGGAACTGGCTGATGGACAGTCGTCTGGCGTCTACCGGCCGGGCATGTGCAGAACTGTCGCTCAAAGCAATGAGACGAATCTACGCGATGCGCGGTCAATATGATGCCGTCTATAATTTCCACCATGACTTCCGCGGATTTGGTTCGCCGCTGCCGGAAAACGTAATGCCGAATCTGATTCGCTGTCTGGAAAGCCTGCTCGATGGCACGGCAGTCTTTCAGGAAGTACCGGATCCGCTGTCTTCGGACGGAGCCACCAAAATTGTTGCTGTCTTTGAAAATGTCAGCATCTCCTGTCTGTCCGGCAGGATCGATCAGCTATAACCCTTACATTTGCGTCTCCAATGCGTGCCGGCTCTCCCTGTAACCGAGAAACACGGAATCATCAGGAGAAGAAAGCCCGCATAACAAACCAGAATCCGCTGCACCCGGGAATGCCTGAAACATGAGGCTTTCCGGGTGCTTCTTTATCAGCGGAAACGGGGGGCCGGAACGGACATGCCGTCTTTGTAAATCTGCTATGCTATATACTCTTTTCATTCCCAATATAGCGAGTATTCACCCAAACTGGTTAATTTATTGAACAAATTATGAAGAAAGTACCGTTTGCACGGAAAGTGCGGTAAGTTATACTACGATTAAAATTGTGCCGGTCTCGGGATGCCTCGATAAAAATGCTGCCTGCAGGCACTGCCGGACGCGCCGGCAATACCGGAACCACAGCTGCAGCAAAGTGTTTTTTCAGGGAAACAGACAAAAAGTGCAGGAAGCAGAATGAAAAAAATCACAGTAATGATAGTTGACGATGAAAGACTGGCCATTGACGATCTCATGACGATTGTGGACTGGGAGGCAAACGGCTTTGAAATTATTGCGACTGCGGTGAATGGAAAGCAGGCTTTGAGTAAATTCAAGGAACTGCATCCGCAGGTTGTGCTGACCGATATCAAAATGCCGTATATGGACGGAATCGAGTTCATCGGCTGTCTGCGCGAAATAGACACGAAGACGAAAGTAGTACTGCTGACAGCGTATAAGGATTTTTCATATGCCAAAAGTGCGATCCAGCACGGCATATCGGATTATCTTATCAAGAGCGAAATAAGCAGCACATCCGTTACGGACCTGCTGAACAGGCTGCGCGGCATGATCGGCACGGAAGATAAGGATTCGGACATCCTGAAACAGAAGCGCATTGCCGATTATTTCAACGCAGATGCGTCTGATAAGACACCCGGCGAGAGCGCCGAAGACAGGGAGTTCCTGACTGTACCGCACCGCTATCTGATTATTGAACAGGACCTGCCGCTGAATATATCCGGATTTGATTATCTGAACAGAGATGAGAGTCAGCGCAACAGACTGATGACAATTCTGAAAGATAATACTGACAGTGATTTTACGATAACGGCTATAAGCGGTATCCGATACGACAGGGTGCTCGCTGTCCTTGATACCGGAAAAATGTCCCGGACAGACAGCCGGGGTAAGTTATACGACTATGCACGGGCACTCCGTACACAGCTCGCAGCGGAATTTTCCTGTTCTTTTACATTCTTCACGGTCGATATGAAAATGAATCTTGCAGAACTCAAGAAGCTGTATATGCGAAGCGCCGACTGCTTTCATACAAAATATTTTTCCGAAGCGGGTGCGATACTTGAAATAAGGCAGGACCCGCAGATACATCTGCAGAGTGATATCCGTGTGGATGAGAAACGGCTGGGCAGCATGTCGGAGAGCATGGACGAAGACGGCGTCTGTATGTATATCGAAGGGCAGTTTGACCGGGTAAAGGATAATTATGCGGGGCTGTACGGCATTTCCAGAACACTTTATGACACCCTTCGGAAATACATCGATCAGCTTCCCGACGATGCATCTCGCCCGGACATATCGGCGGAAAATAACAGTCTGTACTGGCTCAATTCCTTATCCCTTTGCCAGTGGTTCTGCATGCGTTTCCGGGACATGATCCGTGAAAAGAAAAAAGCATATGAGCGGGGATATTCGAAGGCTGTCATCCGGTCAATCAGCTTCATAAACGAGAATTTCCGGAAAAGCGACTTGAATATCAATCAGATTGCAGATGAGGTTCATCTGAGTGCAGGTCACCTCTGTTCGCTTTTCAAAAAGGAGACGGGTACGACATTGAAGGACTATGTAACAGATCTTCGTATCGCGGCAGCCAAAAAACTGCTCAGGGAAAGCAGTATGAAAATATATGAGATATCGGAGGCGGTAGGGTATCAGTCAAGCCAGTATTTCAGCCAGGTATTTTTCAAAAAAGAAGGACTGCAGCCGGTTGAGTACCAGAAGGGGCGGATCGGGTCCGAGGGTTAGCAGCATAAAGCAGAATAAGGGAAAGGACGTAATGCCGGTATGAGAAAACCAACCCGGAAACTGAGATCCATAAAGAAGAAGATTACGGCGGGCGTAGTCATTATAGGCATCCTGACGTTCATGATTTCCATGCTTCTTTCTTATTTTATCATTATTCCTTCGCTGCGCAGCGACGCGATCGCGAAGGCGGAAAAGGCGAACAAGGAGATTATTCAGCAGTTTGATAATCAAGTCTCCTATATTGAGGATTATGCAGAAAATCTTGTGCTGTCGGCAGAACATGATCCGAAAATCATGAACTATTTTTCCCGGAGTACAAATCAGAACGAGAAAATAGCATCCATTAACTTGAACAATCTGGTCAGTTCGGAGGGCCTCGTCCGCTGCGTAGTCATTGAAAATGAAGAAGGCCTGCGGGTTGATTCGATGAACAAAATCACCAGTGAAGATATCGGCATTCTGGACTCTTCGTGGTATGCGGAGCAGCACGCGGCAGGATACAGCCGAGGGATATCGAAGGTGTACCAGACGAAGCTGAATAACACCAAATATTACTCGGCGGCCTATCTTAAAAACTTCTATTACGGCAACCAGAAGTATACCTACACCGTATTTTTCAATCTAAATGAAGTGATGTACGACACGAAGGTAATTGCGGGCGACACGCTTGATTACTATATGCTTATGGATTCCACGCAGAATGCGTTTTATCTGTCCGGACCGGAGAAATGGGAATCTGAGATGGAGGCGTATGTCAGTAACGAACAGGCAGGCAACGGCAGATATACGACTACCGGTGAGGGAATCAGCATCAAAAATACATCGATAAACAGCAAATGGTGCCTGGTATCCTTTGTCTCCGAGCAGACGATCTACCGGTCATTCAGCCGGTATGTTTTCAGTTTCGCCGCAGGTATGCTGGCATTCCTGATCATTACCCTTGTTACGCTGCCGAATGTTCTTGCCAAAATAGTCAAGCCGATCAGCACGCTCTCCGCAGCCATGAAGAAAGCATCGCCGGATAACCTCGGCTGCCAGATAGAAATCGAATCAAACGACGAGGTCGGCGAGCTGAGTCATTCATTCAATAATATGATGAAAGAGCTGAAAAACAGTGTTGAGATTATCGCAGAAAAGACAAAGCAGGAGCAGAAGATCAAATACAGTCTGCTTGTAGCTCAGATTGACCCGCATTTTATATATAATACGATTAACAGCATAAATTATCTGGCACGGAAGGGCCGCTGCGATGATATCATTGCGGTCAATTCCGCCCTGATTTATATTCTGCAGGACCGGCTGCGGGTCAACGACATAGAAATTACCGATACGATTGAAAACGAAATCAAGGTGATCGAGCAGTATATCTGTATCCAGCGGTATATGTATGAGGGCAGCCTGGAGCTGCAGTGGTACGTGGACGATTCTCTCCTTTCCGAACAGATACCGAAAAACATGATACAGCCGCTCATTGAGAACGCAATCTTCCACGGTCTGATTGATGAGGAGAATGGAAATATCTCCGGGAAAATCGAGATTTATATCGACAGGCAGGGGGAAGAAATCGTTGTCCGCGTAAAAGACAACGGCAGCGGCATTGATCCGGAGAAGCTTGCACTGCTGCAAATGCCCCGCCTTTCCTTCAGTTCCGTGGAAAGGGGCAAGAATATCGGCCTCTCCAATATCCGGGGGCGGCTCTTTTTCCTGTATGGACAAAGCGATATTATGCGCATTGAAAGCAGCCCCGGCGAGGGAACCAGCATAACGCTTCGCTTCAAAATCAGCGAAACGGCTTCCTGACAGACAGAGACGGCTCATCCGCATGCCAAGTAAGGCGGATGAGCCGTTTTTTTGTGTAATGTGCGGGAAGCAATACAAAAACACATGAAGATTTTGAACAAAATATGCAATATGTGCCGCTGTAATGCCCTTTGAAACACTCTATAATCACGGCATCAGGATAAGAAACAGAAGCGAAAAAACAGAATATTCAAAGGAACAGTGATGCAGACGATGAGTAAAGACAGTCTCTTTAAAGCGGAAAAAATCAACAAGTCCTTTGGCCTTACCCATGCCCTCGTTGATGTGGATCTTGCGGTCGGGTGCGGTGAGATCATGGGCCTGATCGGTGAAAACGGTTCCGGCAAGTCCACCATTTCCTCGATCGCAGCAGGCATCCAGAAGCCGGACAGCGGCGTTATGTACCTCGACGGAACCGAATACAGACCGGGAGGCACAATCGACGCCATAAACCACGGCGTCAGCATGATCGTACAGGAACAGGGCACAATTGGCCTGATTACAGTGGCCGCGAACATTTTTGTAGGCAAAGAAGACCTGTTTACAAAGGCAGGCGTGCTGCACGCAGGAAAAATGAACCGTGCAGCGCAGGAAATTCTCGACTCCATAGGAGCGGGACATATCCATGCGAAATCCATGATCGACGATCTTACTTTTGAGGACAGAAAACTGGTCGAGCTGGCAAGGGCCCTCTATTCGAAACCAAGACTCTTAATCGTTGACGAAACAACAACGGCACTGACAGTCAAAGGGCGCGAAATATTGTATTCCCTCATGACAAAAATGAAGGAAGCAGGAAGCTCCATGATGTTCATCTCCCATGACATCGATGAAGTCATGCGTATATGTGATTCGCTGACAGTCCTGCGGGACGGTGTGCTGACGGCAACGCTGAAAAAAGAAGACTTCAATATTGAGACGATCAAGCAGCTGATGATCGGCCGCGAGATGTCAGGACACTACTACCGCGAGGACGAGAAGTCATCCTTCGGGGAAGAAGTGGTGCTCGAGGCAAGGGACGTATCAAACGAAATTCTCAAAAATGTATCGGTAAAACTGCATAAGGGCGAAATACTCGGCGTCGGCGGTCTGTCGGACTGCGGAATGCACGATCTCGGCAAGGTCCTGTTCGGACTAATCGCCCCCGATTCGGGAAGCGTATTGCTTTCGGATCAAGTCAGGGTCACGGATGCGGCGATGGCTGTTGATCAGGGGATAGGCTATGTCTCCAAGAACAGGGACAGAGAATCCATGATGACAGTATGCAGCATAAAAGATAATATCTGCCTTCCTTCGCTGAAGGACCTGCAGAAAATCGGCCTGATCGGCAGAAAGAAAGAGGCGGAGCTCGCGCAGAAGTGGTCGGATGTACTTACCGTAAAGGCAGGTTCGATAAAGACATTCTGCAATGCGCTCAGCGGGGGAAACAAGCAGAAAGTGGTTCTTGCAAAGTGGCTCGGGAAAGGTTCCGAGATCCTGATACTTGACTGCCCGACCCGCGGTATCGACATTGGAACGAAAGCAGCCATATATATGCTGATCGAAAATCTGAAGAAAGACGGCAAATCAATCGTGCTGATTTCCGAGGAACTTTCCGAGCTGATTGGCATGAGTGACAGAATCATCGTCATGAAGGACGGCGGAATCTCAGGTGAATATGATCGGTCTGAGGGACTTACCGAGGCAAAATTAATCCAAAATATGATCTGAAGAGAGTGTTGTGAAGATGAATAAAACGATAGTCAATAACAGCAGACCGGGGAAATTCGATTTCAAAGCGTTTTCCATGAACTATTTCTCTTTCATCGGGCTTGTGATCGTGCTCGTTGTATTCGAATTGCTGACGGGCGGGAAACTGCTGGGCCAGAGAAACCTGATGAATATATTCAATAACTTCTTCAGCATCGGCCTCGGATCCATGGGCGTGGTTTTTCTCATGTCGCTTGGGGAACTCGATATGTCGGTCGGTGCGATAGTAGGCCTTTCGGCGGCTTTCGGAGCCCTCAGTGCCAGGACAGGCACATCGTTCATATTCCCGGTTGCCGTGGGGACCGGACTATTCGTCGGACTCCTGAACGGAATCATTATCTCGAAGCTGAAAGTGCCCTCGTTTATCGCAACCCTGGCAATGTCTTTTGTCGGCCGCGGTATGACGACTTTCCTGCTGAACGGATCCGTGGGTATTCCCGTATCCATGCGTACTTTCGACAACAACGTGCTGAAAATCGCCCTCTTCATTACCGTCACAGCCGCATTCTATATCCTTTTTGATTACACGGCATACGGTAAAAGATGCAGGTCTATCGGCGCATCGGCTGAGGCAGCCAGGCAGTCAGGCGTAAAAGTGGACAGAACGAAAATAGCCGCCTTCGCAATATCGGGCTTCATGTGCGGCCTTGTCGGTTTCTTCAGTCTTGTCAGGACCTGCACGGCGTCTGCAAAGACGGGTTCCGCATTCGAGTTCGATGTGCTCCTGGCGGTATTGTTCGGCGGAATGTCCCTTTCAGGCGGCTGGACGGTAAAATTCAGAGCGGCTGTTGTCGGCAGTATTTCCATGGCCATCGTGTACAACGGCATGTCTCTCATGGGGATCAACGGACTGACGCAGCAGATAGTCCAGGGTATACTGCTCATCATCATTGTTGCCGTATCCTTTGACAGAAGAAATTCCCTGGTAATTAAGTAAGAATGCAAAAGACAAACGTCTTGCAGATAAAAAAGAGGAGGACACAGAAATGAAAAAGGTACTTTCCATTATGCTGGCGGCCGTCATGATTGTTGGATTTGTGACTGGCTGCTCAGCCAAGAGCAGTGAAACAACGGCCAAGGACAGTGCTGCGGAAGCAGCAACCACAGTAGCGGCAGCCGCGGCAGAAGCATCCGAAAAATCCGGTGATCCGGAACCCTTTACAATCGGTTTCCCCTGGGCAACAGCTTCCACAGACCCGACGTTCGTCTCCATCGTGAACAATGTCAGAGCAGCCGTAGAGTCTGCCGGCGGTGAACTGGTTCTCGTAGAGAGCGACCTGACAGCCGACACGCTCATCAACAACATCAGCGAACTGATCAGCAGGGGCGTCGACGGAATCATCTTCATGCCCGCATCCGATTCCATGCTTCCCACAGTAGATCAGATGTGTTCAGAAGCCGGCGTATATTACTCAACGATGTTCAGATCGATCAACGACGCCGACATCAAAGATACAATTTACGCTTCCAAGTACTTTGCAGGAGCCTGCTTTGAGGATGACGAGATCTGCTCCTACAACATTACAAAGAACCTGGTCGATCAGGGTGTGAAGAACCTTTGTGTCATCAACATTGCAAAGGGCGATACGTCCTCCGATCTGCGCGACAAAGGCATCGAGAAGGCTGTCAAGGAAACCGGCATCAACCTTCTGAATACTTCCTATGGAATTACAGTACAGACAGACATGACAAAGACAATCGAAAGTTACATTGCCGCATATCCCGAGATGGACGGAATCCTGCTTGCCGGCACATACTGCGATGCAGCGCTGCCTACAATTGAAAAGGCTCTTTCCGACCACAACATGGCAGGCAAGATCAAAGTCGGCCGCATCGATTTCGACTTTACAATGGGCGAATATCTGGCTAACGGTTCCTTCAACGTCGCATACGGCGGTCAGCAGCAGATTGACCCGATGCTCTCAGCCGTAATTCTTGTAAACTCGGTAATCGGAACCCCGATCGTAACGGACGGACCTTTTATCCTCATTACAAACTATCTTGAACTGACATCCAGCGAAGAAGCAGACAATTTCCTCAAATTCTTCCTTGGCGATGATCCGGTATTCACAGCAGATGAGATCAAAGCCAGCATGATCAAGTACTACGATTCCAGCCTGAATGAAGACTCCTTCAAGAAAATCGTTGCCGACTTCAGCGTAGCTGATGTTGCCGCAAGACACGCAAATCTGTAAGCAGACAAACAGGTAAGGGCGCCGTCTCCCTTAAAAGAGGCGGCGCCTGACCCGAATCCTTCACAGCCTTGAATCTTTCACTGCCCCAAATCCTTGGACAGGCACCGGAATGCAGGTCATCGGGCCGGGTTCATCAAAAAACGAGGGTTAATACAAAAGATGAAAAATGTAATAGTAAAAACATGTAAGACGTTACTGCTTCCCGTGATCGTGTATGCCATATTCCTGGCAGTAGATTTTGACCGCTTCAGCAACCTAAGCTGTATATATACGATATTTCTGCAGTCAATTATTCCCGCAATAACAGCATACGCGGTCAGTTTCGGATATATCTGCGGAATATTCGATTTCACTGTCGGTTCACGGATCATCATTTCCGGCCTTGTGGGAGGGATCCTGTCCGCACAGTATGGAATGCCGGGGCTTATCATCGGATGTATGACCGTCAGCATCCTGCTCGCTGCGGTAACCGGCCTCGCCAACTGGCTTCTCAAAATTCCTTCGCTTGTACTCACCATGGCGCTCACGATGATATACGAAATAGTCGGGAAAAATATATCGGGGCAGTTCAGCTTTGTGAGCATAAATTATGACTACGCGTATCTGGGAGCGGCACCGTACATCATTATCATTCTTGTCCTGTCAGCCGCAATCTTTTACTTTATCTATAACCAGACAAGATTCAGCTATCATATGCGTGCCGTGGGCAGCAACGAAAATGTCGCAAAGAATTCAGGAATCAGGACACAGCTTGTAAAATGGCTTTCGTTCGTCCTCGGCGGCATATTCGTCGGCATCTCAGCCATACTGACAATCAGCCAGTCCGGTTCGATGGGCGCACAGGTCAACCTCGGAAGCGTAACGCTGTTTTTCAAACCCCTGATGGGCATATTAATCGCACTGGTCATGCAGCGTTTCTGCAATATGACATTCGGCATATTCATAAGCCAGCTGATGATCAACACAATCTTTATTGGTCTGATTGCCATCGGCATGCCGGATACATTCCAGAATGTCATCCTCGGATTCTTCCTCCTGGTGGTCATGGTATTGTCCAACAACATCGACAGGGTAAAAGCCTTCTTAAGAAAGAAAAAGAACCGCATAGCCGAACAGCCGCAGATGTAAACGGCTGACAAAAAACAGTGAAGGAGATACAGAAAATGAAGCTGCCCGTATTATCAAGAGAAGAAATGATCAAAAAACTGACACCCCCGACAGGCAAGGCCAGGATAGTCATCGACACGGATACGTACAATGAAGTAGACGACCAGTTTGCACTGGCCTATGCACTTCTTTCCCCCGAGAAATTGAGTGTGGAAGCAGTATACGCAGCACCGTTCTCATCCGCCTTCTTCAGCAGACTCCTCGGTACGGACGGCGTCGGCATCCCGATGACAAGCGACCTCAAACTGGGCCTGCAGCAAAGCTATGAAGAAATACACAAGGTGTATGGATATCTTGGAAAATCATCCGAGGGAAAAGTCTTCAAAGGGTCTGACAGCTACTTAACGGAGCCCGGCAGGCCGGTTGAAAGCGAAGCGGCCCGCGATCTTGTAAAACGGGCAATGGCAAGCGAAGAGCTGCTCTATGTTGTCGCAATCGGCGAGATCACAAACATAGCGTCCGCCATCATGATGGAGCCGGAGATCATCAAAAAAATTACAGTCGTATGGCTCGCGGGCCAGCCACTCAACTGGCCGCAGGCCGTAGAATTCAACTTGGGACAGGACGTCATTGCCTCGCAGTTCATGTTCGACTGCGGTGTGCCTCTGGTACTGGTGCCCTGCATGACAGTCGCCTCCAACCTCACAACTTCGGCAGCCGAACTCGATGCCGCAATAAACGGGAAAAGCAGAATCGGCACCTATCTTTCGGAAATCGTAATCAGCCAGCTCGACGAAACCGCGGCAGCAAACATGCTTAACCTCTTCCGGTTAACATATATGAAGGGCCTGGATGACTATGGTCCGGACGTAAATGAGCCGATACACTCCATGGCGTGCACCCGCATAATCTGGGACATATCAACAGTCGGATACATGATCAATCCCAACTGGTGTCCCTCAACGCTCGTCCCGGCACCCCACTTCATGTCCGACTTGACCTGGAAACTCGATCCCGATAGACACCTGATGCGCGTCTGCAATTTTGTATACCGTGACGGCATCTTCGGAGATATGTTCAAAAAGCTCAGCGAAGCAGACAACTAAGCTGCTCCGTATGGAGACTGAAAAGCCGATTTATACGCAGGAACAAAGACATTTTGCATGAAGCAAGGGAAAATTTCCCATACAAACGCAGCCCCTCCGAAATCCATAAAGCACAAAACGGAGAAATCCTCCCGCTGCAATTGAAAATATTGCGGCAGGGGGATTTTTTTCAGTACGCAAATTGCATTTGAAAAATACCTGCCATGTTTCCGATCAGAACAGTCCGAGTTCTCCAATTTTGATCATTGGCAGGGTTTCTTTCATAATAATACTGCACTCGATCAGAATATCGGATTTCTCTGCGGGACCCTTTTGCGTGAGGAGTTCAAACAGCGCATGTATCGCGACATACCACTGGCGCGCAGGATGCTGATAGATGGTAGCGGCGACGATTCCTTCACGGATATAGGCGGGAAGCGACTTCGTATATTCGTGCCCGATTACTTTCAGATTCGACCGGGTACTGTCCTTGACGGCTGCGGCTGCCCATTCAAAAAAACCGTTTGTCACATAGACCGCGTTCAGGGAAGGATGCTTTGAGATGCTCTCCAGAGTTAATTCATAGACATTTTTGCAGATGGCATCCTCCGTTGCACCGGGAACGGAGCAGACGCGGATGATATTCATGCTCTTGATTTCCTGCTTTACCTTGCTGACGAAGCCGGCAATTCTTTGCTGTGTGCCGCTCACGTCGACATTGGGTGCGATGACGATCACGTCACACTGCGGCTGGCAATACAGGGACGCCAGCCTTGCGGCGAGCGCTCCTAATGCAAAGTCATCGGGACCGACATGAAAAGCTCTGCGGCTGCTGAAATTCGAATTAATAACCGTTACGTAGGGGACTTCGGGCGGTATATGCAGTTCGATGCTGTCGGCTGAGTTATCGTCAACCGCGGTAAAAATGATGCCGTTTACTTCTGCGGCGATCAGTTCATCAATGGCATCGAGCTGATCCCGGATTGAGTAAGTGTTCGTATAACGGACAAGCAGTTCGACGCCAAACGGCTGCAGCTGCTGGCTCGCCTGCTCAATTCCGGCCTCGATCTCAGACCAGAACGCGTTATCGACATTGGGATATGTGATACCGATTCGTATACGGCTTCGCGATGTCGCCAGTGCCCGTGCAATCTGACTCGGGCGATAGTCGAGTGCGGCGACGGCCTTTAATACTTCGGCTTTGTTCTTTTCGGAGACTCTGCCGCGATTATGCAAAACCCGGTCGACCGTGCCGATTGAGACTCCTGCAGCTTTGGCAACATCGTTGATTGTTGATTGGTTCTGCATATTATAGATACTCCTGTTTCATAGAAAGTTTTATTTAGAATTATAATATCATAAAAACAAAAACCGGATTTGAAACGTGCCGAAAACCGTAAAATAGTTGGTTTGTTTCTCAGGCCTTTTTTGCCTCTATATGTGTACGATAACACACTTGAAGCAAAAAATAAACTCTGTTTCGCCGAATTCTTAAAGAAGAAACGCAGATCGAATCGACCCAAGACCCGTTTCGGCGGAAATTGAGGAAATCAAACGCCTGAATCGTGATGTACAGCAAAAATTATGCAGAATGCACATGAAAACAACGTTCAAAATTAAAATATGCGAAATGTTCGACAAAGTGTTGACAAGGCAAAATGACGACACTATAATCAAAATCGTTAGAAAGATGCTCCCGGGCCGGATTCGATTCGGGAAACAAGTACACCGCGTTACCACAAGAAAACGGAAAATTTTCTTCGAAACGCTTTTTTTATGGCAAATGGTGTTAACGCTAACGCAGAAATTTCGGAGGCTCTGTCAAGAGCACAGACAACAGAAGAGGTAAACAAAATGACTTCTATAGAATTCAAGGGAATATGCAAGTATTTCCCTGGCGTAAAAGCCCTGGAGAATATTTCATTCGTTGCAGAGTCCGGGAGCGTATATGCCTTTCTTGGAGAAAATGGCGCAGGCAAGTCGACACTTCTCAAAATTCTGAACGGGGACTATCACCCCGATGAAGGCGCTATTTTCATCAATAAGCAGGAAAAGCATTTTTACGCTCCCAAAGATGCCATCTTGAATGGAATCAGTGTTATTTACCAGGAAAGACAGGTCCTTAAGGAGATGACGGTGGCCGAAAACGTATTCCTTGGCGACTGGCCGCGTAATGCCGCAGGCAAGATCGATTTTGCGGCAATGAACAAGAAGACGGATGAGATTGCCGCTCGCTTCGGTTTGGACATTAAGGCGGACAGTAAGGTCGGAACCTTGAGCATTGCGCTTCAGCAGATGGTTGAGATCATGAAGGCCGTTAACCGGAACTCCGAGATTATCGCCTTTGACGAGCCTACTGCCAGCTTAAGCGATAAAGAAATCAATATTCTATTTGACATCATCCGCCAGCTTAAGCAGGAAAACAAACTGATTTTTTACGTATCTCACCGGATGAACGAGATTGAGCAGATTGCCGAGAAGGTCATTGTCTTTAAGGACGGAAAACTCGTCGATTTGGTTGACACGAAATCGGTTACCAATGATGATCTGATCCGCAAAATGGTCGGACGCCCTCTCGGAGCCATCTTCAATGAACTTGATCGAAATAAAAAGATTGGCGGGACCGTTCTTGAACTTCGCGGAATCACTACGGATTACATAAAGGATGTTTCGTTTTGTGTCCGTAAAGGCGAAATTCTTGGTGTCTCGGGACTTGTAGGATCCGGCAGGACGGAAATCATGCGGGCGATCTTCGGTCTGGACAAGGTATTATCCGGAAAGATTCTTCTTGAAGGTGCCGAGGTGAGTCCGCATTCCCCCAAAGAAGCGATTCGTCTCGGAATTGCACTTGTTCCGGAAGATCGTAAAGACCAGGGTATCCTGCCGAATATTTCGGTTAAGGGCAACATAACGATTTCTGTTCTGAAGAAATTTCTGAATAAGTTCGGTTCTATATCCAGGGGCAGGGAAGAGCAGACGGCAAAGAACGCCATACATAATTTTCACATAAACACACCGGACTCTGAGAAACTGATTTCGCAGCTTTCCGGCGGCAATCAACAGAAGACCATACTCGCAAGATGGCTTGAGACGAAGCCCAAAGTTCTGATTCTCGATGAACCTACAAAGGGAATCGATATCGGTGCAAAATCCGAATTCTACAAAATCATCAACAGCTGTGCGAACGAAGGAATGGCGGTTATTGTGATTTCTTCCGAGTTACCTGAAGTTATTGGGCTGAGTGACCGAATTGCCGTTATACGATATGGCCGCGTATCGGGAATCGTTGATCGAGCCGAGGCATCCGAGGAAAGAATTTTGAAGTTTGCTATGGTGGATACCGCATCTGCCGTAAGTGCTTCTTAATTATAAAGAAAAGCAAGGTGGTATGTACATGGACAATCGTTTGTTGGAAAAATTCAAGAAAAGTGATTTTGCGGATAAGATAACATTGATAATTGCATTGTTCGCGCTTGTTATCCTGTTTTCCGTATTCAATCAGAATTACTTCACTTCACAAAATCTGATCAACATTCTTGTGGCCTGTTCATTGATGGGGTTTGTCGCTATCGCGGAGACCTATCTGATCATCGCCAATCAGATCGATCTGTCGGCAGGATCGGTAGCTGCCTTTTCCAGTGTTTTGGGAGCGCTTCTTGTCAAAGCCGGCTTCCCGGCAATTCTGGCTTTGCTCATCGCCGTGCTCTCCGGCTGCCTGATCGGATTTCTGAATGCCGCGGCCATCAATTATCTGAAGCTGCAGCCTTTTATTGCAACCCTTGCTTCCATGTCGATTATCCGGGGGATGGCTTATATCCTTTGCGGCGGAAAAGCGGTTGCCATCAGCGATAAAACATACATCAGCTTTGGTACCTACCGGCTTTTCGGCGTGATTCCGCTCCCGGTCATCATCCTGATCATTGCATTTCTCATATTCAGTTACGTACTTTCGAGCACATATTTTGGAAGAAGTATATATGTTCTCGGCGGAAATCCCTACGCTGCCCGCCTTGCGGGGCTCAATCCGACATCGATTATTTTCAGGCTGCATATCCTGTCGGGCGGAATGGCGGCACTGGCCGGTGCTCTGCTGGCAGCGCGCATGAACTCCGGGCAGCCCTCCGCCTGCGTCGGACTTGAATTTGACGCGGTTACGGCTGCAATACTCGGCGGTGCGGCATTTACAGGAGGCGTAGGAACGATTTTCGGTACACTTCTTGGCATGCTCATTCTGCAGGGCTTCAATACGGGACTGGTCATGCTCAATGTGCAGATCTTCTGGCAGAACGTCGCACAGGGACTCCTTCTTGTCATCGCACTTGCGTTTGACTATTTCCGAAAGTCCTCCCGCGCCAAAAAAGAAATTGCCGAGAGCAGAAAAAATTAGGTTCTATTCAGACAATTGGGTCTGATTAAGAAATATTAAAGGAGGAAAAAAATGAAAAAGACACTCATCTCAATTCTTGCACTCATGACGACCGCAGCAGTTCTGGCTGGCTGCAGCGCCTCTGCAAAAACCACTTCTGACACCACCGCCGCTGCTTCGGCGGCTGCCGCTGCTTCGGCAGCGACCACAGCGTCCGATTCGGGCAAGGATGACGGACTCGTTATTGCCGGCATCTACAAAATGGGTGATGCCACATGGTTCATGCAAGAGGGAAAAGCTTCACAGGCAGTTGTTGAAGCCGCTGGCGGTACATTCATGTACATGGATGCTCAGCAGGATGCGGCAACGTATATGCAGATGATCGACACCTGCATCACACAAAAAGTTGACGGCGTTCTGGTCTGTCTTCCGGATCAGAACTTAAGTCAGGCAACGGTCGACAAACTCACGGAAGCAGGCATCCCTGTTATTGCCGTAGATGATCCGCTGCAGACAGAAGACGCAACACTCCTTGCTCCGTGGGTAGGAATCGATGGCTACAACATCGGCGAAAGTGTCGGCGAATGGGCTGCCCAATACATTAAGGACAAGAATCTTGCGGATGACGCGAGCTTCGGAATCATGCTCCTTACCGCGGATTCCATCTCCAGCTGCGTGCCCAGAACAGAGGGTCAGCTGGACAAAATCAAAGAAGCATACCCGGATTTCCCGGACAGCCGGATTTTCAAAGCCGATCATGATACGAGTGCCGAAGCCGGAAATACAGCAGCGGCAACCGTAATCACAGGCAATCCTCAGATCACAAAATGGCTTGTGCTCGGCGTCTCCGATGAAGGCGCACAGGGTGCTGCACGTGCCCTTGAAGCGGCCGGACTGGCTGCGGATTCCTGCTGCGTAGGTCTCGGCGGATATCTTGCCCCGGACGAATTTGCGAAGGAAACCTCTCCTTTCAAAGCTGCTGCGTATTTCTCGGCTAAGGATGTCGGAGGAACAGCCGCTCAGGAACTTCTTGACTATATCAAGAACGGCACCAAAATCCCGGAAAAGTATGCCGTCAGTGCAAAAATTGTAACACCGTCCGATGACCTTGCGTCAATCATGCCGGAGTATGTCAGCTAATCCGGCTCCCGCTCCGGATAAGGAAAGGCCGCGGATATTCTTCGCGGCCTTTTTCTCCGATAATAAAAAATGATAAAGGTGAAAAGAATGCACAAAATAAAGTTTGAGGATTTGACTCCCGGTGAACTGTTACAAGTGATTCAGGAGGAATCGATTGTTTATCTGCCGGTCGGCTCGATGGAGTGGCATGGACCGCATATGGGGATGGGGGTTGACTCGGATCACGCGTATGCCATCGCTGCAGAATCGGCTCGAAAGACGGGCGGAGTCGTGATGCCGGCTCTGTACATCGGAACCGAGTCCCAAAGAAGTGCGGAAGCGCTGAAAAAAATCGGCTTCCGGGGCAGTGAAAAAATTGTCGGGATGGACTTTCCCCACAATATTTTAAGAAGCATGTACTGGCCGGAGGATATTTTTGAAAGCATTATTCGGCAGCATATTATCTTTTTGTCGCAGATGGGGTTCAAGAACATCGTTATCGTAAATGGTCACGGTGCGGATAATCAATGCAGCTTATTGGAAAAAATCGCATCGGAATGCTGCGTTCCCAATCGATTAAAAGTGATTTCATTTCTTACGTTCTCGGATACGTGCGGAGTGAAAATCGGACATGCGGCGCTTCTGGAGACTTCTTTAATGATGGAGCTCAAACCGGAGACCGTGCATCTCGATACGCTTTCCCCCGTCGGGAAAGACCTGAAATATACGGAATATGCCATTGTCGATAACGACGCATTCGCTTTTGGCGGCGGTCCGGATTATGTCGTAAAATATGATCCCAGAGACGCTACAGCCGAAATCGGCAGGCAGGCGATTGCATATGTAGCCGACTGCTGCGTCGAAGTCGTAAAGCAGAACAGAATTTCGTGACGCGATAATCTATAGTTCGTATGCCGCAAAGCCGGACCTTTTTACTTCCGGTTTATATGTCAGAGATCCGGTTTGTGTTCTGATTACCTGCGTTATTAAGTGCAATTGTCTCGCAGGCTGATCTCTTCACATATCGGTTACTTATACCACACTTCTTCATATTTCCCTTCCTTTGTTAACTGTCACCAGTCAGCAAAGCCGGGAATGTGAGGGGGTGTGGTCGTTTTATTCCGGCTGGCACATTTTGCCGGCATTCTTTGCAGCAGCCGCCGGTATTCAATCCGATGCCCATTGTTGTTGGCAGAGTCCATTTATGGCAGACTTTACGTTATCCCTGTTAGCAGAGTTCTATCTTCCTCGACTTTATCTTCTTTTCCTCTTTCTAAAATGAATCCTGAAAATTTTCTTGTCCCGATTCATTGCTTAAGCTTACCTCCCGGTATTTCCTAAACATGAAATTATGTCAAAGTATTACCGGGTCAAACTGGGATAGTGTTGAAATATACGTAGCGGTCCGTCTAACTATGCTATTATTTAGCGGGATTTGTTTTTACGGATTTTTAGCTGTATCACAAAATGAAAGTCAACCGAGATTAGAATATGGACGGGAGAATAATGGATAAGAAAAGAAAAGCTATAACTATATTCGTTATCACAACAATCGCAGGATTAGCTGCATATATGGCAGCACTGGCATTTACAACACGCTGGTGCGTTGCAGGCGGCGCTGTCCGGAATTTTTCCATCGCAATACCCTGTGCGGTGATTGCAATAGCGGCGTTTGTTGTGTCATTGATTTTGCTGCTGCAAAACCGCGAATTCAGGAAAAAGCTGCTCGTATTCATTGTTGCTGTTCTTTTGTCAGGCGGCATCTTAACAGCCGTATGCGGATATAAAATTTACGAAAGTTCCATTCCATATAATGGACATTTATCATGGATTCTTCACGACAGGGAAACAAAGCGCGAGATTCCGTTTGCACACGATAATATAACGGAATACGGTGTTGAGGGATTATTGGAAGATCTGGGAACGCTCAAGCTTCCAGATCAGCTCTATGTAGCGACCAGTTTTGCTGTGAAGTATCAGGAAGACGGCAAAATAACATCGCTGGATACGTTTCTGTACGGCACGTCAGAAGGTGAGACACATACATGGCTTGTAAGCTACGACAGCAGCAAGTCAGGCAAAATTATCGTGTATTTGGATGGATATGCCAAAACCGATTTTTCGGATGAAGAGAAATTCGATGCGCAAAAACTTGACAAGCTGGTCGATGGCAGCGGAAGCCTCTCCTTTATTCCGGACAGCAATATAGGTGATGAAACAGTGCCTGCAAAGGCTAATACGGCTGACACCTTCTGGCTGGATGACAATATCGGGTATTCTCTGAAAATTGAAAGTGCGGCGGCAGGAACATATTTCTATTCACTTAACAAAACCACAGACGGCGGCAGCACATGGGAAGTACTGAATGAGGATCCTTTCATCGGAAATGGCGGTGTTGCCGGCGGAATCACATTCTCTGATGAGATGCACGGGGAAATAACAATGGCGCATGCAGGGAAAGACAGCATAGAATATTACAAGACAGAGGACGGCGGAAATAGTTTCGTGCAGATATTTAAATAAACTCTGACGGCCTGAGAAGGCAAGATTCTCTGCTTAGCCGAATATGATTTCTTCTGCAATTCTCGTTGCCGACTCAACCATTTTCGGACAAAATGTCGTGAATAATTGTTTTTCCCGAATTATTTTTAGATCTTCCGGGTTTGAAATATCATAACCCAACAATTCCCGGCATAAATAGGAGCCATTTTCCGACTTGAATTTATCCAGCATCTCAATCGCTTTATCATCTGTTATTTTTCTGCTTTCCAGATCTTCAACGGTACACTGTCCATACTTCAATCCGATTGCCATTAACGCACCCGTAACGGCGCCGCATACTTCCCCTTTACGCATTCCGCCGCCAAAACAACCGCCCAATTTTAATGCCTGCATTTCCGTGATGCCTAAGTCATCGGCAAATGCAGCTAAAACCGCCTGCGAACAGTGGTACTTTTGTGCAAATATTTCTTTTGCTTTTTCCGTATGTGTCATACATTTCCTCCTCGGATTAAATCAATTACATATATTGTAATGTTATAAGAAGGCGAGGACAACTGTGTGTTTGCTCTTCTGAAAATTATCAATAATATATTAGAGTGAGTAGAATCATCCCTCTATCATAAATGCAAAAAACGCACGCTATTTCCATGCATTTCGATAATCCGTACCAGATCCGCCAAAGCGAGCCATATCGTCGCCGTATTTTCATTCGGATGTATTCCGATATCCTGATACAAAAGCAGATCCTGATCGAATATGACTTCCACTTTTCTGCTCTCATCATGCAAAATTCCCAAAGGGGTGACGGCTCCTTTTTTCAAGCCAAGATAACGGAAAAGATCCTCTTCCGATGCAAAACTGAGCGGACGTGAGCCGAGCAGTGAGCGTATTTCCTTGAAATTCGCCGCCTTATCTTTTTGCATGACCAGCAGGAAATAATGCTTTTTATTCTCATCCCGAAGAAACAGATTTTTCACAATCCTGTCCGCGTCGGGCAGATGAAAGGCGTCAATATCCTCGACAGTATTTGCAGGCGGATGCTCTGCAATTCTGTAGTCAATCTTCAGCCGGTCTAACAAATCTAAAACCTGCACTCTGGTCATCTTTCCGCCTATCCTATTTCTTCTGCAAACGCCTGCAAAATGAATCCATCGCTGTTCTCCGCAAAATACATCATGCACTATTTTATAAGAACGAAAGCGTCTTGTAAAACGCAGCATGATATCGGGGGATGACGGCCGTCCCAACGCATGCCTTCCGCAGAAATCAATTGATCCGGTACATTTTCATAAAAATTCGCTGCCGTTTCGTGTAATAATAAAAGGGATATTTTCGATATAGATTATGGCGGAGGCATTCCATGTCATTTGTTATCAGAAAAGCAACGCTTGAAGACGCCAATTCATTGGCGGATATTCTTTCCCGTTCCTGGATGTCGTCATATAAGGACATCATTCCTACGGAAGAATTGGAAAAACACGCAAGCCTCGAACGCAGACGAAAAAGGTTTGAGACGTTGCTGGCAGCCCCGGAAAACAACGTATATATTTTGATTCATGAAAATGTCCCCTGCGGGGAAATCATGTTCTGCAGCTCGCGCGATGAAGATCTGGCCGATTATGGTGAAATTGTATCCATCTACCTATTGGAAGAGTACTGGGGCAAAGGTCTCGGCAAGGCGCTGATGTCCTTTGCTCTGGAAAAAATGCAGGAAAATAACTGCAGAAACTATCTGCTCTGGGCATTTAAGGAAAACGCAAGAGCAATACGGTTCTACGAGAAGTTCGGGTTTACCGCGGACGGCACAGAAAAGGTCAGTGCATTTAGTAACCAGGCGATTGAGGTAAGATATAGGCTTGATTTGGGGACGGGGAGATAAGATCTCGAATAAATCCATATTTGTTTTGCAAGGAGCATGAAAATGGTTTCTAGTGATAACTATACCGCCTGTCTTTTAGGCGGAGCAATGGGAGATGCTTTCGGTTATCCCGTTGAATTTATGAAAAAGAGTGAAATTATTTCTGCATATGGCGAAGAAGGAATAACAGGATTCGTTATAGATAAAAAATCTGGCAAGACGTTGATATCGGATGATACGCAGATGACGTTATTTACTGCCGATGGTCTGATTTGGTCTCATTTGAGATGCTCCGAAAGAGGAATCGGTTCGTATGAGGCAAGCGGCGTGCTGCAGTCATATTGCCGATGGTATTACACACAGACGGGAACGATTGCAGATGATCTGTGGCTTCAAAAACAGCCTCACGAAACGGAAAACCTCGTGATTTCATATAATAAAACGATTATGGAATACGAGGAATTATTTGTCCGAAGAGCACCGGGAAACAGCTGCCTGTCAGCTCTTTCTTCCGGGAAAATGGGCACCATTGAAGAACCAATAAATAACAGTAAAGGCTGCGGCGGAATAATGCGCATAGCCCCGGTCGGGCTTTTTTTACATAAATATCTGGAAGACGCTATGCGGCATGGAATGGCCATTGCGGCATTAACACACGGACATCCAACCGGATACATTGCTGCTGGTGCACTCGCTGTTATCATTGCAGAACTGATTAACGGAAAAAGTTTGGAAGAAAGTCTGCATACTGCTTTTGCATTATTGAAAGAGTACGATACAAATAATGAAACAACGTTATCGCTAAGAAAAGCCATTGAATTGGCAAATACGGATATGGATACATCAAAAGCAATCAGTCAGCTCGGAGAAGGCTGGATAGCCGAAGAAGCATTGGCCATAGCGGTCTACTGTGCAATCAAAGAAAATGATTTTAAGAAGGCATTGCAGCTGGCCGTGAATCATGATGGTGACAGCGATTCAACCGGAGCAATTTGCGGCAGCATAATCGGCGCAAAAGAAGGAATGAAAGCAATTCCTCAAAATTGGCTGTCTCAAATTGAGCTGAAGGATTTAATAATGGATATGGCGAAGAAACTTTACGATGTTAATAGTTATTTTAAGATGATATGAGGACTTTTTTATTAAGAGAATAGTCAGAAGCGAAGGTTAACTTTTTAAAGATAACCGTCATCTCACCATTAGAAGATCCATGGTGAGATGACGGTTTAATCACATTATGCATGTGCTAACTTGAATAACTTACTTCTCAATCCGATCATATATTTTCTGAACAAGTTCTTTTGTATATGTAACGACCGGATCTTCGTTTGACGTACTAAGTGAATGGTTATCAATATCTGATAAGACACCATAAGGTATTTCTACCTCAATATGTAGAGTCAGGGAAATTAAAAACGTATAGCAATAACCTTCTTGCTTGAACGACTCATAATAGCTCTTTTTAAATTCCTGGAAACTTAACACATTAGGATATTTATCAAAATCAGCTTCTAGGGCGGGAAATCCGTCTTTTGTTTCTTTCCCGCTAAAAACAGTAAATATGTCTTTCAAAACCAAAGGGTCTTTTGTGTTAACTTTTACATTGAATTTCCATCTGCCCCATGAATCAGAAATTTTTAGTTCTGCTTCGACGTGTGTCTTCAACATAACTCCACTCATTTCAATCTCTTGACAGTCTAATATGCTAAGTTTGTTTTGTGATTGAAAAAGGTGATATCCCTGCCCTGTGGTATTTCCTGGGTACATATGCAGTGAAAGATAATTATCATATTGATAACAAAGTTCCTTCACATAATCTTTTTCTTTCAGTTTTACCCAGTATTTGAATTCTCCATATCTGTTGCGGTAGATAACATCATCTTTGGATCCATAATAATTTTCTGCAAAACGCTCAAGACGCTTGTTAATATGTTCTGTCTCAGACTTATCGATTTTGCTAAATGGAAGAATAGGGAAGAAACCCGGAACACGACGTCTGATATGTGAAATATAGTCATTAAGAATATTATCGCTCGTATTCGTCAATTCGTTGACTGAATCTAATTCACCTACGATTTCATCCCATGTCAGACTAATTGAATCTAATTGAACGATATCTTGTTCATTTGTGTGATAATTTTCCAAAAATTCATTCACTTGTTTTTGAACCTGCTTCGTTGCATCACAGTTGTTTTTCTTAGCTTCGATGATCAGAAGGGTACCATTGCACATAATAGCTATATCGGTAATGTTTCCATTTTTATGTAAAGTGTCATCTGCGATGAATTCAGCGTGCTCGGTGGTTAAAGTGATGCCAATGATTTGTAATAGCGCAACATTTTCTGCCAATTCCTTCATCGCTGTTTGAATATTGATTGTAAAATCATCGCGTGAATGGGGCTTTTCAATACTATTTGAGCCGATTTTGCTGTTAATCAAATCAATAAACCGATCAAAAGCAAGTTGATTGTTCATAAGAACAATGGAAAGGTTTCTTGTACTGTTATTTTCAATAGGCATAACACCTGCCTGGCTGAAGTACTCGAACAAGTTTAAATGTCTGTTTTGAGGAATACGTGTACTCATTATTGGCCTCCTGATGTTCGGGATGAGAGTTTATCTTGAAATTGCAAACCAGATCATTAGATAACATTATTGTTGCTTCAATTATTTACGTGTGTCAATAGAAGATTGTGCTATTAAAGGAATGTAATTTCTTACCTATCCCCCAAACACCATCCGTCTCCCACTTGTTCTTACCAAGCAGTGCTGCCATATCCTTTTCCGCAAATACCGCATCAAGGTCACTTTTCACAATCATGTTTGACACTGCGCGAAGAACCTGCTTCATCTGCACACGCTCGAAGATTATTCCTGTCTAAGTCGGGATTAAGGCAAGAGTAAATTGATTAATGCAAATGAACGGAAAGTGCTGTATGAGAACATTCAGCACTTTTGATTCGTTTTGTCAGTGAGGGGGCTTGCCAAAAACACCGCCGAATTTCTCCTCCAGTAAACTTACCTCTCTGTATCAGCAAATTTGCATGAAGCGGAATGTGAAAGTCACTCGTGGAAAATGATGTTGAAGTCTTGAGCTGCGATAATGTCTCATATAATAAAATACAGTGAAAATATTTATGTGTGGCATCATTTGATCAAATCGTTTGCATGTTTAAAGTGATATTATCAAATAAAGAAATATTAGCAAATAAAAAGGAATTCATATAACATAAAAAATATTATATATACGATGGGGGCAAGCATTGTATGAAAAAAATCAAAATCAGAGAACGAGTTCGCTATACTTTTGACTTGATACTGTCGAAAGGAACCATATCACTTATCCTGTTCCTTGGGATTATTACAACAAGCATTATTATTATCGCGGGATTAGCAATAATATTAATTGAAAAAGGATGGGCAAGTGGTTCTGTACTTCTTGCTATCTGGAAATCCTTTACATTAACGCTCGATCCGGGAAATCTGGCAGGTGTTGAAGGAAGTGTTGGACTAATTATTGTCACGGCGATTGTTACTTTAAGCGGGATCTTTATTACCAGCGCATTGATTAGTATCATTAGCAATGGGTTATCGAATCGAATTGAAAATTTGCGTAAAGGCAATGCAAAGATTATTGAAAAAGGACATACAATTATTCTTGGGTATAATGATTCTCTCTTTCCAATTTTGTCTGAACTGCAGATTTCAAACAAGAATGCATGTATTGTTGTATTAGGGGATGAAGATAAACAGGTAATGGAAGAACAGATTAATCGAAGGATACCTAAACCACATACGGCACGTATTATATGCAGAAGCGGAGATATTACGTCCGCATTTGACTTGGCAAGATGTTCAATCGAAACCTGTAAGTCAATCATTGTAAATCAGTCTGATGATGTTTCTACAATTAGAGTGATATTGGCAGTCGTAAATTACTTGGATAAAGATTCTGTCCGCAATAATTTTCCTGAATGTAAAGAAATAAACATTTCTGCTTCAATTAATGAAGATGGTAATTATCGGGTTGCTCAAATAGCCGGTAAGGACTATGCCGAGATTATTAATTTTGATGAGATTGTTTCGCGCCTTATGGCGCATGTCTGCTGCCAACCAGGATTGTCTTCTGTATATATGGATTTGTTTAATTTTAGCGGGGATGAAATTTATACTGAATCTTTTTCTCAATTGGTGGGCAAGTCATTTAAAGATGTCTGTATGAGTTTCGATAAATCGACAGTGATTGGTATAAGCAGGGGAGCTCAGATCCTGATAAACCCCGGTCAGAATGAGATCATTCATAGTGACGATCAGCTGATATTAATTGCATCTGATAAAAATGTTTCCCACCCAGCTGATCCGGTTGTATCTTTTCGAACGGACATTATTACGTCGCACCAATCACAGTTAAGTACCAAAAAGTCAGAAAATAGACTTCTGATTCTAGGATCAAATGAATTGCTGCTTGGAGTATTATCCGAATTGAACGCATGTCTGCCGCTTCATTCGCATGTAATAATTGCAAATGATGATGTCAGTTGCGCATCGTTTTTGGAGCAAAATATGAGTGAATATGAAAATCTGAGTATTGAATTCATTCATGCAAATATTAACCGCCGCGACACACTCGAACGCCTGATTTTCGCGGGTGTTACCCATATACTCATTCTTAGTGATGGCAGTATGCCGATGGATTATGCTGACGCGGAGACACTGGCAATCTTGCTCCACATTCGTGATATCTCACAAAAACATGATTTGTATTTTGGTATTACAAGTGAAATGTTGGATATTCGCAATCGAGAATTGGCGCAAGGGACTAATGTCAGTGATTTTGTAATCAGCAGTAACATCTCCAGTATGCTGTTGACTCAAATCTCTGAAAACCGAAAGCTGGCTCCTGTTTTTCTGGACTTGCTTGATTCCGCCGGTTCGGAAATATATATGAAACCCTCCTCACTATATGTCAAAACAGGACAAGAAACGGACATGTATACGGTTGCATATGCTGCATCACTTAAAAAGGAAATATTTATCGGCTATAAAAAATCAATTTCAAACGGACAGGAACAATTTGAAATTGTACTGAATCCAGGCAAACAAGAAGTGAGAACTTTTTCAGACAAAGATATGCTTATTGTAATAGCTGAGAACTAGGAATATCGGACAAATCATTGTAAATATGAAAATATTATAAAAATCGAATAGTACTATAAAGGAGAAATTCGAAATGGAAGAAGAAAAATTCCATGAAAAAATAACGGAATTACAAGAGGACGATAAAATTTTACAACAGTTTGAACAGAATAAAGCGAAAGCGGAAGAGCTGTTCAAAGATAAAGATAAAATGGAGAATTTTTTAGAACGTCTGGAAAACAAATTATCTCGAATTCCTACGGCAGGAAAATATTTATCTGATGTTCCGATTTTAATATCACTAGTAAAAGCATATGTTGATAAAACATATGTAAAGATACCGATGGGAACCATAATTGCGATTATTGGCGCACTGATTTATGTTTTTAATCCGTTTGATATAATTCCTGATATTATTCCAGGTGTTGGTATTTTAGATGATGCAGCGGTGATTGCGTTTGCTTCTAAGTTAGTACATGACGATGTAATGGAATATAAAGCGTGGAGAGATGCAAATAAGCAGAGTCTCTAGAAATAAGGAATATAGCCAAACTGCGTATCCCCATTTACTCCTTTCCTTGACTATGCCTCTATGAATGTTATATTTATCTGTAGGGTTTTAAACTTCTCAAAATATATCTTACTTCCTTTTTGGACAGGATTTTATGCATCTTTTGCCGGGGGAATTATTATGAGTGAAGTTTCAAAGATTGAGACCAAAATTGAGTATTCAAAAGTTGTTAATTATGCAATTTCGCAAAATCAGATTCCGCTTTTTTACTCGTTTCAAATCCATAATTTAACTGAACAGAATTTGCAGGGGCTGCGCTTGAACATTACTTCTTCCCCGGAATTTCTTGTCCCGTTTTCTATCTGCATTGATACGCTTCCTGCCGGTATGAATATGAATCTTTGCCCGTTAGATATTCTGCTGTCTGCTGAATATCTGTCTTCTGTAACAGAAAGATTGTCCGGAATTCTGGATGTCTCAATAACTTCGCCCGCTTCAGCGGATGAGTTACTCTTTTCTTCCAAATTTCCAATTGATGTCCTGGCATTTGATGAATGGAGTGGCGCATATGCACAGCCGGATTTTTTGGCTGCTTTTGTGACACCGAATCACCCGGCGATTGTTGACATTATGAGGAAGTCATCTGACATTCTTTCACAATGGACGGGAAATAGTTCTTTGGATGAATATCAGTCTCAGGATCCAAATCGTGTGAGGCAGCAGGCTGCAGCGGTTTACACAGCGCTGTGCGGAATGAATATTGTATATGCAGTAGCTCCTCCAAGTTTTGAGTCAAATGGCCAGCGAGTTAGATTATGTGATACGATTTTTGCGCAAAAGATCGGAAACTGCCTTGATTTGAGTCTTCTTTATGCATCGTGCCTTGAAGCGATCGGGCTTCATCCCCTTGTTATTGTGATTGAAGGACATGCTTTTTCCGGTGTATGGCTGACTGATGAATATTTCCCGGAGAGCGTCCAGGATGACATTTCTGTGATTTCTAAGAGAACAGCCAAAGGTGTCAGCAGTATTTGTCTGGTTGAGAGCACCGGCATGACGAGCGGGTCCGGTATGTCTTTTGAAGAGGCAGAGAAGATAGGACTGGATCATTTGAATGATCTGGAGAAGTTCCATTATGCAGTTGATATTCACCGTGCAAGGATTGGGAAAATCAAACCGCTTCCTGTCAGGATTGCTGACGGCAGCCGATTCGTTATTCTTACTGATGACGAAGATAAGAAGCCTTCCCAGGCACCGGAGAACCTAAAGCCGGTGACGGATGTTAAAACCGCAGCAAAGTCACAGATCACAAAGAAAGATATCTGGGAGAGAAAACTCCTGGACATGAGTCTGCGTAACAGTCTATTGAATTTCAAAAAGGGCAAATCGGGGCTTCCTATTCTAGCAAATGATCTTGATGATGTTGAAGATGCACTGGCCGGCGGTACCGAGTTTCAGATCTTTCCCAAGCCGCAAGATCTTGTCAATGAGACTGTTCCTGTCTCGCGCCTGGAACTGGGCAGCATGACTTCAACAATGCAGCAGATTCTTGTCAATGACTTCTCACAGAAACGTCTGCGTGCAAACCTGGCTCAGGCAGATCTTGAAGCGGGTCTCAAAATTTTGTATCGCAAGTCAAAAGAAGCCATTGAAGAGAATGGAGCCAACGTCCTATATCTGGCGCTCGGGTTTCTGAAATGGTATGAGACGGAAGCAAGTACGGTCGCAAGGTACGCGCCGATTATTCTATTACCTGTGGATATACTTCGAAAATCAGCCAGTAAAGGGTATGTCGTACGAGCCCGCGATGATGAATCCCGTATGAATATTACTCTTCTTGAGATGATTAAGATGAACTTCGGTTTGGTGATTCCAGGGCTGGATCCTCTGCCGGAAGATGCATCCGGAATTGACACGCGTCTTGTTTTCAATCGTATAAGAAATTCACTGATGTCTATGCCGCGCTGGGATATTGTCGAAGAGTCATGTATCGGAATTTTTTCTTTTAACCGTTTTGTAATGTGGAATGATATACATTCCAGATCAGAGGATCTGGAAAAGAATAAAATTGTAAAAAGTCTTATGTCCGGCAAAATATGCTTTGCACAGCCGGAACTGCTTCCAACGGAACAAGACGTGAAGTTGAAGCTGAATCCTGAAAATATTCTGCTTTCCTCAAGCGCAGACACATCTCAGCTTGAAGCCATTTATTCGGCCGGCGAGGGAAATACGTTCGTACTTCATGGCCCGCCCGGAACCGGCAAGAGCCAGACAATAACAAATATCATCAGTAACGCTCTTGCCCACAACAAAACTGTATTGTTTGTTGCGGAGAAGATGGCGGCTTTGTCTGTTGTACAGACACGTCTTGATGCGATTGGGCTGTCTCCGTTCTGCCTCGAGCTCCATTCCAATAAAGCTACGAAAAGAGCAGTATTGGATCAGCTGCGGACGGCATCTGAAGTTGCACGGGTCAGGTCGGCTGCGGACTATATGGAGGAAGCCAAACAGTTAAATCATGAGAGGGATTCTCTAAATCTTTATGCAGACGCGCTCTATCATGTCTGGCCTTTTGGGATATCCCTTTATGAAGCGATGTCGAGATATTTTCACAACGACGATCAGAAAAGCAATATTGCATTTTCTTCGTCCATTTTTGAAAGCATGGATTCTACGAGTCTACGTATGATGCAGGAATCCGCTGATGAATTGATTGTCGCAGCTGCGCAGGTTTTTCCGCCGGAGCAGCATCCCCTTAAAGGCCTACAGCTCACCTCATATTCATTTGATCTCAGGGAAAAGGCAGGTAGTGAATTAGCTAGCCTTGCGGATAAATCGCTTGCATGTGAATCAAGTGCTGCAAAAGTTTGTGCGCTTCTTGGTTTGGATATATTACGAGCAAAATTTGAAGATTATCAAAATATCTTCGAGTTGTCGCATCTTCTTAAAGCTGACATGTATATTCCTGGAGAATTACTGAGTATGCAGGACTTGGAGACCTGCATTTCAAATGACCGCCTTCTTATTGGGCACTGCAAAAATGAATTGATCATTAAAAATGAATTGAGAAAAAATTTCAGGGAGGATGTTTTTCAAATCGATGCTCGCGGATGCCTGAACAAGTGGCACGAATGTGATGCAAAGTGGTTTCTTCCAAGGTCAGTTGGACGTTCAAAAGTATTCAAACTCCTAAAGTCATATAGTATTCCGGGCAGTAAGATCGATAAGGAGCAAGTGATGCCTGTTCTGACGCAATTGGTGACTGTTATGAGGGAACACGAAGCATACATTCCTTATGTTGCTCATCTTTCAGCGATTGCGGGAAAATATTGGAAGGAAGAGAATACCGATTGGAATCTTGTTTCAACCTTCCTTGATCAAGCAGAAAAAATCAACAATATTTACCACTCGCTATTGAAAAATAATCAGTTTACCCTAAAGGGAAGAATGGCTTTGAATAGTCTGCTTTCGGTGGGCTGCAGTTTCTCCGAATTACGGGAATACGAAGCTTCTTATTCGGCGCTGACCGATTCGATGAAAAATGCGCAGATGTTGCTTGCCACGGATGTTTTTAAACTTGACTGCGTATCAGAACAATACTGCCTGATGCTTCACCGTTCTGCCAAAATCTGGGCGGAAAATCTTAATCAGCTGCGGGAATGGTGTATGTGGATGCAAGCGAGAAGAAAAGCATTCAGCCTGGGTTTGCGGCCATATGTGCTTGCTATCGAGAATAGCTGTATACAGCTTAACGAGTATCCAGGGGCATATCAAAAGGGACTATATAAGGCTTGTATCTCCTTCATAATGTCGAAGGATAGAAATCTCAGCGAATTTTCCGGTTTAATGTTTGAAGAGCAGATACGGAGGTTCAAGTTCAAAGCAGAGCATATCCAGGAGATTTCACGAAAAGAGACTTTTGCCCGTGTTTCTGCTGGCATACCGGATTTTTCATATGAGGCTGCACAAAGTTCGGAACTTGGTATTCTGAAAAAGGCAATACGAAGCAACGGACGCGGCCTTTCCATAAGAAGCCTTTTCAATCAGATTCCCAATATTCTTCCCAAATTATGTCCGTGTATGCTGATGAGTCCAATTTCGGTTGCACAATACCTTGATCCTAAGTCAAAGTCATTTGACATGGTCGTGTATGATGAAGCGTCCCAGGTTCCTACCAGTGAAGCGGTTGGTGCCATCGCACGAGGTAAGAATGCCGTTATTGTAGGTGACCCGAAACAATTGCCGCCGACTTCCTTCTTTTCTTCGGATACCACGGATGAAGAAAACATGGATAAAGAAGATCTTGAAAGTATTTTGGATGACTGTCTTGCGCTGTCCTTTCCGGAACTTCATCTCAAATGGCATTACCGCAGCCGTCACGAGAGCTTGATTACATTCAGCAATGTCAATTACTATGATAATAGTCTTTACACATTTCCTTCCCCGAACAATCTTGTCTCAAAAGTCCAATTTGTTCAGGTTCCCGGTTACTACGACCGAGGAGGCACACGCCAGAATTTTTCTGAGGGAAAAGCGGTTGTGGAGGATATTATTCGTCGACTTCATGACCCAATTCTTTGTAAAAGCAGTATCGGCGTTGTGACATTCAGTTCTGTCCAGCAAAACCTGATTGATGATCTGCTTCAGGAAGCTTTCGAAAAGGACTCCGAGGCTGAACTTGCCGCAAACAGCTGCGTTGAACCAATCTTCATAAAGAATCTTGAAAACGTACAAGGTGACGAGCGTGATGTAATTCTATTTTCCATCGGTTATGGACCAGATAAAAACGGACATATAACCCATAATTTCGGCCCTTTGAACCGTGATGGAGGTTGGCGCCGCCTCAATGTTGCCGTCACGCGAGCCCGTCAGGAAATGACAGTGTTTTCAACGCTGCTCCCGGAACAACTCGATCTGTCTAGAACCAGTTCTGAAGGTGTATATGGACTAAAGGCATTCCTGGAATATGCAAAGAAGGGGAACAGATGTATTGCTGTCCGGTCCGATGATGCAGCCGTTTCGAACTCCGGGCTCAATGACCATATTGTCAGGATGCTTGCCGAAAAGGGGCTGAAAGCACAGACAAACATAGGATCATCAAAATACAAAGTAGATGTAGCAGTCATTAATCCTCAAAAACCGGATGAATATATTCTTGGTCTTCTGTGTAACGGTGCAAGTTACAGTACGTCCCAAACCGCTAGTGACCGCGAAGTACTGCAGAACGGTGTTTTAATGCAGCTTGGTTGGAATCTTCATCACGTATGGGCGGTCGACTGGCTGGAAAATCCGGAGAAAGAGTGTATGCGGATTGTTGACAGAGTCAATAAATTACTTGAACAGGGTTCGAGTCAAGTGCCAACACAAAGTAAATCGAATCCTACAATCTGTGCAGTTAATATGCCTGATTTGACGACAACAGGAATGGCTCCGGATAAAGCAAATGTCGTAAATCCCCACATTGCAGAAGGACAAACAGAGCCAGTTTACCAATCCAGCCCGTTTGTTAAAGAGCCTCTGCAGGGAATTCAGTCTAATTATGTGCAGCCTAATACACAACAGGCGCAGTCAATTCCGCTGACAAATATTGTTATTCCAATCGGGAGAGAAACAGATCAAATGAAAAGAGTCTATGTAACTGCCACTCTTCGAACTGAGAATATAACGGCAGATGACTTGTGCATATACCATACGACAGCTGAAATTGCCGATAAAATGAGACAGGTAATTGAAACAGAAGGACCCATCAGTAAGTCACTTCTGTATAGGCGAGTCCTGCATTCATACGGCTTGACAAGAATAGGATCAAGACTAGATCAGGTCTTCGCATCGGCAGCTGGAATGCTGCGAAACCAAATTACTGCACAGAATACTTCACAGTTCTATTGGCCTGTAAATCTCTCGCGCAAAGACTGCAATTATTTCCGTATACAGACAGTAGACAACGACCGCCGTGTCGCGGAAGACCTTCCGGTCCAGGAGATAGCTTCAGCAGTTGTTTACGTACTAAAAATTCAATTCAGCATGCCGCAGGATGACTTAGTGCGGGAGATATCGAAAGTGTTCGGGTATTCACGCCTTGGGCCGAATGTTGTCGGGGCGATCCAGGCAGGGATCGATTACGCTGTAACCAATCATGTAATACGTATCGATAGCGGGATGGTAGTTTTATATGAAATTTAGACATGGTGTTGAAATCGTATTCATCTATTTCAGCAAAAAAGTTCTATCATTTTGTCTGTCTAAGGCGGGATTAAGGCAAGAGTAAATTGATAACGCAATGAACGAAAACTGCTGGATGAGAATTTTCAGCAGTTTCGATTTGTTTTATCAGTGAGAGGAATTACCAAACACACTGCAGAATTTCTCCTCCAGTAATCTTCCCTCTCAGCATCAGCAAATTTGCATGAAGCGGGATGTGGAAGACACTCATGGAAAATGATTTCGAGGTCTTGAGATGCGATAACGTTTCATATAACAAAATACAATGGAAAGATTTGTGTGTGGCAGCGTCTGATAAAATCATTTGCATGTTTAAAGTGATATTATCAAGTAAAGAAATATTCGCCAAAAAGGAGAGTCAGATGATTAATCCTGCAGTAATTTCAAAAGTCCTCCAATTCCGCGACGACCGTAACTGGAAGCAATTCCACAATCCAAAAGACCTCGCAATCTCTATCTCGCTCGAAGCTGCAGAACTTTTGGAGAATTTTCAGTGGTCCGGCGCAGATCTTGATGTACCCGAGAAGTCAGAAAAAATCGAGGACGAACTCGCTGATGTTTTGATTTACTGCACTTTGATGGCGGATGCGATGGGCATGAATATGAATGAAATTGTCTCAAAGAAACTAGAAAAGAACGCAAAAAAGTATAACGTTGATAAAGCTTTCGGAAGTAGTAAAAAATACACGGAACTGGAGTAACTATCATGATTGTTTATCAGAGTGATGTGTTAGGTTTTCGGACGGCTGTAGATAAAAACAAAATCGTCATAGATATTGAACACCAGTTTCATGAAAAATATGGGAGAAAAGTTTCGGATCCGGAGAGACGATCGTGGAATAATTCACTGCGCTTTATGGAGACAGTATTACGTTTGGCTAAAATTCCGGATGATGGCGGAGTGTTGATTGAGTACAATATCCCATCGACAAGTAAACGCATAGATTTTATTGTTTCTGGATATGATGAAAAGGATGACGCCAATTTTGTCATTGTGGAATTGAAGCAATGGGAGACGGCTGAAGCGACGGAAAAAGAAGATACTGTTGTTGCTTATACAGGCGGCGGTCTCCGAGAAGTGGCTCATCCTTCATACCAGGCTTACTCATACAAAAAGTATTTATCAGACATGAATGAAGCAATATATTCAAGTAATCTGAATCCCTTTTCCTGTGCATATATGCATAACTTTCCCCGCCGAAATCCAGAGCCTCTTTTAAACTCACAATACAAAGATATTGTTGATGATACGCCGGTGTTTTTCACGGAGGATTCAGAGAGACTCGAGCAGTTTCTTAAAAAATATGTCGGTAAAGGTAAGGGAAAAGAGATCCTTTACCAGATCGAAAACGGCAAGATCCGTCCTTCGAGAAAATTCGTCGAATATGTGTCCAGCATGTTTGAAGGCAACGAAGTCTATACGCTGCTTGACGAGCAGAAGGTGGCGCATGCAAACATAATTAGCTATGCGTCTACAGCTACTGAAAAGACAACGATTATTGTAAACGGAGGTCCTGGAACAGGGAAATCCGTTGTGGCGATGAATGCTTTCGCAGATCTTCTTGAGCTTGGGAAAAACATCAAATTTGTTGCACCCAACGCTTCTTTTCGAACAACAATTGTTGGCATGCTTGCGAAAAACACAAAACACAGCACCAAACGGCTCAATGCGATATTTTCCGGATCCGGCTCTTTTTACGATTCATACGTAAATGAATTCGACGTTCTTGTCGTAGATGAAGCCCATAGGCTTAAGAAAAAGGGTGCCTACATGTATAAAGGCATCAGTCAGGTTGAGGATGTGATCAAAGCCTCTCTCGTCAATGTCTTTTTCATCGATGATAATCAGAGAATTCGTCCGGACGACGAAGGAACCGTAGATACCATCAAAACAACTGCCGCCAGACTCGGTTCAAAGGTCGTTGAAGTCGAACTGCAGGCCCAATTCCGTTGTGCCGGGGCAGAAGGATTCCTGAACTGGGTAGACCACAATCTGCAAATTCAGGAAACAGCAAACTTCGATGGATGGGACGGAGATGCGTTCGAATTTGCCATCGTTGACGATCCTCACAAATTGACGAATCTGATCACAGAAAAAAATGCTGCCGGATACAAAGCGCGCCTTCTTGCCGGTTTTGCCTGGCCTTGGACCAGTGAATCAGATGGAAATCCAAATGCTGAAATATCAGACGTAAAAATACAGGAACACGAATTTGCGATGCCCTGGAACAGCCGCCGCGATCAATACTCCTGGGCGATCGACAATACAAAAGTAAACCAGATCGGCTGCGTCCACACCTCTCAAGGTTTGGAATTCGACTATGTCGGCGTTATCATTGGAAACGACCTGCGCTACGATCCGCTGACAAGCGAAGTATATGCCAGCTATAGCGATTATTATGATTCAACCGGTAAAAAAGGTCTAAAAGAAAATCCCTCCGAACTTACCAAACTCGTCAAAAACATCTACAAAGTACTGCTGTCCCGTGGAATGAAAGGGTGTTTTGTGTATTGTAGAGACAAGAACTTGCAGGATTATTTGCGGGGGAGACTGAAAGGGATGAAAGGTGAGGTTGTGTATCCGTTTGTGGGGGAGGATTTTGGGATATTGAATAGGGTTGCCGAAAATTCGGACATTTATATATAATCACATGAAAAATATGTTAATATAAGTCAATTTATGATTTTATACAATATTCAGGATAATAGTAATTTTATCTAGGATAGCTTTGGAGAAGTATTATGAAGTTGACTATAAAATTTTTAAACAAACTAGATGAGATGAATTATTTCTATGACCAAATGATCAAAAATTTGAACATTTAAAATATTTTACTTTAA